>Ga0076930_100562_pt1 | contig 32707 bp, 22 predicted proteins | sample HotLakConsoUCCRE_FD_71149 | JGI IMG/M metagenome (GOLD analysis project Ga0076930, IMG submission 71149) | Hypersaline microbial mat communities from Hot Lake, Washington, USA - Hot Lake Consortium UCC-RE (version 3) (version 3) ...
AGGAGCTGGCGGGGGCGCGGTAGGGCCCTGCGCTATCCGCCGTGCCCCGGCCGCCCCGGGGCCTCCGGGGGGACCATGGCCGCCGCCCGGAGCACCGCCCGGGCCTTGTTCAGCGTCTCCTGGTACTCGGTGGCGGGGTCCGAGTCCGCCACGATCCCTGCCCCGGCCTGCACGAAGGCCTGCCCCCCGGCCACCAGCAGCGTCCGGATGGCGATGGCGGTGTCCATGGCCTCGCCCCCCCACGACACGTAGCCCACCGCCCCACCGTACGGCCCCCGCCGCACCGGCTCCAGCTCGTCGATGATCTCCATGGCCCGGATCTTCGGCGCCCCCGACAGCGTGCCGGCGGGGAAGCAGGAGCGGAGCACGTCCAGCGCCGAGAGCCCGTCGCGGAGCTCCCCCTCCACCTGGCTCACCAGGTGCATCACGTGGGAGTAGCGCTCCACCACCATCAGGTCCGGGATCCGGATGGAGCCGTAGCGGGCCACCCGACCCACGTCATTCCGCCCCAGGTCCACGAGCATCCGGTGCTCCGCCAGCTCCTTCTCGTCGGCGGCCAGCTCCTCCGCCAGGGCGTCGTCCTCCTCCGGGGTACTCCCCCGGGGGCGGGTGCCGGCGATGGGGCGCACAGTGACCGCCCCCTCCTCCACCCGCACCAGGAGTTCCGGGGAGGCCCCCACCAGCGTGGTCCCGTCCATCTCCAGGAAGTAGAGGTAGGGGGAGGGATTCAGGGAGCGGAGGGCCCGGTACAGGTTGAACGGATCAGTGCGAAGCTCCACCCCCAGCCGCTGGCTGAGGACCACCTGGAAGATGTCCCCGGCCAGGATGTACTCCTTGGCCTTGGCCACGGCCTCCCGGTAGCTCTCCTCGGTGTGGGTCCCGGACAGGGGGGGGTCCTCCCGGGGCTCCCGACGGAGCTGCAGGGGTTCCGGGGGGCGGGCGGAGGCCAGGGTGTCCACCAGCTCCGCCGTCTTCCGCGCCGCCGTGTCGTAGAGGTCCCAGAGTTCGTCCCGGGAGGCCCCCTCCGGCACCATCACCGACTGGATGGCCATGGCGCGGCCCAGGAGGGTGTCGATGGCCAGGACCCCCTCGGTGAAGACCAGCAGGGCGTCCGGAAGCCCCAGGTCATCTTCCGGCGGATCCGGAAGATGCTCCACCTGCCGGACGATGTCGTAGCCGAAGAAGCCCACGGCGCCCCCCCAGAAGCGGGGGAGTTCCGGGGCGGGAGCCGGGGTGCGCTCCCTGAGTCTCCGGTCCAGGTCCCCCAGGGGATCGTCGGTGTGGATGGGGCTCCATCCCCGGTCCGGGGTCCACCACTCCGCCTTCCCGCCCCGGAGCCTCCATGCCGCCGCCGGGGAGGTTCCCAGGAAGGAGTAGCGGGCCCAACGCTCCCCCCCCACCACCGACTCCAGGAGGAAACCGAAGGGGGGGCGGGCCAGCTTGGCATAGGCCGTGACGGCGGTGTCGGTATCGAAGAGGAAGTCCCTCCAGACCGGGACCACCCGCCCCTGCCGGGCACGGGCTTCGAAGACCTCGAAGGGGGGGCTGAGCTGCATGCCGCAGGACCACCGGGCGGAAGCGGGGGATCGGGAGCCATGGAGGGGCCCCGGGGACGGCGTAAGGTAATCGGAGCCCCGCCGCCGGACAGCCCCGGGGAGGCTTGCGGACGGGGCCAGGGGCGTGGACCTTCCCGGCAGAAGCCCCCCACCCCTCCGATTCCTCCCCCGGATCCCTCCATGAGCCCCGAACGCGCACCCGGCGGCCCCCCCGGCGCCGCGCTCCTCGCCGTGGACACCGGCGGCACCTTCACCGACTTCGTCCTGCTGGAGCCCGGGGGGGAGGGGCCCCGGATCCGGACGCTGAAGGTGCCCTCCACCCCGGGGGATCCGGCGGAGGCGGTGCTGGAGGGGATCCGGCGGCTGCTGGGGGGGGAGGGATCAGGCTCGCCGGCTGGGGGAGGGCGGGCAGGCGGAGCCGGGGGAGGGGGACCCTTCCAGCTGGTCCACGGCTCCACGGTGGGCACCAACGCCCTCCTGGAGGGGCGGGGGGCCCGGGTGGCGCTGATCACCAATCGGGGCTTCGAGGACGTCATCGAGATCGGGCGGCAGAACCGTCCCCAGCTCTACGCCCTGGTGGGGCATCGATCTCCCCCTCCGGTGGATCGGGAGGCCCGGCTGGGGATCGGGGGGCGGCTGGCGGCGGACGGGAGTGTGGTGGAGCCGCTGGACCCGGCGGAGCTGGACGCCCTTCCCGAGCGGGTGGCGGCCACGGGGGCGGCGTCCGTGGCGGTGGTCCTCCTCCACGCCTACGGAAATCCCGCCCACGAGGAGGCGGTGGTGGAGGCACTCGCCGCCACGGGGCTCCCGGTCTCCCGCTCATCGGAGGTGCTGGCGGAGATCCGGGAGTACGAGCGCACCGCCACCACCGTGGTGAACGCCGCCCTGGTGCCGCTCATGTCCGGGTACCTCCACCGGATCGAGCAGGAGTCGGGGGCGGAGCGGGTGCGGATCATGGGCTCGTCCGGCGGGGCCCTCTCGGTGGCCCGGGCGGGGCGGGAGCCGGTCCACACCGTGGTGTCCGGGCCGGCGGGGGGGGTGGTGGGGGCGCTCCTGGCCGCCCGGGAGGCGGGGATCACCGACATCCTCACCTTCGACATGGGGGGGACCTCCACCGACGTGGCCCTCTGCCCCGGTCGGCCGCTCCGGACCCGGGAGTTCACCATCGGGGGGCTTCCGGTGGCCGTGCCGGTGCTGGACATCCACACGGTGGGAGCAGGGGGTGGATCGCTGGCCCGCCTGGACCCGGGAGGGGCACTCCGGGTGGGTCCCCGGAGCGCCGGAGCCGTTCCCGGGCCCATCGCCTACGGCCGGGGGGGCACGGAACCCACGGTGACCGATGCCCACGTCTGGCTGGGACGCCTCCCCTCGGAGGGGTTCCTGGGGGGGGCGGGAACGCTGGACCGGGAGGGGGTGGCCGGGCCGCTGGGAGCGCTGGCCGAGGCCATGGGGAGCAGCCGCGAGGAGGTGGCCGAGGGGATCCTCCGGGTGGCCGACGCCACCATGGAGCGGGCGCTCCGGGTGATCTCGGTGGAGCGGGGCTACGATCCGGCGGCGGCCGTGCTGGTGGCCTTCGGTGGAGCGGGGGCGCTGCATGCCGCCTCGCTGGCAGAGCGGCTGGGCACGGACGGGGCGCTGATCCCCACCGATCCCGGGCTCCTCTCCGCACGGGGGATGCTGGGGGCTGCGGTGACGGTGGAGGGGGCCCGCACCCTCCTGGCCCGGGAGGACGACCCGGAGCACCAGGCGGCCATGGAGGAGGCCTTCCGGGCGCTGGAGGGCCGGGGGGTGGAGCAGCTGGTGGCCGAGGGGATGGACCCGGGGACGCTGACCCTCCGCCGCCAGGTGGACGCCCGCTTCCGGGGGCAGAGCTTCGAGCTGACGGTGGATGCGGAATCATGGGCTTCCCGCTTCCGGGAGGCGCACCGCGTCCGCTACGGCCATGCCCGGGAGGACCATCCCCTGGAGGCAGTGACCCTGAGGGTGGAGGTGTCGGCGCCGGCCCCCACCCTCCCCTCCCCGAGGTTGGCACCAGCCGCAGGGTCCCCTCCCCTCACCTCCGGCCGGGTCTGGCTGGATGGCGCCTGGCGGGAGGTCCCCCGGGTGCAGCGGAGCGATCTGGGGGAGGGGCACGTCCTGGAGGGTCCGCTTGTGGTGCTGGAGTACAGCGCCACCACCTGGCTGCCGCCGGGGTGGACGCTGGAGGTGCTCCCGGCAGGGGCGCTGCGGCTCCGGGAGCAGAGGGGGTAGGCGAGGCTCAGCCCCGTCGTTTCGCCCCCCGGAGCGGCTCCGCGGTGAGGGGATCCTCCGGCCAGGCGTGCTTCGGGTAGCGGGCCCTGAGCTCCTTCCGCACCTCGGCGTACCCCGACCGCCAGAAGCTGGCCAGGTCCCGGGTCACCTGCACCGGTCGCCGGGCGGGGGAGAGGAGGTGGAGGGTCACCGGCACCCGCCCTCCCGCCACACGGGGGGTCTCCGGCAACCCGAAGAGCTCCTGCAGGCGCACGGCCAGGACGGGCCCGCCGGGATCCCCGTAGTCCAGGGGGATGCGGGAGCCCGAGGGGACCTCCAGCGCGACCGGGGCCAGCCGCTCCAGCCGTTCCCGGCTTCCAGGGGGGAGGAGGGCCAGGAGGATCTGCTCCATGTCCAGTCGGGCGAGATCACCCATCCTCCGGATCCCCCCCAACCAGGGCCCCAACCACTCCGGAAGGGTGTCCATGAGGACATCGGGGTCCAGCCGCGGCCACTCCTCCGGATCCAGCCGGTGGAGGAAGCCCACCCGCTCCAGCAGCGACCGGGAGGGGGCCGACCAGGGGAGGAGCTCCCCTCCACTCCGGCGAATTCCCTCCAGGAGCGCCTCCATGAGGGCCTCCGGATCCGGTTCGTGGAGGGATCCGGACCGGAGCACCAGCGCCCCCAGCCGCTCCTCCCACAGCGCCGTCACCACGTCATTCCGGGCGTCCCACTCCACCCGCTCGGTGCGGCGGATCCGGTCTCCCAGCACCTCCCGGATGGCCTCATCCGAGACGGGGGCCGCCAACAGGACCCGGTCCTCCCCTGTCCCACCCATGAGGCGGGGGGCCACCAGGCGGGACGCACCCGCCAGGGGGTGCTGGGCGGGGACCACGGCCCCCCTCCCGCCGGAGAGGCGGAACGCCCCCCGGCGCCCCTCCCGCGCCAGCCCCACCCGGTCCGGATACGCCAGCAGCAGCATCCGCCCCACATCGTGGGGGTCCACCCGGGACGGGGCGCCCCGACTCCCCCTTCCGGCGCGGTCTCCGCCGCCGCCCATCACCCCGAACCGTCTCCGGAGCCGCTCCCCCTCCCCCCGGATCCGGTGCAATGTCCCCCGGTCCAGGTTGGCCACGTTCACCCCTTCCCCCCGGACCAGGGCCAGCCGCAGGGGAAGATCGGGATCCGTGGGGCCCTCCCCCCGGAAGAGATCCCGCTCTTCCAGGAGGGCCGCCAGGTCGCACGCCACGTCGGCGTCCCCGGCGCCCCTGGCGATGGACGCCAGGATCAGGTGGGCCAGGCGGGGGTGCACTCCGGCGGACGCCATGGCCCGGCCATGGGAGGTGATCACTCCCCGGTCGTCCAGCGCCCCCAGGTCGGCCAGCAGCTCCCGGGCCCCGGCCAGTGCCCCGGCGGGGGGCGGATCCATCCACCGGAGCTCCCCGGGGTCGTCCACCCCCCGGAGGGCCAACTCCAGCGCCAGGGGGGCCAGGTCCGCATCCAGGATCTCGGGAACCGAGCGCTCCGGGAGGGTGGCCTGTTCCGCCTCGGTCCAGAGGCGGTGGCAGTGGCCGGGCCCCTCCCGTCCGGCCCGCCCCGCCCGCTGCTCGGCAGAGGCCCGGGACACGGGGATCGTCTCCAATCCGGTCATCCCCGAGCGGGGGTCGAAGCGGGGGACCCGGGAGAGCCCTCCGTCGATGACCACCCGGACCCCCGCCAGGGTGACGCTGCTCTCGGCGAGGTCGGTGGAGAGGACCACCCGGCGGCGCCCCGGGGGGGAGGGGCGCAGCGCCCGGTCCTGCACCTCGCCGGGAAGGCTGCCATGGAGGGGAAGGAGGTCCACATGGGAGGGGAGGGGTGGGTCCCGGAGCGCCTCCTCGGTGCGCCGGATCTCGCCGGTGCCTGGGAGGAAGACCAGCACGTCCCCCTCATGCTCCTCCAGCACCATGCGCACCGTGGCGGCGGCCAGCGCCTCGATCCAGCCGGTGCGGGGGCGGCTCCGGTAGTGCACCTCCACCGGATGGCTCCGCCCCGGCGTGGAGATCACCGGGGCATCCCCCAGGAGCGCCGCCACACCGCCGGTGTCCAGGGTGGCGGACATGACCACGATCCTCAGGTCGGGGCGGAGCAGCTCCCTGGACTGGAGGGCCAGCGCCAGCCCCAGGTCCCCCTGCAGATTCCGCTCGTGGAACTCGTCGAAGAGGAGGAGCCCGGTCCCCTCCAGCGCCGGATCATCCTGGAGCATCCGGGTGAGGATCCCCTCGGTGACCACCTCGATGCGGGTCCGGGGTCCCACCCGGGAATCACCCCGGATCCGGTACCCCACCGTCCCCCCCGGAGCCTCCCCCAGCGCCGCCGCCATCCAGCCCGCCGCCGCCCGGGCAGCCACCCGGCGGGGCTCCAGCAGGACCATCCTCCTCCCCTCCATCCACTCCTCGTCCAGGAGGGCCGGGGGGACCAGGGTGGTCTTCCCCGCGCCGGGGGGAGCCTGCAGCACCGCCGAGGGCCCCTCCGCCAGCACGGCCCGGAGGCGGGGGAGGACGGACAGGACCGGGGGCGGGGCCCCGGGGGGGAGGGGGGTCTCCATCCCGGTCAGGCCGGGGTGTCTGATCCGAGGCGGATCCGGACCCTTCCCCCCGGGTGGAGTTTCAGAAGGGGGCGCCCTGCGGCGTCGGCCCCGGGGCGCAGCTCCACGATGCCGTCGAAGCGGTCGGCCCGTCGGCGGAGCAGTTCGGCGCCGGTGTCCACCAGGACGCCGGGCAGGTAGCGGGAGAGGCGGCGGAGCAGCTCCACAAGACGGGTGGCATCCCCGGCATCCAGCGCCGTCACCGCCGCTCCCACCCTCAGGGGGGAGGGGGTGTCCCCCTCTTCCAGCGCCAGTTCCACCAGCGCCAGGTGCAGCGCCACCCGGACGGCGGCCCGGTCCTGCGTGGCCTCCAGGGGGAGCGCACTCCCGTCCACCACCAACATCAGCCGGGAGCCCCGCTCCACCACCCCCGCCACCAGGCCATCCGTCAGCCGGTTCAGGAGGTCCGAGGTCCGGGCCAGCAGCGAGTCCCGCAGGGAGGGTTGATCCCGGGGCTCAGGGTGGTCCGCCATGTCCGGCTCCCCGCCCGAGGAGCCCGCACCCCCGGCGGCGCCATCGGGCACCCCGGCTCCACTCCGCCCCCGCTCCACCTCCTCCAGCACCGCCTCCAGTTCGGCATGCAGCCGCATCCCCTGGACCTCCAGCTGCCGGAGGGCCTCCGGTTTCGGCTCCAACTGCTCCCGGCGCCGACGCCACCAGGTGCCGTCCTGGACCAGCGCCTCCCACTCCTCCCGGAAGCTCCCCAGCACCTCCTCCAGGTGGTCGGCCAGGGGGCGCCCGCACACCGGGCAGGGGCCCTCGGTGCCGGCGGACTCCATCCCCCGGATCCGGTCCCGGAGATCCCGGGCGCGATCGCGGTGGGACTGGAGCTGGGTCTCCGCGTCCTGCCGCTCCCGGAGCCACTCCACCGTGAGCGCCTCAACCTCCCCGTCCACCTCCGCCGCATCGGCCCGGAGGGCCAGGAGCCGCGTCCGGTCCGGGTCGGAAAGGTCGCCGGGGGGAAGGGGCGGGGCGTCCTGTCCCGGGTCCAGAACCGGTCCCCCTTCCGGACCGGCGGCTTCCGGCACCACGGCCGACCCCGCCGCTTCCCGTACCACCGCCAGCGCCTCCACGGCCCGCACCAGGTACAGGTCCGGATCCTCGGGGCCCGCTCCTCCCCAGATGAGCTGCTCGTCCCCGGGGGAGGAGGGATCCCCTGGAGAGGGTGGGGCCGGAAGTCCGTCCGGGCCCTCCCTGCGCCAGTCCTCCAGGAGCGCCCGCCGGTCCCGGGCAGTCCCTCCTACCAGCGCCCGGAGCCCCCTCCGGCCGGGGAATGCCCCCACCCCCTGGAGTCCAGGGGGATCCTCCCCGGAGCGGAGCTGCAACTGGAGGTGGGCGGCCCGGCGTCGGATCACGGAGAGCCAGGCCCCGTCCAGCGCCAGGCGGTCCTCGGGGGTGAGGCCGTGGACCCGGAGACGGACCAGCTTTCCGTCGATCCCCCCTGGCACCGCCTCCACCGCGGTGCGGATCCGGGCATTCACCCGGGGAAGCCCCTGTCTCCCCCTGTGGATGGGGGCCACCTCCACCAGCGGCCGCCCTGGCAGTGGGTGGAGCGTCACCACGCCGGAGGCCAGGTCGACGGTGATGAACCCCTTCTCCTCCCCCGCCTCCCTCCACGGGTCCTGGGACACCCGCTCCAGGCTTCCGGCCCAGCGGGCTCCCGCTACGGGGGTGCGGTTCCGGTGGTCGGCTCCCAACGCCACCCAGTCCCAGCGCCCGGGGTCAACCCCAGGGGCTTCCTCCTTCCCCCCGGCCAGCGCGTGGAGGGCCAGGACATTCCAGCGGGCCGCCGGGTGGGGAGCCGGGAGGGGATCCACCCCCCCCCGGAGGGCCGCATGGGGCACCAGCCACACATGGACCCCCACGGCCTCCAGCATGACCCCCCGGGGGGCAGCGGTGGCCACCCGGACCCCCGCCACCCCATCCAGGATCCCCAGCGGCCCTGCACCACCTGCGGGGAGGGGCGGGGTGTCTCGCCCTCCGGCCAGGACCAGGAGGGGAACCCCGGGCAACTCCTCCGCCAGGGTCCGGAAGCCGTGGAGGAGGGTGGCCACCGCCTCCGGGGGAGGGTGCGGCTCGTCGAAGAGGTCCCCCGTGAGGAGAACCAGGTCCGGACGGAGGCGCACCACCCCCCGCACCGCCCGGAGGAAGGCATCCCGGACATCGGCGTCCCGGATCCCCCCCGCCTCCCCCTCCCCTCCCCGGGCGCCGTGACCCAGATGCAGATCGGAGAGGTGCGCCAGCACCGGGCTCAGGGGCCCTCTCCCCCGGGACCACCCGGGAATCCGGCCACGGCCCCCGCGTGCGGAGCCGGAGGGGCCTCCGGCACCTGTGTGGCGTGCATGGCCGCCGCGGCTGCAAGGGCGGTCACGCAGAGGAAGTACACGGTGGGAGGAGCCAGGAGGGGGAGGAGGACCAGTCCCGAGAGGAGGAAGCCGGCGGCGGCGCCGGCCAGCAGCAGGGTGGGGGATGCCGCTCCCTGCCCCAGGCGGGTGGCCACCCCTCCCAGCGCCACCTGCGGAAGCCCCACCAGGAGCCCGAACACCGCCCCGGTGGCCATGGGAACCGCCGGAAGCCCACGGAGCTGCCACCAGGCAGAGAGGGCGGCGGCCAGCGTCATGGCCAGGAGGGAGGCCACCCACCACCCCCGGAGACCCTCTCCTTCCGTATCCCCGGACGGGGGCTCCGCGGCCCAGCTCCCGGCGGCCAGGGCGGCGCACTGCAGGGCCAGGATGGAGACGGCGGCACGGAGGAGCCCGGCCCCCTGGTTCAGGAGGAGCCCGGCACCCGTCATCCCTGCCACGGCGATCACCGCCCCCACCAGGACCGGGGCGAAGGGGGCCAGCCCCGAGCCCCGCTCCGTCACGGCGCCAGCCGGTGGAATCCGCCCCGGAAGTACACCATCGGATCCCCTTCCGAGGGCGCAGCCCCCAGGACCTCCCCCAGGACGAGTTCGTGGTCTCCTGCCGTGACGCAGCGCCAGAGGCTGCACTCCATCCAGGCCAGCGCCCCCCCGAGGATGGGGCTCCCGGTGGCCTCCCCCGGCCTCCAGTCCAACTCCTGGAATCGCCCCCCCCTGTCGCTTCCGGCGAAGCGGTAGGCGATCTCCTCCTGTCCGGCAGAGAGGATGTTGATGGCGAAGGAGCCCGCCTCCACCAGCCGGGGGAGGGTGGCGGAGCCCTGACCCACGCTCACCAGGACCAGGAGAGGGTCCAGCGACACCGATGTGAAGGAGCTGGCGGTGAGCCCGAAGGGGTCCCCGGAACCCTTCCGGCCCGTGACCACCGTGACGCCAGAGACGAAGTGGCCCATCACCGTCCGGAAGAGATCTGCATCCATCCAATTCTCCAGGGGAATCCATGCGGGAGGTTCGCGGGGGGTTTTGCCATCCCTCCGGAGCAGCGGTAGCTTCGGGAGGTGATTTCGACCCCTCCACGGGAGCCCGACGAACGGGGCCGTTCCCGACCTTCCAGGACGACGAAACGAGTGTCTCTGCGCCATCTGGTGGCAATCGCCGTAATCGTAACCACCACCTCCGGGTGCGACAACGTGACCTGGGAGGGGGTGGACGTGCGCCTGCAGGCCGCCGAGCCCCCCCCGGGGAGCCTCGAAGCCGATTCCGTGGTGGTGGAGGAGCCTGGACTTCCCCCCCTCCCGGAGGGGCCCGTCGTATACCTCGTCCGGAGGGAGGGGGCCTCCGCCTCCGCGTTTGCCCTGGCCTCCCGGGAAGGGGGGCGGATGGTAGCCCTCCCCTCGGAGGAGGAGCACCCCGGCTTCACCGAACACTTCGTGAGGAGCGTACTTCCCCCCGGGGAGGAGTTGGTCCTCTTCGCCGATGGTCAGCGGCTGGGGACCTTCGTGGCCGGTGGGGAGTTCGGTTCGGACCGCACCTTCTGCGCTCCCCGCCCCCGGGTGGATGGGATCGTGGAGCTGGTTCCGGGGGCCGCCGATGCCGGCACCTGGCTTGCCGTGCCCTCCCGGGAGGCCGCCGGGATCCCCCGGGGCCGCTGGTCTCCCCCGGAGTCCACGCCGGAGCTCCGCACCTTTTCCCTGAACATCGCCGGGGAGTTGATGAACCAGTTCCGCTCCCCCTGGCCCCAGGGAACAGTGGCGGCCATCCGTCGGGACCTCACCCTCATCACCCCCACGGTTCCCCCGGGGATCGAGGCCGAGGCACCCCGGGCCCCCTTCGCCGCCACCTTCGTGAACGAGGATGGGCTCCGGGTGGGGGAGACGGGGCGGAACGCCTGGTCCCTCTTCTATGTGGCCCGCTACGACGGAACCACCTACCGCCCCACCCTGGTGCGCTACAGCCTCTTCGAGCGGGACGGGAAGGCCACCTCCCGGCTCATGACCTGGAGCGACGTCACCGGCGACGGGGAGGAGGAGATGCTGCTGGAGGTCTTCGGAACCCGGGACCGGTGGCTGGCGCTGGCGGGATACCAGGACGGGGAGTGGCAGGTGCTGCTGGAGGACGCCTGCGGGGAGAGCTCCGGGACCGTCTCCCAGTAAGTGGCAGGCGCTGCGGGGCGGGCCTTCAGCCCTGCTCCAGCGCCTCTGCCAGCAGCCGCTTGTACGAGGCGTAGCGCTCCGGGTGGATCTCTCCCTCCTGCAGCGCCGCCAGGACGCCGCACCCCGGCTCGTGGATGTGGCTGCACCCCCTGAAGCGGCAGTACCCGGAGGGCTCGTCGAACTCCGGGAAGGCCCGGAGCAGCTCCGCCGGTTCCACCTCCCAGAGCGCCGCCTCGCTGAACCCGGGGGTGTCCACCACCTCTCCCGAAGGCTCCAGCCGTACCAGCTTCCCCCCCACCGTGGTGTGCCGCCCCGTTCCCCGCCGGAGACTCAGCCCCCCGGTCCGGAGCTCCAGCCCCGGATTCAGGGCGTTCAGGAGGCTGGACTTCCCCACCCCGGAGGGTCCCACGATCACACTCCGTCCGGAGGCCAGGAGCCCCCGGGCAGCCTCCAGCCCCTCGCCGCTCTCGGCGCTCACCGGGAGCACCTGGAATCCCAGCGCCCCGTAGAAGGACTGGAGTTCCTCCGCCACCTCCCGGGCTCCCGGGAGATCCACCTTGTTCACCAGCAGCACCGGGGGAATCCCCGCCGTGGCCGTCAGCGCCAGGAAGCGGTCCACCAGCTCCCGTCGAGGCTCCGGGGCCTTCGCCGCCACCACCACCAGCGCCTGGTCCACGTTGGCGGCCACCACCTTGGCCTTCCGACCATTCAGCGCCCTCCGGAGCAGCTCGGTGCGCCGGGGAAAGACCTTCTCGATGGTGGCCCCCTCGCTCTCCGGGATCCGCACCTGCACCTCGTCCCCCACCACCACCCGGTCGCCCCCGCGGACCTCCCGCTTCAACCGCCCCCGGAGGGAGGCCTCCAGCTCGGTCCCGTCCTCCATGGCGATGCGGTACACCCCGCCCCCCGCCTCCAGGACCGTCCCTGTGCCCTCTGTGCTGCTCATGCATCCAGTCCCGTCAGGAGGATCGACTCCGCCACCGGTCCCGAACGCGAATCGCCCCGCCCCCCGGACCCGATGGGTCGGAGGACGGGGCGATCAGCGAACGATGGAACTCGCGGGAATCCCGCAGATCTCACGCGGCGAAGGACTCCAGGGCGGAACCCTTCTCCCCCTCCCGGAGCCGCCGGAGGGCACGGTCCCGGAGCTGCCGGATCCGCTCCCGGGTGACCCCCAGCATGTTTCCGATCTCCTCCAGGGTGTGCTCCCGCTCCCCTTCCAGCCCGAAGTAGAGGCGCAGCACCCGGGCATCCCTGGGCTCCAGGGTGTTCAGGGCATCCCGCACCGACTCGGCCAGGAGACGGGACTCCACGTCCTGCTCCGGCTCCGCCGCCTCTTCGGCGATGAACCGCTCCACGAGCTGCGAATCCTCACTGTCCCCGATGGGGGCATCGAGACGGATCTCCGCTGCGTTCAGCGTCTGAAGCGACTCGATGAGCTCCGGGGTCAGGTCGGTGGCGGCACTCAACTCCTCCGGCGAGGGCTCCCGACCCAGCTCCTGCTTGAGCCGCTCCTTCTCGCGGAAGATCCGCGCCAGATCCGAGGCCCGGTTGAGGGGCACCCGGACCGACCGGCCATGGTTCGCCAGCGAGGCCAGGATGGCCTGCCGGATCCACCACACCGCGTAGGAGATGAACTTCACCCCCTGATCGGGATCGAACTTCCGGGCCGCCGTCACCAGGCCCACGTTCCCCTCCTGGATCAGATCCGTGAGGGCCACGCCACGATTCTGGTACTTCTTCGCCACGCTGATGACGAAGCGCAGGTTGGCCCGAGCCAGTTCCTGCACCGCCTCCTCATCTCCCAGCCGTGCCCGGGCCCCCAGCTCCTTTTCCCGATCCGGAGTGATGAGCTCATGCCGGCTCACATCCCGGAGGTACTGGTCCAGTGCCGTCTGCTCCTCGACACTGGCGTCGAAACCGGTGAGGAGATTCCCCCCCTTCCGCTTCCGTCGGGTCTTGGTGGCCCCCTTCTGCGCCGCACCCTTCTGCGCCGCGCCCTTCTGCGTCGCAGCCTTTTGCGCCGCTGTCTTCTGCGTCGCCATCTATCGCTCCTGGAGGTTCCCCCTGGGAACCAGTTCCATCGTGGATCCTGCTCTGGCGGCGTCACACACGGAGGACGGTCCTCCGTTGGATATCGATGCCGCCGCAGATACACCATCGGGCCCCGGGGGGTCCAAAGCCCTCCAAGCTACCGGGTGCCCGTTCCGGCGTCCAGACCATCGAGCTGGAGTGGTGCATGTGTCGGTGGTGCTACCCCCTCACCGAGCGGGGTTCCTTCCCACTCTGAAGTGTCGTCCCCGGGGGCCGGAGGCTGAGCCCGGAGCCGTTGCATCCGGGTCGATGTCCGCCTCACGAGGCCCCTGTCAATCGGTCCATCAGCCGCTGCACCGGCAGCGTGGCAGGGCTGAAGGTGAACACCCTCAGGACCCGGGCCGACCGGTAGAGCCCATCCGCCACCCGGGGAAGGTCGATGACCCCCGGGATCCCCTTCTGACCCAGCCTCACCACCTCGCCCCCCCGCCTCCCCACCAGCAGGTCCAGGAGGAACATGGGACCCCGCTCCGGGAAGTCGATGACCACCTCCCCGGGCTCCAGCCCCATCTCTGCGGCCAGGGCGTCCTCATGACTCCGCTTCGCCGGAGAATCCCCCCGCACCCAGGCCGGGAGGGTGATCTCCGCCAGGTCCGCTGCCGTCAACTCCACCGCCCGCTTGGGCAGACGCCGTTCCCGGAGCGCCGGGAGCCAGCGGTCCGCGATCCTCCGGGCCGCCACTCCCTCGGCCCCACGGGCCCGGACGGCCAGCTCGTAGAGCAGCTCCTCGTCGGTGGGCCCCACCAGCTCCTCCCGGGACATCAGTCCAGCCCCCACCGCCTCCTCCACGATGCGCTTGTAGAGGGCCGTGGCCGCCCGGACCGCATGGTGCCAGTAGACGTTCCGGAACATCTGGTACCGGGCGAAGAGGAGGGACTCCAGCGCACTCACCGCCTTCTCCTGGACACCCACCTCCCACCGTCCGCTGACCGGGTCCTGGAACAGGTCGATCCCCTGAAGAAGCCGGTCCACATCCACCTGGCCGTAGGGCACCCCGCAGAAGAGGGCGTCCCGCCGGAGGTACTCCATCTTGTCCAGATCCAGACTTCCGCTCACCAGACCCTGGAGAGGGAGTCCGCTATCCCCCCGGATCAGCGCCAGGATCTCGTCGGCGGCTCCCTCTCCCAGCGGCTCCAGTGCAGCCGTGAGCTCCGGCCCCCGGAAGAACCGGGCCCCCACCTCCTCGTGGTCCCCGGGGCGCCGGTCCGGCTCCAGCTCCTCCAGCGCATGCGAGAAGGCGAAGTGGCCGATGTCGTGGAGGAGCGCCGCATAGGGGATCCGCTCCGCACCCTCCCACGCTGCAGGGTCCCGGGGGCCCCGCTCCCGGAGCAACCTCAGCGCCGTCACCGTCAGGTGGTAGACGCCCAGGGCATGGTCGAACCGGGTATGGCTGGCGCCGGGGTAGACCAGGTGTGCCAGCCCCAACTGCCGGATATAGCGGAGCCGCTGGAAGGGCGGCGTATCGACGATGCGGACCGCCGTGGAATCCAGGCGGATGGTGTTCCAGAGTGGATCCCGGATGATCTTCGAGTCGGAATCGGAAGTCATGGGGGTGAACCTACCCCCCCGGGGGGGGCGCGGAAATGCCTGGATGAGCCGACCCGTGCCTTTTTCGTAACCGGTGCCGATATGCCCCCGGCCTCCCCAGGGGTCGGGCCGCCCGGGCATGAGCCGGAGGTCCCTTGCGCTCCGCCCCGGGGACCCCGAAGATTACCCGAATCTACGAACCTGCGCCCGCACCCTCCTCGCCCTTCCAACGTGCCTCGCACCACGGACCCCACCGGACTCCCCCTCCGCCCCCCCCGATTCGGGGATGCGGCGCACCGGGCCGCCCTGCGCGCCGGGGTGCAGGCGGACACCGAGGACCGCCCGGGGGTCTACCGGATGGAGGCCCCCGACGGGACGATCCTCTATGTGGGGAAGTCCATCCGGGTCCGCACCCGGCTCCTCTCCTACTTCCGGGCCCCTCCGGGGGACAAGGCGGTGGAACTCATCCGGGAGACCGCCCGGATCCGCTGGGACCCCATCCCCAACGAGTTCGCGGCACTCCTCACCGAGATGCGCCTCATCCAGCGGCACCAGCCCCGCTTCAACGTGGAGCACCGGCGGCGGCGGAGCTTCGGCTTCATCAAGCTCACCCGGGAGCGGGCGCCGCGGCTGCTGCTGGTGAGCCGGGTGGCCCCGGACGGGGCCGCCTATTACGGCCCCTTCCCCCAGTTGCGCCGGGTGGCGGAGACCGTGCGGGAGCTCGTGAAGCAGCTCGGGCTCCGGGACTGCCCCCCCTCCACACCGGTGCACTTCGACGACCAGTTGGAGCTCCTGGAGGGGGGCCGGATCCCGCTCTGCATCCGGGCGGAGCTGGGAAACTGCATGGCCCCCTGCGCCTCCGGGTGCGGCGCCCGGCGCTACCGGGAGCGGGCGGAGATGGCCCGGCGTTTCCTGGAGGGACGGGGGACCGATCCGCTCCGGGAGCTGGAGCAGGGGATCAAGGCGGCTGCGGCCCGGACGGAGTTCGAGTACGCCGCCCTCCTCCGGGACCGGTGGGCCCGGCTACAGCGCCTCCGGGATGACCTGCTGGCCTTCCAGGGGCAGGTGGCGGCGCTGACCTTCCTGTACCGGGTCCCCGGGTGGAAGGGGGATGAGCGGAGCTACCTGGTGAGGCGGGGTCGGATCCTGGGGGAGTTCCGGAGGTCCCGGGGGAGTCGACGGGCCGAGGGGGAGGGCCGGCATCTGGAGGAGCTGCTGGCCCAGCCGGATCCCGGCCCGGGAGCCCTCACCGCGGAGCAGGCGGCGGAGATCCTCCTGGTGGCCCGCTGGTTCCGACTCCGGCCGGCGGAGCGGAAGCGCACCGTCACCCCCGAGGTGTGGCTCCGGGAGCGGCGGACGAAGGGGGGCGACGGGGGCTGAAACCGCTCCACTCCCCCACCGCTCCCCCTCGGGCCGCCCTCCGGGATACCCGGGTCACTCTCCCGCGTCGGGCTCCGCCGCCATTGCCACGATCCGGTCCCACTCCGACTTCTTCACCGCCTGCACCGAGAGGCGCGCCGTGGTCACCAGCTCCATGGCGCCCAGCTCCGGGGTGAGCTTCACCTCCGGCAGCGACACCATCCGGGGGAGCTTCTCCACGAAGGCGATGTCCACCATGTCCCAGCGGGGCTTCTCCGGATCGGACTTCTCGTCGAAGTAGTGGTGCTTCGGGTCGAAGGCGAAGTGGTCCGGATAGGCCTCCTTCACCACCTCTGCAATCCCGACGATCCCCGGCGGACTGGCATTCGAGTGGTAGAAGAGGACCCGATCCCCCTTCTTCATGGCTCGCATGTTGTTGCGGGCCTTGTAGTTACGGATCCCCTCCCAGGACGTGGAGCCGTCCCGCTCCAGGTCGTCGATGGAGTAGACGTCGGGCTCGCTCTTCATCAGCCAGTGGTTCATTCGACTCTCCTGTAGGGCTGGTTGCGCCATTGAAGGTAGGCTGAAGGTTCGGTGCTTCACAGGGTGGCGGCTGACATTGAATCACACCACTGTCACCCCTTCCCATACCTTGGTTTGGTTATTGCAACGAGATGCAACCATCGGTTTGGCGGCTCCCAGGAAGTACTGTATCGAAAGGTGACACCCCACCCCTGCTGTCCGGCGGACACTGGAACAGGGTGACCGAGCAGTACTGGTCCAGTTGTTGTGCGGCCGCTGTGGTGATGTTGTCTGTCCACGACGAAAGGGCCCACGTTTTCCTTCATGCTCAGTGGATCCAGCCCTTGGCCCGATGTCCCATTCAAGGAGTACGACGCGGTGGGTCCCGTTTGCGATGATTCCGGCCTGAGGGCCAGCCTCCTGCAATCAGGTGGCATACGCAGGCCACTCCTTCTGGTCCTCGCCGTGGTGGCTTTCGGGGGTTGTGGTGACACCCTCAACGATCCGGCCGAACCTCCCCCGCCCGAACCTCCGCCTCCTGGAGGAGAACAGCCCCAACTACCCGGAGAGCCCCGGGCCCTGGTCGTGATCGATGCCCCCGAGCGCATCGAGTTGAACGACTCCATCACGGTGACCGTCACGGCGTGGGACCAGTCCAACCGGGTGGGGATCACCGAGGTGGGATTCGCCGCCATCATCCGGGACGAACCCCTGGGTACGGAGCGTGTCCTCACGGGGATGAGTTCGCTGGCGCCCCGTCCCGCAGCCCAGGATACCACGACCGCATCCTTCGTGATCCGGCCCTCCTGGGTGGCGGAGGAGAACCTTCCAGCCCGTTTCCAGATCGAGCTGTACGGCCTGGCCTTCGACAGCACCGGGGCGTGCGGGGCAGCGCTCCTCGAGACGCCGGACCGGGTGTTCGACTGTGTCCAACGGGCCATCGCCGGGGACAGCGTCCTGATGGGCGAGGTGAGGCCACTCCCGGTGCAGGTGGAGGCGGTGGCGGGACGAACCGTCCCCTTCCCCTCTCCGACCTTCGTTCTGGGAGACCTGCAGCCCGACACCCTCAGGGGCAGGGCCTATCTCTCGAACCGGCTGGCCAACCGCCTCCACGTGCTGCAACCGGATGCCTTCGCGTGGCTCCCCGACGTGTCGGTGGGATCAGAGCCGTGGGGGCTGCACCTGAACCGCACCGGCGACACGCTCATCGTGTCGAACTCGGGGGGGACGTCGCTCTCGTACGTGACGCTGACCGGAACGCCTCGGGAGGTGGTGGCGCGTCGACTCCAGACTCGGAATACGGCGCTGTTCGAGTTTGACCTCAGGCCATCGTCGGGAGCCCCCCCGGAATTGGTCGTCTTCGAGAGTCGGTTCCTGGATTTCAGCGATCGGCCGCAGTTTGCGGCCCAGGACGGGGCGGGGCTGCTGCTGTATTCGACGAGGCCCACCGCCATCGCTCCCCGGGGCACGGTACGGGTTATCGAGAACCGGCCGGGATGGGAAGAGCCCGAGACGAGACTCCTCGCTCGGGTCCCTGGTGATCTGGCTCGAAGCGACAACACGCTGGTGGTGCTGAACGCGGACAGTATCGTGGACTATGAGAGTGGCTACATCGAGGTCTGGGATCACCGACCCGGCTTCCCTAGTCAGGTCATCCGCAGCGGGATCCAGCCGCCTCTGGCTGCCCTGGCCACCATGGATTCCACAGCGTCCGATATCGAATGGAGACTCGGCTGGGAGTGGAATCTCTCCGCCATCTCCTTCGCCGACACCACCTATGTGGCCGCCTCCCGGGACCGCTCGTACATCGCCTTCGGGGATGGTGGCGAGCCCTCCATCGGGCGGGTCCTTCTGTGGGAGACGAGCACCCGCACCATCTCCAGCCGACTGACCGTGGCCGATCTGGTGGACAACGCCTCGGAACGGGTCACCGCCCTGGAGCTGAACCGGGACGGCAGTCTGGGCCTCGCCCGGGGATCCTTCGGCACCTACTTCTTCTCGAACGACCTGCGCCTGCGGGGCACGGTACCGGAGATCACCACCGGAGGCGGAGGGGTGGCGCTCCATCCCGATCACCCGGACACCCCGGCCCCCGTGGCCTCCTCTCCCGTGACGCTGGCCTTCACGATGAGTGGCGACCGGTCCATCCGGATCATCGACACGGTCCACTACGGGGAGCGAGGGCGGATCCGGGTGCGGGATTCCATCCGTGGGCCACTCCGGGTCACCCCCCCCTCCCCCGCCGACAACGGGGGGCAGGGTCGGAACTGCGCCGGGCCGGACTGCGTGGTGGCGAAGGTCTTCGCCGTCACCTCGGGAGGGATCCTCCTGTACGACGTCCGGGCCCGGGACATCCAGGGACTTCCATGAAGGGGAACCGTATGGACCGGAGAGAAGCAGGAGGTGGCCAGGCCCGTCGTCCACGCCCTGTGCGTGTCGCCGCACTGGCCGGCTTCCTGGCCCTGGGGGCTGCGGGAGGGGGCTCGCCCCTGGCTGGACAGGTGGCCGCCGGATGGACGGCGGGAGCCGGCTCCTTCTCCGAGCTGAACCCCGATTCCGGCGCCCCGGTGGGGCTGTCCCCCACCACCGTCCCGGTGCTGGGGCTGCACTTCGACCGTTGGTTCGGCGGGTCGGAACGGGTGGGCTTCCGGGTGGCGGGGGCCTGGCAGGCTCCGGACGTCCCGTGGGTTCAGGGGAACCGGACCATCGATGTGGTATCCGGCGACGTCTCCCTCCTGGTGCGGCTCATCACGACCCGGGATGACGAAGGCCTGTCCGTCCTCCCCTACGTCCTGGGGGGATTCGGGGGGATCTGGTACGACCTGGGCGAGGGGGACCAAGCGGGATTCCCGGCCGCCGAGACCTTCCATGACGGAGAACGGCGCATCTCACCGGTGGCCGTGTACGGGGCCGGGCTGGACCTGGGCCTCCCCGTCCGGTGGTTCGGGAACCCGATGCGCCTCCGCCTGGAGGCCGCGGACCACTACGCCCTGGAGTCCCCGCTCCTAAACCAGGCCAGCGGCGATCGGGAAGGTGCTGTCCACAACTACCGCGTCACCCTGGGACTGCACTCACTCCTGGGTCGACTCCGCTGACGGAAGCCTCCGGGTGCCGTAACCGGCTCCCGGAGGCGCTCCGCCAGGCAGCGTCTCACCACACCAGGTGGAAGTGCTCCTGCCGCCGGAAGACCCAGTGGCGGTTCCCCTGCTCGTCCAGGTAGGCCTCCTCCTCCTGGGAGCAGCGGACATCCTTGTTGTCCCACTCGGGGATGGGGGTGGTGGCCTGGAGCTCGATGGAATACCACATCGAGGGGCGGATGAGGGCGTCCCCCCGGACAGGCACCCCCTCCTGCGCGTCCCACCGCCCCACCAGAGGCCCCGCGCCGTGGCCGTGGTCCCCGATGGGATGGTTGTAGATGGTCCCGTTGATCCCCGCTGCCCGCATCTGGCCCAGGGCATCGGCGAGGGCCTCGTTCCCGGAGCGCCCGGGGCTCATGGCCGCCATGGCGAAGTCCTGCATCTGGTTGGCGTTCCGGAGGCACTGCTTCAGCCCGTCGGGGACATCCCGCTCACCCTCGTTCAGGACATAACCCATGTGCTGGGTATCGGTCTTCAGCCCGAAGGCCACCACCCCGAAGTCGGTCCAGAGCACGTCTCCCCGCTGGATCCGCCCCCGCCCGGGCATGGTGTAGACCGGCCCCGGGCGCTGCAGGCTCACCGAGGGCTGGAACCAGGTCTCCCACCCCAGCTCCCGGACCTTCTCCCGGAGCCACCAGACCACGTCGTCGGTGGTGGTCTCGCCGGGCGTGATGACGGCGTTGGAGAACGCCTCGGAGATGATGGCGTGCACCGTCTCGGTGATCTGCCGGTACCGGGGCATCATCTCCGGGATCCGGTGCGCGATGTAGTTCACCGCCAGCATGGGCTCCCGCTTCACCCGGGCCACATACTCCGGTCCCAGCGCCGCCTCCAGCTCCTCCCGCTCCCCGGCGTGGAGCCCGTCGGAGAAGGCCCACTCGGGATCGATGTTCAGGACGATGTTCTCCGGGTCCCGGCCCTCCACCAGCTCCCGGAGGAGATTCCACTGCTCGTCCCCCACCAGCTCCTGCGTGTCCTGGGTGACGGCAGGGCGGGATGACCGGAAGGCCTGGAAGATTCCCCCCTGGTCGGTCCCCCCCAGCGCCAGCCGCTCGAAGGTGCCGTCGGGGTTCCGGTAGAAGACGTAGATGGAGCGGCGCCGGGCGGCGAAGGTGGTGGGGGAGATGATGCTCCAGAAGACCGGGTCCTCGGCGTACTCCCGCATGGAGAGGATCCACATCCGGGCGTCGTACTCCTCCATCAGCGCTGGAAGCACCTCCGTCACCCGCTTGTTCACCCAGGCCTGCCGCTCGTCCGCCTCCACCCTCAGGGTCGGGAAGGTGTGGTACCGGGCAGGGGCCTGGGGGGGCACATGGACCGGGGCCTGGGCGGCGGCAACGACCGGCGTCAGCAGGGCGGCGGCCAGGGCCAGGGAGAGGAACGGGCGGACGGGGGATGGGAGCATGGGGGCGCAGGGGCGTGGGGAACGGGTGCCGGAGCGCCCGGCCCGGGGGCTGGCGCACCGCGGGACGGGCGATGGAGACAGGGAGGGAGAATGCCGAGGGAGGCGCCTCCTGTCCAGCGGGGCGGCGGTCGGGGGGAGGAGATCCCCCTGCCCCGACCGCCCCCCTGGACTCAGCAGGTCACGGCGCCTGGAAGGTGATTGGGAGGGCGATCCAGACCGCCACGGGTGCTCCCTCGTTCTCGGCCGGGGCGAAGCGGAACTCCTCCGCCAGCCGGAGGGCGGCCTGGTCCAGGGCGGTGTGGCCGGTGGGCTGATCCAGGCGGGTATCCGTCACAGCGCCCGCTTCGTCGATGCGGAAGTGGACCAGCGCCCGGCCGCCGATGCCGGCCTCCCGGAGGACCGGCGGGTACTCCCGCTCCATGGCCGCCTGCACCTCGGCGGTGTTGATGAGCCGCGGGGCCTGGGTGTAGGGGGTGAAGGTGGGGGAACGGGATCCCCGACCGATCTGCATTCCGTCCACGTAGATCCTTGGGTCCCCGCCGGCGGGCTGGACCGGGTCGCCTGCGGGGGCCGAACCCATCGGGACCACACTGGGGGTACGGGCCCCCTCCCGCGGAGCGGTGGCCTCGTCCCGGATCGGCACCCCCCGGGAGGAGCCTTCCGCCGCCGCCCCGCCCCTCGCCTCGAAGGTGATGGGCAGGGCGATCCACACCGGAGTGGGGGTGTTCAGGTTCAGGGCCGGCCTGAACTCGAAGACGCCTCCCACCCGGAGAGCCGCCGCATCCAGCGCCTCATGCCCCGAGCTGGTGGCGATCCGGGTGTCCCGCACCACTCCCTCCTCGTCGATGAAGAAGTGCACCACGACCTGGCCTCCGACACCGGCGTTCCGGAGAAGTGCGGGATACTCGGTCTCCAGGGCCCGCATCACCTCTTCCGTGTTCCGGAGCTGGGGCGCCACCGTGTAGGGGGTGAAGGCCGGCGCGGCGGAGAGGTCGGTCCCGGGGTCGGCGGGGGGTACGTCCGGAGCGGGGACGGGGGCGGCCTCCCGGGTGTCCTCGGCACCCTCCGCCCCGGCCGCCTTCGTGAAGATCTGGATCACGCCGTTGGCGGCCTCGGGGCCGAATCGCTCAAGGGCGGCGTCGCCCCGGATCACCTCGATGCGGTCGATGGAGGCGGGGTCGAGGTCGTCCAGGGTGTTGTCCAGACGCATGCGGACCCCGTCCAGGTACACCAGCGGCTCGTCCCCCTCGGGCTGTCCGGCCCCGGCGGCGACACCCACCCGGACCCCGTCCACGTACACCGTCGGTCCGCCTTCTTCAGGGGGAGTGCGTCCGAAGGATTCCACGTCCGTGATGATGATGTCCTCCACCCGATCGATGGCGTCGCTGCGGGACTCGGTGGCCGGCTCCCCGCCCGCCTCCTCATCCACGATGGGGGTCGGGGCCTCGCAGGCCACCAGGACCAGGAGGAGGGTCACCATCCCGGTGCCCACGGCCCGAGGAATGGAGATGCCTCCAAGAGGGGTCAGTAGCGCCTTCATGCGGGACTCCAGGAGGGAGGGAGATTCCACGAGCCCCGCCATGGCCGGGCTCCAGGGGGTGGAGCGGCTCCCGGCGTCCAGCAGCAGGGAGGCGTAGCGGACCCGGGAGATCCCCCGGTGCAGCACCCGGCCGTCGCAGTCCACCTCGATGGCCAGCCGGAGGCGGCGGAGCTGGATCCAGACCAGGGGATTCCACGGGAGGAGGACCAGCGCCCCCAGGCCGAAGGCCAGGAGGAGGGTATCCCGGGCCTGAAGATGCTCCTCCTCGTGGGCCACGATCATGCGGAGGTGCTCCCGGGGCGCCGACAGGAGCCGCCGGGGGAGGATGATCCGGGGATGGGCCACCCCCACTACGGCGGGTCCCAGCGCCTCGGAGATCCGCACCGGGCGACCCTCCACCACCTCAAGGGGGAGATCACGGGTGCCTCGGTGGAGCCGGAGCAGGGCGCCCACCACCAGGAGGAGCGCCGCCAGGACCGTCCCCCCCCAGAGGAGCATCAGGAGCTGCCCCAGCCCCGGCACCCCCGCGATCCGCTCCACCAGGAAGGTGGCCGGCGATCCCACGCCGGAGAGGGCCGCGTCCCAGAGGGCCATGAGCCGGTCCCCCGGGGAGAGGGTCGGGGAGAGGGGGATGCCTTCGGTCACCACCACCGGCTCCACCGCCAGCACCACGCCTCCCCCGGCCTCGCCCCGCCCCTGGAGGAGGAGACTCGCCGGAAGGAGCACGCTCCCCCCCAGCGCCGCCGCCCAGATCCACCGGGCCGGGCGCCCCAGGGCCCGGAGGAGCGACTCACCTGCCCCTGCCGCCAGGGTCAGGAGCGTGGCCACCAGAAGGGCGTGCACCACCAGCGCGGCGGTCATGCGCTCCCCTCCCCTGCGTCCTTCCCCTCTTCCGCCTCTTCCGCCGCCCGGGCCTCCGCCTCCTCCAGCATCTGCCGCATCCGCCGGAGTTCCGGCGCGGAGGGGGACTGCTGCTCCACCAGCCGGGCCAGGAGCAGTTCCGAGGAGCCGTCGAAGATGCGGCTCATGATCCGCTTGAGGGCACTGTCCCCTGCGGCCTCGGCAGGCACTGTGGCATAGTACCGGTAGGCGCGGCCCTCCTCCTCATGCCGCACGTGCCCCTTCTCCTCCATGATCTGCAGCATCTTCAGCACGGAGGTGTAGCCCAGCCCGGGCGGGAGTTCCGCACGCACCTCGGCAACGGTGCCGGAGCCCTGGCGCCACAAGACGCTCATGATGTCCAGTTCGCGTTCACTGAAGCGGATCTCTGCCATGGCCCGGGGACTCCGGTGGAGGTGTGTGGAAGGCGGGGAGACAGTGTCTACGAAGACCAGTGTAGGGAGCGGTTGGGGCGTTGTCAACGAATATGCTCGTATGATTCGAGGGGGCGGTTGCCCCGCCGGGACAGGTTGGCTGCCAGAGGGAGCGTCCGGGTCCACCCCCTCTCGGTGTGGGAGCTGGGGATGCTGGTGCAGAAGGGGCGGCTGAGCCTGGCGGGGCCGGTGGAGCGGTGGGTGGAGGAGGCGCTGGCGGTGGAGGGGGTGACTCTCACGCCGCTCACCGCGGCGATGGCGCTGGAGGCCGCATCGCTCCCGGATCCCTTCCCTGGGGATCCGGTGGACCGGATGCTGGTGGCCACCGCCCGGCTCCTGGGCGCCACGCTGGTCACTGCGGACCGGCGGATCCTCGACGGGGCGGAGGTGGCTGGGGCGGGGGTGCTGGAGGCCTGAAGGGGGGTGGCTCCCGGCCCCTGCTCAGAGCACTCCCCACCACGGCACGGCCAGAAGCCCCGGAGCCAGCCACTCCAGCCGATCCCCAGCATGCACGAGCAGCCCCGGCAACGACTTCCCGCCATACTCCTTCCGGAAGGCCCGGAGGTGGTTCGCATCCCCCAGTCGGGGGCGGGTGGTGGCCTTCACCTCGATGGGGAGGAGCCTATCCCCCACCTCCACCACCAGATCCACCTCCTCCCCGGAGGTGGTCCGCCAGTAAGCCACCTCGGTGACGCTCCGGTCAGAGTCCGCCCAGACCTTCAGATCGTTGAGGATCAGGTTCTCAAGATGGGCCCCTGACGGTTCAGACTCCCCCGCCATGTGGAGGGCCAGCCCCGTGTCGCTCCAGTAGAGCTTCGGGGTCTTGATCAACCGCCTGGTCCGGTTGACCGAGTAGGCGGGGAGCCGGTGGAGCATGTACGACGTTTCCATCAGTCCAAGCCACCGGTGCACGGTGGCCTGCGGGAGACCCACGTCCCGCCCCAGTTCCGACTGGTTCACCATGGTCCCCAGGCGGAGGCAGGCGCCCCGCATCAGGCGACGGAAGTCGGTGAGGTTCTCGATGGAAGACAGGTCCTGGAGGTCCCGCTCCAGGTAGCTCTGGACGTAGCCGTCGAACCAGATTGCGCGGTGGGCCCCGGTCTCCAGTTCCAGGGCAGGGGTGGGATACCCCCCGCGAAGTGCCACAGAGCGCCAATCCCAGGGGTCCGCCGGGGGCGTCGAGAGGAACTCCACCCAGTCCGCTTCCGGCACCGCAAGCAATTCGCCCCACCGACCCCCTCGCCCCTCGCCCTGCCGCTCCCGCAGGGTCATGGGCCGGAGGACCAGATAGCTCGCCCGCCCTGCCAGTGACTCGGACACCCGGTTCATGAGCAGCAGGTTCGCGGAGCCGGTGAGGAGGAAGCGCCCGGGGCGGCGATCCCGGTCGATGGCCCGCTTCACGGCCAGCAACAGATCCGGGGCGCGCTGCACCTCGTCCAGGGTGATGGGGGCGTCTCCCCCCACAAGGAGGTCGGGGTCACGCCGCGCCATGTCCCGGATGTCCAGGTCATCCAGCGTGTAGTAACGCCGCTGGGGGAAGAGCCGCTCCACGAGGGTGCTCTTCCCGGTCTGCCGGGCTCCGGTGACCACCACGGCGGGCATGACCCCCATGTGGTCCTGGAGGGTGGAATCGATGGCGCGGGGCAGGATATCCATGCTGTGGATGATAATCATCCACGCCGTGGATAATCAAGCAGAAACTCGGCTGACCCATCGTCTTCCCGAGGCCCCAATCGGCCTGCGGCTGGAAGGAGCCGCCCGGCCCGTCGTCTTGCCGCGGCCACAATCGGCCTGCGGCTTGCCCCGCAGATGCGCGCCCCCAACGCAAGAGAGCCCCGGCCGCATCCGCGGCCGGGGCTCCCCGTTCCCTCCCCACCGGGGAAGGATGACCTCAGCTCAGCCCCCCGGGTTCAACCCTGCGGACCGGCCTCCACCACCTCGGGGCCCACCTGGTCCTGGAACTTCACGAAGTTGTCCCGGAACATCTGCGCCAGCTTTGCAGCGGCGGCGTCGTAGGCCTCCCTGTCCAGCCAGGTATCCCGGGTACGGAGGATCTCGTCCGGCACGCCGGGGACCGACACCGGCACCGCCAGGCCGAAGACCGGATCCGTGACCGTCTCCACATCGTCCAGCTCCCCGGCCAGAGCGGCCCGGATCATCGCCCGGGTGTAGGAGAGCTTCATCCGGCTTCCCTCGCCGTGTCCGCCCCCGGTCCACCCGGTGTTCACCAGCCAGACCCGGCTCCCATGCTCCCGGAGCTTCTCGCCGAGCATCTCGGCGTAGACGCCGGGGTGCCGCGGGAGGAAGGGCGCTCCGAAGCAGGAGCTGAAGGTGGCCTGGGGCTCGGTGACCCCCCGCTCCGTCCCTGCCACCTTGGCGGTGTACCCGGAGAGGAAGTGGTACATGGCCTGCTCCGGCGTGAGCCGGGCGATGGGAGGGAGCACCCCGAAGGCGTCGCAGGTGAGGAAGAGGACGTTCTTCGGATGGGCGCCCCGACCGGGGATGACCGCGTTGGGGATGTAGTGGATGGGGTACGAGACCCGGGTGTTCTCCGTGATGGAGACGTCGTCGAAGTCCGGCTGCCGCGTGGCGGGATCCAGGATCACATTCTCCAGGATGGTCCCGAACATCCGGGTCGTCGTGTAGATCTCCGGCTCCCCCTCGGGAGAGAGGCGAATGGCCTTGGCGTAGCACCCCCCCTCGAAGTTGAACACGCTGTGGTCGCACCAGCCGTGCTCGTCGTCCCCGATGAGCCCCCGCTCGGGGTCGGCGGAGAGGGTGGTCTTCCCCGTCCCGGACAGCCCGAAGAAGAGGGCGGTATCCCCCTCGGGTCCGACGTTGGCGGAGCAGTGCATGGGGAGCACGCCGTGCCCCGGCAGGCGGTGGTTCAGCACCGAGAAGATGGACTTCTTGATCTCACCGGCGTAGTTGCTTCCGCCGATCATCACCACCTGGTCGGCGAAGTTCACGACGATGAAGGTCCCCGTCCGCGTCCCGTGCCGGGCCGGATCGGCCTGGAAGTCCGGGGCGTGCAGGATGGTGAAGTCCGGCGTCATTCCCGCCAGCTCCTCCTGCGTGGGGCGGAGGAACATGTTGTAGGCGAAGAGCGTGTGCCACGCGTGGGTGCTCACCAGCCGCACGTTGATGCCGTACTGGGGGTCCTCACCGGCCCGGGCATCCCGGACGAAGAGCTCCTGGGCATTCAGGTAGTTGGTGAGGTCCCCCCGCAGCAGCTCGTAGTGAGCGTGGGAAAGGGGCACGTTCACCTTCCCCCAGGCCACATCCCCCTCGTTGGCGGGCTCACGGACGATGAACTTGTCGTTGGGAGAGCGCCCCGTGTGGGGGGAGGTCACGGCCACGAAGGGTCCCAGGTCGGCCAGGCGCCCCTCGCCCCGGGCCACGGCCACCTCGCAGAGCTGGGCTGCCGGGAGATTCCAGTGGATGGGACCCACGGGGTCCAGCCCGTGTGCATCCAGTCCCACCTGGCCCACGATCCCGGCTGCTGCCGGCGCTTCCATCGTCCTTCCGGTCATATTCTTCGATCCCCGTTCCGGGTGTTTTCAACACACTGGGCTGGAGGGCCCCCAGGAGCCCTTCCCACGTCTGCAAGAATCAGGCGTCAAGTATGGCGGGTGCGGCTCTGTGCGTCCACCGAGGCGATGGTGGCCAGGTTCAGGACATCCAGTTCTCCGCTTCCCCGCTGTAGAATCTGCACGGGGTGTGCCATTCCCAGGAGGACGGGGCCGATGACCTCCGCCCCCCCCAACTGTGCCAGAAGTTTATAGGCGGAGTTGGCGGCGCCGAGGTTCGGAAACACCAGGACGTTGGCTGGACGCGTCAGATCCGAGAAGGGATACGTCTCCTTCAGGAGCTGTTCACTCACTGCGGTATCCGCCTGCATCTCCCCGTCGATCTCGATGGAGGGGTCCGCCGCCTTCACCCGCTCCACCGCCTCACGGACCTTGTAGGTGGCGGGGTGCCGCACCGACCCGAAGTTCGAGAACGAGATCATGGCGATGCGGGGGGTGATCCCCAGCCCCCGGACGAAGCGGGCGGTGAGGAGGGCCACTTCCGCCAGGGTGGCGGCGTCGGGGTCGATGTTCACCGTGGTGTCGGCGAAGAAGAGCAGATCCCGGTTGGGGAGCGCCACCAGGTACACACCACAGACCTTCGAGACCCCCTCCCGGCGACCCACCACCTCCAGCGCCGGGCGGAGCACCTCGGGGTAGTTGGACTCGATCCCCGCCACCAGGGCGTCGGCCTCTCCCAGGCGCACCATCATCCCCCCGAAGGAGATGGGCTTGTACATGTCCGCCCGGGCCTCGGTGAGGGTGAGCCCCTGTCTGCGCCGCCGGGCGTAGAGCTCGTCGGCGTAGCGGTAGCGGGCGTCGTCCTCCAGCGCAGGGTGGATCACCTCGATCCCTTCCAGCGAGACCCCCAGCTCCTCGGCCCGGGGCATGATCTTGTGGGGCTTACCCAGGAGGATGGGGCGGGCCACCCCCTCGTCCACCATCTGCCGGGCGGCCTGGATCACAAGGGGGTTCTGCCCGTCCGCCAGCACCACCCTCCGGGGGCTGGTGCGGGCCCGGTTCGTCATCCACCGCATCACCTCCCGGGCGGGGCCCAGGGAGGCCCGGAGGCGGTCCCGGTACTCGTCCAGGTCCACCGAGATGCGGGACACCCCCGACTCCATGGCGGCCTTGGCCACGGCGGGGGCCACATAGTAGAGGACCCGGGTGTCGAAGGGCTTCGGGATGATGTACTCCCGCCCGAAGGAGAATCCCTCCACCCCGTAGGCCGCCGCCACCGACTTCGGCACCTCGGCCCGGGCCAGGTCGGCCAGCCCCTGGGTCGCCGCCAGCATCATCGCCTCGTTGATGGAGCGGGCCCGGACGTCCAGCGCCCCCCGGAAGAGGAAGGGGAAGCCCAGGACGTTGTTCACCTGGTTCGGGTAGTCGGAGCGCCCGGTGGCGATGATGGCGTCGCTCCGCACCGCCTGGATCTCCTCGGGGGTGATCTCCGGGGTGGGATTGGCCAGGGCGAAGATCACCGGGTCCGGATTCATCCGCGCCACCATCTCCCCGGTGACGATCCCTCCCGCGGACAGCCCCACGAAGACGTCCGCCCCGGTGAGGGCCTCGGTGAGGGTCCGGTCCGGGCGGTCGGTGGCGAAGCGCTCCTTGTAGGGATTCATCCCCACTTCCCGACCCTTGTAGACCACCCCGTCGGAGTCCACCTGGAGGATGTTCTCCCGGGGGACCCCCAGTCGGACGAAGTGCTCGGCGGTGGAGAGGGCGGAGGCCCCGGCGCCGCTGAACACCACCTTCACGTTGTGCAGATCCTTCCCGATGATGTGCATGGCGTTCAGGAAGGCCGCCCCGGCGATGATGGCGGTGCCATGCTGATCGTCGTGGAAGACCGGGATGTTCATCGTCGCCTTCAGCCTCTCCTCCACCACGAAGCAGGCCGGAGCGCTGATGTCCTCCAGGTTGATCCCCCCAACCGTGGGCTCCAGGAGCTGGCAGAAGCGGATCAGTTCCTCCGGATCCTCGGTATCCACCTCGATGTCGAAGACGTCAATCCCGGCGAAGCGCTTGAAGAGGACGCCCTTCCCCTCCATGACAGGCTTTCCGGCCAGGGCACCGATATTGCCGAGCCCCAGGACAGCGGTGCCGTTGGACACCACCGCCACCAGATTGCCCCGGGCGGTGTACCGGAAGGCGGCATCCGGATCCTTCGCGATCTCGAGGCAGGGCTCGGCCACCCCGGGGGAGTAGGCCAGGGACAGTTCCCGCTGGGTGGCGACGGGCTTGGTGGGAACGACCTCGATCTTCCCGGGACGACCTTGCTCGTGGTAGTCCAGGGCGGCCTGACGGCGATTGTCCATGCCTTCCGGTGTGTCTGGCGTGGGCCAGGAGTGGGGGAATGCGCGGTGGGAAGAACTCAATCCTAGACGTGGAGGATCGCAGGTGTCAAACCCCCGGCCAGGGCGTTCCCGCCGGCGCCGGGGTTGCCTACATTGCCCTCCACTCCACCCCGGCGCCCGTCGCACCCGATCCCCGCCGATCCCATCCGGGTCGGTGCAGCCGACTCCCGTACGAGGGTTCCATCATCCCCCTCCTCCCCTGCGTCCGGCACGGCGTCCGCCCCGGCATCATCGCCCTGGGCCTGGTCGTTTCATGCCTGCTCCTCCCCTCGGTGGGGGGGGCACAGGCACCGCCGCCGCCGGCGACGGGAGGGGTGTGCCCGTTGGGGCGGGTGGCGACGGTGCAGATCCTCAACGGGTCCATCTTCGACCTGGAGGAAACCGAGGGGTCCCGCCTCCAGTGGGCCTTCCGGCTGGCGAACCGCCTCCACGTGGAGACCTCCCCCCGCTTCATCCGCCGGGAGCTCCTCCTCCGGCAGGGAGACTGCTGGGACCCCTTCCGGGCCACCGAGTCCGAGCGGATGCTCCGGGAGTACCGCTTCATCGCCACCGCCGAGGTGGAGGGGATCCGCCGCCCGGATGGCGACTGGGACCTGGTGGTACAGACCCGGGACGAGTGGAGCACGAACCTGAAGGCCACCGTCACCCTGGAGGATGGGCTCCGACTGGAGCGGGCGGCCTTTGTGGAGGAGAATCTGGCAGGGCGGGGGATCCTGGCCGGGGTCTTCCTGGAGGAGCGACGGGAGCAGCGGGATGTGGGGATGATCTTCGAAGCCCCCCAGACCTTCGGGACGCGCCTGGATACCCGCCTCCTCCTGGGGCGGAGCCGGGTGGGGCGGATCGTGGAGCAGTCGGTCCAGTACCCCTTCCTGGGGGAGGTGGGGCGGGTGGCGGTCCGGCAAGGATACCGGAAGAGGGAGGAGTACTTCGCCTACCGCATGGGGGACGACCTCCGGGGGCAGGAGGTCCTGGTCCCCATCCGGGACGAGCGGATGGAGTTCACCGCCGCCCTCCGGCTGGGGGTCCCGGGAAACCTCACCATCCTGGGGGCGGGGATCTCCAGGGAGCGTCTGGCCTTCCCCGGCTATCCCGGCTCCGTGGCGCTGGTGGAGGACGGTAACTATGACGACACCGATCCGGCCCCCCCGGAGCTGGTGGCGCTGGTGGAGCGGCAGGACCAGCCCCGCTCCACCTCCCGGGCCAACTTCCTCCTGGGGCAGCGGAACATCCGCTTCGTCCAGGTCCGGGGGGTGGACGCCCTGAACGGGGTCCAGGACGTGCCCACAGGGGTGGATGTGGGGGTGGCGCTCTCCCGGAGTCTGGGGGTGCTGCAGGTCTCGGAGCCCAGTACGGTGGATGACCTCTTCGCCCGGGTGTCCCTCTTCCTGGGTCAGGCCACCCCCCGCTGGGTGGCCAATGCCAACCTCCAGGTGGAGGGGCGCCAGGTGTACGGGGGGGAACCGGGGAATCGGGGGTGGCGGGACGTCCTGGCGGAGGGAGACCTCTACCTCTACTCCCGCCCCACCTGGGCCCCCTGGCAGACCCTATTCCTCAGGATCTCCGGTGCTGGAGGATGGACGGTGGACACACCGTTCCAGCTCACGCTGGGGGGGAAGGACGGCCTCCGGGGGTACCGGGAGGGGCTCTTCCCCGGAGGAAGGAGGATCCTGGTGACGCTGGAGGACCGCTTCCGCTTCAACTGGCCGGCGCCGCAGTTCATCGATACCGGAGCCACCCTCTTCCTGGACGCCGGGGCCGTGGTCCCGGGTAATGTCCCCTTCGGCGTCGAGTCCGGGCTCAAGGCGTCGGCGGGCTTCGGGCTCCGCCTGGGCTTCCCGGCGGGGACCGGCTCGGTGATCCGGATGGATCTGGCCTTTCCCCTGGAGGGAGGTGGCGGACCTGTATTCCGTATCCACATCGGGGAGGTGGTGGGGCTGCTGGCGGGCTTCCTGGACGAGGAGATGGAGCGGAGCCGGCGGGCGGGGGTGGCGCAGCAGTTCCCGGGGGTGGGGCGATGAGCGAGGCCACGGGCGGGGGGATGCCGGACCCTTCCGGAGGGGCCCCGGAGGCGGCACTCCAGAGGGGGAGCCGGGTGCGGCGGGTGCTCCTGCAGGTCCTGGTGCTCAACCTCCTGGTGCTGACGGCCAAGGTGGTGGCCTGGCTCTCCTCCGGGGCCCTCTCGGTGGCGGCAGAGGCGGGGCATTCCTCGCTGGACGCCCTGAACAACGTCATCGCCCTCACCTTCGCCGCCATCGCCGCCCGGGCCCCGGACGACGACCATCCCTACGGCCACCAGAAGTTCGAGACGCTGGGGGCGCTGGTGGTGGTGGGCTTCCTCTCCATCACGGTGTTCGAACTGACCCAGGGGGCGGTGGTGCGGCTCCTGGGAGGGCGCCCCCTGGACGCGGTGGCCACACCGACGGCGCTGTGGTTGGTGCTCTTCTCCGCCATCGCGTCGCTGGTGGTATCCCGCTGGGAGTTGATCCAGGGGCGCAGGCTGGACTCGCCCCTCCTGGTGGCGGACGCCGCCCACACCCGGGCCGACGTCTACGCCTCCGGGGCCGTGCTGGTGGGACTCCTTCTGGTGCGGGCGGGGATGCCGCTGGCGGATCCCCTGGTGGCGCTGGGGGTCGCCGTGGTCATTGCCCGGACCGGGTGGCAGATCGTCCAGGAGACCGTCCCGGTGCTGGTGGACGAGCGGGCGGTGGAGGACCGGGCCATCCGGCGCATCGCCGAGGCCACGGAGGGGGTGCGGGGGGCGTGGGGGATTCGGTCCAGGGGTCGACCGGGGGAGGTCTACGCCGAGCTCACGGTCTCGGTGGATCCCACCCTGGACGTGGCGGACGCCCACACCATTGCGGACCAGGTGGAGCGGGACGTGGCGGAGGCCCTCCGTGCCAGGGAGGTCACGGTGCATGTGGAGCCCGACGAAACCCCTCCCCCTCCGCCCCCCCCCACCAC
>Ga0076930_100564_pt1 | contig 32503 bp, 27 predicted proteins | sample HotLakConsoUCCRE_FD_71149 | JGI IMG/M metagenome (GOLD analysis project Ga0076930, IMG submission 71149) | Hypersaline microbial mat communities from Hot Lake, Washington, USA - Hot Lake Consortium UCC-RE (version 3) (version 3) ...
CCCGTCTGGACCGGAGCTGTCGAAGACCCGGTTGACGATGTTTCCGCCCGTAGGCCGGTTGCGGTTCTTGTTCCCGCGCGAGCGCGATTTGGATGATCTCATGAACTGTCCGTTCCGCCTTGAAGTCTGTCTGCAGGACGCTGCCGCGTGTTTCGCAGCTAATCGAAGCGTCCGGGCTGTGTACGGCAACCTGATCGGGGGTGGCCTACTGGCCAGCGTCCCGCGATACTCTCGACTAAACACGGCTTGGCGAGGCATTCAAGCCTATTCTGCCCCGTCATGGCCCGTCTCTTGCTCCCTGCGCCGCTTTTGTGACCTAGCGTCGCCCGAAGACAACGCGGTCGCGGCCTTCAAGGTCCGTCACGACGTGGACAGGACCAAGTCCCGCCGATTTCATGAGAGCGGTAACCGCCGCCCCCTGCCCGGACCCGATTTCCACGATGAGCCGCCCCCCCGGCCGCAGCCGGGCGTGCGCCCCCGTCGCGATCACGCGATAGGCGTCGAGTCCGTCCTCTCCGCCCACGAGCGCCAGGCGCGGCTCGAAGCGGCGCACTTCGGGCTCGAGGTCCTCCCATTCCGCCTCGGTCACATAGGGTGGGTTCGAGACGATCAGGTCGAACTGCGGCGCTTCCGTTCCGAAGGCCTCCGACAAGGGAGCGAACCATGACCCCTGCAGCAGGACCGCGCGATCCCCGAGGCCCATCGCGTTGCGATTCCACCACGCCACCTCGTAGGCCGCCGGGCTCAGCTCAACCCCCGTGCCCAGCACGCGCCGCCCCATCGCTTCCATTTCCGCAAGCAGGGTCAGCAGGATGCAGCCCGATCCCGTGCCCAGGTCCAGCACATCCGCAAATGGCTCGGCCAGCGCCGTCTCGATCAGCGTCTCCGTCTCCGGCCTCGGGTCGAGCACATCGCCCGTCACCAGAAAATCCCGGCCGTAGAAGGCGCGCCGCCCGGTCAGCTGCGACAATGGAACCCGCTCGGCCCGCCGCGCGACCAGCGCCGAAAAGCCCGCCTCGACCTCCGGCGTCAGGCTCTCGGCCAGCATCAGCGTCAGCCGGTCGGGCGGCACCTTCATCGCATGGGCCAGAAGCCGCCGCGCATCCCGTCCCGGATCGGCCACGCCTGCGCCGGACAGGGCCTTCGTGGCCCGCGCCAGCGCCTCCCGCGCAAGGCTCACCCCTCGATCTCCGCCAGTTGCCGCGCCTGGGTCTCGGAAATCAGCGCGTCGATCACCTCGTCGAGATCGCCACCCATGATCTCGCCCAGCCGGTAGAGCGTCAGCCCGATCCGGTGATCGGTCAGGCGTCCCTGCGGGAAATTGTAGGTCCGGATGCGCTCGGACCGGTCGCCCGAGCCCACCTGCGCCTTTCTCGCCGCCGCCCGGTCGTCCGAGACCTTTTGTCGCTCCAGGTCGAACAGCCGCGTCTTCAGAACCTGCATCGCGATCTCGCGGTTGCGGTGCTGGGATTTCTCCGAACTCGTCACCACGATCCCCGTGGGCAGGTGGGTGATCCGCACCGCCGAATCGGTGGTGTTCACATGCTGCCCGCCCGCGCCCGAGGCGCGCATCGTGTCGATCCGGATGTCCTGCGGGGCGATGGCCACGTCGACGTCCTCCGCCTCCGGCAGCACCGCCACCGTCGCGGCAGAGGTGTGGATGCGCCCGCCCGATTCCGTCTCGGGCACCCGCTGCACCCTGTGCACGCCCGATTCGAACTTCAGCCGGGCAAAGACCCCCTCTCCGGCGATGCGCACCACCGCCTCCCTGACCCCGCCCAGCTCCGTGGCACTTTCCTCCAGCACCTCGAAGCGCCAGCCCCTCCGCTCGGCATAGCGCGCATACATCCGCAGAAGATCGCCCGCGAAGAGCGCCGCCTCCTCGCCACCCGTCCCGGGCCTGATCTCGATCAGCGCGGGCCGCGCATCGGCACTGTCCCGCGGCAGGAGCGCGAGGCGCACCGCAGCCTCCGCCTCGGGCAGCGCCGCCCCGATCCGCTCGATCTCCTCCCGGGCGAGGTCGCGCATCTCGGCATCGCCCAGCATCGCCTCGGCCTCCGCCCGCGCCTCCACAAGCTCCCGCCAGCGGGCGATGGTCTCCACCACGGGCTTCAGCTCCGAGTACTCCCGGGCCAGCGCCACCATCGCGGCGCCGGCGGCGCCCTCGGACATGCGCGCCTCGAGATAGTCGAACCGGGCCGTGATCTGCTCGAGCGTGTCTCTGGGGATCATCGCGCTGCTGTCTCAGGTGCCGGAGGGGGGGTCAAGCCGCTCCGCGACCCGCAGCGTCCAGTCCTCCACCCGTGCCCGGTTGACGCCCATGTCCGACCCGCCGAAGCGCAGCCGCGCCAGCAGGGTCAGCCGCGCGCCGCCGTCGACCGGGGTCGCGGCCGCGGTGGTGTAATCCGGAAACCCCCAGATCCGCGACCGGGTGACATAGGTGATCCGCCCCTCTCCCGGACTGCCTGTCAGCCGCACCGTGCGCGGCGTCTCCCCCGCCACGGCGTCGAGCGCCTCCAGTACCGCCTCGGGCGTCGCCGCGAAGACCGGCGCTTCGGCATCCGCCGGCGCCTCGCCGACCTTCCACCCTCCGGGGCCCGGAGGCTGCGCCGACACGGGATCGACATGCCACGCGGCCGCGTCCGACGGCGCCAGCCGCACCCAGGCGACGAGTCCCAGAACCGCAAGCCCGATGAGGGCGAGAACGATACGCATGGTCGCTTCCCTTTCCGTCAGGCCACGGAGCCTAGCGCGTTTCGCGCCGGGGCCACAGGGCGAGACAGCACAGCTCCGTCGCCACATGGGCCCCCGCCACGGCCGTGATCCCGCCGCTGTCGTAGGGCGGAGAGACCTCCACCACATCGGCGCCCCTCAGGTCCAGACCCGCGAGATCGCGCAGGATCGCCGCGGCCTGCCAGCTTGCAAGCCCGCCCCAGACCGGAGTGCCGGTGCCCGGCGCGAAAGCGGGGTCCAGCGCGTCGATGTCGAAACTGACATAGCACGGCCGCCCATGGACGACCTCCGTGATCCGCGCCGCGGTCCAGTCGGGTCCCCGCTCATGGACCTGCCGCGCCCCGATCTGCTGCACGCCGCGCAGATCGGGCGTCATCGTGCGGATGCCCACCTGCACGGATGTCGCGGCGTCGATCACTCCCGCATCCAGGGCCTTGCCCACGAAGGTGCCATGATCCACGCGCGCCGGGTCCCGGTCCTCCCAGAGGTCGGTATGGGCATCGAACTGCACCAGCGACAGCGGGCCATGCCGGCCCGCCAGCGCCCGCAGCACCGGCAGGGTCACGGAATGGTCGCCGCCCAGGATCACCGGCGTCACCCCCGCCGCGACGATGCAAGCCACATGGGCCTCGATCAGCCCGGGTGTCGCCCCCATCTCCGCGTAATCCAGCGCCATGTCGCCATAGTCGACGATCGCGAACTCCTCGAGCGGCGAGAAACCCCAGCTCCAGGGCGGATCGCCCGCCTGCAGCGCAGAGGCCTCGCGGATCGCCCGCGGTCCGAACCGCGCTCCGGGCCGGTTCGTCACCGCCTGGTCGAAGGGTATCCCCGTCACCGCCAGATCGACCCCGGTCAGGTCCTTCGTATAGCGCCGGCGCAGGAACGAGGGCGCCCCGGCGAAAGGATTCTCGAACGAGAGCCCCTTCAGCCCCTCGCGGACAAAGGCGCCATCCACATCGCGTTTCGCATCCTCGAGCGCCACGCCACCCTCCCCTTCGTCATCCTCGAGGCGGACGGGCCATGCGCCGCGCCCTCTCCTCATCTGGCCTGAAATACTCACCTTGCCCGGCCCGCCACAAGCCCGGCGCCCGGATCGGCAGGGCCTTGCCCCATATTGCCGTTGCACCCCGCCCCGCCGCGCCTATGGTCGCGCCCCATGTCAGATCTCGTCCACGATCCCCGCGGCGGCCTGCCCCGGCTCATCGCCATCATGGCCCGCCTGCGCGACCCGGAAACCGGCTGCCCCTGGGACCTCGAACAGGATTTCGCCACCATCGCCCCCTATACGATCGAGGAGGCCTACGAGGTCGCAGACGCCATCTCCCGCGAGGCCTGGGACGAGCTCCGGGGAGAGCTGGGCGATCTGCTGTTCCAGTCTGTCTTTCACGCCCGCATGGCCGAGGAACGCGGGCTCTTCGACATCCACGAGGTGGCGGACGCCATGTCCGACAAGATGGTCGCCCGCCACCCCCATGTCTTTGGCGACGACCGCCGCGACAAGACCGCAGAGGACCAGACCCGCGACTGGGAGGCGGTGAAGGCCGCCGAGCGCGCGGCGAAGGCCCAGACCCGCACCCTCGACGGCGTGGCGCTGGGGCTTCCCGCGCTGATGCGGGCCGTCAAGCTTCAGAAGCGCGCGGCGCGCGTGGGCTTCGACTGGCCCGACACCGGCCAGGTGCTCGACAAGCTGACGGAGGAGGCGCGCGAACTCGTGGCCGCCCGCGAGAGCCTCTCCCCCGACGAGATCGAGGACGAGATGGGCGACATGCTCTTCGTGATGGCCAATCTCGCGCGCCATCTCGGGGTAGATCCCGAGGCGGCGCTGCGGCGCACCAACGCGAAATTCACCCGCCGTTTCGAGGCGATAGAGGACGCCCTCGCCGCCCGCGGCCGCCACCCTGAAGACTCGACACTGGAAGAAATGGACGTGCTATGGACCGCCGCAAAACGCGCCGAACGTGCGTAGGATGGGGTTCCAACCCATCTTCCCCAAGCATCCGGTCCCACGGCCCCGAAGGATGGGGTTCCAGCCCATCTCCCCCACGCATCAAGTCCCACGGCTTCGCGGGATGGGGTTCCAACCCATCTCCCTCCGCACCGCCCCCCGAACCACAAGGAGCCCTCGCCACCCGAGACCCTTCAGCGCAGCCCCGCCTCCACCGCGGCCGCACCCGGGCACTCGAGCCGCGGCATCAGCGCGTGGCCCGGCACCCGGCTCTCGACGATCCTGTGGGACGCGAGCGCCGCCTCGGCCACCCCCGCCTGGTCGGCGATGATCAGCTGCCGGGCCTGGGGCGTCCGGGCCATGCGCATCGCGACCCAGCCCGCGCGCTCCACCGCCAGCGGCGCCGCCCGCCCCCGGCAGAGCGTGAGCCAGGCCAGCATACCGGTCTGCCGCTCGAGACCCACCTGCCCCGACACGAAATTCCCCGTGGAATAGATGACCGGCGCGTTGATCCCGCGGCCGGGCAGCACCTCCCAGTCCTGCACCACGTGGGGATGGGTGCCGATCACCGCCGCGGCCCCCGCCGCGACCAGCTCCCGCGCCAGCGCCCGCTCGGCCGAGGCGGCGCGGGTCTGATATTCGTTGCCCCAGTGCGGCAGCACGATCACCCCCGCGACACCGGGCCGCGCCGCCGCGGCGGAGACCAGGGCCAGAAGCGCCTCCCGCTCCTCGTAGCAGGACAGAACCTGCCCCGCGCGGTCTGGGATCCCGTTGGTGGAATAGGTGCAGGCGATCCAGACAATCGCACCGAGCGGGGTCCGGCTTTCGGCGGTGAACGCGCGCGGCTCCTCGCTCCCCGCCGTGCCCACGAACGCCATCCCGGCACGGCGCAGCTCCGCCACCGTCAGGTCCGCGCCGATGCCGTGCCGGTCGAGCGCGTGGTTGTTGGCCGTGGTGACAAGGTCGACGCCCGCGGCCTTCAGATCGGCGATCACCCGGGGGTGATAGTTGAACATCGGATAGGAGCTGTAGACCGCATCATCGAAGACCGGCCCGGGGTCCGCTCTCTCCCCACCGCTGCGGGTGATACCCGGCGCCGTGGGCCCCTCGAGATTGGCCACGGCGATATCTGCGGCCTGCAGAAACGGGATCGCCGCGTCCCAGACGCTGCCGAACCCGCGCGCATAGCCCTGCACCTGGACCCCGCGATGCAGCAGAACATCCCCCACGACCGCAAGGCTGACCCGTGGGCCCCCCGCGCAGGCATTCATCGCGGGCGGCTCGGTCTGAAAGACCGGGCGGCACTGCGCCCATTGCGCCTCGGCCGCGCCCGCCGCAAGGGACAGGGCGAGACCGGCACAAAGACCCCTCAGCCCCGCCGTCAAGCCCGTCCCGATTGTCCGCATCCTGTCCCCACCCCGGCGCCCTGGCCGACAATTCGGTCCCGGATCGCCTTGCGCAGGCTCCCGGACCGCATCGCGGCAAGGAAATTGACGACCGGGGATTGCGCTAGGTCAAGAAGCGGCAAACGCGGGGAGATCGGCGCCGCGTTTTCGCGGCGCACTGTGGCGCTTTTGCCGGGTCAGGAGGCCTCGGCGCGCTCCGCAAGCTCAAGCCATTCCTCCTCGGCGGCCATGAGACGCGCCTGCCGCTCTGTCAGGGCCTCCGTGGCCTTGCGGAATTTCACCGGCTCGCGCGAGAACAGGTCCGGGTCCGCCAGCAGCCCTTCGAGCTTGCCGATCTCCGAGGTCAGCCGGTCGATCTCCGCGGGCAGGTCGGCCAACCTGTGCCTCTCGGTGAAACTGAGCCCCGCCGACTTCCTCGCGGCGTCTCCCGCGGACGCCGTGCCCTGCGCCCTTTTCTGGCCTGACATATCCCGGGAAGCCCGGGGGGCCGGCCCCTCGGTCCCGATGCGTGCGCCGGACCCGGGGCCGATCCGCGCATCCCCCCGCTGGGCCACCGCATCGCTCCAGCCGCCGGCATAGAGCGTCGTGCGCCCCTGCCCCTCCATCCAGACCGTCGTCGTGGCGACCCGGTCAAGAAAATCCCGGTCGTGGCTCACCAGAAGCACCGTGCCGTCGTAGCTGCCCAGCAGGTCCTGCAACAGGTCGAGCGTCTCGATGTCGAGATCGTTCGTCGGCTCGTCGAGCACCAGGAGGTTCGACGGCCGCGCCATCAGCTTCGCCAGCAGCAGCCGCGCCCGCTCACCCCCCGACAGAGCCCGCACCGGCCCCCGCGCCTGGGTCTCGTCGAAGAGGAAATCCTTGAGATAGGCCACGACATGCTTCGGCTCGCCGCGCACCATCACCTGGTCGGCGCGGCCCGAGACGCGCATCTCCGCATCCCCCGTAAGGCTCTCCCACAGCGTCGCCTCGGGATCGAGCTGCGCGCGGGCCTGGTCGAACACCGCGATCTCGAGGTTCGTGCCGTGCTTCACCGTGCCCGCATCGGGGGCGATCTGCCCCAGCAGCATCCCGATCAGCGTGGTCTTGCCGACGCCGTTCGGGCCGACGAAGGCCACGCGCTCGCCGCGCTGGACGGTCAGGTCGAAGCCCTCCGCGATGGCCTGATCCCCGAACCTCTTGGTGACGCCCTCGGCCACGATCACCTTCTTGCCCGACCGCGCGCCGGTTCCGAGGTCCATCGCCGCCGTGCCCTGCCGGCGGATCATCGAGGAGCGTTCGGCGCGCAGGTCCTGCAGCGCCCTGAGGCGCCCCTGGTTGCGCTTGCGCCGCGCGGAGATGCCCTCCACCGCCCAGCGTCCCTCGGCCTTGATCCGGCGGTCCATCTTGTGGGCGCGGGTCTCTTCCTCTTCCCAGACCGTGTCGCGCCAGTCTTCGAAGGCCGCGAACCCCTTTTCCTGCCGCCGCACCTCCCCCCGGTCGATCCAGAGCGTGGCCCGCGCCAGCGCCCTCAGGAAGGCCCGGTCGTGGGAGATCAGCACAAAGGCGGCCCGGGTTTCGGCCAGCGTCCGCTCGAGCCAGCCCACCGCCTCGATATCGAGATGGTTCGTGGGCTCGTCGAGCAGCATCAGCTCCGGCGCCTCGGCCATCAGCCGCGCCAGCGCGGCGCGCCTGCGCTCGCCGCCCGAGGCCAGCGCCGGATCGCGACCAAGGTCGAACTTCAGCCCCTCGGCCACCGCCTCCACCCGCCAGCTTTCGGACGGGTCGAGATCGCGCACCGCGAAATCGCCCAGCGTGGCGAACCCCGCCATGTCGGGGTCCTGCTCGAGATAGCCCACCCGGGTGCCCGGCGAGACCACGACCTCGCCCGCATCGGGCTCGATCAGACCCGCCATGACCTTCATCAGGGTGGATTTTCCCGACCCGTTCCGCCCCACGAGGGCCACCCGGTCGGCGGGCTGGATCACGAGGTCGAGCCCCGCGAAGACGGGCGTGCCGCCAAAGCCGAGGGTGAGACCGGAAAGCTGGAGAAGAGGGGCGCGTGCCATGCCGGGCACCTAAGCCCGCGCGCGCAGGAGAGCAAGCGGCGGCAGCACCTCCGTCGCACTGGAAAGGCGGGCGCGGGCGGTCTATCGCATCTGACAGGAAAGACGGAGGGAGGGGCGCATGGCTTTGGGATTCGGGCTGATCGGCACGGGCTTCATGGGCAAGACCCATGCGCTGGCCATAGGCAGCGTGAAGGCGGTGATGGGCGACGTGCCCGACGTGCGCCTTGCTGTGCTCTGCGACACGCCGGTGGCGCAGGCCGAGGCCCGCGCCGCCCAGTTCGGCTTCACCCGGGCGACGGATGACTGGCGCGCCCTCGTGGCCGACCCCGAGGTCGATATCGTCTCGATCACCACGCCCAACGGGCTGCACAAGGAGATGGCCCTCGCCGCCCTTGAGGCCGGCAAGCACGTCTGGTGCGAAAAGCCCATGGCGCTCACGCTCGAGGACGCCCGCGAGATGGCCGCCGCCGCCGATCGCGCCGGGACGGTGACGCTCACGGGCTACAACTACATCCACAACCCCGCGTTTCTCCATGCCCAGAAGCTGATCGCCGAAGGCCGCATCGGCCGGCCCGTGCATTTCCGCGGCTGGGTCGACGAGGATTACCAGGCAGACCCGGACCTGCCCTGGACCTGGCGCGCCAAGCTGTCGGACGCGGGCCTCGGCGCCCTGGGCGACCTCGGCTGTCACCTCGTGTCCATGGCCGTGGGGCTGATGGGCCCGATCGAGAGCCTGATCGCCGACACCCAGGTGATCCACGAGACCCGCCCGCTGGCCGATGGCAGCGGCCGCGCGGCGGTGGAGAACGAGGACACCGCCACCGCCCTCCTGCGTTTCGCCTCGGGCGCCCACGGCTCTCTCGCCGCCTCGCGGTCGGCCTGGGGGCGCAAGAACAAGCTCGATTTCGAGGTGCACGGCACCCACGGCATGATCGCCTTCGCCCAGGAACGGATGAACGAGCTTCAGCTCTACGTGAACGAGGGCCCGAAATCGGAACAGGGCGTCCGCACCATCCTGACAGCCCCGGAGCACCCGCCCTTCGGCGCCTTCGTGCCCGCACCGGGCCACCAGCTCGGCTTCCGGGATCTCAAGGTGCTCGAGGCGCGAGTGCTCTTGCAGGGCATCGGCGGAGGGCCCGCGCCCTACCCCGCCTTCCGCGATGCGCTGATGTTCGAGGAGGTGATCCACGGCATCGCCCGCAGCGCGCACGAGGAGCGGCGGGTGACGTTCATGTGAGCGGTTTCGCCACGCCTGCGGCGTGGCGACCGCCCGGGGAGGCTCTGCCTCCCCGGACCCCTCCGGGATACTTCTGGCCAGAAAAATGAGGGGGCAGGAGCGGAGGCCCGGCGGTGCACTGAAAGGGGAGGTCAGCCGCCCAGCACCTCGGCCACAGCGACCGTCCGCCCCTGCTGCACCGACAGCACCGCGGCATCGGCAAGGGCCAGCGCCATCAGCCCGTCGTGGCCCGTGGTGGGCGTGGGCGCGCCCTCGGCCACGGCGGCGGTGAAGGCCGCGATCTCGGCGGCATAGGCGGCGGCATAGCGCGACATGAAGAAGTTCTCGAGCGGCGGGCGCAGGTAGCCCGCACCGTTGGCCTCCTCGATCCGGCTTTCGTGGACATTGCCCACCGACACGAGGCCCTTGTCGCCCAGCACCTCGATCCGCTGGTCGTAGCCATAGGTCGCCCGGCGCGAGTTGGTGATGACCGCCTGCCGACCCGAGGCGCTGCGCAAGAGCACGGTCACGCTGTCCCAGTCGCCCGCAGCCCCGATGGCCGGATCGACAAGCACCGAGCCCATCGCCGACACGCGCTCCACCTCCTCGCCCAGCAGCCAGCGCGCCACGTCGAAATCGTGGATCGTCATGTCGCGGAAGATGCCGCCCGACCGCTCGATATAGGCGATGGGCGGCGGGCCGGGATCGCGGCTGGTGATGGTGACCATTTCCACCTTGCCCACCGCGCCCGCGTCGATCCGCGCCTTCAGCGCCCGGAAATCGGGATCGAAGCGGCGGTTGAAGCCGACCATGAGGACGGCCCCCGTCTCCGCCACCACCGTCAGGCAGTCGCGGACGCGGGAGAGCGAGAGGTCCACGGGCTTTTCGCAGAACACCGCCTTGCCGGCCCGGGCGAAGCGTTCGATCAGGTCGGCATGGGTGTCGGTGGGCGTGCAGATCACCACGGCGTCCACATCGCCCGCGGCCTCGATCGCGTCGATGGAACGGGCCTCGCCGCCGTGGGCCGCCACCACCGCCTCCACCGCCTCGGCCACCGGGTCGGAGATCGCCACGAGCGCCGCGCCCGGGACGCTGGAGATTGCCCGGGCGTGGACCTGTCCGATCCGGCCAGCTCCGAGAACGGCGAACTTCACTGTCATGTCTGGGTCTTTCGTTGAGGGTATCGTTTGGTGCAGGTATCTCGCGCGACGCCGGTCCGCGCCGGGACCGGCCTTTTCCGGCGCCGGCCCCGCGGGCTCAGCAGGCCGGCGTTCGGCGCGGCCCCGCTTCAGGCCGCGGCCGCATCCGCATATTCCGCCTGGGTCTTGGCGCCGGTGATATAGGCCACCACGTCCTGGCCGTCGGTCTCTTCCTTCTGCAGGTTCGCCACGATCCTGCCGCGCCGGAACACCACGATCCGGTCCACGAGGTCCATCACCTGTCGCATGTTGTGGCTGATCAGGATCAGCGGCTCGCCCTGGTCCTTCAGGGTGCGGATGATGTTCTCCACCTGCGCCGTCTCCTGCACGCCCAGCGCCGCCGTGGGCTCGTCCATGATCGTCAGCTTCGAATGGAAGGTCGCCGTCCGCGCGATGGCGACGCACTGGCGCTGGCCGCCGGACATGTTCTGGATCGTGTTGCGCACGTTGGGGATCTTCACCCCCGTCTTCTGGAGCGCCTTGAGCGTGTCCTCGCGCATCGCCCGGTAGTCGAGGATGCGGAACGGTCCGAGCCAGTTCCACTTCGTCTTCTCGCGCCCCAGAAAGAGGTTGTCGGGCACGTCGAGGTGATCCGCGAGCGCCAGCGTCTGGAACACCGTCTCGATCCCGGCATGGCGCGCATGGAGCGGGCCCTCGAACTCGACGTAATCGCCGTTGAACCAGATCTTGCCGCGGGTGCGCTGTTCGACCCCGGTGATCTGGCGCACGAAGGTGGACTTGCCCGCGCCGTTGTCGCCCATGATGGCGACGTGCTCGCCCTTGCGGACCTCGAAGTTGGCCTCCTCGAGCGCGTGAACCCCGCCGTAATGCTTCGTCAGGCCCTCGGTCTTCAGGATCACCTCGCCCAGCGGATGGGTGTCACGGGGCCTCGTGTGGCCGTCCTGGCGGATGTCGATGTCGCTCATGTCCGTCTCCCTCCCCTCAGGATCTCGCAGCGGCCTGGCGCTGGCGGTACTGGTCGAGCACCACGGCGCCCACGATGATCGCACCCTTCACCATCTCCTGGTAGAAAGCGTCGAGGCGCAGGAAGGTGAAGCCCGAGATGATCACGCCGAAGATCAGCGCGCCGATCACCGTGCCCACGATGGACCCGCGCCCGCCCTGCAGCGAGATGCCGCCGATCACCGCCATGGCGATGGCGTCGAGTTCGTACATCACGCCCATGCCGGATTGCGCGGTGAGGTTCTTGGAACTCAGCACGATGGCCGCCACCGCCGCCAGCACGCCCGCGATCGTGTAGACGAGCACCAGATGCCGCTGCACGTTGATGCCCGACATCCGCGCCGCCGCCTCGTTCGAGCCGATGGCATAGGTGTGCTTGCCGTAAACCGTGTAGCGCATCACGAAGTGAAACAGGATCGCAAGGGCCAGAAAGATGAGGACCGGGTTCATCCCCGCGCCGATGGCGGCGTAGCTCCCGGTGGGAAAGGACACCGGGTCGCCTTCGGTCCACCATTTCGCAACACCGCGGGCGGAGACCATCATCCCCAGCGTGGCGATGAAGGGCGGGATCTTCGTGTAGCCCACGAGAAACCCGTTGATGCCGCCTGCGATGAGACCGCACAGCAGTCCCACCAGAAGCGGCACGATCACGGGAAGATCGACCCAGCCCTGTTCGATGAACACGCCCTTGGGGTTCGGAAAGCCGTTCACCTCGGCGACCTGGGCGAAGGACATGGCGATCATCGCCGTGGCGCCCACGATGGAGCCCGAACTGAGGTCGATGCCGCCGGTGATGATCACCTGCGTCACGCCCAGCGCGATGATGCCCACGATGGCGACCTGCAGGATGATGATCTGCAGCCGCTGTTCGTTGAAGATCGAATCGAAGCGTCCCCTGCTGTCGAAAAGGAAGCTCTGGTCCATGATCAGGAAGCCCAGGAGCTCGAACACCGCGATGATCAGCACAAGCGCGATCAGCACGTTGATCTCGGGGGGTCTCTGTCTCTTGGAATGGTCGTATTTCAGCCCGCCGACACCATGGGTCGCCTGATCTGCCATCGCGCTGTCCTCCCCCGAAGGCCCGGCCTCCCCGCCGGGCGTGGTCCCGGGCGATCCTCGCCCGGGACCTCTGCCTGTCCGGTCCGCGTCAGTTCGCGTCCATGAAATCGCCCATGTTGTCGGGCGTCACCAGCTGGAACGGGATATAGACCTTCTGGTCCACGTCCTCGCCATTGACGAGCGCGATGGCCGCCTCGATCGAGCCAGCGCCCTGTCCAGCCGCATCCTGGAACACCGTCACGTCGAGATCGCCCTGGCTCATCGACACCAGCGCGTCCTGGGTGGCGTCCACGCCGGTCACGACGACATCCTCCATGGCGACGCCCGCGGCCTTCAGCGCCTGGATCGCGCCGATTGCCATCTCGTCGTTGTTGGCGAAGACGACATGGAACTCCTCACCCGAGCTGAGCCAGTTGGTCATCAGGTCCTGGGCCTCGTCACGCGACCAGTTGGCGGTCTGCTCGTCGATCAGGGTGATGAAGTTACACATCGAGGTGCCGAGGATGTCCCGGACGTCGATGCTGCGCTGGACGGCGGCCTGGTTCGACAGCTGGCCCATCAGCATGTAGCCCTGAGCGCCGTTGCCAAGCCCGGCGGCACGCAGCATCTTGCAGGCCTCGAAGGCCGCGAGGGTGCCGCTCTCGATCTCGTTGGAGGCGACGAACGCCTGGTTCTCGGGGAGCGTGTCGACGTTGATCGGCTCGCGGTTGACATAGACCAGCGGCGTGCCGGCATTCGCCGCCGCGGCGGACATGGCCTCGGTCGCCGAAGTATCGACCGCGTTCACGATGATCGCATCGACGCCGCTCGCGATGAAGTTGTTGATCTGGTCCAGCTGGCGCGCCACGTCGTCCTGCGCATCCTCGATCTGCAGATCGACACCGTCGAGGCCCTCAGCATATTCCTCCATGCCGTTGCGCAGCACGGTCAGGAAGTTGTCGTCGAAGCGGGACATGCTCACGCCGATCTGCTGGGCCATCGCCGTGCTGCCCAGCAGGGCCGAGGCGAAGCCTGCGGCGATCAGGGTCTTTTTCATATGGTTTCCTCCCTAGCGGGTGTCCGGCGCACCCTCCTCCTTGAGCCGGAAGCCCCCTTGCGGGGGATCTCTCTTCGTCTGTTCAGGCCGTCACCGCAGCCAGCCTCCCGTCCAGATAGGCCATCGAGGCGCGGATCGCGGCGACCGGATCGGCCAGGGCATGAACCTCCGGCGCGAAGCATTCGAAGCTCACCGGGCCGTCATAACCGGCCTCCGCCAGGGCCCGAAGTTGCGCGACGTTTCCGAGCCTGTCCGCGCCGTCGACGAGCACGCGGTGCGCGTCCTCCATCTCGTCGAAGGTCGGTTCGGGATCGGTCACGCCCGAGACATGAACCATGCCCGTCAGCTCGGCGAAGATCGGGCCGCCGCCGGCCAGCGTGTGGTGAAACGTGTCGTGAACCAGGGCGAACGTGTCCTCGGCGCCCAGCGCAGTGATGACATCGACTGCGTCCTGCTTGTGCCGGAGGGCACAGCCGGCAAAGCCCAGCGGCTCGACAAAGCCCTTCAGCCCCGCCTCCTTCAGCATCGGCTCGAGCTCGCGCAGGGCGATCCGCAGGTTCGCCTGCCGCTCTCCGTTGCCCAGCCCTGCGCCGTCGTTGCGCGGGATCAGGGCCACGCCCTCGGCACCGGCGGCGCGGGCCGTGGCGATCAGCGCGGCGGCCTCCCCTGCGCGGTCGTCGGACCAGTCGTTGAAGCGCTTGACCTCGGCCAGCGCGAAAAGCCTCAGCCCCGCCGCGCGCAGCCTCCGACCGGCCTCCGCCGGATCGAGCCCGTCGAACAGCGGTCCCGCAAGGTCGGTGCGTGCCTCGATCCCTCGGGCACCGGCGGCACGGGCGATGTCGAGCAGCTCGGCGAACGACGCCCCCGCGACCGTCATGTGATTCAGTGCGAAAGCCGGCATGTCCCCCCTCCGACGGTGCGAAGCTTTCGAACGGTGCGCCCGGGACGAACCACGGGTCAAGTCCGCAGGAGGCATTCCCTTCCAGAGATGACGGGTTCTGACGGTTCCGTGTGAAAGGATGCCACCATTCAGATGGATTCCGGGAGGTAGAGATCGGGCCGCAGGAAATGCTGCCCCGGCACCGGCGCCGTGTCCCTCTGCTGCCCGGACAGCGCCAGCCCCATCAGATCGTCGCAGACCCGCTGCAACGGCGTGGCGATGGCCATGGCGACATAGCGGTCCGCGAGGCCCAGTCGGCTCTCGGGCGTCAGCTCGTTGACCACCAGTTCCACGTCCCCCGGCGCCCGCGCCTCCCGCAGTGCCGCGATGGCCCCCTCCATGCCGCCGCCCGCGCAATAGATGCCGCGCAGGTCCCGGTGCCGGTCCAGCAGGTCCAGCGTCGCCTCGTAGGTCAGTTGCCGCGTCTCGAGGTTCACCAGCGTGTCGAGCACGGTCATCCGGGGGCCATACTCGCGCATGTAGGTCCGGAATCCCGCCTCCCTCAGCTCGTGCCCGTGCCAGCGGTAGCCGCCCACGAAGACCGCGATCTTGCCCTCCTTGTGCACCGATTTCAGGATCATGTGCGCAGCGATCCGGCCCACCGTGAGGTTGTTCAGCCCGATGTAGCTCTGCCGGATGCCCTGCGCGAAATCGTTCAGCAGGGCGTAGCAGGCGATCCCCTGCTCCTGCAGGCGCGCGATGCAGTCGCTGATCGACACATGGCTGACGGCGGTGCCCGCCATGACATCCACCCGCGGCGCCAGCGCCTCGAACTGCGCCACGAAATCCGAGGGCGCCTGCGACGGGGAAAAGGCGATGCGGACCCGCGCATGAACCCCCTGCGCCCGCTGCGCCGCCGCCTCGAGCTCCGCGCGGAACGCCTGGTAGAAGGCCTGCCGCTCCTTGTGCAGCACCACGCCCACCGTCAGCTCCGGCAAGACCGGAAGCAACCTCTGCCCGATCAGCCCGGCGGCGTGATAGCCGATCCTCTGCGCGGCCTCGTAGACCTTGCGCGCGGTCTCCTCCCGCACTTTCGCGCGGCCGTTCAGAACCCTGTCGACAGTCGTCACGCTGACGCCCGCGGCCTCGGCGAGATCGGGTATCGTCGGTCTGCGCGCCATGTCCGAGCTCCTTGCCCCACCTGTCACGGATGGCGGAAATCCCTCATTCCTGACGAAAGATCGTGAGGGGTTTTGGCGGTTTGAGCAAGATCTGCCGCGCAGCCCGCCCCTCCGGCGCTTGCCTCGCCGCGCGGAATGTGAGGACTAGGTCAGACCCGCCAGCAGAAGGAGGACCGGGATGGCCTGGATAGACGCCTGCGCGAAAGACGACATCGAGGAAGAGGACCTGATCCGCTTCGACCACGGCGACAGGACCTATGCGATCTACCGTTCGCCCGACGACGAGTACTTCTGCACCGACGGGCTGTGCACCCATGAGCAGGTACATCTCGAGGACGGTCTGGTGATGGACTACGTGATCGAATGCCCGAAACATAACGGCCAGTTCGACTACCGCACCGGTGAGGCGCTGCGCGCGCCGGTCTGCGTGAACCTCGGCACCTACCCGGTCCGGCTCGACGGTGACCGGGTCCTGATCGACCTGCCCGCCTGACGCGGCTTTCCCTGCGTCTCCTGCCGCGCTAAGCCCGGCGCGGGACAGGACAGGAGAGGCTCATGCCCCGTGCGCTCGTCACCGGCACCGCCGGCTTCATCGGCTTCCACCTCGCCCGCGCCCTGCTCGACGCGGGCTGGGAGGTGGCCGGGTTCGACGGCATGACCGACTATTACGACGTGACGCTGAAACAGCGCCGCCACCAGATCCTGCTGCAATCGCCCGGCTTCACCGCGACGGAGGCGATGCTGGAGGAGCCCGGCGCGGTGCGGGACCTCGCCGCGCGCGTCAGCCCCGACGTGATCGTCCACCTCGCCGCCCAGGCCGGGGTGCGCTACAGCCTCGAGGCGCCCCGCGCCTATCTCGACGCCAACGTGATCGGCACGTTCGAGGTCATGGAGGCCGCGCGCGAGGCGCAGGTGCGTCACCTTCTGATGGCCTCCACCAGCTCGGTCTACGGCGCGGAGACAGACCTGCCCTACCGCGAGTCGCAAAAGGCCGACACGCCGCTCACCATCTACGCCGCCACGAAGAAGGCCAACGAGGCGATGGGCCATGCCTGGGCGCATCTGCACGGCCTCCCGGTGACCATGTTCCGCTTCTTCACGGTCTACGGACCTTGGGGCAGGCCCGACATGGCGCTCTTCAAGTTCACCCGCGCGATCCTCGAGGGCACGCCCATCGACATCTACAACCATGGCGAGATGTGGCGCGATTTCACCTATGTGGAGGATCTCGTGCGCGGCATCGTCGGGTTGATCGACGCGATCCCGCCGCGGCCCGGTGCCGGGGCGGAGCCGGTCCCCGGGGACACGCTCTCGCCCGCCGCGCCCTTCCGGATTGTGAACATCGGCAATGGCGAAAGCGTGAAGCTCCTCGATTTCGTCGATGCGATCGAGGCCGCGACGGGCCGTCCCGCCCGGCGCAACCTCATGGAGATGCAGACCGGCGACGTGCCCCGCACCTGGGCCGACGCAAGCCTCCTGCGCGCCCTGACCGGCAGCGCTCCGGCAACGCCCGTGGCCGAGGGCGTGTCCCGCTTCGTGGCGTGGTATCGGGAATATTACTGCGTCTGACGCCCCCGGCGCTTGACGACGGGTACGGCAAGGCTGGACACGCGTTACCGTGGCGGCGATCCTCGCCGCGCGTGATACAGGTCCCGACGACAGAAATGACAGTGCCGATGACGTCCAGATCCGCCGCTCCCGCCAAGCCTGTGATCCCCGCATGAAGCTGCCCTGGAAACGACGCTCCGAGGATGCGGCCGTCCCGGCACTCCTGCCCGGGTTCGGCCCGCCCGGACCCGAGGCGCCGACCTATGTGGTGGGCGATATCCACGGACGGTCGGACCTGCTGGACCGGATGCTCGGCCTGATCGACGACGACATCCATGACCGTGGCGTTGCGGAGACCGCCCGCGTGGTGATCGTGGGCGATTTCATCGATCGCGGACCCGATACCAGACAGGTGATCGACACGCTGGTGGACCTCACCCGGCTCATGCCCCGCCGGGTCACGCCGCTTCTGGGCAATCACGAGCGGATGATGCTCGATTTCCTGGATCGCCCCGAAGGCCGCGCGCGGTCATGGCTCAGGCACGGCGGGCTCGACACGCTGTTTTCCTACGGGGTCGGCGGTGTCGGCGCCACCCCGTCGCCCGAGCGCGCCACGGAGGCGGCGAACCGGCTTGCCGAGGCGCTGACCCCCGAGGTGCATTCCTGGCTCGCCCGGCTTCCGATGCAGGACAGGTCGGGCAATCTCGGCATCGTCCACGCCGGCGCCGATCCGGACTCGCCCTTTGATCTGCAAAGCCCCGCGAACCTGACATGGGGCCATCCGGCCTTCCTCGAAAAGCCGCGCCGCGACGGGCTCTGGATCGCCTATGGCCACACCGTCGTCGAGGAGGCCCATGCCAGGGACGGCCGCATCGCCGTCGACACCGGCGCCTGGGAGAGCGGCAGGCTCACCGCGGCGGCGATCTGGCAGGGCGAGGTGCGCTTCCTGCAGACCTGAGCCGGTTCAGGCGCGGTAATACTCCGTGCCGTAGCCGTCATAGGCCCCCAGCCTCTCGGCATGGCCATACCGGCGCATGCCCCTCGGATCGACCCGGCTCAGCACGAGCCCCAGCCTCCGGCCCGGAACGCCCCGCAGAAGCCGCAGCGATTCGGCCACCTGCACCCGCGTCGTCGCGTCCCAGCGCACGCACAGAAGCAGGCTGTCGAACCGCGGCGCGACGATGCGGAAATCCGGCACGGCAAGGACCGGCGGCGTGTCGAGGATGACGAAATCGTAGCGCTCCGCGAGGCTTTCGAGCAGCCGGTCGAACCGCGCCGAGGACAGCAGGTCCGCGGGATTGCCGGGGGCCGAGCCGCCATGCATCACGTCCGCGCCAAAGGCCGCGGGCCGCGCGATCAGCACCTCGGCAGGCAGGTCTCCCGACAGGTGCTCGGCGAGGCCCTCCTTCGGCAGGTCGTCGAAATAGAGATCGAACACCCGCCGCCGGATATCCCCCTCCACCACGATCACGGACCGGCCCAGCCGCGCGATGTTGTCGGCGAGGGCCAGTGCCGTCGTGGTCTTGCCCTCCGCCGGAACCGAGGAGGTGACCGCGATGGTGCGCGGCGGCCGGGCCGGGTCCAGCATCATCACGCTGGTGCGCAGGGCCCGGATCGCCTCGGCCTGCGCCGATTGCGGATGATCGCGCAGATGAGCCAGCACCTCGCGCCGCCCCTGCCCCGGAATCAGCGGAACCTCCCCCGCCACGACGCGGCCCGTGGTCTCCTCGAGATCGCTGCTCGTGCGCAGGCCCCGGTGCAGCGTATGCCGCGCGAGAACGATCGCCAGCCCCGCAAAGAAACCGAGGATCAGCGCCGAGGCTGCCATCAGCCCCGTCCGGGGCGAGGACGGGGCCCGCGGCACCGTTGCGGTGGAGAGGATCCGGCTGTCAGGCTGCTGGATGCCCTGCTGCGCCACCGCGCCGTTCAGCCGCGTCAGAAGCTGCTCGTAGAGCAGCCTTATCGCCTCGGCCTCCCGGACCAGTTGCTGCAGACGGATCAGGTCGGCACCCTGGGCCTCGATCCGCGCTTCGAGCTCCCGCTCGGACGCCGTCAGCGCCAGCCTTTGCGCGTCCATCCGCAGGACATCCGCCTCGGCCGCGGCGAGAAGCTGCGCGAACCGGGCGTCAAACGCCGCCGCCCCGTCCTCGCGCCCGAGAAGTCTCTCGAGCGCCACATCCTCCGCCACCCCGGCCCGCGCGTCCCGGGTCTCTGCGGCTTCAAGCGTGACCCGGCGCGCCTCCGCGGCGCCCCGCCTCTGGTCCAGCTCCGCGATCCGGTCGCGCAGGTCCTTGAGCTGCACCTCCAGCATCGCCAGCGCCTCCGCCGAGACGAGATCCGTCGCCGCGCTGAATCGCGCCCGCGCGACCTCCGCGGTCTCGAGCTGCCCCTGCAGGTCGGCCACGCGCTCCGTCAGCCAGGACGTCACCTGGTCCATGCTCGCCCGCTTGGCCTCCAGCTGACTGGCGACATAACGTGCCGCCACCGCATCGGCGATCAGCGCGGCCTTCAGCGGATCCTCGCTCGCCACCGTGATGTCGAAGACGAATGTCCGCGGCCGCACCCGGGCGCCGATCCGCTCCTGCAGCGCCTCGATCGTGCGGTCACGGCTGCGCCGTGCCTCCAGCTCCGGATCCGCTCCCTCCGCCTCCGGCCAGACCCTTCGGATCAGTCCGCCGATCCGGCCCGGAGGCACGAGATCCGCGTTGAACTCGGGGTCCGCGAGCAGCCCGAGCCGGTCCAACACCTGCCCCAGCAGAAGCCGCGAGCGCATCACCTCGAGCTCGGTGTTGATCTCCACGTCATCGCCCGACAGTCCCGAGACGAGGCCCTCCATGTCCAGAATGGCCGTCTCGGCCGGATCGAGCACCACCACCGATGTCGCCCGGTAGAGCGGCGTGGCGAAAACCAGCGTGTGGACGAGAACGAGGCCAAGGGCCGCGGCCATCGTCATGGCGACCGGGACCCGCCCCCGCCAGATCATCCGCCCGATATCGCCAAGGTCCATCGCGCCGCCACGGCCCGGCAGAAAGAAGGGCTCAGGCTCCGCCGGCAGGCTGTCCGGTTCCTCGAAGAAGGCCCGCCGTGGAAGATCGCGCGTCATGTCGCTCCACTCATGGGGCAGCCAGTCACCCCTTCTGCAACTGATGGTTGCATACCACGCCCGATCCCACCGCGCCAGAGCACTTCCCGCCTTGCTGCAGGGCAGCATCACATGCCGAGCGGAGAGGCCCCGCAGCCGGAGCCGGTGTTGATCCCCGCGCCATGAGCGCCTAATCACGGAGTGTCGCGGTGCTCCCATGGACCCGCCCCCGGCGGGCTTCAGCCCTCCGGGCCCCTGCACAGCGCGGGCAAAGCTCACCCGGCGATGAGGAGTTCACAATGAAAATCGCGATGATCGGCACCGGCTATGTCGGCCTCGTCTCGGGCGTCTGCCTGTCGGACTTTGGCCACGAGGTGGTCTGCGTCGACAAGGACCCGACCAAGATCGACCGCCTGAACCGCGGCGAGATCCCGATCTTCGAGCCGGGCCTCGACCAGCTTCTGGCGCGCAATGTCGAGGGCGGGCGGCTCAGCTTCACCACCGATCTCGTCTCTGCGCTCGCCGGCGTCGAAGCCGTCTTCATCGCCGTGGGCACCCCCACCCGCCGCGGCGACGGCCATGCGGACCTCACCTACGTGATGGCCGCCGCCGCCGAGATCGCCGCCGCTGCCCCCGACGGCGTGGTGATCGTCACGAAATCCACTGTCCCCGTCGGCACCAACCGCAAGGTGGCGGAAACCGTCCGCGCCACCAATCCCGATCTGTCCTTCGACGTCGCCTCGAACCCCGAATTCCTGCGCGAAGGGGCGGCGATCGATGATTTCATGCGCCCCGACCGCGTCGTCGTCGGCGTCGAGAGCGAGCGCGCCGCCAAGGTCATGACCGACATCTACCGCCCGCTCTTCCTGCGCGATTTCCCGATCATCACCACCGATCTCGAGTCGGCCGAGATGATCAAGTACGCCGCCAACGCCTTTCTCGCCACGAAGATCACCTTCATCAACGAGATCGCGGCTTTGTGCGAGAAGGTCGGCGCCAACGTCAAGGAGGTGTCGAAGGGCATGGGCCTCGACGGCCGCATCGGGAACAAGTTCCTGCACGCGGGCCCCGGCTACGGCGGATCGTGCTTTCCCAAGGACACCATGGCCCTGGCCCGCATCGGCCAGGAACACGCCTCGCCCGTCTCCATCGTCGAGACGGTGATCAAGGTGAACGAAGAGGTGAAGCGCCGGATGATCGGCAAGCTCCTCGACCTCTGCGACGGCAGCTTCAACGGCAAGCGGATCGCGGTCCTCGGCGTGACCTTCAAACCCAATACCGACGACATGCGGGACGCGCCGTCGCTGACCATCGTGCCCGCGCTGATCGGCAGCGGCGCCGAGGTGCGCGTGGTCGATCCGCAAGGCCGCCACGAGGGCGAGAAACTGCTGCCCGGCGTGCACTGGAAGGACGATCCCTATGCCGCAGCCGACGGCGCCCATCTGATCGTCCTGCTGACCGAATGGAACGAGTTCCGCGCCCTTGACCTCTCGGCCCTCGCGGACCGGATGGCCACGCCGAAGATGGCCGACCTGCGCAACGTCTACAGCCCGACCGATGTCGTGGCCGCGGGCTTCTCGACCTATGTCTCCATCGGCCGCGGCGACCATGCCGCGGCCCTTCCTCCGCTTCAGGATCTCGCCCCGGCGGACACCGCACCGGCGAGAGGCTGATATCGCGCCCGCTCGGGCCGCAACGGTCCGGGCGGCCCGCGCCTACCGCGCCACCTCGCGCAACAGCACCGACAGCGCCTCGAGCTGGCGCTCCACCCGGAACCGGGCGTCATAGGCGGCGCGGCAGGCGGGGCGCATCGCCCGCAGCGCCCGCCTGTCGAGGGACCGCAGCAGCGCCGCAAGCGCGCCAACCGTCAACGGCACGTGGCCGCCCGTGCGTCCCGTCTCGATGAGCGAAGGCAGCGCGCCCCGGTCCGAGGTGAAGACCGGCGTGCCGTTGCGCAGGGCCTCGGGCACGACGAGGCCGAATGCCTCCCAGCGCGACGGCACCAGCAGCGCGTCGGCGGAGGCATACCAGTCGTCGAGCCTCGAGGCCGGCACCCATCCGTGCATCACGATCCCCTCGCCTGGCGCGCGCCGTGCCCCGTCGCCGCGCACCGCCTCGCCCACCACATGCAGCCTCAGATCCGGCCGCGCCGCCTGCTCGAACGCCTCGACCAAGAGGTCGAATCCCTTCTGCCTGTCGAGCCGCCCGACGAAGAGCAGGTGGATCAGCCCGTCCTCGCCACCGAAGAGATCGCTCCGCGCGTCCGCCCGGGGCGGCGGAACGCCATTCTCGACCACCTCGAAGCGGCCCGGGTATCCGAAGGCACGCGCAACCTCCCTGTCGTGCTCCGACACGCACAGCGTCACATCGGCAAGCCCGGATCCCCGCCCCTCCAGAACCCGGACCAGCCCGCGGCGCAGAGGCGCGTCGGGATAGCTCGAGGCGGCCCAGCCATGGGGGCAGTAGACCGCGGGCCTCCGGTCCCCCGCCGCCCGCATCGCGGCAAGCGCCGCCAGCGCGAAGCTGCTGTGAAAGACGCAGACATCCGGGTCCTGCCCCCGCAATCGCGCCCGGAACGCCGCCAGCATGGCGCGGAGCCCGCCGAGACCCCGGCGCGGACGCGCGAAGGTCGTCATCCTCAGCTCGGCATCGACCGCCGCGACATGCTCCTGCGCCAGCACGAACTCCATGTCGAAGCCATGGTCCGACAGCGCCGCGATATGCCGGAAATAGGACCCCGCCCCGCCCTGCGCGGATTCGCAGAGGTTCAGGACCCGGAGCCGCCCTCCCCCGGCAAGACCACCACCCCGGCGATTTGACCGATCCATGACCCTGACCCCCGGCTCGAGCCCCGCGGTCACGCCGCGTCAGCGCCAGCCAGATCGGTTCTCCCGGCCATGTCAATGAAGGCTTGCGCCGGCGGGCGCCGCTCCTCAGAGCAGCACGTCCTCCAGGGCCTGCCGCAAGACGCCCTCGTCGTAGGGCTTCTTCACGAACCGGTTGGTCAGATGATCGGCGGCGCTGTAGCCGCTGACCACGACGAACGGGATCTTCCGCGCCGCGAATTCCTCCGCCAGCGGAAGCGAGGAGACGCCGCTCAGGTTCATGTCGAGTGTGGCGACATCGGGACGCTGCTCCGACAGCAGGGCCAGCGCCCTGTCGATGTTCGGCACAGGCCCCAGCACCTCGGCCCCCCAGCCCGAAATCACCGCCTCGAGATCCATGGCGATCAGCATCTCGTCCTCGACGATGAGGACCCGAAGACCCTTGAGCCCGGTCATGCCGTCCTGCCCTTGACTACCGTCACGCGATCACTCCATCGGAAAGGCGATTCCCACCTCCAAACCTGCGGGCTCGAACCGAAGTTCCGCTTCCCCGTCCAGTTCGTAGGTGCAGGACCGTTCGATCAGCTTCGTGCCGAAGCCCTTGACTGCGTCGGGCTGCACGGGCGGCCCGCCGCTCTCCCGCCAGTCGAGACGGATCCGGGGCGCGTCGCCGTTTCCGTCCACGTGCCCCCGGACCAACAACAGGCCCTCCGGCATCGACAGCGCGCCATACTTGGACGCGTTCGTCGCCAGTTCATGCAGGATCAGCGCGATCCCGAGTCCCTGTTTCGGCGTCAGCAACACCGCCGGGCCCTCGATCTCGAGATGCTTGCCGTCGGTGCGGCCATAGGCCGACAGGGTTTCCTCGATCAGCGCGCAGAGGTCTGCCGACTGCCAGTTCGTCTCCAGCAGCTGGTCATGGGCCCGCGCCAGCGCCCGGATGCGCCCGATGAACCCCTCCCGGTACCGCGCCACGGTCAGGTCCTCGGCCCCGGGCTGCCGGGCGAGCGCCTGCACCACCGCCAGCGAGTTCTTGACGCGGTGGCTCAACTCTCGGGTCAAAAGATCCTGCTGCTCCTCCGCCTTCTTGCGGTCCGCGACGTCGCGGAACAGCGCCGCCACCTTGGGGGCCTCCCCTTCGCCGGTCTCCATCCTGAAGGCGTAGACCTCGTAATACCGCCCCAGCGCCTTTGCCGGCGCCTCGAACCGTTCGGCCTCGCCGGTCTCGGCGATCCGCGCGTAGCGCTCGAACCAGTGCTCCTCGTGGTCCGGGACCATCTCGCGCGCGGTCTTTCCGACGGCATCCTTCAGGCCGGTCTGGCGCTCGAAGGCGGCGTTGACTTCGATGAAGCGGTAGTCCGACCGCTCCCCGTCGGCCGCGGTCGTGATCGCCATGATGCAGAAGCCCTCGTCGATCGAGTTGAACAGCGTCTCGTAGCGCCGGCGGCTTTCCAGAAGTTCGCGCTCCGTCTCGCGGCGCGCGGTCACCTCGACGCAGGTCAGCACCACGCCCTCGATCCGGTCTTCCACGGTGCGATAGGGTCGGCTGCGCATCATGAACCAGCGCCCGTCCCGGCTCTGCACCTCGCTCTCCGCGGGCGTCAGGTCCCGCAGCACACGCCGCGCCTCCTCCTCGATCCCGTCATGGCGGAGGCGGTGGGCGAAATCGGTGATCTGCCGGCCGACGTCGATGTCGGTGATGCTGAACAGATCCGCCATAGGCGGGTGAACATGCGGATCCGCAGCTTCGTGTCCAGAAAAAGCGTGCCGATCTCGGTGGCCCAGGTCAGGTTCCTCAGATCGCTGTGGGCGGTGGAGATGCCCTCGAGCTTGTCCTTGAGCTCCGAGTTCACGGTTTGAAGCTCCTCGTTCATCGACTGCAGCTCCTCCTTCGAGGTCTCCAGCTCCTCGGAGGTGGACCGGTACTCCTTGTTGGTCGACTTCAATTCCTCGTTCGCGGCGCGAAAGTCCTCCATCGCCAGCTCATGCTCCGCGCGGCTGGCCACCAGCGCCTCCTTCAGTTCCCCATGGAACCGCCGCACCTCGTCGGGTGCCACCTCGCCGATCCCGGGGTCCTGTGGCGCATCCTCCGCTACGGGACCGCCGTCGAGGAACAGCACGAGGGCCCGCGCGCCCGCCCTGTCCCTGACCGGGACCGGAGAGACATGGAGCGCGATGCGCCGCAGGCCATCGTCGAACCGGATGGGCACGGGATGGGTCATCGACGCCAGCTTGCCGTCCAGCGCCCGGTCCAGCGCCACCTTGAGATCGACGCGCAGCTCCGCCCGAACGACCGCGGGCAGACGGGCGGAAGACGTGCCGCCCGAATGCTGGATATAGCGCCCCGCCCCCGGCGACAGGTGCAGGATCTGCTGCGCATCATCCACCAGCACGCTGGGCGGCGCCATCCGTTCCAGCGCGCGCGCATGGACCTCCGACGCCCCCGGCGGGCGGTCCGCCTGCCGGGCCGAGCGCCGGCCCTGATGGGGCGGCGGGATCTGTGCGGAGCCATGCGGCAGCGACGGCATCCCGCGGCGGGGCCGCGGGCGCGCCGTGTAGAGCCAGGTGTCCCGGTCGAGCGTCGCAAAGAGGTCGGGCGCGCTATCCGCGGTCTCCGCCGAGCCGAGGAACAGCATGCCCCCCGGCCGCAGCCCGTAGTGGAACACCCTGAGAAGCTGCTCCTGCAGGCTGCGCTCCAGGTAGATCATCAGGTTGCGGCAGGAGATCAGGTCGAGCCGCATGAACGGCGGGTCCTTCAGCACGCTGTGGGAGGCGAAGAGGACCGTGTCCCGCACCTGCTTGCGGACGCGGAAATGCGTGCCCTCGTCCACGAAGAACCGCGCGAGCCGTTCCTCGCTGACATCGGCTTCGATGGACCGCGGATAGCGCCCTTCCCGCGCGGTGACGAGCGCGCCCTCGTCGAGGTCGCTGGCGAAGATCTGGATCGGCACCGTCACCCTCCGCCGCTGCGCTTCCTCCAGAAGGATGATGGCGAGGCTGTAGGCCTCCTCCCCGGTGGCGCAGCCGACGCACCAGGCGCGCAGGCCTTCCGGCTCCACCTCCTCGAAGAGCGACACCGCGACCTTGGCCGCAAGCTGCCCGAAGGCCTCGCTGTCGCGAAAGAACTGGGTGACGGAGATCAGCAGGTCGTCGAACAGCTCAGGGGCCTCCTCGGGCATCTTCTCGACATAGTCGGCATAGGCCCCGAGGCTGTCGCACCGGCTGACCTGCATCCGCCTCAGAACCCGGCGCATCACGGTCGCGCGCTTGTAGCTGGAAAAGTCGTGCCCGGTCCGCTCCCGCAGAAACCCCACAATCCGCCCCAGGTCGTTCTCCACACCGGTCTCGTCGAGCGAGCGCACCGCCTCCTTGCTGTGCGACACCTCCGCGATCCGCTCCGCGAGCTGGTCGATCGGGGCGATGAAGTTGACGACCCCGGTCGCGATCGCGTTCTGCGGCATCGCCGCGAACTCCGCCTCCCTCGGGTCCTGCGCGAAGACGACGCCCCCCACCTCGTGAATCGCCCGCACGCCACTGGATCCGTCCGCCCCCGATCCGCTGAGAATGACGGCGAGACCGTCGCCCCGGGCCGCGGCCACGGACCGGAAGAACATGTCGACCGGCGCCCGGTGCGCCCGCGGCTCGGTGAATTCGCGGGCGGTGACGCTGTCGCCCTCGATCACCAGCTCGCGGTCGGGAGCGATGACATAGACGCAGTTCGCCTCCAGCTTCGGCCCGTCCGTCACCTGCCGCACCGGCATCGCGGTGCAGGACGAGAGGATCTCCGCCATGGCGCTGGGATGTTCCGGCGACAGGTGCAGGATCACGACATAGGCCAGCCCGAGATCGTCGGGCAGATGCCGGAACAGCCGCGACAGCGCCCGCACGCCGCCCGCAGAGGCGCCGATCGCGCAGATCGGGACCGTGTCCGGCGTGCCGTCCTGCTTGGGTTGGTCCATCATCGCTCCGGCACCGGGACTCAGGATCCCTCGTCCGGTAAGCCCCACTCTCACCCCGTAGTTCCACGTGCCGCCGCGCCCCGTCGCGCCGCGCAGGCCACTACCAGAGCAGACCGCCCCACGACAGCGCAGGAGCGGCCCCTGCCGCCGTCATCGGAATGCCGTAAGGAGTTCCGACCGCTCGGGATCACCCCGGGGAGGCCAACCTTGGGATGTCGCACCGCGGTCTCTCGGTCCCGGGGACCGGAGGCGTCTCCTGCGACCCGGGCCTCATCTCCGGGTCCCGGATCGCGGGACCGGCCTTACCCGGCAAAGCCCGCCGCGGCCCGCGCAGCCGCAGACTCGGGCGCGGCAAGGACCGCGATCATGGCCCGCGCCGCCTCCGGATGGGCGGCCCGGACCGTGACACCCGCGGTGTAGGTCGTCACGAGGTCACAGCCTGGCGGCAGCAGGCCGGAAAGCCGCACCCCCGCGCTGCCGAGGATCTCCGTGACCTGCGTGCATCCGACAGGCCGGGACAGGTCGCTCCGGGCGAGTGCCGCCATGGCCGGGATGCCGCCGGGAAAGGTCCGGAACCGGTCGCTCAACGTGTCATGAATGCCCAACCGCTTCAGGACGTTGGCGAAATGGATGCCCGCCGTCGCCTGCTGCGGGTCCGGAAAGAAGATGCCGTCCGCCTCCAGCAGCGCCGCGCGCAGTTCGTCCGCCGTGGCGCAGGACAGGTCCGGATCGGCCTCCCGCACAGCGATGCCCGTGGCGACATCGCCGATATCGACGAGGCTGTCGGCAAGGACATGCCCCTGCCCGGCAAGCCCCTCCACGAGGCTGCGGGACAGGATCACGAGGTCCGCGGCCTCTCCGGCGATGATCCGGTCGCGCATCCCTCCCACCGGTCCGTAGTCCCCGTCGACCGCAAGACCCGTCGCCGCCTCTATCGCCGGAGCGAGCGTCGCCGCTATCCCCTGTGCCGCTCCGCCGCCCAAGACTCTGATCACGTCATGTCCCCCCTGCATCCGCCGATGTCATAGAACCGACCGCCCGTTCAGGACAACAGAAGACTGGAGGTCCGGACAAGTCGCCGGCCCGCGCTCCCCACCCGTCGCGACCTCCGGGGGCAACGGTCGGAACCGGCGCTCCTGCCCCCGTCACCGGAAAGCGGTCAAGGTCTTGCCCCTTGCCGCGGCGCGCAGGTGGAGGAATAAGGCGGGCTGGCCCGGCTAGTCCCAGGAGATCCCGTGGAAGAGGCGACGACCAAGGCCGGCGACCCCGCGGACGGACCCCTGCTGGGGAACCGGGACTACCTGCTGTTCCTCGTCTGCCGCGGCTGCACGATGGCGGCATTCCAGACCATGTCCGTCGCGGTGGGCTGGCACATCTATGTCCGGACCGGCGACGTCCTGAACCTCGCCTATATCGGCCTCTTCATGTTCCTGCCGTTCCTGCTGCTGTTCCTGCCGGCGGGGCTGCTGGCCGACCGGGTGGACCGGCGGCTGATCATGGCGGGCGCGGCCGTCGCCCATGCGGTGGCCATCGCCATGACCGGGCTCTGGCTCTCGTCCGGCCGCGAGGAGATCTGGCCGGTTTTCGCCTTTCTGTTTCTCGACGGCATCGCGCAGGCCTTCCTTTACCCTGCGACGCAGGCGATGCTGCCGACCCTCGTGTCGCGGAAGGATTTTCCGAGAGCGCTCGCAGGGATGAACACGGTGACGAAGACGGCGCACCTCGGCGGTCCCGCGGTGGGCGGCCTGCTGATCGCGCTGATCGACACCGGGGTCTATGCCGTGATCGCGGCGCTCTACCTCCTCGGCTCGGCGGTGGTCTACCGGATCCGCGCGGATCTTCGGGTCCGCGCGAGCGAGCCCTTCGGCACCGAGGTGCTGCTCGGCGGCTTCCGGCACATCCTGCGGACGCGGACGGTGCTGGCGGCGATCTCGCTCGACCTCCTTGCCGTGCTGCTGGGCGGGGTCATGGGACTGCTGCCGGTCGTGGCCTCCGACATTCTCGAGGTCGGGCCCGAGGCGCTGGGCCTGATGCGCGCGACACCCGCTGTCGGCGCCCTGATCGTCGGGCTCGCTCTGGCCCGCTACGGGCTGCCTGGGCACGTCGGGCGGATCTTCTTCGCGGCGCTGGTGGCCTTCGGGCTCTCCATCGTCGTCGTCAGCGTCTCGACGATATTCTGGGTCACGATCCTCGCGCTCGCGATCTACGGCGGCTCGGACATGATCAGCGTGTTCATCCGGCATACACTCGTGCAACTCGGCACGCCGGACCCCCTCCGCGGGCGGGTCAGCGCCGTCAACGCGGTCTCGATCAACGCCTCGAACCAGATCGGCGATTTCCGGGCCGGCGTCATGGCGGCGGTCGTGGGCGTTCCGGCGGCGATCGCGATCGGGGGCGTGGCCACCCTCGCCATCGCGGTGGCCTGGGCCCGGATATTCCCCGAACTGCCGAAGATGGCGCGTCTCTAGCCGCCGTGCACCGGGGCCGGGGGGTCAGGCCGCCCTGCAATGACGACGGGCTCCGGACAGATCGGCAGACCCGGTCGCGCGGCGGCAAAGGTCCCGGGGAGGCGGCCGCCGCCGCCGGCGGCGCCATCACGCTCGGCGGCGTCGACATCGCGCTGATACCGCTGGCCGATCTGCGCCGGCAGGTCGCGCTCGTCCCGCAGGAGCCGATCCTGCTCCCATCGCTCGCTCATGGAGAACATCGCCTACGCCCGTCCCGACGCCACGCCGGACGAGGTGCGCGAGGCGTGCGCTCGTGCCGGTGCGGCGGAGTTCATCGAGCGCCTGACGAAGGGCTACCAGACCGAAGTGGGCGAGCGCGGCGTGACGCTGTCGGGTGGCGAGCGGCAGAGGGTCGCCATCGCGCGGGCATTCCTGTCGGACGCGCCGGTCCTCGTGATGGACGAAGCGACCTCGTCGCTCGACAGCGAGGCGGAGGCGCTGGTGGCCGAGGCGGCGGAACGCCTGATGAAGGGCCGCACGACGCTCGTGATCGCGCACCGGCTTGCGACCGTCGAACGGATGGACCGCATCCTGGTCTTCTACCGTGGCCGCATCGTCGAGGACGGCACGCCGGCCGAGCTGATGCTGCGCGAGAACGGCCTCTACCGCGTTCTGCGCGAGCGTCAGATCCCCGCCGCCTGAGCGCCAGGCGGCGGGACCGTGAACCATGGTCCGGGGAGACGGCATGAAGGTCAGGTCGGGGCGGGTCAGGAGGACCTGCTGCCCGATCCAGGCGTCGGGGGCAGAGATGTGGCGGAATGTCTTACTACCTTAAGGCCCTATAAAGGTCTTGGACAAGGACGTGCCGGAATCCTCTGCAAGAACTGGCGGCATGACAAAAGACATCCTTGTTCCTTCCGGGCGCCGGCACTTTGCGAATGCCGATGAGCCTGTCTCTCACGCCAGCCTCGGAGCGGAGTTTCTCGGCTACGAGTTCCTGTCGGCGTTCCGGTCCCGGCAGGAGGTCCTCGACCTCGCGCATCTGCGCTGGCCGGGTGGCATTTCTGTGGAGTTCGGGATCGATGTGACCGGGGAGGGTGTCCGGGACACGGTGTTCTGGGAACGGGCTGTCGGGCGCGATCTCGACCTTGTCGCCGGCTGGCTCTCACCCTCGGCGCAGCGAGAGACGCAACTCGCATTCGGCACCTGCGGCCTGACCGCGATCCTGCAGCTTTACTCCGGCCTGATCGAGGGCGGGATGGATGTCGGCACGGTCTTCGGTCTTGGCCTGCCAGCCAGCGGGGCCCTCGCCCGCGCCGAAGACATCTTCATCGGCGGCCAGCTCTACGGGCTCATGGCCGAGAGCCTGCCGGGAAAGTACCTGCACGACGGCTATCAGGACAACACTGCGCCCGCCCTTCGCGGGGCCCGGGTTACCGACGGGACGGTCAACAGCTACATCTACGAGGGTGAGAGCGAGTACGCGATCTTTCTCGTCGCAAAGGGGCTGGCGGGCGCCGCGCAGCGCGTCACCCTGCACTTCGAGGACGATATCCTGCCCGCGCGAAAGACACGCCTGTTCGAGCCGGGCGGCGTGACGGACATCTGTCCAAAGATCATCGGCGCGACTGGCGAGATCGAGCACAGCATGCTCCGGTCGTCGGTCGAGGGCGGGATCCACACGCTCAGCTTCGAGCTCGTCCGCTTGGTGGTGCCCAAGGCGACCCCCGGCATCGGCCCCGGACCGCCGGGCTTCACGGGAGCTTACCCTGCCGGCAGCTTGGGAGCCTCGGTGCTTGGCACCGAAGGGCGCGACGTGATCTTCGGCACCCTCGGGGACGACCGGATTCTCGCCTTCGGCGGGGCGGATCTGGTCTACGGACGTGCCGGAAACGACCGGATCGACGGCGGTTCGGGCCCAGATACGCTCTTTGGCGGGGCGGGCGACGATGTCCTGATGGGAAATGCCGGCAACGACAGCATCCTCGGAGACGATGGACAGGATCTGATTGATGGCGGGATCGGGGCGGATGCGATCGACGGCGGCGCCGGCAACGACAGGATCTCCGGCAAGGGCGGCAACGACACGATCGCCGGTGGCGCCGGGGACGATGTGATCCTCGGCAACGCCGCCGACGATTACCTGATCGGCGGTGCGGGGGCCGACAGGCTCTTCGGCGGTCAGGGCCGCGACATCCTCGACGGCGGCACCGGTCCCGACGTTCTCTGGGGTCAGGACGGAGACGACATCCTCGTCGGAAAGGGAGGCGACGACCGTCTCTTCGGCGGACCGGGGAACGACCGGCTCGACGGCGGTGCGGGGGCCGACAGGCTCTTCAGCGGTCAGCGCGCGGACAAGCTGGACGGCGGCCTCGGCCCCGATGTCCTCTGGGGCCAGAGCGGCCCCGATCTCCTGCTGGGTGGGGACGGGGCGGACAGTCTCTTCGGCGGCCCCGGCGATGATGTGCTCCACGGCGGCCCCGGCGACGACCTCCTGCACGGCGGACCCGGCAACGACAGGATGCGGGGCTGTACGGGCGCCGACACCTTCGTGTTTCTCAAGGGAGACGGGCGGGACGTGATCCTCGACATGGAGCCCGTGGACAGGATCCTGCTCGAGGGCTCGGCTCTGGGTGTCCCCACGCCCGCCGCGCTGGACCGCCAGCTCAGGGAGATCCCCGGCGGCTACTGCTCGAGTTCGGCGGTGGCGACAGCCTGACGGTCCTGTTGCGGGCGGGGCAGGACAGTTTCGATGCGTCCTCGTTCATCCTGATCTGAAAGCGGGCGCCTTCGGTGCGGATCGGGATGGGCAGGGACGGGAAGCCGGGATGCCAGTCGCGCCCGCGCGTCATAACGCGGATCCCGGCCGCTTCGAGGCAAGACCGGTATGCCACCACCCTTGGCCCTTCGCCGCGCCAAAAATGTGGTGCCCCCAGAGAGACTCGAACTCCCGACCCACTGATTACAAATCAGTTGCTC
>Ga0076930_100566_pt1 | contig 32424 bp, 33 predicted proteins | sample HotLakConsoUCCRE_FD_71149 | JGI IMG/M metagenome (GOLD analysis project Ga0076930, IMG submission 71149) | Hypersaline microbial mat communities from Hot Lake, Washington, USA - Hot Lake Consortium UCC-RE (version 3) (version 3) ...
ACGCCCGGCCGCGTCTATCACTTCCGCCGCTCCTGGATCCGGAACAGCCTGAAGGCCAGCCCGTCGCAGCTGCGCATCATGCACGTCGAAGGTGACAGCATGGCGCCGACGCTGCTGAGCGGCGACGCGGTCTTGGTCGACATGACCCGCCGCGCGCCGAACCCACCAGGGATCTTCGTGCTCGATGACGGGATGGGGCTGGTCGCCAAGCGGCTCGAGCACATCCCGAACAGCGACCCGCCCGCGGTGCGGGTCATCTCCGACAACAAGCACTACCCCGAGTACGAAAGAACGGCCGACGAGATTCATATCGTCGGCCGCATCCGCTGGTTCGCACGGGAGATCTGAGGTGATCGCGTTCCGGGAGGTTGACGATGCGGATCTGGCGCTGGCGTTCTCGCCTATGGTGCGCGGGATCGCGAAGACCTCCGACTGGATCAGCGAGCATGGCGGCATCCCCCTGACGCCGTCCAAGGCGTTCAATCGGGTATTCGTGCACTGGGCCGCGACCGAGTTCGAGTGGCCCGGCCACACCGAGGCGGACCTCTTCGCCGTCAATAAGGTGCTGAACGAGCCCGACTTCGCTCCGCTCATGGTGCTGCACAACCTGATGATCGCGATGAAACTCGGGCGGCACTACAAGGGAGAGTTCCGCCTTACAAAGACCGGCCAGGCGCTCCACGACCATCCCGGCCGGATCTTCGCGACAGTCGTCCCGTTCTTCCTGTTCCGCATCAACCACGCGAGTATGTCGCGCTTCGACGATGCGCAAATCCTCGGCAACTGGGACGTCTTTCTGAACGTGTTGAACATCGAGACCGAGGACGGCGCCACGGGCGCGCACCTCCGCCGCGTGTTCTTCGGCGAGCCTGAGAAGGGACCTCTCCCGCGCTACGACGAGGTGATGGGCCAGCTCTACATCCAGGTGTTGCGTCCGCTCTGCTGGGCCGGCCTGTTGCAGCAGGAACGCGGCACGGCCAGCTATCGGTTCGAGGAGGCGGTGTTCATGAAGACGCCGCTCTGGAGATCGGCGCTGGTTCTCGACACCGATGCTGAGGTCGCGCCGGCGACCCGCCATTGAGGCTCCGCCGGTTCCCATCCTCTGCGCAGGCTTACGCGGAGCTCCCACAAGTCGTTGATTCCGATTGTTTTCGGAGGGTGCGCGGGTAGCGTTTCCCCCATGCGAAACGTGCCGACAAACCCACAGCGGGGTTCAATCCCCTGCCGCCCGGCCAGATGACGCCCGCCGAACGCCGCGCCGAGCTGTGCGGCCTGCTGGCGCTGGGGCTGGTCCGGTTGCGGCTGCGAGAGCGCGGTGAACCTTCTGACGATACTGGAGAAATTCGCCTACACTCTCCGGCCGACCAATGCCGTCATGCAACTCCAACTCACCGGAGAACCGCATGACCACCCACGATCCCATCCCCGCGCGCCTGGCCGCGCTGAAGACCGCGACGACGCCCGAGCTGAAGGCGCAATGGCGCGACCTGTTCGACAGCGAGCCGCCCCCGTTCAACCGGCGCTACCTGGAGAGCCGGCTGGCCTACCGCATCCAGGAATTGGCCTATGGCGGGCTGAAGCCCGAGACCATCCGGCGGCTGGAACGGCTGGGCGAGGAGCTCGACGGCGGCGACCGCAAGAAGAGCCGCATCCGCGCCGACACGATGCCCATCGCCGGCACGCGGCTGATCCGCGAATGGCGGGGCGTCGAGCAAATCGTCACCGTCACCGCCGACGGTTTCGAATGGCAGGGCCGACCTTACAAGTCGCTGTCGGCCATCGCCCGCGCCATCACCGGCACCCGCTGGAACGGGTGGGTCTTCTTCGGCCTCAAGAACCACAGGGGGCAGACATGACGAAGCCGCCCGAAAAAACGAAGCTCGTCCGCAAGCTGCGCTGCGCGGTCTACACCCGGAAATCCTCCGAGGAAGGGCTTGAGCAGGAGTTCAACTCGCTCCACGCCCAGCGCGAGGCCTGCGAGGCGTACATCGCCAGCCAGCGCTCCGAGGGCTGGGTGCTGGTCCGCGATCAGTATGACGACGGCGGCATCTCCGGGGGCACGCTCGAACGCCCCGGCCTGAAACGGCTGCTGGAGGATATCGAGGATGGGCTGGTCGACGTGGTGGTCGTCTACAAGATCGACCGGCTCAGCCGCTCGCTCGCCGACTTCGCCAAGCTGGTCGAGGTGTTCGACCGGAACGGCGTGACGTTCGTCTCGGTGACGCAGTCGTTCAACACGACCACGTCCATGGGCCGGCTGACATTGAACATCCTGCTCAGCTTCGCCCAGTTCGAGCGCGAGGTGACGGCCGAGCGCATCCGCGACAAGGTCGCCGCCAGCCGCAAGAAGGGCATGTGGATGGGCGGCGTGCCGCCCTTCGGCTACCGCGTCGAGAACAGGAAGCTGGTGGTCGACGAAGACATTGCCGCGCATGTGCGCTGGATCTTCGCCCGCTTCCTCGAGATTGGGTCCTGCACGGAGCTGGCGCGAGAGGTCGGCGCACGCGGCATCCGAACCTCGCGCGGGAACAGGATCGACAAGAAATACATCTATCGGATGCTCAGCAACCGCACCTACATCGGCGAAGCGGTCCACAAGGGCGAGAGCTATCCCGGCGAACACGATGCCATCATCGACCGCGAGATATGGGACCGCGTTCACGCCATCCTGCAGGAGAGCCCCCGGAAGCGCGCCGCACGCACCCGCGCCGACACGCCCGCGCTGCTGAAGGGGCTGCTGTTCGGCCCCGATGGCGCCGCCTTTTCGCCAACGCACACCCGAAAGGGGGACCGGCTCTACCGCTATTATGTCAGCCAGACAGTGCTGAAGCATGGCGCTGGATCCGGCCCCATCGGCCGCGTGCCAGCGGGGGAGATAGAGGCCGCCGTCATCGATCAGCTCCGCGCAGTGTTCCGTCAGCCAGAGATCATCGCCGGGACATGGAAGGCGGCCCGCGCCCACGCCGAAGACATCACCGAAGCCGACGCCCGCGCGGCGTTGCAGCAGCTCGATCTGCTTTGGGACGAACTGTTCCCCGCCGAGCAGGCCCGCATCGTGGCGTTGTTGGTCGAGCGCGTGGAAATCGGCGTGGACGGCCTGAACGTCCGGCTACGCGTGGACGGCCTCAGCGGCCTCGCGCGTGAGATGCTGGCCGGCGGGATCGGAGAAGCTGCATGACCCGCGGTACAGCGGTCCCCGAGACCGTGACGCTACACGTTCCGTTCCGCGTCGTGAAGCGCGGCGGGCGCAAGGAGATGCAACTGCCCGAGGGCGGCACACAGCCGCGAAGGATCGACAACACACTGGTCAAGGCGCTGGCCCGCGCCTTCCGGTGGAAGCGTATGCTGGAGTCGGGCGAGTTCGCCACCATCGCCGAACTGGCCGAACGCGAGGGCATAGCACCCTCCTATATGACGCGCGTGTTACGTCTGACGCTGCTCGCGCCTGGTTTGGTTGAAGCGATCGTGGACGGAAAACGCGGGCCCGAGGTAACGCTGGCGCGCGTGCTGGAGCCGTTTGCGGCTGAGTGGGAGCTGCAATCTAACAAATTCCCGAAAGGAAATAATTCAGAAACACAATAGGACCCCCAGTCTCAAAATATGCTCATTACTCGGAAATCAGGTCCCTTAATGTGATAGGAAACGAAAATTTGAAGCCCTTTTAAGCCACGCGAACGATGTTAGGGACTACTTGACTAGGCTCATGGCTCGCATCGTCTCACGTATGCTTTCTGTTGGGTTAGTTAAATCTATACCAAACGCCCAAGCGTGACAGCCGGTTGCTGCGACGCCGAGCGGGGTTATAACTATTCCCTTTTCAGAAGGATAGAACAGCCCCGCTCTCTCCGCTCCACAAGCAGCCGCGTGTGATATCAGTTGATAAATATCCGACGCACTGGGCCATGTGTCGAAGTCTTTATACTTCGCATCTCCTATAGTGAGGCAGCCCTTCTGCAAGATTACTAGGTCTGGGTTTGATGCATATCGTCTTGAGTGCTCAGGAAATAGCGGGGGCGGGCGTGTTCCGCCAGGCCATTCCGCAGCACTGGCGACCTTGGCCTCTTCACCTAGAGAATCCGAGACTAACTTCCTGAGGAGCCGTTCAAAGAGCTCTTCGAGATTCACGAACCATGATCTTGGAATCAAACGGGTGCCCGCTTCGCCTAAGAATGCCGCCCCCTCAAGAACCGCAGAGGCTAGAACACCAGCTTCTTGAGCCGAAGTGTCGCGTCGAAAATGATTGGCCCCTGCAACAAGCGCAGCCTCTTCGCGCAGCTCGCTCCGAGACATCATTGACGATGTCTTGGCGCTGAGGCCGAAGGACGAACGAAGCGCCCTAGCGCCAGCAGTTACATGTACACCGAATTCCGACGATGCGCCCGGCGTCGCAAGCACGCCCAGCGCGCCGAAGATCGAGCGGTTGAGCGGCGTGTCGTCATCCAGAACATTCCGCGAGAAGGCTACCCTGTGGCGCACCCCGCGCGCTCGCAGTCCGGCAGTCCTTCGAACATCCAGTCGTCCTGTGACGTATGCCCCAGTCAAGTGTTCCTCACGGTACTCAGCCTCACCACCGTGAGAAAGATATGTCCGAGTCGACGCGATTAGCATCGACGCAATCATTGCGTCTGGCCGCCCGGCCAATGACTCCCTCATAGTCGCTTGAGTAAGCTGAAAGCTACGTGGCGCAAGCGCGGAGAGAAGCGCATTAGTTGCTCCAGGTACTTTCTCCACAATATTCACATCAATCCCGCCAAGCGTCGCACGTCCCACGTAAGCGCCAGCCTTAAGACGCCAACCGCTTTTTCGCCTTGCCGGCTCAGCACTCAAAATTGACATGTCGACCAAGCTGGCGAAGCTGGGATCGTTGGAAATCACCTCCCACTGCAGTGGGGTAAGGAGGGTTTCTCCTCGCTCGCGTACGTTGATCCTCACCCGGCTTGTTCCGGGTTCTCCCCGGAGCCTTCTGAAGGCAGTGGAAGTGCCTCATCGGTCGATGCCGTGGCTGCGTCTACTGGATTTGGGAGCACAAACTTGTTGGATTTCGCCCACGGATAGGCAAGTTCAATTGTTTCGGCGAACTCATGCGGGTCTTGGCCTGGTCGATAAAGCATCCGTTGAATGCGTTGATGCCATAGGGAATGCAGATCGCCTTCTTCGTACACCTCCGAAAATACACCGTGACCAAATGGCATTCGGGAAGCGTAGAGTTCCCTATGCTCAGTCTCGCATTGCCGAAATATGTCTCCCAGTTTTCGCAATACGTGGGGTGGCAGCGCACGACCACCCAGCATCTCCTCAAGTTGATCAGCGTCCGGCAAGAAGTCGATAATTCGCATTCTTCGAAGCAGAGCATCATCAATGTTTACAGCTGAACGATCCGTGGGATTAAAAGTTGTCATAACAACTAGGTTCTCTGCAACCTGAACCGAAGTTCGACTGAACATCGTCTCAAATGCACGGTTTCGATGTTCTACATAGGTAAGTATTTCGCCAAGTACAGACGAAAGATTGGCCCTGGTGAACTCCTCAATAAGCAATACATACCGATGATCTGGAAATTTATCGGCTTCAGCGTCTTCATTAATTCTTAGAAAAACTCCCTTTTCGGGCCGTACAGATCCGTCAGGAGCAATACGAAGTCCTTCTATGAACTCCTCATAGGAATATGATTGATGAAACTGGATCTCCCTGACCCGCGTTGGAAGCCTTGCAATAGCCTGCGCCGCCAAGAGCGCGACATGGCTCTTACCTGAGCCTGGCGGGCCGCTGAGCGCAATTATAGATGTCTTTCCGTAACGTTCACAGGTCGCGACGACTTCTGCGACCTTCTCGCTGGTCTTCATGCGGTGCCTTAGTCTACGCTGGATGTTAAGCGTAAACTGGCATCTGCGAGATGCCGGCGCAATGGGACAAGTGCTCGACGTAGTCACCCACGCTCGAAAACTCTCGATGCCGTCTGGTCACAGCAGCAGCGTCCCTGAGGATTTCCTCTGCCCACGATGACGCGATCTGGAAGCCCACTTCCGAGTTATGCTCGTCGGAGATGAGCGTCCAGCCGAAGGACGCCCACGACATCCAACCTCTGACTCGCCTCGCAGTCAAGGAACCATCTTCTCCCCGTTCGAACGCTGGTTCCCCAATGACGTCAACGTTGCCCTCAATCCGGGCAAACTTGATTCTTTCTATGGCCGATATCAAATCAGCCTGATTCTTAGTTCGATAGATGCCTCGATTAAGTTCCTCTCTGCTTATTCGGCCCCCTAGAGCAAGCATTGCACGCCAGATGAATGCGAAAGGGAACACTTCTATCTCAGGCGAATATTTCCTTCCGTCAGGCGTAGGATTGCGCAGCTGTACTGCTGACAACGTTCTCGCTGCATGCCTAGCGATAACTCTAACGTTGGAGGCATCAATGCCATCATCCGCCCATCTCATCAGCTCCTTGCCCAACGCCGTAACCCGAACCTCCGTTACGCCACCCACTTCCTCGTCGTAGGCTAGTCCAGCGGTCCGAACGAGCTGCCGAATGTCCCTGTAACGTTTTGGATCGGGCGCACCCGGCGTCCCGGTGGCGCCCGCCCGGCGCTGAGCACGCTCCATATCGCGCGGTAGCGCGGCAAGCACGTCGCTGTCCGTCGCTCCATCACTCAACAAAAGAACTCGAAATCCCCCTTCAGTGACAGTACGGTCAGAACCATGAGTTATCGCCCGCAAGAGGTCCGGGAAATTTCCGGTCATTCCGCCAGCCCAAGTGGTCAGCAGGGGCATCGTTCAGGCTTCTCGCAGTAGGGGTAGAGCGGCATCTTCATCGAAAAGCGCCGCATCCTTTAACAGAGTTTGTCGCAGTGAAATGCCAACCGCCTCGGCCAATGGGGGAGGAATGGCATTTCCGATTTGCTTTGTAATTTCACGTTTCGAACCAACAAAAACGTAATCGTCAGGAAACCCCTGGAGACGTGCTCCTTCACGTAGGGTAAGGTTCCTGTGCTCGAATGGATGCCCAAATCTACCACGCGTGAAGCTGTCGAACATTGCGGTGATGGTTCCAGCGGGCCTGTCGGGATGCAGTCGCCCATACACCGCACGATGTCCGATACGTTCAGCGCCCGCCTTGTGGCAGTTCGACCGTAGTTCTAGCGGCAGGTCTTCGAAGCCGCCACCAGGTGGCACAGCTTCGATTCTCAGTCTGTTAAGAGGCGATAGAGGCGTCACGATGTGCAGTGGGTCAGCTGGCATGGCACAACGCTCTTCAGCGGGAGGCGGTAGTCCTGCCAAAGCCTCAGCAACAGTTTGATGCCGCAAAACGCGTGGCTCGGGAAATACAAAGTCTCCTGGAACATCATGTCTTATACCAACGACGAACACACGCTTCCTCAACTGTGGCAGGCCGAAATCAGCCGCATTGAGAACCTTCGTCCTGACCTCGTATCCAAGTGTTTGCGCGAGTTCCTCAAAACGATTTAAGACCTCTCGTCCACGCGCACCGAGAAGGCCGGTAACATTCTCCATAAGGAAAACCTTTGAACGCACAGCTGCCGCCACGCGGACAAACTCCAAAACCAGATCATTTCTGACATCTTCGTCAGCGCCAATTCTTTGAATGGAGAACCCCTGACAGGGGGGTCCACCAGCAACTAAATCGACTTCTTTGGGCAGCCCAAGCCGACCGAGGCGTTCAGAGGTAAGCGCAGCCACATCCTCCAAAAAACAGGGGTGATGGCGAAAATTCAGACGATAGCTTCTTGCGGCTGGCTCCCATGAATCAAAGGCACCGACAACATTGAATCCGGCAGATTGCAAACCGAGCGACAGCCCTCCAGCTCCGCAAAATAAATCAATAGCGGTAGGTTTCATCGTGCGGCCATTGGCTCGTGAGCGGCCTGCCGACCAGCTTTCAGCGCAGGAATTCTGCGAGAAAAAGTTGAACCTAGGGAGCCCGAGATGTCCATCTCACGATCTGTTGCTTCAGCAGGCTCGCCGAACATTTCCCCGAGAATGTGAACGGCAAGGAAGGCGGCGAACGGTGGTGGCACTGCATTGCCAACCTGCAGGAAAGCTGAGCTCAGGCCCCCTGCGAACGTCCATGATCTCGGAAAGCCTTGGAGAAGGGCAGCCTCTCGTACAGATAGACCACGGTGTTGCTCAGGATGTACATACCTACCGCTCGCCGGATTTCTTGCATGACCTGTTATGGTGATCGCTGGGCGGTCCCACCAAAGCCTGCTGTAGACATCCTTGAAAGCCAACTCGCCTGTACGTTCTGCGTAGCGACGTAGGCTCTCCGGGCCGACGTCAAATGGACGCCGCCCTCCGTCCAAAGGAACAGCTTTGATCGTCTCGACTGTCGAAGACTTGTGTCCTGCCGTGTAGTGCATCCCATCCGAAGCGCAAATTTCTCCTGGAGTAATGCTCGGCAGGAACTCAATGGCTTGCCGCACTGTGCGACGTCGCTCTCCCGTCAAGAATCCCCTTGGCATCTTGAATGGTCTCCGCATCCCAACCATTACGGCGCGATATCGGTGCTGGGGGACGCCGAAATCTGCCATGTCATGAGCGGTCAATACTACTTCGTAACCAGCGCTCTCGAGAACACGTCGCGCTTCAGCGACAACGGGCCAATAGCGGTCTGTCGCTACCTCCGGAACATTTTCGACAATGACCACATCCGGAAGAATTGCGATCGCTGCTCTTGCGAACGTAACAAACAGCGTGTTGCGAAGATCCGCTTCCCCTGCGGCATTCCTATGTGAGGAGAAGCCTTGGCATGGCGCACAGCCGATTAGCACAAGCGGAGCATCGGGCGCACTTCGCGCCTCATTCACCACTTGGACTAAGCCCTCTTGGCTCTCAGAATATGCATGCAAGTCAAGCTTCAAGGGCTTGAGACCCAAGTTCGCTTCGTAAGTTTTCATCGCGACGTCATCGATATCGATGGCCGTCGCAAGACGATATGCTGGCAAAAGCGCGTTCGCCGCCAAGAAGCCCGCAGACATGCCTCCACATCCCGCGAACATGTCGACCACGTCCACGGGACCAGTTTTCGCAACCCGGGCGGCCGACCACTGTTCGTCTAACGACAGCGCAAGCTCAACACCTGCTTCACGTACTGCGTCACGGCTCTGCGCGAATTTTCGTAGCTGCGCCAGCGTCCCGCCGGGCTCTGTTGTCCCGTTCATGCGATCCGCCATCTCACTAGTCCCTCCTGAAACGTCCACGTGCTTTTCCGAACTCCGGTAGCACGCCTCGCTTGCATAGGAAGATCGGCTCGCCCCGGCATTTCTTGTTCGCCCGAGTACATCTTGTACCTTATCATCTGAGCGCCCCCCGTCCATAGTAGTTTGTCTCGCTCGTTCCAAGTCGAGAAGCTGTCGGCCGCACCCGCGATGGAAGCGGCGACAACGTCCTAGGCATAGGCTCCCGCCGACACGCAAGGCCACTCTCACGTGCACGCCTGCGAGACGGCCAGGTGAGGTTGCGGAGTGGAACTGCGCCTTTCCGGACGCCTGCACAGGTAAGTGGCACGACGGATAGCCTTCCGGCTCGGCTGATCGTGGGGTCCGTCAACATTTGGATCGGTCTAAGCGCTTGCTGCAAAACGGCAACTTCGCTACCGGTAGCAAGCGCGGCGGCTAACTAAACCGTTACTCCCGCTGCTTCGCCACCTTTGATACTGTTCGATTTCTGTTCCTTCTTAACGAATGTCCCTGAAATCGAAGTGTTCGGCAGGTACGAGATTAACCTCCGCAATTTCAATGCCTTGTGAAGAATTCATCAAACTGGCGCAGTCCTCAGGTCCGGAGAATATCGACCCTGAGAGACCGCTTCCGAGCCCCGCGCCCCGGAGCCAGTGCTCAGCCCGTCCCGCATAACCCTCGAATACAACGAGAAAATCCGGCTGTAGCCGGATCGGGAGAACGCTTTCGCGAGGGCAAGTGGCGGAGACGAAGGGATTCGAACCCTCGAGACGGTTTCCCGCCTACTCCCTTAGCAGGGGAGCGCCTTCGACCACTCGGCCACGTCTCCGCTGGCGGTTCTAGCTGGAACAGGACGGCGGCTACAACCCGAAATCGTGTTTGCCTTCGGTGCCCTTCCCGCAGGCTTGACCTTCACATGGGCGGACGATCTGGTGCCGGGCGGACGCACGCCGGAGAGAATGCGCATGAAGAACACGCAGATCATCCTTGCCAAAAGGCCGGTCGGGGTTCCGGGGCCTGAGCATTTTGCGCGGCGCGAGGTTGATGTCGGCACTCCGGCCGAGGGGCAGGTCCTCGTGCGGATCACCCATTGGTCGGTCGATCCGGCCATGCGGGGCTGGGCCAATGACGTGCCCAACTACGCCCCGCCCGTGGCGCTCGGCGATCCGATGCGCGCTTTCGCGGTGGGCGACGTGCTCGCCTCGAAGCATCCCGCCTATGCCGAAGGCGACGTGGTCGAGGGCCTGCTGGGCTGGCAGACCCATGCGCTGGTCGAAGGCGCGGCCATCGCGCGCAAGGTCACGGAGACCGACCTGCCCCGGACCTACGCGCTGGGAATCCTCGGGCTGAACGGCACCACCGCCTATTTCGGTCTCTTGGAAAGTTGCGCGGCCAAGGCCGGCGACACGGTTGTCGTATCTTCCGCCGCTGGGGCGGTCGGGTCTGCGGTGGGCCAGATCGCGAAGGTGCTGGGTTGCCGCACGGTGGGGATCGCCGGAGGGGCAGAGAAGAAACGGCAGTGCCTTGAGGAATTCGGCTTTGACGTCGCCATCGACTACAAGGCCGAGGACGTGGCCGAAGCGATCGCGACCCAGCGCCCGGACGGGGTGGATTGCTACTTCGACAATACCTGCGGGCCGATCTCGGACGCCGTGATGACCAAGCTGGCGCAGGGCGCGCGGATCACGATCTGCGGCACGGCGGCGGTCACGGAGTGGGATCCGATCCCTGTGGGGCCGCGCGTGCACCGGCAGCTTCTGGTCGCGCGGGCGCGGATGCAGGGTTTCCTGATCTTCGATTACAAGGACCGGCTGCACGAGGCGCGCGCGGCCCTCGCCGGCTGGCTGCGCGAAGGCAGGCTCACCGTCCGTGAGCACGTCCTCGAGGGGCCCGACGCGGCGATGGACGCCATCGGAATGCTTTATCGGGGCGAGAACATGGGCAAGCTGATCGTGGCGGTCTAGGGGCCGACCCGGCCGATCCGCGCGAATTCCCTTTGCCGAACGGGTGGCCCGGTTTAACCTTATACGAATTACGACCGTCGCCGCGCCAGACCGGAGCCCGCCCCATGACGCCTATCGTTCAGGCCGCAGCCATCGCTGTCGTCACCCTTGGAACCGGCGCGGCGACGGTGTCTGTGATGAACGGCGATATCCCCGACATGACGGTTCCGGAGGCCGCGTGGTCCGCGGGCCATGAGCTTGACGGGCGCGCCTTCCATATCGAGGCGGTGCTCGACAATGGCCAGACGGATGTGGACGAACTGCGCTTCGCCGATGGCGGCTTCATCTCGATGGGCTGCGAGGAATATTGCGACTTCGGCTACAGCGACTACCGGACATGGGTCGACGCCGAGGGCGTGATCCACTTCACCGCGACCGCCGATTGCCCCACCGCGCCGCACCGGACGGTCTGGCACGGGCAGGTCGCGGGCGACGCGATCACTGTCGAGATGAGCTGGACCACCCGCCGCTGGTACTGGACCCACCAGATCAACGGGGCGGGCGGAGGACCGGAAATCGCGGCACCGGACAGCGCCGTATCGGGGTGAGGCGCAGCGACGCCGGATCGGCCGGTTTCACCGCAACGGGGATCGCGCTGCGCGTGCTGGTCCTGCTGGCCATCGTCGTTGTCGCGACATGGGCCGCGCATCTGCTGAAAGAGGCGCTCAACCTCACCATCATGCCGACGAACGAGCAGCAGGTGCATCGCACGCTCATGCTCGGGACCGTCGCCTATGTGGGTCTCCTGGCCATTCCCTTCGTGCCCGGGGCCGAGGTGGGCATCGCCATGCTGACCGCCTTCGGGGCCGCCATCGCGCCGCTTGTGTACGTGGCGACGGTCGCGGCGATGATGCTGTCCTACACGCTGGGGCGGCTTCTGCCCGGCACGACGCTGGCGCGGCTGCTTGGCCTTCTGCGGCTGCGCAAGGCGGCCGATCTGGTCGCCCGTGCCTCCGCGCTGCCACCGGATGAGCGGCTCGCGCTGCTCCTCGAAGGTGCGCCGCCCCGAACGGTCGGACTTGCGTTGCGGCACCGTTACGTGGCGCTGGCCGTGATCGTGAACGTGCCGGGCAATGCGATGATCGGCGGAGGTGGCGGCATCATGATGATGGCGGGCATGAGCGGCATCTTCGCGCCGGTGCAGACCTTCCTCGCCATCGCCATCGCGGTCAGCCCGGTGCCGGTCACGGTGCTACTGCTGGGGGCGTAAGCTCAGGCGTTGAACAGGAAATGCAGGACGTCGCCGTCCTTCACCACGTAACTCTTGCCTTCCACCCGCATCTTGCCCGCGTCCTTGGCCGCCTGCTCTCCGCCGTGGCTGACATAGTCGTCATAGGCGATCGTCTCGGCCCGGATGAAGCCGCGTTCGAAATCGCCGTGGATGACGCCTGCGGCCTGCGGGGCGTGCGTGCCCTTCGGGATCGTCCAGGCGCGGGCCTCCTTCGGGCCGGCGGTGAAATAGGTCTCAAGCTGCAAAAGCTCGTAGCCCGCCCGGATCATCCGGTCGAGCCCGGCCTCTTCCAGGCCCAGTTCCTGCAGGAACATCCCGGCCTCTTCCGGGTCGAGCTGCGCGATCTCCTCCTCGATCTTGGCGGAGATCACCACATGCGCCGCGCCCTGCGCCTCTGCCATCTCGGCCACGCGCGCGCTCTGGGCGTTGCCCGTCGCCGCCTCGTCCTCGGCCACGTTGCAGACATAGAGAACGGGCTTTGCGGTCAGAAGCTGAAGCATTTTCCAAGCCTTGAGGTCCTCGTTCGCGACCTCGAGCAGCCGCGCGGGCTTGCCCTCCTCCAGCAGTGCCTTGGCCTGCTGCATCAGGCGTTCCTGCTGGATCGCCTCCTTGTCGCCGCCGCGCACCTTTCGCACGATGTTCTGCAGCCGCTTCTCGATGGATTCGAGATCGGCCAGCATCAACTCGGTCTCGATTGTCTCGGCGTCCTCCACGGGATCGACGCGCCCCTCCACATGGGTCACGTCGCCATCCTCGAAGCAGCGCAGGACATGGGCGATGGCGTCGGTCTCGCGGATATTGGCGAGAAACTGGTTGCCCAGCCCCTCGCCTTTCGAGGCGCCCTTCACCAGACCCGCGATATCGACGAAGGTCATGCGCGTGGGGATCACCTGTTTCGACTTCGCGATCTCGGCCAGCTTGTCGAGGCGCGCGTCAGGCACGGCCACCTCGCCCACATTGGGCTCGATCGTGCAGAACGGGAAGTTCGCCGCCTGCGCCGCCGCCGTCCGCGTCAACGCGTTGAAGAGCGTGGATTTGCCCACGTTCGGAAGACCGACAATCCCCACCTTGAAGCCCATGTGCCTGCCCTCTGCCTAGGTCCGCCGCCTTCTAAGGCCGAAGCCTGTGGCTGGCAACCGGCCCCGTGGAGGAGTGCCCCCGTGCGGCGGCTTCCGCTGCAGTGCGTCCGCGCCATTGATTTCCCCTGCGACATGGCCCAAACCCCGGCGGAGCATTTCGACGCTGGGGACGGAACATGACGCGGATCGACGACACGTTTGCGCGGCTGAAGGCCGAGGGGAAAAAGGCGTTCGTCGCCTATGTCATGGCCGGCGATCCGGATTACGAGACCTCGCTTCGGATCGTGAAGGGCCTGCCCGGTGCCGGTGTCGACATCATCGAGCTTGGCATGCCGTTCACCGACCCCATGGCCGACGGGCCGACGATCCAGCTTGCCGGCCAGCGGGCGCTCGACGGCGGGCAGACGCTGCAAAAGACGCTCGACATGGCCCGCGCGCTCCGGGCGGAGGACGACAGCACGCCCATCGTGATGATGGGATACTACAACCCGATCTATTCGCGCGGCGTCGGCCGGTTCCTCAAGGACGCGAAAGAGGCCGGGATCGACGGTCTGATCGTCGTGGACCTGCCCCCCGAAGAGGATGACGAGCTTTGCATCCCGGCGCAGGCGGCGGGGCTGAACTTCATCCGGCTGGCCACGCCCACGACGGATGACAAGCGCCTGCCCACCGTGATGCAGAACACGTCCGGTTTCGTCTATTACGTCTCGATCACCGGGATCACCGGCGCGGCGGAGGCGCAGGCGGGCGATGTCGGCCCCGAGGTCACCCGGCTCAAGGCGGCCACGGACCTGCCGGTCATCGTGGGCTTCGGCATCAGGACGCCCGAGGCGGCCGAGGCCATCGCCGGTGTCGCGGATGGCTGCGTCGTGGGCTCGGCCATCGTGTCGGAGATCGCGGCGGGCAAACCCGTGGACGAGATCCTGAGCTTCGTCGCGTCGCTCGCCGAGGGCGCGCACCGGGCGTAGGACGAAGGTCCCGAGTAAACGGGCCGCCGCTCAGTCGGGATCGCGCAGCGCGTCGAGATACTGGCGGATCTCGGACAGGCGCGCGACCAGCGCATCGACCCCCTGCATCTCGGACGCCCGCGCCATCACCGACATTTCGGGCGACAGCAGACCGATCGCCTCCTCGCGGAAGGCGCGCCCGTCCGAAGTGATCCACACCTGTTTCGAGCGTTTGTCGCCGGGGTTCGGCCGCATCTCGATCCAGCCGCGCTGTTCCAGCAGTGCGAGCGTATGGCTCAGCGTCGTCTTGGGCACCTGAAAGGCCCGCGCAAGCTCCAGCGGCGTCCGCCCGTCCGCCACCCGGATCAGGTGATTGAGCACCGCGAAATGCGACACCAGAACGCCCTTGGGCAGCCGCGCCTCGAACATGGCGCGGCTGAGTTGCTCGATGATCCCGATCTCGTTGAAGAGCGCGAAGATCATGCGCGGATCAGCCGGTTCCTCCGACAATCTTTGCCTCCAGCGGCCAGCGCGGCGTGGCCATGACATCGGGGCCGTAGCCCACACGCGCCCACATTTGCACGGTTCCGCCCTCCGGTGCCAGACGGCGGTGGATATCGTCGTAAAGCACGGCCATCTCCGGGTATTCCTGCAAGGCCTGGCTCAAGGGCTGCATGCCGATGCCAAGTTCCGTGGCGGCAAGGTTGATGCGCACCCAGTCCATGCCGGCGCGGATCTGGTCCAGCCGGGTGTTGGTCGGCGTCACCTGCCAGATATGGCCCATGGCGGTCTGCATGGTCTCGACGAAGGCCGCATCGGCGGACCGGGCGACGATGCCGTCGGGGTTCATGCTGGCCTCGCGGGTGAAGAGGCCGGTGACCCGCAGGGTTTCGAACATCGGCCCCATGAATTCGAGGCCGTCGGGGTTCGCGTTGACCTCCCGGTGGCCGATGCGGAACAGCTCCACCGACTCGCGCAGGGTGCGTTCGGTGGCGAACTCGATCCGGATGGCCTCGGTCGAGTTATCGCGCATCTCCTGCACCCTGGCCGGGTCGGTGGTGAAGCCCATCCCGAAATGGCGGATCGCGGCCGCGATCCGCTCCAGGTCCGCGCCCGGCACGGGGCGGCCCGTGTCGTAGGGTTCCTTCAGGGACCGGCGCTGCGGCATGAAGGCGAAGAGCGGATCAGGTGCTACATCGGTCGGAGTGAACCGGCAGACCGCGACGGGCCGGCCATCGACGCGCAGATCGTCGGCGCCGTCCGGGAACAGGTCGACCTCCACCGCCATCCCGTCCGCCAGCGCGGCCATGCGCAGCACCTCCAGGAAACAGCCGAGGCCGATGACGATCTGGCGGCTGTAGGGATCGGTCTGCGGCAACAGGCGGTCCGTATCGACGAAGAGCGTCGCCTGACCGGGGATGGACAGGTCGATCTTCCATGGCTGCAGGTTGTGCGGGTTAGGCGCGAGGATCGCCCAGCTCAGCGCCCGCATGCGCGGGTCTTCATACTGTCCGGCCATGTCCCACGGACGCATTGCATCCCTGGGCAGGCGGGTGATGTCATGGCCGACGGCGGCAGCGGCGGCAAGGATCGTCCCGCCTCCGATGAGGGCGAGCGTTTTGCGACGGGAAAGCGACATTGGCGTGCTCCAGTATAATACGATATCGCATCTTATAGTACGATTTCGTATTACTTGCAAACCTCATTCGCCGCATGGACGACATGGCAGGCCATTGGTACGAAAACCTGACCACGGGGAGGAGCCGCAACACATGCCAGTCATCACCGAGATCGAGGACCTCAAGCGCATCTACAAACGCCGCGTGCCGAAGATGTTCTACGACTACGCGGAATCGGGCAGCTGGAGCGAACAGACGTTCCGCGACAACTGCTCGGATTTCGACGAGATCCGCCTGCGCCAGCGCATCGCGGTGGATATGGACGGGCGCTCGACCGCGGCACAGATGGTGGGACAGGACTATGCCATGCCTGTGGCGCTCGCCCCCGTCGGACTGTGCGGCATGCAATCAGCAGATGGCGAGATCAAGGCCGCGCGCGCCGCCGAGAAATTCGGTGTGCCCTTCACGCTCTCGACGCTGTCGATCTGCTCGATCGAGGATGTCGCCTCGAACACCAGCAAACCCTTCTGGTTCCAAGTCTACACCCTGCGCGACGACGACTTCATGAAACGGCTCTTCGACCGGGCCAAGGCCGCGAATTGCTCTGCGCTGGTCATCACGGTCGATCTGCAGATCATGGGACAGCGTCACAGGGACATCAAGAACGGCCTCTCCGCGCCGCCCAAGCTGACGCCGGCCACGATCCTGAACCTCGCCACCAAGGTGCCGTGGGGGCTCGAGATGCTGCAAACCCACCGCCGCAGCTTTGGCAACGTGATCGGCCACGCCAAGGGTGTCTCCGATCCCGGTTCGCTCGCGTCCTGGACGGCCGAGGCCTTCGACCCGTCGCTCAACTGGGAGCGCATCAAGGAATTCCGCAGCCGTTGGGACGGCCCGGTGATCCTGAAGGGTATCCTCGACGAGGAAGACGCCAGGATGGCCGCCAATGTGGGCGCCGACGCGATCGTGGTGTCGAACCATGGCGGGCGGCAGCTGGACGGCGCGCTCAGCTCGATCCGCATGTTGCCACGGATCATGGATGCGGTCGGCGACAAGATCGAGGTGCATCTCGACAGCGGCATACGCTCGGGCCAGGACGTGCTGAAGGCGCTGGCCCTCGGCGCCAAGGGTACGATGATCGGGCGCGCCTTCGTCTACGGGCTGGGTGCGATGGGTCAGGCCGGCGTGACGAGGGCGCTTGAGATCATCCACAAGGAGCTCGACACCACGATGGCGCTTTGCGGAGAACGCGACGTCGCCAATCTCGGGCGGCAGAACCTGCTGCTGCCGTCGGATTTCGAAACCCGCTGGCAATAGGCGAAGTCAGGCGGGCTCCCCCGCGCGCGGCCGGCCGAGCCAATACGCCAGAAGCGGCGCGATCAGGGCCATGGCGCCGACCACCGCGAAGGCGGTCCGCAGGCCGTAGGCGTCGGAAATCTGCCCCATGACCACCGGGGCGAGCAGGAAGGCGCCGAACCCCATGACATTCACCCGCGCCACCGCCGCGGTCCGGCGCGAGGGCGGCACGATCCGCCCCACCAGCGCCAGCGCCATCGGCCCCACCACCGACATGCCGAGCCCCATCAGGCCGAAGCCGAGATAGGCCGCCCACGGGCTCTGTGCCGCCGCCGCAAGGCCCGCGCCGAGGCAGGCCATGACCGAACCCGTCGTGATGATCGCCGTATCGCCGAACCGCCCGGCCGCGATCTGCCCCGAGAACCGTCCGGCCGCCATGGTCAGCCCGAGGATCGCGGGACCGAAGGCGCCCTCCGCCGCGCCGCCCTGAAGCGTGCGCTCCACATGCAGGGCCGACCAGCTTTCGACCACGGCCTCGACGAAGAACGCGATCAGGACGATCCCGCCGCACAGCAGGACGGCAAGCCCGGGCATTCCGGGCGGCGGCAGACCGGGTGTGCGGACCTCGGCGTCCTCGGCCGGGGCGATCCGCATGCCAAATGCCAAAAGCCACACCAGAACGGCAACGCAGGCGAAGATCGCAACCGGGCCGAAGCCTGCTTCCCGCGCGGCACCGGTGGCGACGGCGCTCAGCGCGTAGGCGACCGAGAACATGCCATGATTGGCGTTCATCAGGGGCGCGCGGTGCGCCGCCTCCATGTCGGCGACACGCGCGTTCGAAACGATGTCGAGCGTCCCGGAACTGGCGCCCACCAGCACCATCGCGACGAAGAAGGCCACGGGCCCAGCCGTAAACCCCGTCAGCACCATCGTCGCCCCGAGGAAAGCCGCCGACACCGGCAGCGACAGCGCCGCGAGGCGCCGATCGAACAGGGGCGCAAGCCAGAGCGTGAGGATCAGACCCGCCGGTGAGCCAAGAAGCGCCAGGCCGAAGGTCGCATCGTCCGCGCCGATCTGTGCCTTGAGCACGGGCAGCAGCGCCGCGAAACTGCCGAAGACCAGCCCCATGGCGACGAAGCCCCGCGCCGGGCGGGCAGTGATGCGGAGGGCGGAAACAACGGCCATGGCCCGCTCTGCCACGGCCCGATGCGACCCGCAAGACACCCGCAAGACGGACACGCGGACGCCCGCCGAACCGCGCGGTTTTGCGTCTTTCCTTCCGTGCTGATCTCGCCTATACGCGCTGCTTCATCGGGGCCGACACCCTTGGAGGCGCCCTTAGATATATGGAGAATTGCAATGGCTGGTGAGATTCCAGATCTTATGGCCGAGGCACGCGCGGGGACAGGCAAGGGGGCCGCCCGCCAAGCTCGCCGCGAAGGCAAGGTGCCCGGTATCGTCTATGGCGGGGGCGTCGATCCGCTTCCGATCCAGATCCCCTTCAACCAACTCGTGAAGCGGCTCAAGGACGGCCGGTTCCTATCGACGCTCTTCAACCTGAAGGTCGAGGGGCAGGAGGACGTGCGCGTCATCTGCCGCGGCGTGCAGCGCGACGTGGTCAAGGACCTGCCGACGCATGTCGACCTGATGCGCCTGCGCCGCACCAGCAAGGTGAACCTCTTCATCCCCGTGGAGTTCGTGAACCACGAAGAGGCCCCCGGCCTCAAGCGCGGCGGCGTCCTGACCGTGGTGCGTCCCGAGGTGGAACTGATCGTGGTGGCGGGCGAGATCCCCGATCACATCACGGCGGACCTGTCCGGGCGCAACATCGGAGACGTCATCCACATCTCCGACATCCCGCTGCCCGACGGCGTGAAGCCGACGATCGACCGCGATTTCGTCATCGCCAACATCACGGCGCCGTCGGGCCTCGTGAGCGCGGACAACGCCCAAGCGGCCGATGCCGAAGAGGCCGAGGACTGAAGCCACCGACCCCGCGCCCATAGCCGGGCGCGTTGCGGAACAGGGCCGTCACACCGAACAGGTGTGGCGGCCTTTTCGATTCCACAACCGCCCTCACCGGCCGCCTCAGGTGTCCTTCCATACCCGGCGGAAGCCGATGATCTTGCCCCGCGAAACGGCCGGGTCGTAGGTCATCGACATGGTCGACATGGCGTCGACGATGCGCTTGATGGCGCGCGGCGGGTAGTGGCGGGGATGAAGCTCGAGGACGCAGAACCGCAGCGGGCATTTCCACGGACGGTCGAAGAGATGCGCCTCGGCGCCTTCGATATCCATCAGCACCACATGCGGACGATGGGCGCGCAACAGGTCGTGAAAGCCGATCAGGGGAACCTCGACGATCTGCCCGCCTCTGGCCCCAAGGCGCGACGCGGGGAAATGGTCCTGCACGCGAAAGGCGCCCGTCTCGCCCTCTTCGGCGCGCGGCACCACGGCGCCGTGCAGGACGGTGACATCCTCCGCGCCGTTGCGGGCGAGGTTGGCCTCGATCACCGGGATCAGCGCCGGATTGGCCTCGACCGTCAGGACGTTTTCGGGCGCTGTGCGGCGTGCACAGATCGCGGTGACATAGCCGATGCCCGCCCCCAGTTCGAGCACACGGAACCCCTCGCGCACGCAGCGCTCGGCGGCATTGGCCTCGTCGCCCTCGTAAGTGCCGTCGCGCAGCGCCCTGGCGACCAGCGGCGCGGCCTCGGACGAGGGCAGATGGATCTCCACGCCGTTGATCTCGGTGCGCAGGCCCGTCATGCGCCGACATCCCCGGCCCCGTCCTCGACGCCGAGCGGTTCGGCCCCGGTCGAGATCAGGACCTTCCCCGCGCTCATCGCCGAGGTATAGGCTTCCAGCGCCACGCCGGCCTCCGCCAGGTCGAAGACGCCCGCGACCCTGCTTTCGGCAAAGCCCCCACGCAGCGCCTTGGTGACCGACCGCGCCATGAGGAGTTGTTCGGGGAAACTGCGCGCCGTAAGCCAGTCGGACAGCCAGAAGCCCCGGAGGGTGACGCCCTTGAAGATCATCGTGCCGGGGTTCAGCGTGACGGGCTCCATCGCCAGCGCGCCATAGACCAGCACCTCGGACCGGCGGCCCATCGCCTGCACCAGCCGCCCGGTCAGCGCGCCGCCCACGGCGTCGAAGGCGATCCGGCAGCGCAGGCGTCGGCAAATCTCGGCGAGCCGCTCGTCGAAATCCGGCGCCTCGGTCGACAGGACGCGGCTGACGCCGGCGGCCCGCATCTCTTCGGCCTGCTCCGGGCGGCGCACGACATTGATGATCTTGAGCCCCTGCATCCGCGCGCGGGCCTGGATCATCCTCCCCAGCGCGCCGCCCGCGGCCGTCGAGATCGCCGATCCGTGCCCGCCGCGGCCCGCGATCCTGACAAGGGCCAGCGCGGTGAGCGGGTTGACGAAGCTCATCGCGGCGGGCCCCAGCGGCAGGTCGCCGGGCAGCGCCACGCAGCGGGCCGCCCTTGTGACCGCGTATTCGGCCCAGAGCCCCTGCTTGTCGGCCACGCAGGCGACGCTCCGGCCCATGAGATACCGGCCAAGGAGGCCGCCGCCTGCGGCGACAACACGGCCGGAGCCTTCGAAGCCGGGGATCAGCGGAAACGCCCAGCTGGTGCCGTAAAGCCCCTGCAGGGCCATGAGGTCTGAGGGGTTGATGGGCGAGGCCGCGATCCGCACCAGCACCTCCCCCGGCGCCGGGCGCGGCAGCGGTCTTTCCTCGATCCGAGGCTCCGCCCCGGGTTCGTCGATCACCACGGTGCGCATGGTGTCGGGCAGGTCGGTCATCGAAACGCTCCTCGTTCGGCCGTCGCGCCCAGCCTGACACGGGCAGGCGAGCCTTGGCAAATCCGGCCCGGGCTGGCATCACATGCGCCAACGGAGGATGCGCGATGAAACTCTGGGTCGGGCTGGGAAATCCCGGGGCCAAATATGCCGGCAACCGCCACAATATCGGCTGGATGGCGGTCGAACGCATCGCCGAGGCGCATGGGTTCGGCCCGTTCCGGGCAAAGCTTCAAGGCGCCGTGAGCGAAGGAAAATTCGGCAGCGAGAAGGTCCTGCTGCTCAAGCCAGAGACCTTCATGAACCTTTCCGGCCAGTCGGTGGGCGAAGCGATGCGCTTCTACAAGCTCTCGCCCGAGGACGTGACCGTGTTCCACGACGAACTCGACCTCGCCCCCGGCAAGGTGCGCGTCAAGCAGGGCGGCGGGCATGCCGGGCATAACGGCTTGAGGTCGATCCACCAGCACATCGGTGAGGCCTACGCGCGCGTGCGATTGGGCATCGGGCATCCCGGCCACAAGGACCGGGTCGCGGGGTATGTCCTGTCGGATTTCGCGAAATCCGATGCCGACTGGCTCGACTACGTGCTGCGCGGTGTGGCCGATGGCGCGCCTGCGCTGGCCGCGGGCGACACCGGGCGTTTCCTGAACGCCGTCTCGCAGCGCACGGCGCCCGCGCGCAACGCCAAGCCAGCGGCGAAACCGGAGACATCCGACGCCCCTCGCCCCGGCAACGACACCCCGAAGTCCGACAGCCGCTCGGCCTTGCAGAAGCTCGTGGACCGCTTCCGATGAGCGACACCGAAGCGCGCGTGCGCGGCGCCTTCCGGTCCCAGGGCAAAAGCTGCGCGCTTCTGGGTTCGCCCTTCATGGGTCGGCTCATGCCGCTCATCGCCGAACGCCTGACGACCGGGACGGAGGTGGGCGCGCGGATTCTGGGCTGGGAGGGGGACGTGGGCCCCGCCGGGCAATCCGTCCCGCTGAGAACGGCCGGCGCGCTGCATGCGCTGGTGCTCGACGGCACCGACAAGGGCCTTGCGGCCGCCTACCCGCCCGCGACGGTGGATGACGACACGCTCTGGGCCGCGGTGCAGGGCGCCGTCGACCACCACGGCGCGCGGATCATGGCCGCCCTCGACCGCGCGCCGCAAACCAACGAGGTCCGCCGTTCCGCCATCCTGCTGCCGGCGCTCTGGTGGTTGCTGGCGAAGGTGGGCGACATGCCGGTCGCGCTATCGGAACTCGGCGCGAGCGCGGGGCTGAACCTGATGCTCGACCGCTTTTCCATCGAAACGCCCGAGGGCCTTGTCGGACCTGCGAAGAGTCCCGTCCACCTGCGGCCGGAATGGCGCGGCCCGCCGCCGCCCGCGCGGCCCCTGCGCGTCGTGGACCGGGCGGGCGTGGACCGCCACCCGATCGACGCGACCAACCCCGATGACGCGCTCAGGCTACTGTCCTACCTCTGGCCGGATCAGCCGGAGCGCATGGCCCTGACCTGCGGCGCGATCGCCCTGGGCCCGAAACGGCCCGACGAAGGCGATGCCGCGCCGTGGCTGGAAAGCCGCCTCGCCGCGCGCGAACCGGGACGGCTTCACGCCGTCTACACGACCATCGCGTGGCAGTACTTCCCTCCGCAGACGCAGGCAACCTGCACGCACAGACTGGAGCAGGCGGGCGCCCGCGCGACCGCGCAAAGCCCGCTTGCGCATATCGCCTTCGAGGCGGACGGACGGCGCGACGGCGCGGCCCTGACCATCCGCCTCTGGCCCCATGCGCCTGCGCCGCAGACCCTCGCGCGGGCGGATTTCCATGGCCGGTGGGTCGATTGGCACGGTTAGCAATTGCTCTTCGCTCCGTGGCTGCTAGCGTGGTCTCGGGTGAAACATGAGTGAAGCAAGGGGGGATTTTCGATGCCATTCGAGATGGATACGTCCGTAAACGTGTTCGGGCAGACGCTGCAAAGCTGTTCGCGCGACCCGATGACCGGGTTCTTTCGCAACGGATCGTGCGACACCTGCGCCGAGGATCGGGGCGTGCATACGGTCTGCGCCGTCATGACCGCGGAATTCCTCGCGTTCTCGAAGTATGTCGGCAACGATCTGTCGACGCCACGCCCGGAGCACTCCTTTGCCGGCCTCAAGCCCGGGGATCAGTGGTGTCTGTGCGCTTCGCGGTTCCTGCAGGCCCATGAGGAAGGTGTCGCGCCCCGCGTAAACCTCGCCGCGACCCACGAACGCACGCTCGATGTCGTGCCGCTCGACGTGCTGGAGGCCCATGCGTTCGGCGATCCCTGACCGGCGGGCAAAAAAGCCGGTTCTGCCGTGTCGGCCCAAGGGCGCACGGTCACACGCGGTTTGGCCCCGGCGCCGTGAACGCCGGGCCAAAGGGCATGAACCAAAGGTGGATGCGAGGCGGCGGGCGGGGCCTAGCCGTTCATCTCCCAGCCCAGCGCGCGGGCAACGGTGAAGATATCCTTGTCGCCGCGCCCGCACATGTTCATCACCATGAGATGATCCGACGGCAGGTCCGGCGCGATCTTGGTGACATGCGCCAGCGCGTGGGAAGGTTCGAGCGCAGGAATGATCCCCTCGGTCTCGCAGGACAGCTGGAACGCCTCCAGCGCCTCGGTATCGGTGATCGAGACATATTCGGCCCGCCCGATATCGTGCAGCCAAGCATGCTCGGGCCCGATGCCGGGATAGTCGAGACCCGCCGAAATCGAATGACCTTCGAGGATCTGCCCGTCCTCGTCCTGCAACAGGTAGGTGCGATTGCCGTGCAGCACGCCCGGGCGCCCGCCCGTGAGCGAGGCGCAATGCTCCATCTTGGCGTTCACGCCCTTGCCCCCGGCCTCCACGCCGATGATGCGCACATCGGTGTCATCGAGGAACGGGTAGAACAGGCCCATCGCGTTCGACCCTCCGCCGATCGCGGCGATGATCGTGTCGGGCAGACGGCCCTCGGCGGCCATCATCTGCTCCCGCGTCTCCTTGCCGATGATCGACTGGAAATCGCGGACCATCGCCGGATAGGGGTGCGGACCCGCCACCGTGCCGATGCAGTAGAACGTGTCACGGACGTTCGTCACCCAGTCCCGCAGCGCGTCGTTCATGGCGTCCTTCAGCGTGCCGCGGCCCGAGGTCACCGGCACGACTTCGGCGCCCAGAAGCTTCATCCGGAAGACGTTGGGCGCCTGCCGCTCGACGTCCGTGGCACCCATGTAGACAATGCACTTGAGCCCGAACTTGGCGCAGACGGTCGCCGTCGCCACGCCATGCTGGCCCGCGCCGGTTTCCGCGATGATCCGCGTCTTGCCCATGCGGCGGGCGAGGATGATCTGGCCCAGAACGTTGTTGATCTTGTGCGCGCCGGTATGGTTCAGCTCGTCGCGCTTGAAGTAGATCTTGGCGCCGCCAAGACGTTCGGTGAGCCGTTCGGCATAGTAGAGCGGGCTGGGGCGACCCACGTAGTTGGTCCAGAGATCGTTCATCTCGTCCCAGAAGCTCTGGTCGGTCTTGGCATGCTCGTACTGCGCCTCGAGCTCGAGGATCAGGGGCATCAGCGTCTCCGAGACGAAGCGCCCGCCGAAATCGCCGAAACGTCCCTTTTCGTCGGGGCCGGTCATGAAGCTGTTGAGTATGTCGTCGGGCATCTTGCTGCGCCTCCCTCGGGGTCGGGAAAGGGGTAGCGCGGGGACAGGGGCTGGGCAAGGGCAAGGGGTTTCGAAACGCCTTCGCCACGCGAGATATCGCGCCAAACGCGTGACGTCTGCCTCACCGTGGGGAAGCGCCGGTCAGTCCGCCGCCGCCAGCGCCTGCGCGAAGGCCAGCATCTTCGCCGGATCCTTCACCCCCGGTGCGCTCTCGATCCCCGAACTCAGGTCCACCTGCCGCGCGCCCGTCAGGCGCACCGCCTCGGCGACGTTTTCGGGCGTCAGGCCACCGGCCAGCATCCATGGCGTCGTCCAGTATTTCCGCCCCGCCAGAAGCCGCCAGTCGAAGCTCAGCCCGTTCCCGCCGGGAAGCGTCGCATCCCTGGATGGCTTGGCATCGATCAGAAGCTGGTCCGCCACCCCGGAATAGAGGTCGATCCGGGCAAGATCCGCGGCCTCCCCGATGCCAAGCGCCTTCATCACCGGCAGTCCCGTGCGCGCGCGCACCTCCGCCACGCGGTCGGGGCTTTCCGACCCGTGAAGCTGCACCATGTCGATGGGCACCGCCGCCATCAGCGCGTCGAGCATCGCGTCGTCGGCATTGACCGTAAGCGCGACCTTCGCCAGCCCCGGCGGCGCCAGCACGGCAAGCTCCCGCGCGGTCTCGAAGGACAGGTTGCGCGGCGATTTCGGAAAGAACACCAGCCCGATATAGGCCGCGCCCGCGCGGGCAGCGGCGGACACGTCCCCGGGGCGGGTCAGCCCGCAGAATTTCATCGCGATGGGCATGGGGTACAGGCGTCAGCGCGCCGCTTCGGCATCCTCGACCAGCGCCAGGATCTCGTCGCGGCCCTCGTTCTTCTCGCCCTTCAGCGAAGCGACCTCGCGTTCGAGCTTCTTCGCCTCGCGCTGGTTGGTCTTCGCGGCGGACCTATAGCGGTGCTCGCGCAGCCATTCCCAGACGAAACCGACCAGAAGGCCCGTGGCCACACCGCCGAGGATCACGACGAAGAGCGGCAACTCGATGGCGACCTCGACCCCCGACCACAACGCCAGCTCCTGCGGCAGGAGCGTCAGCGTCACCGGACCGCGGTTCGCCATGGCGAGCACCACGAGCGCGATGGCCACGAGGATCAGAAACAGATACTTGATGGCGCGGATCACCTTCATCGCGTCCCCCGGAATTTCGTGATCAACCGTCGAGACCGTTCAGACGGTCCCGCAAGAGCTTGCCCGCCTTGAAGAAGGGCACATGCTTTTCGTCCACGTCGACGCTTTCCCCGGTGCGCGGATTGCGCCCGATCCGGGCATCCCGCTTCTTCACCGAAAAGGCGCCGAAGCCCCGCAGCTCGACACGGTTGCCGCTGGCCAGCGCCTCGGTAATCTCTTCGAAAATCGCATTGACGATCCGTTCGACGTCACGCTGGTAGAGATGCGGGTTTTCGTCAGCGAGCCTCTGAATGAGCTCCGAGCGTATCATGGTCACCCTCCCGACCCTGCGACGTGGTTAACCCTCCCAGTATAGGCAAAAGTAATTGGGGTTGATACCGGATTCGAACGGTTTTCCGGGCCCGGGGCAGGTCAAATGACTGCTTTTCCCCGGGATTCCCGCTCGATCCCGGAGGATCGAAGCACCCGAACCGGCACAGTGGCGCGAATCGCTGCAGCTTTGCCTCTGCCGCAAACCCGCCGTCGGGATCGAGGTGCGGACCGGGATCTGGGCCGGGATCTTGGCGGGTGCAATCCAGCGATCAGCCCCTCGACCCGGCGTAGGTGATCCGCCGCAAGGCCCATTCGAAAGGCCCGAGCGCGAAGCGGCTGCGCCATACCGACAGCGCCACGATCAGCACTGCCGTCGTGGCGATGGCGATGGCGACAGCCGTCAGCCTGTCGACCGCTTCCCACAGGCCCAGCCCGTAGCCCGCGAACACGGTCGAGAGAATGATCGACTGGCCGAGATAGACGCTGAGGCTCGATCCGCCCGCAGCCAGCGCACGGGACATCACCGGGCCGGGCGGGCGCGAGAGCGCCGCGATCAGCCCGAGGTATCCCAGCGTCGCGATCGGCGCAGCGACCGTGGTCATCACGACGCCGGGCATCGCCGGCCCCCATTGCCACAGCGCCGCGCCCGCGAGGCCCAGCGCGAGCCCCGGCAACAGGCACCAGCGCCGCGCGCCCCGCCAGAGCGGATGGGCGGCATCGTCGATCATGCCTGACCTGACGGCGGCCAGCCCGAGGCAGAACCACCCCAGTGCCGAGATCCCCTGAATCACGAGAAACGACGGCAGGAAGAACGCGAAGCCGATGCTGCGGAAGGCCGCGGCGTCTAGGAACCCGCCCTCGGTGAGGATCTCGCGCTCCAGCGCCACGATGTCGGGCGGCGTCTCTGGCGCGGCGAGGAGCAGGGGCGGCGCGATGATGACCTGCAGCACCAACAGCGCCGCCCCGACCCGCAGCAGGCGGCGCACCGGCCAGTCCCGCAACAGGTAGAGCACCGAACCCGTGATCGCGTAGATGGTCAGGATATCGCCGGGAAAGAACAGGCAGCCATGGGCGATGCCGAGGATCAGAAGCCCGATCATCCGGTTGCGATAGACACGCCCGAACGGCAGGCCCCGCCGCGCCGCCGAGCGCATGAGAAAGCCGAGGCCCACGCCGAACATGAAGGAAAACAGCCCATAGGTCTTGAAAAGCGCCAGCCCGTTCACGAGCCAGAGGGTGATCGCGTCGCGCGCCGTCTCGGCCACCGGATCGGCAAAGCCGTGCAGCGCGGAGAAGGCGATATACTGTACGTTCACGACGACGATCCCGAACAGCGCGACAAGCCGCAGGTAGTCGGGCATCAACGCGCGGGAGGTCTGATCGAGTGGCCGTGTCATCGGGCGGTCCGGGCCTCGTGAGGAAACGCAACAAGGGAGCTGGAAGCGATGACGCGCCCATCGAAGGCCGGTGCCCATGCGCAGCATCCGGCCCGAATGGCGACCCCTGAAGGACTCGAACCCTCAACCTGCTGATTAGAAGTCAGCTGCTCTATCCTGTTGAGCTAAGGGGCCGCACGGGCGTCTGAATACCCGAGCCGGCCCGCCCGGTCCACGTTCAAAGCGTCCGCGTCATGAAGACGCTCATCGGATCGTCCACATAGGCGCCGAATGGCGCGCAATAGGAAAACCCCGCCCGTTCGTAGAGCCGCCGCGCCGCGGCCGAGGCCTCTCGGCTACCGGTCTCGAGGAACATTCGGTCGAGCCCCCGATCCCGCGCGTGATCGAGGATGATCTCGAGGATGCGCGCCCCGGCCCCCTGCCCGCGCGCCGCCTCGGTCACATGCATCGATTTTACCTCGCCCTCGCCCGGCGCGATGACCTTGTAGCCGCCCATCGCGACCGCGATCCCGTCGCGCAGGCCCGCGAACAGGGTCACACCCTCCGCGGCCATGGCCGCCCCGTCCTGATGGTGGTTGCTCTCCGCCGGGTAGTGGGCGTCGCCATGGGCCGCATGGCGTGCAATGAGCCCGGCAACCGCGGGATCGTCCGCATCGATCCGGCGATACTCCAGCCCTAGTGGGTCCATGCCCCGCGCCGGTCGGTAGCGAAGTTCTCGCCGTAGCCTCGGGGGCGGATGTTGGGCTTGCGCTTCTTCGGCTGTACCACGACCGCGTCGATGCCGTGAACGGCGGCATAGTCCTTGGCGGCCTCGAGCGTGTCGAAGCGAAGCCGGACCTGGCTGTTCATGTCCGAGGACGAGGTCCAGCCCATCAGGGGATCGATCTGGCGCGCACTGGCCGGAACGAATTCCAGCACCCATTCCTTGGTCTTCGCCGTCCCCGAGGACATGGCGGATTTTGCAGGTTTGAAGATACGTGCACGCATGTCGGAACCCTCGTGGTCGTTGCCATGCTTATCGGAAATGTCGTGTCGGCGTGCAATGCGCCAAATTCACCGCGCCCGCACCATCTGCCGCGAGGCGGATGCGACAGGCGCAATTCAGGGCGGTGGGGGCAGTTGCGTCAGAGAGGGTTGCCGGCCGGACCCGAGGGAGCGAGGGGTGGGTGGGTGTTTCGGATCCGGCCGGCAACCGCTTCTGCTGCTTGCAGGTCGAGGTTAGGCAACGCAAACGCGCATTGCAATAAAAAAAATCACCTTAAGGTTGTGAAGATGCCGAGCGCCGCAATAACGATTTGTTAACGATTTGAAGGCGCAAGGCGAGGATCGCCGTTCCGGCGTGTGACAGGGCTTGAAGGCGGGCCGCAAGCCATCAACATAAGCCTGTCCGGGGGTAGTCCATGCACAACAATTCGCCAGAACAGATGCCTGAGACCGGCCGTCCGGTCGACGCGCTGCGGCAACACCTCAAGCTCGAGGGCGGTAAGCGCTTCGTCATGCATTCAGAATACGAGCCCGCGGGAGACCAGCCGACGGCCATCGCGGAACTGTCGCAGGGCATCCGCGATCACGACCGTAACCAGGTCCTGCTGGGGGCCACCGGCACCGGCAAGACCTTCACCATGGCCAAGGTGATCGAGGAAACCCAGCGCCCCGCCATCATCCTTGCGCCCAACAAGACGCTGGCCGCGCAGCTTTACGGCGAATTCAGGGGCTTCTTCCCGGAAAACGCGGTCGAGTATTTCGTCAGCTACTACGACTACTACCAGCCCGAGGCCTATGTCCCGCGCTCGGACACCTATATCGAGAAGGAATCCCAGATCAACGAACAGATCGACCGGATGCGCCACTCGGCCACCCGGGCGCTTCTGGAACGCGATGACGTGATCATCGTGGCCTCGGTCTCCTGCATCTACGGCATCGGGTCGGTCGAGACCTACGGCGCCATGACCCAGGACCTGTTCGTGGGCCGCGAATATGACCAGCGCAAGATCATGGCCGACCTCGTCGCCCAGCAATACCGCCGCAACGATCAGGCGTTCCAGCGCGGGTGCTTCCGCGTGCGCGGCGACAGCGTCGAGATCTGGCCCGCCCACCTCGAGGACCGCGCGTGGAAGCTGTCCTTCTTCGGCGAGGAGCTGGAAAGCATCACCGAGTTCGATCCCCTGACCGGCCAGAAAACCGACAGTTTCGAGAAGATCCGCGTCTACGCGAATTCCCACTACGTCACGCCGCGCCCGACGATGCAGCAGGCGATGAAGGGCATCAAGGCGGAGCTGGCCCAGCGCCTGGAGCAGCTGGTGGGCGAGGGCAAGCTTCTGGAGGCGCAGCGGCTGGAGCAGCGGACGAATTTCGATCTCGAGATGCTGGAGGCCACGGGCGTCTGCAACGGGATCGAGAACTATTCGCGCTATCTCACGGGTCGCGCGCCGGGGGAACCGCCCCCCACGCTCTTCGAATACATTCCCGACAATGCCATCGTCTTCGCGGACGAGTCCCACGTCTCCGTGCCGCAGATCGGCGGCATGTATCGCGGCGACTACCGGCGCAAGTTCACGCTGGCCGAACACGGGTTCCGCCTGCCGTCCTGCATGGACAACCGACCCCTGAAGTTCGAGGAATGGGACGCGATGCGCCCGCAATCGGTCTTCGTCAGCGCGACCCCGTCGAACTGGGAGCTTGACCAGGCCGGCGGCGTCTTCACCGAACAGGTCATCCGCCCTACCGGCCTCATCGATCCGCAGGTCGAGATCCGGCCCGTCGAGATGCAGGTCGACGACCTGCTCGACGAGATCCGCAAGACCGCCGCCAAGGGCTTTCGCGTGCTCGCCACCGTGCTGACCAAGCGCATGGCCGAGGACCTGACCGAATACCTGCACGAACAGGGCATCCGCGTCCGCTACATGCATTCCGACATCGACACGCTGGAACGCATCGAGATCCTGCGCGACCTGCGGCTGGGGGCCTTCGACGTGCTGGTGGGCATCAACCTGCTGCGCGAGGGGCTCGACATCCCCGAATGCGGGCTGGTGGCGATCCTCGACGCCGACAAGGAGGGGTTCCTGCGCTCGGAGACCTCGCTGATCCAGACCATCGGGCGCGCTGCGCGGAACGCCGAGGGCCGGGTCATCATGTATGCCGACCGCATCACCGGCTCGATGGAGCGCGCCATCCGCGAGACCGACCGCAGGCGGGCCAAGCAGGTGGCCTATAACGAGGAACACGGGATCACGCCCGCGACGGTGAAGAAGAACGTCGAGGACATCATGGCCGGCGTCTGGAAGGGCGACGTGGACATGAACCGCGTGACGGCGAAGATCGAGAAGCCCCTGGTGGGCGCGAACCTCCAGGCGCATCTGGAAGGGCTGCGCGACAAGATGCGCAAGGCCGCCGAGAACCTGGAGTTCGAGGAGGCCGCACGGATGCGCGACGAGATCAAGCGGCTGGAGACGGTGGAGCTTGCGGTGGCGGACGACCCGCTGGCGCGGCAGTCGGCGGTCGAGGCGGCGGTGGAGGACAGCGCGCGGGCGTCGGGGCGGAGCACGGCAGGGCGGCCGGGTCAGCGTGGGGGCAAGGCGCGGAGGGGGCGTGCGGGTTAAGTTTGGAGTTGAGCGATTTTGTCTCTATCTCTTTGTCAAACAACCTGCCTAAGTTGCCTTCATGCCGTTAGACACACAAATCCTTGGCCGTGGCGTCTACACCCCTCGCGAGGCAGCGCGGCTGGTGGGCACAAATGCACAGCAGGTGCTTCGTTGGACGAGAGGCAGTGGCCCAAATGAACCTCTATGGAACGCGCACTTCCAGTTTCTCGACGATGACGTCACAGAAATAAGCTTCCTCGATTTGATTGAAGTTCGCATCGTTGCGGCCATGAGAAGAGCTGGAATTTCCCTCCAATCGATCCGTTTTGCGATGGATTATGCGAAATCCGCCTTCTCTCTTGAACGGCCGTTGGCCTCCCAGTCGTTCAAAACTGATGGCACCGAAATCTTGATGGAAGCAATGGAGGATGATGGGGACTTTGTGAGTCTTTCACGAAACAGGGCAGGCCAAAAAGTCTTCGGTGAGATTGTTTTTCAATCGCTGAATGATCTTGAATATGAGGACGAATATGCCGCCAGATGGCGACCAAGGAAATTTCCTGACGTAGTGATTGATCCAAGTCGTTTCTTTGGGGAACCGATTCTTGATGATTTTGGCGTGTCAACAAAGACCCTCCACGACGAATACGCGGCATTTGGAGATGCCAAGTATCTTTCGAAAATCTACGAAATCCCTATTTCGAAGATCAATGTAGGACTGAGGTTCGAAAAGAAGCTCGACGAAAGCTATGGTCAACGTCCTTCTTGACCATAATATGCCCCCGTGTATCGCGCGCTCATTGCACGCGATAATATCTCTAGATGGGCATTCCGCCTTTCCGTTGCGCGAACGTTTTTCAATCAGGATTTCTGACATCGAGTATTTCGATCAACTTGACCGAAGCTGGATCGTGATCTCGAAGGACCTACAAAACTCCAGAAAGAAGGCCGAACGCGCCGCGATCCTTCGAAATCGAATTGTGGCCTTCTACCTATCACCGGCTCTCCAAAAGAAGCGCGTCGAACAACAAGCAGCCGCAATCCTCTGGCGATGGCAAGACATGGCGGATCAAAGGAAAAAGCGTAAGCGTCCGGCGTCGCTGCACTGCCTCACGTAGAGGGTGATCGATAGTGTCCA
>Ga0076930_100570_pt1 | contig 32355 bp, 20 predicted proteins | sample HotLakConsoUCCRE_FD_71149 | JGI IMG/M metagenome (GOLD analysis project Ga0076930, IMG submission 71149) | Hypersaline microbial mat communities from Hot Lake, Washington, USA - Hot Lake Consortium UCC-RE (version 3) (version 3) ...
CACCACCACCACCACCGCCTCGATGAGGGTCCGGGCCCTCCGGATGGACATCCCCCGGGCCGCCAGCCCGGTCATCACCCCGTCCCGGGGCCCGGGACCCAGGCGGGCTCCGATGTAGAGGCCGCTGGCCACGCCGGTGATGAGGATGCCACCCAGCAGGAAGGCCCACCGCAGCGCCAGGGTGCCCGGCTCCGGGAGAAGGGCCAGCGCCACATCGAAGCTGGCTCCCACCAGGACGATGTTGCTGAGGGTGCCGATCCCCGGATGCTGCCGCAGCGGGATCCAGAGGAGCACCACCACGAGCCCCACCAGGATGCTCCACCCGCCGATGCTCCCCCCCAGGTTCAGGTGGAGCCCCTGGTGCAGGACATCCCACGGAGCCGCCCCCAGGTGGGCCGCCACCTGCATGGCCAGCCCCAGCCCGCAGAGGGAGAGCCCCAGGTAGAGCTGTCCCAGGCGCCGGAGGCGGGGGCGGGGGAGGAGGGGGGAGAGGAAGATGCCGGCGGGGAGGCGGGCGGTGCGAGAGCTCACGGGGGGGACCGGGTGGGAGGTGGGGGAGGCGAAGCGGGGCGAGAACCCGCCGGAGGGCCGAAGGGTCCCCCTGGACGGGGATCAGCCCAGGGCCAGCACCACCAGGAGGGCCCCCCCCACCGCCACAAGATCCTCCAGCACCGCCCCGGGGAGGTCCATCTTCACCTTCTCCGACATCCGTTCCCGGAAGGCCGCCCCTCCGAAGGAGCCCAGCCCCGCCCCGATGATCCCCGCCAGGGCGCCACCGATGAACACGCCCCCCACCCCGCCCACGATCCCCCCGCAGACCCCTCCCACCACCAGCCGTACCAGGAAGGGGAGGAGGAGGAGCCGCGATGGCGTCTGGGGGAGCTTGTCCACCACCAGTTCACCCAGCGCCAGGAGGGTGAGGAACCAGGGGGTGACCGGGTGGGCCAGGAAGGCCAGGAAGGACCCTTCCAGGGGGATCGCTCCCAGCGCCGCGCCCCAGCTCACCAGCGCCGGGGCGGTCATGGAACGGAGGCCGGCAATGAAGCCGATCCGGAGGGCGAGGAGGAGCATGGGATCGTCCGGACCGATGGAAGCAGAGAGGGGGAGGGCTCCCGGGGAGATACCAACGGGGGGGCCAGGAGTTCGTCGGGGGACCCCGGGGGGATGAGGATGTGGCACCATCCCGGGACACCCTGCACATTGGAAGAGGCGTCCCCTTCCCCGGATCGGAGAAGCAGCCCTGTGGCCCATCCCCGCATGTACAATGACCAGGATCCGGTGCTGGAGCAGCTTCGCTCCCTCTGCCTGGCCCTTCCTGGCGCCGAGGTGCACGAGTCCCACGGTCGTCCCACCTTCCGTACGAAGAAGACCTTCGCCATCTACGGGGGAATGGAGAAGGGGGGAAGCCTGTCGTCGCTCCAGTACCCCCAGGCCGTGCTGGTGAAGGTGGATCCCCACGGGGCAGGGAGACTACTGGAGGAGGAGCGCTTCTTCGTCCCCGCCTACTGGGGACCCTCCGGTTGGATCGGGGTGAACCTGGCGCTCCCCCCGGTGGACTGGGAGGAGGTGGCGGAACTGGTGGAGGACTCCTACCGGCTCACTGCGCCGAAGACGCTGGTTGCGAAGCTGGAGGAGCGATGAGGGTGGGTTCCCTCCCCTGCGCCGCGGCCCTGGTCGGCACCCTGCTCCTGGTCCTGGCCCCCTCCCCAGGGGCGGCCCAGACCCCCGGCAACCCCCTCCCCCACCCCATCGACACCCTGCGGGGGCTGGTGGTGGTGGAGGTGGAGGAGTTCGCCACCCTTCCGGATCACCCGAACGGACCCGCCCGGATGATGCTCCTGGTGGACGAGCCGGGCACCGGGCGGCTCTTCGTGAACGACATGTGGGGGCCCCTCTACACGGTGGGTTACGACGGTGGGGGGGTGACGGAGTATCTGGACCTCTCCGACCCCCGGTGGCGGGTGGGGGTGGAGGCCTCCGGGCGGGAGCGGGGCTTCCAGAGCTTTGCACTGCACCCGGACTTCGGGCGGGCCGGTGCACCGGGATACGGCCGTTTCTACACCTGGTCCGACACCCCCCGGAACACGCCCCCGGCGGACTTCACCCCCGGGGGCGGCACCAACACCCACCACACGGTCCTCCTGGAGTGGCGGGCTGAGAACCCCTCGGCGGCCACCTACGACGGCGGCCCTCCCCGGGAGCTGATGCGCTTCGAACAGCCGTTCGGGAACCACAACGCCGGGCACCTGGCCTTCGACCCCCTCCTCTCGCCGGGGGATGCGGGGTATGGCATGCTGTACGTGGGGGTGGCGGACGGCGGCAGCGGGGGCGACCCCCTGGATCTATCGCAGGACCCGGCTTCCGCCTTCGGGAAGATCCTCCGCATCGACCCCCTGGGCTCCGGCGGGAGGAACGGGGAATACGGGATCCCAGGGGACAACCCCCACGTGGGGCAGGCTGGGGTGCTGCCGGAGATCTGGGCCTCGGGGATGCGGAATCCCCAGCGCTTCGCCTGGGACCCGGCCAACGGCAACCTCTTCATGGCGGACATCGGGCAGAACCTGGTGGAGGAGGTGAGCCTGGTCCCCCGGGGAGGCGACCTGGGGTGGAACGACTGGGAGGGGAGCTTCCGCTTCATCGACCGGACCGCCGTGGGGGTGGAGGATCCCCGGAGCGACCCTTCCCTCACCTATCCGGTGGTGGAGTACGGCCGCACCGATCCCCTCATGGGGGGGCGGGTCGCGGTGACGGGGGTGCACGTGGTGCGGGAGGGGGTGCCGGCGCTCCAGGGGAGGGTGCTCTTCGCCGACTCCCCCAGCGGGGAGATCCTCCACTTCGATGCAGATGATCTCCCCGGGGGAGGGACGGATGGGATCGCCCGGGTCCTTCTCCGTTCCGGTGGGAGAACCCTTACCTTCCTGGAGTTGATCCAGGCGAAGAACCGGTCCCAGGGGCGAGAGCCGGCGGAGCGGGCGGACATCCGCTTCGGCACCGGCCCGGAGGGTCGGTTCTTCCTGCTGAACAAGCACGACGGCACCGTCCGGGAGGTGGTGCCAGGAGGCTGAAGCCGTGGACACGGGAGGGACTGGGAGCTTGATCCCGGGGGGGTGCGACCCTTCTCCCGGCTCGCGTGTTGCACCTGAAATGTACTATTCTGATAGGAGAAAGTCGGGGGAGGATTCAGCGATGAGATCGATCAGGGGGTCGACCCACCGCTGCAGTTCCGGTCCCCGGCCTCTGCTCTCCCCCGCATCTCCCCGACCGAGCCGTCCTCCCGCCGCCGGCGGACAGGGGGCCCTCTCCACACGTACCGGTCCCCAACCAGCATGCCAGCCTCCGTGACCCGTCTCCAGGATCTGATCCGCGCCCGCCTCACCCCCAGGGCCGTGCGCCTGGGAGACCGACTGGGGGGACCCATCCGGGGGGAGTTGCTGGGGGCGGAGCATCTGGCGGAACGTGCCCGGGCCCTGGGGCAGATCCAGGAGTGGGCCCTTCCCCCCCGGCACCTCCTTCCCCGCCCCGCCCGCCTCCTGGGGCGCCTCCGGGAGACGGCCCGGATCCTGGACCAGGCCCGGGAGAGGGTGTCGGTGGCCGCCGACCGGCAGACCGATGTGGGCCCCTCCGCCGGCTGGCTCCTGGACAACATGTACCTCCTCCGGGAGCACATCCGGGAGGCCTTCGAGGGGCTTCCCCCGGGCTTCTACGCTGAACTCCCGGAGGCGGTGGGAGGCGATCTGAGCGGCTATCCCCGGGTCTACGAGCTCTGCATCGTCCTCATCGCCCATACGGAGGGGCGGGTGGATCGGGCCAACCTGGAGCTCTTCACAAGCGCCTTCCAGGAACACGCCCCCCTCCGGATCGGGGAGCTATGGGCCCTTCCGGCGCTGCTCCGCCTGGCCCTCCTGGAGAGTGTGCGGCGGATGGCGCTGCGCACGGTGGCCCGGCTGGACGAGATGGACCGGGCGGATGCCTGGGTGGACCGCCTGGCGGATGCGGAGGAGGAGGGGGGGCAGGCGCTGGCCCGCCTGCTGGAGGAATTCACCCACGAGCCCCCGGCCCTCACTCCGGTCTTCGTCTCCCGTTTCCTCCACCAGGTCCGCCTCCGCTGCGGGGCCCATCCGGCCATCGGTCGGCTGGAGCGGTGGATCTCCGAGGAGGGGGTGGGAGCGGAGGAGGCCACGGGGCTCGCCACGCAGCAGATGGCGCTGACCCAGGTGATCATGGCCAACAGCATCACCAGCCTCCGCACCGTGGGGCATCTGGACTGGCAGGGCTTCGTGGAGGGACAGAGCCACCTGGAGGCGGTGCTCCGGGAAGATCCTGCGGGGATCCACGGTCAGATGACCTTCGAGACCCGGGATCGCTATCGGCACGTGGTGGAGCGGGTGGCCAGGCGCACGGAGCGGAGTGAGCCGGAGGTGGCCCGGCACGTGGTGGAGCTCTGCCGGGAGTCGCTGCCCGCCGACGCCGGGGAGCCCAACTCCCCCGTGGGGTCCACCTCGCTGCGGGGCCATGTGGGGTACTGGCTCCTGGACGAGGGCCGCCATCGGCTGGACCGGGAGCTGGACTACCGCCCCAGCCCCCTGGAGGCCTTCCACCGCTGGGTCCTCACCCACCCGGACATGGTGCTGGGGGGCGGGCTCCTCATGGCCACCGTGGCGGTCCTGGCCCTCCTCCCCTGGCTGGTGGGGTCCGGGGGGTGGGGGATCCTCACCTTCCTGGTGGCGCTGATCCCCGCCAGCGACATCGCCGTGCGGGCCATGAACCAGGTGGTGACCACCTTCCTTCCCCCCAGGCGGCTGCCGGAGCTGGACCTGGTCCGGGAGGGTGGGATCCCACCCTCCCTGCGCACCGCCGTGGTGGTCCCCACCCTCCTGGAGGGCCCCGGTGCCGTCCGGAACGCCCTGGAGCACCTGGAAATCCAGTTCCTGGCGAACCAGGACCCGTCGCTCCAGTTCGGGATCCTGGGGGATTTCACCGATGCCGATTCCCCGGAGATGCCCGGGGACCAGGTCATCCTGGATGTGGCGGCGGAGGGAATCGACCGGTTGAACCGGACCTACGGAACCGCCGACGGTGGCCCCTTCTTCCTCCTCTTCCGCCCTCGCCTCTGGAATCCCGGGGAGGAGAGGTGGATGGGTTGGGAGCGGAAGCGGGGGAAGCTGGTGGAGTTCAATCGCTTCATCCGGGGGGAGGCGGCGGGCTTCACCACGATCCTCGGGGACACGCTGCGCCTGCAGGATGTGCGCTACGTCATTACCCTGGATGCGGATACCATCCTCCCCCGGGGAGCGGCACTCCACCTGGTGGGGGCGCTGGCCCACCCCCTGAACCAGGCCGTGTTCGACCCGGAGGAGGGGCGGGTGGTCCGGGGGCATGGGGTGCTTCAGCCCAGGGTGGGGATCACCCTCACCAGCGCCCACCGCTCCCGCTTTGCTTCCATCCAGTCAGGCGAGCCGGGGGTGGACCCCTACACCACCGCCGTCTCGGACTTCTATCAGGACCTCTACGGGGAGGGGAGCTTCACCGGGAAGGGGATCTACGACGTGGATGCCTTCCGGGCCGCCACCGAGGGGCGCTTTCCCGAGAACTCCCTCCTCTCCCACGATCTCATCGAGGGGAACTACGCCCGGGCCGGTCTCATCACCTCGGTATCGGTCTACGACGACTTCCCCGGGGGGTACCTGAGCTACACCCGGCGGAAGCACCGCTGGATCCGTGGGGACTGGCAGCTCCTTCCCTGGCTGGTGGGGCGCCGGGTCCGGGGGGCGGACGGGTGGGAGCGGAATCCCCTCACCGCCCTCTCCCGGTGGAAGATCCTGGACAACCTACGGCGCAGCCTGGTGGAGATCGCGGTAGTGGTCTTCCTGGTGACCGGATGGTTCGTGCTTCCCGGCTCGCCGGTGCGGTGGACCCTGGTGGGGCTGGGGGCGCTGGCGGCCCCCTGGATCATCTCCCTCCTTCCGGGGCTCCTCCCTCCTCCCTCCGAGCGCTCCATCCGGGCCTACTACGCCACGCTCCTCCGGGATGCCGGAGCGGGGATCCAGCAGTTCGGGCTGGTCCTGGCCTTCCTCCCCCACCAGGCGCTGGTCTCTGCCGATGCCGTGGTCCGCACCCTCTGGCGGGTCCTCATCTCCCGGAGGCACCTCCTGGAATGGACCCCTTCCTCCCTGACGGAGCGGACCACCGGGGGGGATCTCCAGACCATTGCCCGGGCCATGGCTCCGGCCTCGGTCCTGGCGGCGGGGCTGCTGGTCCTCCTCCTGGGGCTCGCCGGAGAGGGGGGGGTGCCCTGGCTGGTTTCCCTGGCTTCGGCGGGGCCCATCCTCCTTCTCTGGATCGTGGCCCCGGTGGTGGCCTGGCAGGCGGGGCAGGAACCCACCGTTCCGGATCGCAGGCTACCCCGGAGCCGGCGCCCCCAGGCCATGCGGTACGCCCTGCTCCACTGGCGCTTCTTCGAGCGCTTCGCCAACCAGCGGAGCGGCTGGCTGGCCCCGGACAACTTCCAGGAGAACCCGCAGCCTGTGGTGGCGATGCGGACCTCCCCCACCAACATCGGGCTCCAGTTCCTGGCCACCATGAGCGCCTGGGACCTGGGGATCATCTCCCTCCCCGAAATGGTGGATCGGCTGGAGAAGGCCTTCGATTCGCTGGACTCCCTCCCCCGCCACCGGGGGCACTTCTACAACTGGTACGGTCTGGATCCCCTCCGGAGGCTGGATCCCGCCTACGTCTCCACCGTGGACAGCGGCAACCTGGTGGGGCACCTGGTGGCGCTCCGGCAGGGACTGCTCAGGGCGGCGGCGAGTCCCCTGATCTGGAGAACGGAGTGGGAGGCGACGCTGGCGGGGGTGGATGTGGCCACCCAGCAGGCCGGCCTTCTCTCCTCCGGCCCCCGGAGACTGCGGAGTCTGGCCCGGGAGCTGGAGGACCACCTGGGGGAGGCCCGGGGCGCCCTGATGAAGGCCGTGGAAGGGGAGGTCACCACGGACACCCCCCTCTGGATCTCCACCCCGCTGGAGGAGGCGCTCCGGGTGGTGTCCATGGCCCGGATGGACGAGGAGCACCGGCGGGAGATCGAGGGGTGGATCCGCTGGTGCCTGGACCGGGTGCGGGGTTGGGAGGAGCGGAGCCGGGAGGAGGGGACGGGTTCCCGGGGGAATGGTCGCAGCCAGGAGGCCCACCTGGCAGCGAGGCTGGGGGTGCTGGCCCAGCGCGCCGGGCAGTACGTGGAGGAGACCGACTTCACCTTCCTCTTCGACCAGGAGCGGAAGCTCTTCTCCATCGGGTGGAACGAGGAGCGGAGGATCCTGGACCCCTCCTACTACGACCTCCTGGCTTCGGAGGCCCGGCTGGCGGGCTTCATTGCCATTGCCCGGGACCAGGTGCCTGCAGAGCACTGGTTCCACCTGGCCCGGACCCTGACCCGGGTGGGGGGGGGAGCTGCAGCCCTCATCTCCTGGAGTGGGAGCATGTTCGAGTACCTGATGCCTCCCCTGGTGATGCGCTCCTACCGGGGAACGGTGCTGCACCGGGGGGAGGAGGGGGCGGTGCGGCGGCAGATCACGTACGGGGCGGAGCGGCGGGTCCCCTGGGGGATGAGCGAGGCGGCCTACAACCTCCGGGATCGGGAGTTCACCTACCAGTACAGGGCCTTCGGGGTCCCGGACCTGGCGTTGAAGAGGGGGCTGGGACGGGATCTGGTCATCGCCCCGTACGCCTCTCTTCTGGCGCTGGAGGTGGCTCCCACCGCAGCGCTGCGGAACCTCACGGCGCTGGAGAAGCTGGGGGCGCTGGGCTCCTACGGGTTCCGGGATTCCCTGGACTACACCCGGCCGGAGGGGTCCGGGAGCCATGCCGTGGTGGCCACCTTCATGGCCCACCATGTGGGGATGGGGCTGGTGGCCCTCACCAACGCCCTCACCGGGGGGATATGGCAGCGGCGCTTCCATGCCGATCCCATGGTCCGGGCTGCGGAGCTGCTCCTCCAGGAACGGCTTCCCCGGGGGCAGGTCTTCCAGCGGACGCAGCGAGCCCGGCCGGAGGATGCCCTCCCCGAGCCGGAGTTCGCCCGGCCGGTGGTGCGGGAGTTTGCCGATCCCGACTCCCCCCGGCCCCGGGTGGCGCTCCTGGGCCGGGCCTCCTTCACCGCCATGGTGACCCATGCCGGGGGGGGCTACACCCGGCACGGCGACGTGGGGGTGACCCGTTGGCGGGCGGATGGGACCACCGACGACAGCGGCCAGTTCTGCTACGTCCGGGATGTGGGGAGGAACCGGATCTGGTCGGCGGCCCACCAGCCCCTCTGCGTAGAGGCAGACGAGTACCGGGCGCTCCTGGCCACCGACCGGGTGGAGTACCACCGGCGGGACGGGGAGATCGAGACCCGGACCGAGATCGTGGTGGTCCCGGAGGACATGGCGAAGGTCCGCAACGTCACCCTGACGAACCGGGGTCGCGCCACCGCCGAGCTGGAGCTCACCACCTACGGCGAGGTGGTGCTGAACCGGGTGGACGCCGACCGGGCGCACCGGGCCTTCTCGAATCTCTTCGTCACCACGGAATGGCACGACTGGTGTGCCTCCATCACCGCCACCCGGCGCCCCCGCTCGCAGCATGAGCCCAGGCTCTGGGGGGTGCATGTGGTGAGCGCGGACCGGGGGGAGTTGGGTCCCCTGAGCTGGGAGACGGACCGGGCCCGCTTCCTGGGTCGGGGACGCACCACCCGGAACCCCGCGGCCATGGATGCTCCGGGCCCCCTGTCGGGGACGGTGGGGGCGGTGCTGGACCCCATCTTCTCGCTCCGGACCCGGATCCGGCTGGAGCCCGGGGAGTCCCGCTCCCTGGCCTTCACCACTCTGGTGGCGGACTCGGTGGAGCGGACCTTCGAACTGGCGGACCGCTACCACAACCAGCACGCGGGGCGGCGGGCGCTGGATCTGGCGTGGATCACCCAGCAGGCGGAGCTCCGGGAGCTGGACCTGACCCCGGCGGACGCCGCCGCCTTCCAGGAGCTGGCGGGCTTCCTCCTCTTCCCGCTGCACGGGGGAGGGAGCCTCCGACCCACCGCCGAACAGCGGAGGGAGGGGGCCGCACCCCAGCCACTGCTCTGGGCCCAAGGGATCTCCGGGGACCACCCCATCCTCCTCACCACCATCGACTCCACCGATGGGCTCCCCACCCTGAGGCGGCTCTTTGCGGCCCACCAGTACCTGAGGCGCCGGGGGCTGGCGGTGGACCTGGTGGTGTTGAACCTCCAGTCGTCGTCGTACATGCAGGAGCTCCAGGAGCGGATCGTGGAGAGCCGCCACATGGTGGGGGACGTGGGGGGGGGCTCCGGTCAGGGGGCCATCCACGCCCTCCGGGGGGACCAGATGAGCCGGGAGGAGCGGCTCATGATCGAGGCCACGGCCCGGGTGCGGATCCCCTCGGACGGGCGGCCCCTGATCCGGCTGCTCCGGCAGGCGGAGGAGGAGTCGGCAGGGGGCCGGGAGCGACGGGTGGCACGAGTCGAAGGGGGCGGATTGGTGAAGCCTCCGGTCCCGGGTAGTGGGGACGCCCCGGTGGTCTGGCGGGGATCCTCCCCGGTGGCGGGGGCGGACGGGGGGCGGGTCCCCACCGGGCCCCCTGTGTCGGAGGCGTCTCCCCCCACGCCCCCTCCGGTGGAGGCGATGGACGATCCCCCCCTCCGCCTGGAGAATGGCACCGGAGGCTTCACCCCCGAGGGGGACTACCTGGTCCGGGTGAAGGGGCACGACCTCCCCCCGGCCCCCTGGTCCAACGTGGTGGCCAACGCCCGGGGTGGATTCCTGGTCACCGAGCGGGGAGGGGGATTCACCTGGGCGGAGAGCAGCTTCTTCCACCGCCTCACCCCGTGGCGGAACGACCCGGTGAGCGACGAGCCCGGCGAGGTGATCTACCTCCGGGACGAGGAGACAGGGGCGCTCTGGTGCCCCACCCCGGGGCCGGTGCCCTCGGAGCACCCCTTCTCGGTGGTGCACGCCCCTGCCGGAACCACCTTCCAGCATCGGCGGGACGGAATCCAGAGCCGACTGGTGATGGGAATGGCGGGGGAGGACCCGGTGAAGCTCTCCCTCCTCCATCTCCGGAACGAGGGGGACCGCCCCCGGCGCCTCTCGGTGACGGCCTATGCGGAATGGACGCTGGGGGTCACCCGGGAGGTGACGCAGGCGCACCTGCAGGTGGAGCACCATGGGGAGGCCGGGGCGATCCTGGCCTGGAACCCCTTCGACGGGGACTTCGCCCGACGGGTGGCCTTTCTGGCCCTCTCGGGGGCGCCCCTCACCGGGCAGCTCGTGGATCGCACCACCTTCCTGGGGCGGAACGGCACCCTGGCCGACCCGGTGGCGCTCTCCCGCGCCGCTCTCACGGGCCCCGGGGAGGACGACCGGGACGGGAGGCCAGATCCCTGCGGGGTGGTGCAGGGCGTGGTGGAGCTGGCCCCCGGGGAGGAGGCCACGGTGGTGGTGCTCCTGGGGTCGGGGGAAGACCGGGAGGAGGCGTTGGCCCTTCTGGAGAGGCACCGGACGGGGGTGTCCGCAGCCGGGGCGATGGAGGGGAACCGGGAAAGCTGGGACCGCCGGCTGGGGGTGCTCCAGGTGACCACGCCGGAGCCCTCCATCGATCTGCTGCTGAACCGCTGGCTCCTGCACCAGACCCTCTCCTGCCGGACCTGGGGGAGGTCCGCGCTCTACCAGAGCGGGGGGGCCTACGGCTTCCGGGATCAGCTCCAGGACTCCATGGCGCTGGTGTACACGGAGCCGGCGCTGGTGAGGGAGCACCTCCTCCGGGCCGCCGGACGCCAGTTCGTGGAGGGGGATGTGCAGCACTGGTGGCACCCCCAGACCGGGAGGGGGGTGAGGACCCGCTTCTCGGACGACCTGGTGTGGCTCCCCTTCACGGTGGACCACTACCTCCGGACCACCGGGGACCGGTCGGTCCTGGACGAGGAGATCCCCTTCCTGGAGATGCGGAAGCTGGGCCCCGACGAGCACGAGGTATACGAGCAGCCCACCGTGAGTCAGCAGGTGGGAACGCTCTACCAGCACTGTGTCCGGGCGCTGGAGCGGGCCAGCACCACCGGCCCCCACGGCCTCCCCCTGATGGGGATCGGGGACTGGAATGACGGGATGAACCGGGTGGGGGTGGATGGGCGGGGAGAGAGTGTCTGGCTGGCCTGGTTCCTGGTGGAGACGCTGGAGTCCTTTGCCGAACACGCCCGGGAGCGGGGGGACCATGCGGCGGCCACGAGCTTCCTGGAATGGGCGCAGGGGTATAAGGAAGTGGCGAACAGCCACGGTTGGGACGGCGACTGGTACCGGAGGGCATACTTCGACGATGGGACCCCGCTGGGATCCGCCTCCAACGACGAGTGCCGCATCGACTCCATCGCCCAGAGCTGGAGTGTGCTCTCCGGAGGTGGGGAGCCGGAGAAGCAGGAGCGGGCCATGGCCTCGCTGGAGGCCCACCTGGTGGACCCGGAGCTGGGGCTGATCCGGCTCCTGACTCCCCCCTTCGACGACGGACCGCTGGATCCGGGGTACATCAAGGGGTATCTCCCGGGGGTGCGGGAGAATGGCGCCCAGTACACCCATGCGGCTCTCTGGGCGGTGCAGGCTGTGGCGGCTCAGGGGCGGGGAGACCGGGCGGTGGAGCTCTTCCAGATGATCAACCCCCTGACCCACACGGCCACCGACGAAGGGGTGGAGCGCTACAAGGTGGAGCCCTACGTGGTGGCGGCGGATGTCTACACGAACCCCTCCCACCCGGGGCGGGGGGGGTGGACCTGGTACACGGGCTCCTCCAGTTGGATGTACCGGGTGGCCCTCGAGTCCATCCTGGGATTCCGGAAGCGGGGGGATCACCTCTTCATCGAGCCGGTGGTGCCGGAGGCCTGGCCCTCCTTCCGGATCGAGTACCGCTACGGCTCCACCCTCTACCGCATCGAGGTGGAGGAGCCCGCCCGCATCCGGGAGGAGGGTTCGGAGGTGGTGGTGCGCCGGGTGGGGGACCAGGAAGCGGAGGAGGCCGGGGTGGCGGTGGGTGGCGTGGGCGGAGAGGAGTCGGGGACGGGACCGCGTGCCGGGAGGGAGGGGGAAGCCCAGCAGCATGCCCTTCCCCTGGACTTCAGGGGGGGCGCCCGCCCGGAGTCCGGGCTCCTTCCCGGGGCCATCCCACTGGTGGACGACGGAGTGACCCGGGAGATCCTGGTGCGGCCCCGGGGCCGGGGCCGCTGACGGCGGTCAACCCAGGCGGGCGGCGCTCCCCACCCCGGCCCCCTGGGGGTCACCCCAGGCGGGCCACCTCATCCCGGAGCTCCCGGAGCACCGCCAGGTGGGCGGGGGGCCACCCGCCGGGGAGTGCGCTGCCGGCGGGAGCGGCGGTGGTGGGGCGTTGTCTCCTCTCGTCGTCCGGATCCCCCAGCCCTGCAGAGCGGGAGGCCCGCATCCGCTCCACGATCCGGTCCCGGATCTCCTGGGGATTGGCCACCCCGGCCACCAGCGCCGTACTGGGCAGGGTGGTGCCATGCTGCCCCATCCCCCCCAGCGCCGCCGTCTCCATGCTCACGTCGCCGATCCCCAGCCAGCGCTGGATGGGACCCTGGCGGATCTTCACGTTCTGCACGTTGTCGAAGGTGATGGTGAGCTCCTTCAGCACCCAGATCCCGGAGCGGAGGCGGATGGCCCGGTCGGTCATGACGTACCAGGTGGTGTCGTACTGGAACTGGAGGGCGCCGTATCCCACCAGCACCCAGGTGATGGCAGGGAGGAGGAAGAGCACGGAGATGAGCAGGGCGCCCAGGACCAGCCCGTCCCGCAGCATTGCGACCAGGATCAGGAGGGTCAGCGGGAGCAGGATGACGCCCAGGAACCCGAAGAGGAGGAGGTACTGGATCTTCAGGTAGCGGAGGAAGGCCTGCGCCGGCCCGAAGCTCCGGACCCATCGGGACTGACCGGGAGGGACCGAGGGGGGGGTGAAGGGGACCCGGAGCACCCGGGCCAGGAAGCCCAGGATCCCCCCGTAGGCCAGAGGCTGTCCGGTCATGCGGCCCCCCGGTCCCGGTTCACCCGCCGCAGTTCATCCCGGATCTCCACCAGGAGGGCCAGCGCCTCGTCGGCCACGGCTGCGCCGGGGGCGGCCATCCCCGCCGGGTTTCCGGAGCCGGTGAGGGGGGCCCCCTCCGGCCCCCTCCCCACTCCCCCGCCCTCATCCCCCGTCTCTCCCCCGTCCCGGGCCCCCCGCATCCGCTCGTAGAGGAAGTCCCGGAGGGCATCGGCGTCCTTGATCCCCTCGATCTTCATCTCGGCGCTGGACCCACCGGAGGCGGTCTGGAGCGCCAGCTCCGAGAGCCCCAGCCAGCGCTGGATCACACCCCTGGACACCCGGATATCCTGGATCCGCTTGTAGGTGAGGTAGGTCTCCCGCTGGAAGAAGTGCCCCCAGGACATGGACACCCCCTCCTCGTCGAAGCGGTAGCGGAGGGTCCTGTACTTGAAGAGGAGGGGGATGTAGATGAAGGGGAAGAGGAAGAGGGTCAGCGCCGACGTGAAGAGGTAGTAGGTGTTGAGCGCCGGGTCCGGGCGGGTGATGGAGCTGGGATCCAGCGGGCGCCGGGGGGAGGCGGGGGCTCCGGTCTGTTCGTCCTGCATGGCTGGGTCGTCCTGGGGTGGAGGGTTGAGGTCGCCAAGCTATTTCCCCGACGCCGACTCCACCATTGCGGGGGGGGGGGCGGATCCTGCGGCCCCGGGGATCGGATGCCCCGGGGGCGGACGCGCCGCCCCGGAGAATCGGGCCCGGAGGCCCGGCAGGGACGTTCGGTTGCAGGGCACCGGGGTGCCGACGCATTCTTCCCCCGTTGTTGAGCCCCTGCGGTGGCCCTGCCCGGGTGGCTCCGCCCCCGGTTGCGGGTGGAGGATGGCGTCCAGACGACGAGGTGCCGATGCTGGTCTGTGTGGATGGAACCGGTGAGACGGATTCTGCGGAGTATGGGCGCCTGTTCGCAGGGAGCTTCGTGAACCGGATCAAGCACGGCTACAGGCGGCTACATCCCCCCCCGGGGGGGGTGACGATCCACCATCGGGGTCCCGGCGACGAATGGTACTCCGCTGGAGGTACCTTTGGCGGTCCCCGGCATGTATCCCCCTCCTTCATCCTCGAAGAGATCATTCAGGTCCACCGCCGGCTGGGCGACGACGTGGAGCGGATCCCCTCCTGGGCGCTCAACCAACCGATGACCCGCTGGCCCGCCGAGGATGTGGCCGCGCTGGAGCGGATCCAGGAGCGGCGGAAGATCTACATGACCGGCTACAGCCGGGGCGGGGCCATCGTCATCCACACGGCGCGACTGCTGCAGCTCCGGGGGATCCAGGTGGAGGCGATGTTCCTGTTCGATGCGGTGTCCCGGAATCCGAACCTGGATGCCGATGTGATCCCGGCCAATGTGGGACGCTGCTTCCACGCCGTCCGGGATATCCGGGCGGGGAGTCGGGAGTCGTTCGGGAACTGTGGCCTCACCAGCGAAGTCCCAGGCGCCCTCAAGCTCCGGCGGTTCATCACCACCCACGGGGGGATGGGGGGGGTGCCCTGGGGGGATGCGGAGGAGAACCTGAACATCCTCGGGAACATCAGCGAGGGGTTCCCCGAATTCTGGACCGAGGTCGACCCCGATGAGGAGGCCGCGGGGATGGCGGCGGTGGAGAACTTCATGTGGCCAAAGCTGCGTCGGTTCGGGGTGGTGCCCTGAGTCCTCCCCGCAGGAATCCGGAGCTCTCCTGAAGCTGCACCGGGCGGGGGTGCCCGTGCGCTCCCTGGAGGAGTGGTTTCCCGCAGCCGGGGGGCGTACCTCCAGGGCAGGCAGCGGCGGGGGCGCCGGGGGTGGTGCATCCCGGCGGGCCCGGAGGGAGCGGGAAGGTGTGGCCCTCCGCTGGCTGGATGACGGGGAGCCCCGGGTCCCTCCCGAACTCGAGGCGCTCTTCCGGGAGTCGGTGGACCTCTAGGAGCTGAGGATCGTCGAGGCGTGCCCGGAGGTGGAGGTGACCTGTCCCGGGCTCCCCGGGAGCCCCCTCCACGCCCACCTGACCCTCGTGGGAGAGGATTCCTCCGGCCCTGTAGCCATCGTGGTGGAGGGGAAGCGAGACGAACCCTTCGGAGACCGGGTGGGGTCGCTGCTCCGGCACGCTGTCCGGACGGGGGGGGCGCCCGGGGCCGAAGAGGTGGCGGAGCGGATCCACTGGCTGAACGCCGCCCTCCTCCCCCCCTTGAAGGAGGGGCTCGCCCCCCTGGAGGACCTCCGCCTCCGGCTCCTGGAGGGGGTGGCGGGGGCGCTGGCCCACGCGGGTGCGATGGGGGCCCCCCGTGCGGTGTTCCTGGTCCACGAGGTGGTGGAGCTGGCGAAGACCTCCGAGGCCCGGCGCCGGAACAACCGGGAGGACCTGGACCGCTTCGTCCGGCGCCTCACCGGTGGTTCGGTGGAGCGGCTGCAGCGGGGGGTGCTGGCCGGGCCGGTGAAGGTGCCGGCCCGGGGGGGAGGCGGGGCGGAGTGGGCCGGGATCCAGCTCCTTCTCGGGAAGGTGCGCTGGGATCTCCCTTCCGGCGGCGCCGCTCCGGGGCGTCCATAGGTCCCCGGGACCGGGGGCCGTCCGGCGCTGGCCCGTGGCCTACCCCCCTCCGTCCAGTCGTCCCAGCACCTCGTCCGCGAAGGCCCGGGTGGAGCACGGGGATCCCCCCGGTGCCACGCAGTCGGCGGTCCGCCACCCGCCCTCCAGCGCGCCGGCCACCGCGGCTTCCACCTCCCCGGCCTCGGCCTCCAGCCCCAGGGAGTGCCGGAGGAGAAGGGCGGCGCTGAGGAGGGCGCCGGTGGGATTGGCCACCCCCTGCCCGGCGATGTCCGGAGCCGATCCGTGGATGGGTTCGTACAGCCCCCTCCGGTGCCCCCCCGGCCCCATATCCCCCAGGGAGGCGGAGGGGAGGAGCCCGATGGAGCCCGCCAGCACCGCCGCCTCGTCGGTGAGGATATCCCCGAAGAGGTTCTCGGTGAGGACCACGTCGAAGCGGGACGGGGCCTGGATGAGCTGCATGGCGAAGGCGTCCACCAGGGCGTGCTCCAGGTGCACGTCGGGGAACTCCGCCGCCATGACCTCCACGGTCACCTCCCTCCAGAGCCGGGAGGTGGCCAGCACATTGGCCTTGTCCACCGAGAGGACCCGCCCCTTCCGCCCCCGGGCGGCGTGCCCCGCCACCCGCACCACCCGGGTGACCTCGTCACGGGTGTAGGTGCACAGGTCCGATGCCGAGACGGAGCGGCCGTCGGCGTCCCGCCGGTGGGTCCGCTCGCCGAAGTAGAGCCCCCCGGTGAGTTCCCGCACGAAGAGGATGTCCACGCCCCGCACCCGCTCCGGCTTCAGCGGGGTGGCGTCCTCCAGCGCGGGGTGCACCGCCACAGGTCGCAGGTTCGCGTACACCCCCAGGAGGGAGCGGAGGGCCAGGAGCCCCTGCTCCGGTCGGACGGCGGCCCCGGGATCGCTCCAGCGGGGCCCTCCCACGGCGCCCAGGAAGACCGCGTCCGCCGCCCCCGCCAACTCCCGGGTGGCAGCGGGAAGCGGATCCCCCTCAGCGTCGATCCCGGCCCCTCCCACCAGCCCCTCCCGGACCTGGAAGGTGTGCCCGTGCCGCCGGGCCACCGCCTGGAGCACCCGCACCGCCTCCGCCGCCACCTCCGGCCCCACCCCGTCCCCGGGGAGCATCGCGATCAGCGCCCGCATGCCGCCTCCCAGCTCTCGATGGCGGGGATCTCCGCCACCAGCACCCCCAGCTCGTCCAGCCCCTCCACCAGGCACCGCTTCCCGAAGGGGTCGATGGGGAAGTGCACCGTCCGCACCCCCCCCTCCGGCATGGGGAGGGTCACCACCTGCCCCGGAAGGTCTACCGTCACAAGGGGATGGACCCCCTCCTCCTCCTCCAGCGCCTCGTGCAGGCGGTCCAGGACCTCTGCCTCCAGCGCCACGGTGAGGAGCCCGTTCTTGTGGGCGTTGGAGCGGAAGATGTCCGCAAAGGAGCCGGCGATGACGGCCCGGAACCCGTGGTCCACCAGCGCCCAGGGGGCGTGCTCCCGGCTGGAGCCGCAGCCGAAGTTGTGTCCGGCCACCAGGATCCGGGCCCCTTCCGCCCCCGGGTGGTGCAGGGGGAAGTCGGGGTGTGGGGTGCCGTCCTCCCGGTAGCGCCAGTCGGTGAAGAGGTGCCGCCCCAGCCCCTCCCGGGTGGTGGTGGTGAGGAAGCGGGCGGGGATGATCTGGTCGGTGTCGACGTCGTCCCGCTTCAGGAGCACGGCGTGGGACGCCAGGACGGTCCAGGGCTGATTCATGCGAGGCTCCGGGGGTCGGCCACCGCTCCCGCCACGGCGCAGGCGGCGGCGGTGAGGGGGGAGGCGAGGAGGGTGCGGGCGCCCTTCCCCTGGCGCCCCTCGAAGTTCCGGTTGCTGGTGCTCACAGCGTACTGCCCTCCCCCCACGGCGTCGCCGTTCATGGCGATGCACATGGAGCAGCCGCTCTCCCGCCACTCGGCGCCGGCGGCCCGGAAGATGTCGGCCAGCCCCTCCGCCTCCGCCTCCCGCTTCACCCGCTGCGACCCCGGCACCACCAGCATCCGGGTGTGGGGGGCCACCCGGCGCCCCTCCAGCACCGAGGCGGCGGCCCTCAGGTCGTCCAGCCGGCCGTTGGTGCAGCTCCCCACGAAGACCACGTCGATCCGCTGCCCCAGGAGGGGCCGGCCCGGGGTGAGCCCCATGTAGCTGCAGGCCCGGGCCAGGGCGGGGTCGCCGCCGTTGGCGTCCGGGAGGCGGCCGTCCACGGGGATGGCCATGCCTGGATTCGTCCCCCATGTGATCATCGGGGCGATGCGGGAGGCGTCCAGCACCACGCGCCGGTCGAAGCGGGCCCCCTCGTCCGTGCGAAGCTGTCGCCAGCCCTCCACCGCCTCGGTCCACGCCTGTCCCTTCGGGACATTCTCCCGCCCCTCCAACCAGGCGAACGTGGTGTCGTCCGGAGCGATCATGCCGGCCCGGGCCCCGGCCTCGATGCTCATGTTGCACACCGTCATCCGCCCCTCCATGGAGAGGCCCCGGATGGCTTCGCCCGTGTACTCGATGACGTGCCCGGTGCCTCCCCCCACCCCGATCTCGGCGATGATGGCCAGGATCAGGTCCTTGGCGGTGACTCCCGGACCCGGCTGCCCGTCCACCCGCACCTCCATGGTCCGGGGGCGGGACTGGAGGACGCACTGGGTGGCCAGCACGTGCCCCACCTCGCTGGTGCCGATGCCGAAGGCCAGCGCCCCGAAGGCGCCGTGGGTGCTGGTGTGGCTGTCGCCGCACACGATGGTCATCCCCGGCTGGGTCCGCCCCAGCTCGGGCCCGATGACATGGACGATCCCCTGCCGCTCGTCCCCCAGGGCGTAGAGGGGGATCCCGTGGCGTGCGCAGTTTTCAGCCAGGGTCTGGAGCTGGAGCCCCGCCGCCGCATCGGTGAGGACCTGCAGCCCCCCGGGGATGGTGGGGGTGGAGTGGTCCATGGTGGCCAGGGTCCGGTCCGGGCGGCGCACGGGGAGGCCCCGTTCCCGGAGGACGTCGAAGGCCTGGGGCGAGGTCACCTCATGGACCAGGTGGAGGTCGATGTAGAGGACGGCGGGGGTCCCCTCCCCTCCCGGCCGCACCAGGTGGTCGTCCCAGATCTTGTCGAACAGGGTGCGGGGAGGATGGGCCCCGCGCCTGGGGGCATCGTTCGACCCCGGTGTGGCGTCGTGTTGCTGGATCGAGTTCATGCCACCGCCCGGTCGGAGGCGCGGGAGCGCGCCCGGATGAGTCCATTCACCGCAGCCACGTAGGCCTCCGCGGTGGCGACGATGATGTCCGTATGCACGCCGAAGCCGCTGGCGGTGTGGAGGGGGGCGGCGTCCCCCGTGGGGCCCTCCCGGAGACGCACGGAGACCCCACCCACGGCGTTGATCCCCTCGGCGGCGGCGTCCACGGCGAACTCCACCAGCTCCCCCACCTCCCCCACACATTCGTTGATGGCCCGACACACCGCGTCCACCGGGCCGTCCCCCTGGGCGGCGGCCACATGCTCCGCCCCCTCCCCGTCCCGGAGGCGCACGGTGGCGGTGGGGATGGCGTGGGTCCCGGTGGACACCTGCACCAGCTCCAGCGTCCAGTGGGCCCCGCCTCGACGGGCCTCTCCGGCCACGATGGCCTCCAGCTCCCCGTCGTGGACCACCTTCTTCCGGTCGGCCACCTCCTTGAAGCGGGCGAACACGGCATTGCACTCGGCGTCGCTCAGGGCGTGTCCCAGCGCCTCCAGGTGCGCCCGGAGAGCGGCCCGGCCGGAGTGCTTCCCCAGCACCAGCCCCCCCGGCTTCAGCCCCACATGCTCCGCCCGCATGATCTCGTAGGTCTCCCGGTGCTTCAGCATCCCGTCCTGGTGGATCCCCGCTTCATGGGCGAAGGCATTGGCTCCCACCACCGCCTTGTTGGGGGGGACCCGGACCCCGGTGGACCGGGACACCAGCCGTGACGCCCGGCCGATCTCCTCCGTGCGGATCCCGGTGTCCACCGCGTAGGCGCCGCTCCGGGTGCGGAGCGCCATCACCACCTCCTCCAGGGCGGCATTCCCCGCCCGCTCCCCGATCCCGTTGATGGTGCACTCCACCTGCCGCGCCCCCGCCCGGACCCCGGCCAGGGAGTTGGCCACCGCCATTCCCAGGTCGTCGTGGCAGTGGGTGGAGATCACCACATCGTCCCGGCCGGCCACCACCTGTTCCCGGATGCCGGCGATGAGGGCGAAATACTCCTCCGGGGTGGCGTAGCCCACCGTGTCGGGGATGTTGAGTGTGGTGGCCCCCGCCTCCAGCGCCACCCGGAGCACCTCGTGGAGGAAGGCTACGTCGCTGCGGGTGGCATCCTCCGGGGAGAACTCCACATCAGGGGTGCAGGAGCGGGCCAGACGGACCATGGCCTCCACCTTCCGCAGCGCCTCCTCCCGGGTGATCTGGAGCTTGTGTTCCAGGTGCACGTCCGACGTGGCCAGGAAGGTGTGGATCCGCCCCCGGGGCGCCGGGGCAATGGCGGTGGCCACCGCCTCGATGTCCCGGGGAGTGGCCCTCGCCAGTCCGCAGATCACCGGCGCCGTGGGCCAGTCGTTGGCCTCCTGGCTGATGATGTTCACGGCCTCCCAGTCCCCGGGCGAGGCGGCGGGGAAGCCCGCTTCCATGACGTCCACCCCGAGGCGGGCCAGTTGCCGGGCCACCGCCCGTTTCTCGTCCACCATCATGGAGCAGCCGGGGGCCTGTTCGCCGTCCCGGAGGGTGGTGTCGAAGACCCGGATCCGGGCTCCGTCCGTGCTCTGTGACATCGGTGCATCCTTGTCCACATACGAGAAGAGGCCCCCTCCAACACGGGAGGGAGCCTCATCGTCGTTTCCGACGGATCCGCCCCTTCCCATGTCTCCGGGAGGGGCGGGGGAAACGACTACGTCGGTCCGTCCACACCCTGCTCCCGGGCTCCAAACGACTGCTGGCCGAGCCCCGTCGTGCCCTGGAGGAGCAGGACGGAGGCCGGTAGGCAGAGTCGAAGTCGAAGCTGGGACAGACCGATCATCGGTGTGGTGCCATGGAACGGGTACGGGGGGCAACCGTGGCATCGGGTGCCGCGGGCCACCGGAGGAAGAAGGTGTGGAGGAGGGCGGCAGATTGGCAAGGGTCATGTACCACGTGCCCTCCGGGAGACCTGCGGACGCCGGAAGGGGCCGATGGGCGCCTGGGGCCCGGTGGTCGGCCTGGAGGACGGGGACCCATCAGCGCCGGGGGGCCGACCTCCGCCGCTTCAGCCCTGCGTCGATGGACCAGGCCCCGGGGCCTGCCAGCAGGAGGCTCACCAGGATCGTGAGGAGCACCAGCACGAACTCGTACCCCTGGGGAAGGAAGAAGCCGGAGGGGAAGTGCACCAGGAGGAGTGCGCCCAGCATCACCACCGCCAGGACCCCGGCCGCCGTCCGGGTGAGCAGTCCCAGCGCCAGTGCAATTCCTCCCAGCAGTTCGGCGAAGGACACCAGGGGAGCCGCCGTCCCCGCCAGCGGAATCCCCATGCCGGAAAAGCTCTCCGCCACCCCCGGGATCCCGAAGGTGAAGATCTTCTGGGCGCCGTGGGCAAGGAAGACCACCCCGGTGATGACCCGGAGGAGGAGGAGTGCGCTGTCGACCCTGCGGGTGGGGACCTCCGGAGGGGAGGGGGGGGCGGCTGGAGGGGTGGATGCGGGAGTTGTCATGGCCGTGCCTCGCTGCTGGGTTCGGAGGGCGATCTGTAAACTAACTCCATCGGAGCTTCCCTTCCTCTTCCTGTCGGTCCGGTGAGCGTTTCTACCCCGGGCACCGCCTGCATCCGCCGCAGTGAGGTTCGTTCTGTCATTTTTCTTGACAGTTCTGCCTCCCCGGCCCCATCTAGCGAAGACCAGGCTGCAACAGTTCGTTCCGGATAGAGGCTGGAACGAGGGTCGATTCGCTCCGCATCCGGATTCGATCGTTCTCTTCGTGATCGGTGACCCCGGCATCCCCCGCCGTCGGGTTTCCCGTTCATCGCACAACCCCGGAGGGAGACCGCGCCCCGCGGCGGTCCTCGCCATCAACCTTCCACACAGAGGAGCCGCTGTAACGTCCCAGCCCACGGGGCACCAGCCCCCCCGGGGATGATTCTCCCCGAACCTGTCCCAGCCGATCTTCCGGAGGAGCACATGTGGTCGTCCATCGTCTCGAATGGTTTTCGCCGCCGATCCCACCCACCCCGCTGCGGTCCCCTCCTTCCGGCTCTGTGCCTCGCCCTCCTGGTTCTCCTGACTCCGGGCCTCTCCGCCCAGCAGCAGGTGGGGGGGCGGGTGCTCCAGGCGGGGAGCGGGGAGCCGGTGGTGGCGGCGCAGGTGATGGTGCAGGGGACCTCCCTGGGTGCGCTGACGGACAATCGGGGGCAGTTCGTGATCCCGGGGGTGACGGGCTCCACGGTGACGCTCCGGGTCATCTCCCTGGGCTTCCGTGAGGTGACCCAGGAGGTGGAGGTGGGGCGCCTGGACCACCTGATCCAGATGACCGTGTCCGCCATCGCCCTGGACGAGGTGGTGGTGACGGGGACGGCGGGGGGGCAGCAGCAGCGGGCCCTGGGGAACGTGGTGGGGCGGGGGGCGGTGGCGGAGATGCAGGAGGTGCAGCCCGCCACCGACGTCTCGGACATGCTCAGCGCCAACATCCCCGGGGTCCGCATCATGGCCTCGGGGGGGGGGGGGGGGGCGGGAGGAATCCAGCGGATCCGGGGGGTGTCCAGCGTCTCGCTGGGGGGTTCCCCCCTGGTGTACGTGGACGGCGTCCGGGTGAGCGGCGGAAACAACGTGGCGGGGGTGGGCTCCGTGGGCTTCGTCCGGGGGCAGCCCTCCCCCATCGACGACATCTCCCCGGAGAGCATCGAGAGCATCGAGGTGATCAAGGGGCCGGCGGCGGCCACCCTCTACGGCACCGAGGCCTCCAACGGCGTCATCAACATCATCACCAAGCAGGGGGCCATCGGGCAGCCCCGCATCGACATGCGGCTCCGGCAGGGGGCGTACTGGCTTCCGGATCCCATCAACTTCTTCCCCCCCACCTACTACAGGTGCACCGGGTCGTCGCAGACGGTGGATGTGGACCCCATGCTCCAGTGCAATCCGGGGGAGATCGTGGAGGTGAACATCCTCCGCATCGAGAAGGAGCTCTACGGGAACGAGTGGTTCCGCACCGGCACCATGCCTGCCATCGGCGCGGACATCAGCGGCGGGGCGGGGACGCTCCGCTACTTCTTCTCCGGCGACTTCGAGCGGGATGAGGGCTATGTGTCGTACAACTCCCGGGACCGCCTCTCTGGCCGGGCCAACCTGAGCTACCAGCCCTCCGAGGAGTTCGGGATCGACTTCAACCTGGGGATGGTCCGGAGCAGCGCCCAGTCCGCCTCCCCGCAGCAGCCCATCACCACCAGCATCATCTGGGCCTGCCCCTCTCCTACCTGCGAGGCGGGGAGCGGCGCCGGAAGCCGGCTGGACGGCCCCATGCGGGGATTCATCGGATACCTGCCGGAGCGCTTCGAGGAGGATATCGAGGGGTTCCAGTTCACCGACCGCACCACCGGGGGGCTCACCTTCACCCACAGCCCCACCGAGTGGTTCACCCACCGGCTGGTGGCGGGGGCCGACTTCTCCAACCTCCGCAACACCCTCCTCTTCCGGGGGGGAAACAAGCCGGGGATGACCAATCGGGCGGGGCGCCGGGACGTGGGGAACACCCGGCTCTCGTATGCCAGCCTGGACTACGGGGCCAGCGTCCCGCTGCAACTCACCTCGTCGCTGTCGGCCACCACCTCGGTGGGGGCCCAGTTCTACCGGCGGGTGAACGAGTCGTCGCTGGCCCGGGGGGACCAGTTCCCCCTGGACGTGCTGGAGACGGTGTCCTCGGGGGGTACCCGCACCGGCTTCGAGGAATACTGGGAGAACCGCTCCTTCGGGATGTACCTGCAGGAGGAGCTCTCCTGGGAGAACCGCTTCTTCCTGACGGCGGCGGTCCGCGGCGACGACAACTCCGCCTTCGGGGAGAACTTCAGCTTCGTGGTCTACCCCAAGGTCTCCGCCTCCTGGGTCATCGGCGAGGAGGCCTTCCTCCGGGACCGGGAGTGGCTCTCGTCGCTCCGGGTGCGGGGGGCGTGGGGGCGGGCCGGCACCCAGCCGGATGTGTTCGATGCCGTGCGGACCTATGAGCCCGTCACCGGGATCGACGGGCAGGCGGTGATCACCCCGGAGAATGTGGGGAACCCCGATCTGAAGCCCGAGGTGGGAGACGAGATCGAGGTGGGTTTCGACGCCAGCTTCTTCGACGAGCGCATCTCGCTGGAGTTCACCCACTTCCGGCAGCGCACACTGGACGCCCTCATCCGGGTGCCGACGCTTCCCTCGCTGGGCTTCCCGGGCTTCCAGTTCCAGAACCTGGGGGAGACGAAGAACAGCGGGATCGAGCTGGGGGTGATGGCCAACGTGGTCCGGGGGGACCGGGTGCGGCTGGACATGGGGGTGACGCTGGCCTCGGCGAAGAACGAGATCGTGTCGCTGGGGGAGGAGGACTTCGTCATCCAGAACGTCAGCGACGGCCAGTACCAGGTCCCGGGCTTCCCCATCGGGGGGATCTTCAACAAGCGGGTGGTGAGTGCCGACATCGTGGAGCGCACGTGGCCCCTGCGGAACACCGCCACCAACATCATGTGCGAAGGGGGGGAGACGCTGGGGAACACCAACTTCTCCCGGGGGGGTGGGGCTCCCGTGCCCTGCGCCGAGGCCCCCCTCATCTACTGGGGGCAGCCCCTTCCGGTGTGGGAGGGCGGGGTGAATGCCAACCTGAGCATCGGGGACAACCTCACCCTGTTCGGGCTGGTGGACTTCATCCAGGGGCGCACCTGGATCAACGCCGACATCCGGGGGGCGAACCATTCCTTCTTCAACACCCGGGCGGTGGTGGAGGGGATCGACCCCATCGTGCTGTCCTACCTGGCGCTGGGCTCCGACGGACGGGCCCAGACCGGGATCATGAGCGGCGACTTCGCCAAGCTCCGCACCGTCTCGCTCCAGTACCGGCTGCCAGAGTCGTGGGCCAACCGGGTGGGGGCGTCCCGGCTCTCCCTCTCGGTGGCCGGAGACAACCTGGCCATCCTCTGGATGGGGGACCGGGAGCGGTTCGGACACCGCTCCATGGATCCGGAGCGGGGGGCTCAGGGAGGAGGGCAGACGCCGGGGATCAACGCCACGTTCCAGGAGGGGTGGCCGATGGGACGCAGGATCACGACGACGCTACGCGTGACGTTCTGACCTGTGGTGGCCGGCGGACCCCGGGATGCCGGGGCCGCCCACCGCATCCGGCACCGCCGGGGCGGATTCCATCGGAAACCATTCTCCCAGAAGGAGTTGGATCATGTATAGAGATTCCTTGAAGCGGACCGCGGGCTCGGCCATGCGGCTCCTGAGCGCGATGGTGGTGGGGGTGGGACTCACCGGGTGCAGCCTGGACGATGTGCTCTCGGTGGATCTCCCGGGGAAGGTGGTGGAGGCGGATCTGGCAGATCCCAGGCAGGCGGACCTCCTGGTGAACAGCGCCATCTCGGCCTTCGAGTGTGGCTGGAGCATGTATACGGCGGCGGCGGCCCACCACTCCGATGAGATCATGAATGCGTCGGGGAACAACTGGTGGCGGGACATGGGGTGGAGGCAGCACCGGGACGACGAGGCCCGGTTGAGCAGCGGGACCTGCACCACCGCGTACTCCATCTACGCCCCCCTCCACGCCGCCCGCTTCCTGGCCAACAACGTCTACAACCGGCTGGAGGAGGCCGGGTCGGAGGTCACCAACCTCAGCACCCGGCAGGCCACCCTCCGGGCCTACGGCGCCTACGCCCTGGTGGGGCTGGGGGAGTCGTTCTGCGAGATGACGCTCCCCACAGAGGAAGGTGTGCCGGGGCCGCTGTACACCTCCACCCAGGTGCTGGAGGCGGCGGAGGAGCGCTTCACCCAGGCGCTGGGGTTGACCCCCACCGCCGACATCCGGAACATGGCGCTGGTGGGGCGGGCCCGGGTGCGGCTGTCGCTGGGGGACTGGGCGGGGGTCATCGAGGATGCCTCCCAGGTCCCGGTGGACTTCATGAAGACCGCCTCCCGGGGGGATCAGGAGGCCCGGCGCTACAACTTCAACTACAACTCGGTGAACAGCCGGATCCAGGCGGCCATGGGGACCATCTCCACGAACTACCGGAATCTGCGGCTGGATGACCAGGGGCGCCCCTTCGAGGGGCCGCTCACCCGCCCGGCGCTGGATGCCCAGGCGGCTCCCGACGGGGGGCCCGGGGTGCCGGACAGTCGGGTGGAGGTGGTGACCTACGGTCTCTTCGGGCACAATGAGACCACCCCCCTCTGGCACAACGTGAAGCACACCTCCCGGGGCACGCCGGTGATGGTTGCGTCCGGGCGGGAGGCGCAGATGTTCATGGCAGAGGCCCGGATCCGCACCGGGGAGTTGCAGCAGGGGCTGGACATCCTCAATGACCTCCGGGGGGCCCATGACCTCCCCCCCTACACCGGGGAGGTGAACCCGGATGCCATGATCCGCCTCCTCATCGAGGAGCGCCGACGGGAGTTCTTCGTGGAGGGGGCGCACCGGCTGGTGGACATGCTCCGCTTCCGGGGCACAGAGTACAACATCCCCTTCCTGGGGGAGCCGGGCTCCATCCACCCCAGCGGTACCGACCATGTGGGGGGGGCCTACGGGGAGATGACCTGCTTCCCCCTCCCCCGGGTGGAGCGGCTGGGGAACCCCAACATCGGGGGGTGAAGCGGCGGAACGAATGAGAGGGGGACACTCCCCGGGGGCCGGAAGGTCTCCGGGGGGTGCCCCCACCCTACCCAGACGGGCCTCCGGGCCCTGGAACCAGACACATCCTGTGGAGGTTGGCCCATGCCCCCGAGACCCACCCGGCGCATTCCCCTGCCGATGGTCCGCCCTGCCCTGCTCCTTGCGCCGCTGCTGGCGGCCCTCCTCCTCCTGGCGGGAGGCGGTCCCCTGGCGGCGCAGATTCCCGCCTCCTTCCTGGAGAGCTTCGAGCCCCGGGCCATCGGTCCCGCCACCATGAGCGGACGGACGGTGAGCCTGGCGGTCTACGAGGAGGACCCGGCCATCTTCTATGCGGCGTCGGCCTCCGGCGGGCTCCTGAAGACCGTGAACGGAGGGACGAGTTGGACGAACGTCTTCGACCGGCAGGGGACCGTCTCCATCGGTGCGGTGGCCATCCAGCAGGACGACCCGGACGTGGTCTGGGTGGGAACCGGGGAGGCCAACAACCGTCAGAGTTCGTCGTGGGGGGACGGGGTCTACAAGTCCACGGACGGCGGGGAGAGCTGGGAGCATGTGGGGCTCCGGGAGACCCACCATGTGGGGGCCATCGTGGTGGACCACCGGAACCCGGACATCGTCTATGTGGCGGCGCTGGGGCGGCTGTGGGGGCCCAACCCGGAGCGGGGGGTGTTCAGGACCACCGACGGCGGGCGCAGCTGGGAGCATGTCCTGCAGATCAATGACGACACCGGGGTGGTGGACCTGGTGATGGACCCCACCGACCCCAACACCCTCTATGCGGCGGCCTACCAGCGGCGGCGGACCGGGTGGGGCTTCAACGGGGGGGGACCCCACGGGGGGATCCACAAGAGCACCGACGGTGGGGGCACCTGGCGGGAGCTCACCCAGGGGCTCCCGGAGGGGGACATCGGGCGCATCGGGCTGGACATCTACCGGCAGGACCCCCGGATCCTGTACGCCACGGTGGAGGCGGAGGAGGACCGGGGCGGGGTCTTCCGCTCCGACGATGGCGGGGAGAGCTGGACGAAGAAGAACGACTACAACCCGCGACCCATGTACTTCAGCAAGGTGCGGATCGACCCCAACGACGACCAGCGGATCTATGTGCTGGGGGTGCGGCTGGCGGCTTCGGACGACGGCTTCGAGACCTTCGAGGAGGAGATCGCCCCGGAGGTGCACCTGGACCACCACGCGTTCTGGATCAACCCCGCCAACTCCCGGCACCTCATCGACGCCAATGACGGGGGGACCTGGGTGAGCCGGGACCGGGGGGAGAACTGGGAGCACTTCGACAACTACCCCCTGGGGCAGTTCTACAGCGTCGCCCTGGACATGCAGCAGCCCTACCACGTGTTCGGGGGAATGCAGGACAACGCCTCCTGGGGCGGGCCCAGCGCGGTGCGGGACCGGCCGGGGATCGCCAACGAGGACTGGTACCAGATGCTCTCCTGTGATGGAGAGGCCATGGCGGTGGACCCCTTCGACATGAACCTGGTCTACACCAACTGCCAGAACGGCCGGATCGTCCGCTACGACCGGGCCACCGGGGAGCGGAAGCCCATCCAGCCGCAGCCGGCGGAGGGAGAGGATCCGTATCGTTGGAACTGGACCTCCCCCATCGTGGCGTCCCGGCATGTGGAGGGGACCATCTACACGGGAGGGAACCGGGTCTTCATCTCCCGGGACCGGGGGCATAGCTGGAGCGTCATCAGCCCGGACCTCACCACCGAAACGGACCGGGAGGAACTGGAGATCATGGGGGTGCGGGGGGAGGACATCACCCTGGCGAAGCATGACGGGATGTCGTCCTTCGGGAACATCACCGCGCTGGACGAGTCCCCCGTGCGGGCAGGGCTGCTGTACGCCGGCACCGACGACGGGAAGATCCATGTCACCCGGGATGGTGGCGCCACCTGGACGGACCTGACGGCGAACCTCCGGGGGGTGCCCCCCATGCTGCAAGTGAGCCGCCTCACCCCGTCGGCGTTCCGGGAAGGCACCGTCTACGCCAGCATCGACGGGCACCGGAGCAACGACATGCGGCCGTATGTCTTCGCCAGCGACGACTACGGGGCCACCTGGCGCTCCATCTCGGCGGGGCTTCCGGAGGGGTCGGTCTATGTGATCCGGGAGGACCCGAAGAACCCGGATCTGCTTCACCTGGGGACGGAGTTCGCCCTCTTCTCCTCGTCGAACCGGGGGGCGAACTGGACCCGGTGGGGGAGCTTCCCCACGGTGGCGGTCTACGACCTGGCGGTGCACCCCCGGGAGAACGACCTGGTGCTGGGGACCCATGGCCGGAGCATGCTGGTCTTCGACGACATCTCGCCGCTGCAGCAGCTCACCCCTGCCGTGGCGGCGGCTCCCAGCCACCTGTTCGAGGTGTCCCGCCCCGCCATCCAGTTCATCCCCAACGAGAACAGCTGGTTCCTGGGGGGACGGACCTTCCATGCCCCCAACCCGGAGTTCGGGGCCTATCTGAACTACCACCTGGCGTCGGGGGGAGACAGCGTCGCCCTCACCGTCCGGGACGCCGCCGGCACCGTGGTGCGGGAGATGAAGGGGCCGGGAGACGCCGGCCTGCACCGGGTGGTCTGGGATCTCCGGGGGGAGCCTGCCGGGCCCATGGGAACGGGGCTGGCCAGCCAGCTCAACTTCGGGCAGCGGGGGCCCTTCGTGATCCCCGGGCGCTACGCCGTGACGCTGTCGGGGAGGGGGGCGGAGCAGCAGACGGCCGTGCTGGTGGAGGGGGATCCCCTGGTGACGCTGGCGCCGGGGGACCGGTACCGGCTCTTCGAGATGATCACCACCCTCACCACCGCCCAGCGCACGATGGCCGACGTCATGGAGCGGATCAATGCCATGGAGGACGGGGACGACAAGGACGAGATCCGGGAGAAGGCCCAGGAGGTGCAGGGGCAGGTGAACGGGCTGAAGGGGGAGCTCATCGGGTCGCAGTCGCCTCCCACGGTGATCCAGATGGACCGGTACGAGCGGGCGCAGCGGGCGCTGGAGGAGTTGCTCCCGGAGGTGGACCGGGCCACCCGGGAGGAGGAGGAGGGCGAGTCGCCGGGGGAGGCGGCTTGAGGAGGGGCGATCCTGGAGCGCCGGGCGGGAGCCGGTGATCCCGCCCGGTCCGGCACCCCGGGTGTGACGATTGACCCCGGAGTCCGGGGTGTCGAATTTCCCCGTCATCCCCGGGTCGCCCCCGCAACCGCCCCCGCCTCCGGTTTCCGCCATGGACGCTCTGGGTCCCATCCGTCCCGCCGCGCCTCGTCGGGAGAGGCCTGCTCCCATCGGGAGGACTCCCCGGGCAGCGGACGTGGCTGCCGCGGATCCTGCTCGGTCCCCGGACCCCGCCCGGGCCGCAGAGGTGGCTCCCGTGAGAGCATCCGGGACCGGCGGGGGAGCAGGGTTGCCGGGAGTGCCGGGGGGGCGGGAGAGGAGCGACCCCTCCGCCCTTCCCGGCTTCGACGATGCCGAGGTGGCGCAGATCCTGGCCCGGGCCGCCGAGCTGGATGCCCTGACTCCCGGCGGGTCCCTGTTGCCCGCACTGGCCCGGAACCGGCTTCTCTCCCTGGCCGACCTGGAGTCGGTGGCCATCGAGGCGGGGATCGATCCGCATCACATCCGCACGGCAGCCTCCGAGGTGGCGCTGCAGCGGACGTCTACCGGGAGCACTCCCGACCCGATCAGGGCTCCCCTGGGGCTCCCGGAGCGGGTGGAGGCGGAGCGTGTGCTCCCCGTGTCGGTGGACGAGGAGAGTTGGGGCCGCATGGTGCAGGAGCTCCGGGAGCACACCGGCGCCCCCGGGGTGATCTCCACCCTGGGGGGTGTGCGGGAGTGGCACTCGAAGTCCGACGGGGGTTTCGACACCGTGACCCTCCGCCTGGAGCTCCTGGGGGTTGGGGCGACGCGGCTCTCTGTGAGCCGGAACACCAGTGCCTCCGGGGCCATGGCGGTGATGTTTGGCGCCTCGTTCGCCGGCATTGCCGCGGTGTTCGCGGTGCTCTTCCTGCTGGTGCCCCCGGCGGACGGGCTGGCCCGGCTCCCTGCGGTGCTGGCGGGAGTGGTGGGAATGGGGGCGCTGGTCACCGGCGGAACCATCATGACCGCCCGCCGCCACCTGAAGAGGATCGACTCGATGCAGAAGGCACTCGTGGACCGCCTGGAGCTGCTGGCGCTCAAGGGGGGCGGGGAGGGAGGGCGCTGATGTCGGACGCCCCTGCCCCGGGCTCCCGCCGCCTCTCCCCGGAGGCCATCGCCGCCCTGGCCGCCGTGGCCATCAGCGTCTGCGCCATCGTGGTGTCGGTGTACGAGACCTCCCTCATCCGGCAGCAGTTGAAGGGGTCGGTCTGGCCCCATGTGGATGTGGGGATCGACTACTCCGGCGACGCCTTCCGCTACACCATGACCAACACCGGGGTGGGTCCCGCCCGGATCCGGTATGCCGTGATCCGGGTGGACGGCGAGCCGGTGACCAACTGGGACGAACTCTTCAACCGGCTGGAGATCCCGGTGGGGTCGTACACCTTCGCCGCCTCCAGCGGCCGGGCCCTCCCCCCCGGGGACCGGGTGGAGAACCTGGTGGTGGAGGACCCGGAACTGGCCCCCCTCCTCTTCGCCAGCCTCAGCCGGGTGACCGGGGAGATCTGCTACTGCTCGGTGCACGACGACTGCTGGACCCGGATGCCGGAGCAGGAGCCCGTTCCGGTTCAGGCGTGCGTCACCGGGGAGACCCTCTTCCGGCAGTGAGTCAGGACGCCAGCGGATTCCGGGTCGTGAGCGCCGGAAAGCGTCCAAAGTCCCGATCTGCGGTCCAGAGTTCCTGAACGCCGTGGGAGAGGCACAGAGCGGCAATCCGTGCGTCATGGACCCGGGCGCCCTGGATTCGACCTCCCACCAGGAGACTGCGCAACTCCGCCCAGTGGCCCCGCCCTTCCGAGAGGAGGACCACCGACGGGGACTCCATCCAGGCGTCCACCTGATCCAGCGCCTTCCGGGGCGGGGTCGGGGGAGCCCAGATCCTGGGATGGGTCACGATCGCCAGGAACTCGTGGAGGCAGGGCCAGGGGAGACTCCACTGGATCCGTCCTTCGGCCAGGATACGGAGTTGGGCTGCCGCCGGCTCGTGCCAGTCGGAGTCGGCGCGATGGGCATGGACCAGGATGTTGGTGTCCACGGCGATCATCCGCCGCGCTCCGTCCCATAGGCCGCTTCCCGGAAGCGCTCCCACCCCACTTCACGGAACTCGGCCTGAAGGCCCTTCCCGGCGAAGCTCGCGTCCCTGAGTCGGAAGGTCGGGACCCGCTGCCGCTCGTCCAGGATGCGCCGCAGTCCCGCCTCGATGAGCGCACGGAGCGTAGTGTTCTCCTCGGCCGCCAGGCGGCGCGCCGCCTCCGCCAGATCGTCGGATATCTCAACTGTCGTCTTCATGTGGGTAACAGTATCGGACGACCCATACTCCCACAACATCGGCACGGGGTTGCGAGGCGGTGCATGGGAGGGCGTCTTCGGTCACTCAGGGAACGCTATGGGAGGCCGGGGGGCGGAGCCATGACGGAATCGGCCGCCGGGCCTGGGAGAGGGGCCCACCGGCCCGGCGATGCAGGAGCGGCCCTACCTCACTCCTTCTCCTCGCCCTCCCGCCTTTCCCCACCCGGTCCCGGACCCGCCTCGCCACCCGCCCCTTCCTCCCCACCCGGAGTCGCCCCACCACCACCCTTCCCCCCGCCGCCCTCCCGCCCCGTCATCCAATCCATGGCCCGCCGTAGCGGCTTCGATGCCCGCTCGGTCCCCTCCAGTAGGGCATCCATGGCCGCCCCGGAGGCCGACGCCACCCCCCGCCCCATCACCCCCGGGGTGGCCGCCACCGCCCGACCAGCGCTTTAC
>Ga0076930_100572_pt1 | contig 32280 bp, 29 predicted proteins | sample HotLakConsoUCCRE_FD_71149 | JGI IMG/M metagenome (GOLD analysis project Ga0076930, IMG submission 71149) | Hypersaline microbial mat communities from Hot Lake, Washington, USA - Hot Lake Consortium UCC-RE (version 3) (version 3) ...
CAGGTACCGGGGTTACCCGAGCTCGCTATTGATGCGCTGGCCCGTGATTCCTTCGGCCAGATTTACCTGCTGTCAACGGGTCGCGTGGACGGGGCACGTCTGGACCGGGATAACGCGGATCAATTGACAGGCTGGACATTTTTCGATCATCGCGACGGCCTGAATCGTGAGCAGGACTGGACATCGGCGACCCTGCAACTGAGCGGCGGAATAGTGTGGGCTGGCACCCGGGATGGCCTGATGGCACTGACTCCGGTCAACCCTGCCGACCGGGACCAGAATCGACCGGCAATCACCTTCGGTGTCAGCGGCAGCGACAGAGTGTACTCCCCGGGTTCGACGATTGATCATGATGAATCGACGATGGAGCTGAACGTGGGCGTCGACAATGCCCGGCGGCCCCATGCATTTCTGTTCCGGCAGGTTTCCGCAGACTCACCCCCGTCAGCCGATTGGCAACCGTCAGGCTCTTTCCGAATTGATGGAATACAGCGTGGAGAGCAACGGTTCGAGTTTGAAGGAATCGATGATGTCGGACGTCGACTGGGACCGTACGAGTTGCGTGTCCATCGACCCTGGCCGCTTGTACTCATCCTGTCGATCGTTGCAGTTGTCGGATTGTTCGTCGCTATCCTGGTTTGGCAATGGAAGGCTTCCGGGTCCCCACTCCAGGGCAAACGACCTGCCTGAAATCAACCCGTTATCGCATCGACCCGGCCGGATTGAAGTCCTCGAGCAGGTGCTTGAGGTGAGCCAGTCCACGCCGGCAGTGCGATTTGACCGTACCCAGCGGCATCTTCAGCCGCCTGGCAATTTCCTGATGACTCAGGTCCTGAAAGTACGCCAGGCCGAGCACCCGCTGCTGGCCGGTGGACATCTCGTCCATCGCGCGCATCGCTTCGGCGCGAAATAGCGCTCGGTCAGCACGCGATTCGGGTTCAATCGTTGCATTGAGAGGACATGCAGGCCGAAGGTTGTCCGGATACACCTGTCGCTTCCCATGGCGCGACTCTCGCCGGAGCAAGTCCAGGCTGATACTCCGGCACATCACTGACATCCAGGCAACGACATTGCCGCGGGCCGGGTCATAAGTTTCGGATCGCAACCAGATCCGATTGAACAGCTCTGCGACCACTTCTTCGGCATCATCAGCGTTCTTCACGATTCCAACGGCCAGCGAAAACATCCGATCTGCCATCCGGTCAAACAACGACGCCAGGGCCGACTCATCAGCGCGGCAGATTCTTTCCACCAGTCGAGCCAGTTGTTTCGATTCAGCCTCCCGGCGTTCCAGCATTTCCTGAGTTAAAGCGTGTACCGGCACAATCCCACCCTCTTCCATGTCGTGATCAATTTGTTGCAAAAGCCTGCATCCATCATGCAGCATGCCAGCGTATACCCAACAACCATGTGAACGACCGGCCAAAGGCCATCAGGAGAAGGAACATGATCAGATCCACGGTTGCGCTAGCGATGATGCTGGCAAGCCTGTCTGCCGCAGCGGCCGGGGGAAAGTTGCTCGGCACCGGCGGCGTCAGCCAGTTTGAGGGTTCCGGCGGGGGTGGCTTGACGCCCTGGGCATTGATCACCGGCTACGGCACGGCCGATGAGATCGGGGCTTCCACGCACTACACCTACATCCACACCGATGATTACGGCCTGCATTCGGCCGGCGTGAAAGTCGGATTCTTCGATCGGCTGGAGCTATCCCTGGCCCGCCACCGACTGAATGTTGACCGCAGCGTTGTCGCCAGCACTGCCGGTGCGCTGACCGGTGCTCTCGAGCCGATACTCGGACCGCCTGGTCCGCTGGACCCGAATGGCACTGATATCGACATGGATATCTTCGGGGCCAAGCTCCGGTTGTTCGGCGATGCGATCTACCGTCAGGACTCGTGGATGCCGCAGGTCGCGCTCGGCGTGCAACACAAGCGCAATCGCGATTTCGGTGGTGGCGTGGCGGTCCCCTATCTGGGAGACGTCGGTATACCCGCTCTGCTGGGTGCCAGGGATTCCTCCGGTACTGATTTCTACCTGGCTGCGACCAAAGTATTTCTGGGCGTGCCGTTCGGACGAAACCTGCTGCTCAACGGTACCGTGCGCGCGACCCGTGCAAATACGTACGGGCTGCTGGGTTTTGGACGCCGGGTCATCAATCCGCTCGACGGCCAGTTGCTCGATAGTGACAACGGCTACGAGCTGGAATACGAATTCTCGGCGGCGCTGTTTCTGACCCCGACGATTGTCGCCGGCGCCGAATACCGGACCCAATCCAACCGGCTTGCCAATCAGCCCGTGCTCGGCCTGCTGGGCGCACCCAATCTGGCCGCCGAAGACGACGTCTACGATCTGTTTGTCGCCTGGCTTCCCAACAAGACCTTTGCCCTGACTGCCGCCTGGGTCGATCTGGGCAATCTGCCCTTCCAGCCTGACTCCCGCGCCGCTTACCTGTCGCTGCAAGCCTCATTCTGATCCGGAGACTCCAACATGCCTTCAGTACTCAAATCTTCATTTGCCCTTGTCGCCGGACTGACTCTGGCCGCCTGCGGCAGCGTTCCCAGCCACGATTCGGACGGCCCGTCCGATCTGAAAAACTACGACCGGACCATCTATGAGCAAACCAGCAATGCCGATCGCTCGCTTTACGATCGTCTCGGCGGGCGCGAGGTCATCGCCCGCTTCGTCGATGACGGCGTCGAAAACGTGCTCGACGATGAGCGCATCAATTTCCTGTTCGACAACAGCGATATCGACAATCTGAAATTTCAGCTTACCGAGCAGATCTGCCAGCTGGCCGGGGGTCCGTGCGTCTATGAGGGTCTCGACATGGAATCGGCCCATTTTGCGCTGGACATCAGCGAGGCCGAGTTCAATGCGCTGGTTGAGGATTTTCAAAACGCGATGCGCGCCAACGACATCCCCTACGGCCTCGAAAACCAGGTGATCGCTCTGCTGGCCCCGATGAAGCCGGCGATCATCAATAAATGAACTAGTCGCGAAAGTTCTTGAACTGCAGCGGCAACTCGATTTCCTCGCCCTTGAGCAGCGCGATGGTCTGTTGTAGATCATCGCGCTTTTTACCCGTCACCCGCACCTGGTCACCCTGGATACTGGCCTGCACCTTGAGCTTTGCCGCCTTGATCTGCTTGACGATCTTCTTGCCCAGGTCGGTATCAATGCCTTCCTTGATCGTGACATTGCGCGTGGCCGTCTTGGCCATGATGACCGGCTCGTCGGCCTCCACACAGGCCAGATCGATGCCCCGCTTGGCCAGTTTGGAATACAGGATATCGAGCATCTGCGAAAGCTGAAAATCCGATTCGGTCGTCATGGCGATCACGTTGTCTTTCAGCTCGTAGTGCGAATCCGTCCCCTTGAAATCAAATCGGGTGGTGACTTCGCGGTTGGCCTGATCCACGGCATTGGCCACCTCATGATGGTCAACTTCGGAAACGACGTCAAAACTGGGCATGGGTACTCCGGGTCAAGTCATTGTCAACCTGTAATTATGCATCACCATGCGATAATCCGGCCATGATGATGAAACTGACAAGTGGTCTGCGCATCGCGATGGCCGCGACCCTGCTGACACTCAACTCGATCTTGCACGTCACACCGCTCCTGGTTGTGGCGCTGGTCAAGGCGATTGTCCGGATCAGACCCGTCCGCAACGTGTGTGACCGGGGTTTGATGGCCCTTGCCGCCAGCTGGATCGATGTCAACAGCTGGATGTTCGATCATCTGACCGACACCAAAATCGTTGTGACCGGTCTGCCCGAGCCCATGCCCGAAGGGCATTTCCTGGTGATCTGCAACCACCAGTCCTGGGTCGACATTCCGGTCCTGCAAAAATTGTTCAATCGGCGACTTCCGATGCTGCGCTTTTTTCTGAAGAGCCAGTTGATCTGGGTGCCGATCCTGGGTCTGGCCTGGTGGGCACTGGACTTTCCATTCATGAAACGCTACACCCGCCAGCAGATCGAAAAGCGCCCCGAACTGGCCGGCCGCGATATTGCCGCCACGCGAAAAGCGTGCGAGAAATTCCGCCGGATACCTGTCTCGATCGTCAATTTTGTCGAAGGCACGCGTTTCAAGTCAGACAAGCACGCGGAGCAGTGCTCGCCCTTTCGGCATCTGCTCAAGCCGCGGGCCGGGGGCACCGCCTTCGTACTCGATGCGATGGGAGAGTCACTGGATACCCTGGTCGATGTCACCATCACCTACCCCGATGGTGCCGGCGAACTTGGCGACCTGTTCGCCAACCGGATCAAGCGCATCCACGTCGAGATCCAGCTCTTGCCCATTCCGCCGGAACTTCGTGGCGGCGACTACCAGAACGACGAAGCACATCGCCAGCGAATTCAGTCGTGGATCAACGAGCGGTGGGTGACCAAGGACAAAACTGTCGAGCGCCTGCTATCCTCCGCACCAGACCCATCCAAACACGCCTGAATCATCCATGGAAAATGCCATTCGCCAGTTGCCCAAGGTGGAGCTGCACCTGCATATCGAAGGTTCTCTGGAACCGGAGTTGATGTTTTCCCTTGCCGAACGCAACGGCATCAAGCTGCCCTATTCGAGCATCGACGAGGTTCGGGCGGCCTATGATTTTTCCGATCTCCAGTCATTTCTGGACATCTATTACGCGGGCGCGCAGGTACTGCTCAAGGAGCAGGATTTCTACGACATGACCTGGGCCTACCTGGAGCACTGCCGGGCCGACAAGGTTCGCCACACCGAGATCTTCTTCGACCCGCAGACCCATACCGACCGCGGGGTGGCTTTCGAGACGGTGATCGAAGGCATCAGCCGTGCCTTGCAGGATGGTCGCGAACAGCTCGGCATCACCTCTCACCTGATTCTGTGCTTCCTGCGTCACCTCAGTGCCGAAGCCGCCATGGAAACCCTGGAGCAGGCCCTGCCCTGGAAAGACCGGATCATTGGCGTCGGCCTGGATTCCTCCGAAAAAGGGCATCCGCCGGAGAAATTCCAGGCGGTTTTCGACCGCGCTCGTGCGGAGGGCTTTTTGACCGTGGCCCACGCCGGCGAGGAAGGCCCTCCCGAGTACATCGAACAGGCACTGGACCTGCTAAAGGTCGAACGCATCGATCACGGCGTTCGCTGCCTGGAAAACCCGCTGCTGGTTCGCCGGCTGCAGAAGGAGCAGATTCCCCTGACCGTCTGCCCGCTGTCAAACATCAAGCTGTGTGTCTTCGACCGGCTGGAAGACCACAATCTCAAACAACTGCTCGACGCCGGCCTGTGCGTCACCATCAACTCCGACGACCCGGCCTACTTCGGCGGCTACGTCGGCCAGAACTTCCTCGAAACCGCAACCGCCCTGAACCTCGGCCTCGAAGACCTCGAAACCCTCGCCCGCAATGCCGTCAAAGCCTCCTTCCTCGACGATGCTGCCAAAGAAGACCTTATGATCCAGATCGACGACTGGGCCGACAAATACGTTTAAATAAATGAGGCTCAACATGATGTCCGAGCCGCCCACGAAATCGAGTAGGTCGGGGCAGCGCAATTCGGAGATCAGGTGCGGTTTGCCGAAGGCAAGAAGCGCCTGACCGGAGAACGTCCGCGCGTGTCCCCGACGGACCATGTCGCATGCCCATCCAAAAGCCAGGCTTTCTGCGCCCAATCATGAAGGCTCGAAATTCCTATCAATTATAGACGATATATTGCCTTAGCATATATATTCTGATATTTTGTTCTTCAGTTCCGGATCGTTTTGTTTCTCACTCGAAGTGTTGCCTATGAAGCTCTGGACAATGCTATTGCTTTTCCTTCCAGGTGCAACTGGTGCAAGCGCTGGTTGGTGGCAAATGTGTGATGCCTGTCAGACCGAATCGCAATTCAGCCAGAGCGCTCGCTTTGCCCCAGGAGAGATTGAAATTGTCTATGTCAGCAACCGAGCAACCAACACAACTCGAAAGTTCGAGCGATCCTTTGAGGCAGAAGAGTTTGAAGAAGGATACAGATACATCACTCAGGTATCGCCTGTAGATTTTCCAGACGGCGAGAATGAAGTTTTCGATAAAGTGATTGCACAGGCGGATACCGTTTTCGCGCCCGTCGATCGGGGTGATCTTGTAGACCTTTCCGCTATTGGCCGGGCTGATTCGGTGATCTCGGATATCCAGTCCGGGTTCGTAACCCAGGGAATGATCAGCGCCGTCAGCCTGTGGATGCAGATTAACGGTTTTTTTCCGGATTGGGAGAGTGTCAATGAACTGCTGGGCCTGGTTGGTTCCGATTCTGGTTATCTCATCGGTCAAAGTGAAGCATTGCGAACCAAGATATTGACGGTCCGCATTAATTATCCTGATGGCTCATATCTCACATTCATAAGGCAACCCGACGGCTCGCTCAACAACTGGGCTGCCCAGGATGCTGATGGTGAACCCATTATGTTTAATGGAGCCGCCGTTGATGCCGATTCTCTTGGAATGCGTTCACCCTACAACTTCGGTCCTGGCAACCCAGAACTGGGGCAGGCTCTGATGAACCTTTACCATTCGCTGGAAATGACCCGATGGGAGTGCACAATGGAAGATGTTCCCGGAGGCAAAGTCCGTTTGAATTGTGCCAGGCGCTAGGTGTGACCTTTCAGCCAGCAGACGGTACCAATCGCCGTGGGCCACCATCCCCCGCTGGTGTTGCTCAGAAAAGTCTCGAGAGTAGCGCTATGATGCGATCTGGCAACTAGTCCAACCTGATCGTTGCAATGACCCCGGATCGTCCGTTCAGTCTGCTCAGGCAGCGCCGTTTTGGCCCGTTTTTCTGGACCCAGTTTTCCGGGGCTTTCAACGACAACCTGTTCAAGAATGCACTGATTCTGCTGATTGCCTATTCCGGATCACAGTTGGCCGGGGGGATGGACAACAATATTCTGATCAACCTGGCGGCAGGTTTGTTCGTGCTGCCGTTCTTTCTGTTCTCGGCGACCGCCGGACAGATCGCCGACAAACTGGAAAAGAGCCGGCTGATCCGAGCGATCAAGCTGCTCGAAATCGCGATCATGATCCTGGCCGCGGTCGCGCTGGTGCTGGGCAATGTCTGGCTGCTGCTCAGCGTACTGTTTCTGCTCGGGACCCAGTCGGCGTTCTTCGGACCGGTCAAGTATGGACTGCTGCCGCAGCACCTGCATGACCAGGAACTGGTGGCCGGCAATGGCCTGGTGGAAATGGGAACTTTCGTGGCCATTCTGCTGGGCACCATCGGTGGCGGCCTGTTGATCGCGATTGGTGACTCCGGTTCCTGGTGGGTCGCGGGTGCGGCGATGCTGGTTGCGGTCGCCGGGTACTTGATCGCCCGCGGTATTCCGTGGACGCCAGCGGTCGATCCCGGCCTGAAGATCAACTGGAATCCGTTTACCGAAACCATCAACATCATCGGTTTCATGCGCGCCAATCGGACGGTTTTCCTGTCCATCGTCGGCATTTCCTGGTTCTGGTTCTTCGGCGCGCTGTATCTGACCCAGTTTCCCAACTACACCCATCTGATTCTTGGCGGCAACGAACTGGTGGGCACGATGCTGCTGGCCACCTTTTCCATTGGCATCGGTATCGGATCGCTGCTATGTGATCGGATGGCGGGGCAGAAGGTCGAAATCGGCCTGGTGCCGTTCGGCTCAATCGGTTTGAGCCTGTTTGCGATTGATTTGTATTTTGCCGTACCAACCGATGCATTGACCGGAGCCGGCCTGATTGGTCCAATGGCGTTTCTCAGCGAGGCTTGGGCCTGGCGGGTGATGATCGATATCTTCGGGCTGTCGCTGTTCGGCGGCTTCTACATCGTGCCGCTGTATGCCCTGGTTCAGCAACGCAGCCGCAAGTCCCACCTGTCGCGAATCATTGCCGGCAACAACATCATCAATGCCCTGGCCATGGTCGTGGCTGCCGTGGTCGGCGCGCTGCTGCTGGGCGTTGCCGGATTGAGCATTGCCGAGACCTTTCTGATCGTGGCGCTGCTGAACGTGGTGGTCGCCCTCTACATCTACAACCAGGTGCCCGAATTCCTGATGCGCTTCCTGGTCTGGATTCTGATCCATACGCTCTACCGGGTAAGAGTGATCAATCGTCAGGGCCTGCCCGAAAAGGGTCCGGCGGTGCTGGTCTGCAATCATGTCTCCTATATCGATGCGTTGATCATCGGCGGGAGTTGCCCGGTCCCGATCCGTTTTGTGATGCACCACAAGATCTTCAGAATCCCGGTCATGAGCTTTATCTTTCGCACGGCCAAAGCCATTCCAGTGGCCTCGAAGAAAGAGGATCCGACCATGCTCGAACAGGCCATGGATCGCGTCGCCGGGGAGCTGGCCGATGGTCAGATCGTGTGCATTTTCCCGGAGGGGGCACTGACGCCGGACGGCGAAATTCAAGCCTTCAAACCGGGCATTGAACGGATCATCGAACGGTCACCGGCACCGGTCTATCCGATTGCCGTCAGGGGCTTGTGGAAAAGCTTTTTCAGTCGCTCCGGTGGCCGGGCCTTCGTCAAACTGCCGCGCGGATTCCATCGCCGGATTGAACTGGTGGTCGGAGAGCCCGTCCAGCCGGCTGACGTTCAGGCCAGTGATCTTCAGGAACGGGTCCAGGCCTTGCGCGGAGAGGAAATCTGACATGAAAAATCAACTCTGGTCACTTGCCGGTCAACGCGCCCTGGTGACCGGCGCCAGCCGCGGCATCGGACTGGCCATTGCCAGAATGCTGGCCGAACGCGGCGCATCTGTCTGCCTGGCGGCGCGCGGTCGTGACTCGCTGATCCAGTCTGCCCGGGAGCTGACCGAAGCCGGTCTGGAGGTATGGACGGTAACTAGCGATGTCAGCAAAGCGGATGATCGAACGAGCATGCTGGATGCCATGGATGGCCGACTCGATATCCTCATCAACAACGCCGGCTACAACCTGCGCAAGAAGGTGCAGGAATATGATCTCGACGAAGTGCGCAGCATTCTCGACACCAACCTGATCAGCGCCTTTGAACTGACCCGCGTCGCGTATCCGCTGCTTCAGCAATCGAACTCGGCCAGCGTCGTCAATATCAGCTCGGTCGCCGGGTTGACCCATCTGCGTACCGGCGTGCCCTACGCGATGAGCAAGGCCGCCCTTAACCAGATGACCCGAAATCTGGCCGTCGAATGGGCGTCCGACGGCATCCGCGTCAACGCGGTTGCCCCGTGGTACATCGATACACCCCTGGCGAACCAGGTCCTGTCCGACCCGGACTATCTGAGTTCGGTCCTGGCGCGGACCCCGCTTCAACGGATTGGTCGGCCGGAAGAGGTTGCCGGAACGGTTGCGTTTCTGTGCATGCCCGTCGCCGGGTATATCACCGGGCAGGTGATTGCTGTTGATGGGGGGTTTAGTGTTTTCGGATTCTGATTTTTTGGGCCACGTCTTCGGCGGCTCCGCTCTCATTTGTTGCGCCTGACAGCGCTGAAGTCAAAGTCAAAGGCGTTTCGCTCGCGCTGCGCTTGCCGAGCGAGTTTCTTTTGGCAGTCGTCCCAAAAGAATCCAAAAGGACTTTTGCCCGTGATCGCGCCCGCCGTTGGCGGGTCCCCTGCGTTTCTCGGATCGACCGGGAAGTTTCTCAACTCCCTGCGCTTCGCTCCGGTCAGACACACGAAACTTTTTTTCCGGTCGATCCTGCGATACTCGGCGCCTATCAAGGGCAGCAAACCTTCACGGGCCATCGCTTCGCTCGGCCTTTGTAGGTCGGCCCGACGTGGCCGACGGTCCATAATTCAGGTGCCACCGGATGGTCGATTTTTGCCAATGACCGTGGAGCGCTCATATGCGCACTTAAAAACCAACCTTCTGGAGGAGTCCGATTGCCATGACCGTCGGCCGCGTCGGGCCGACCTACAAATGCCTAATCGGGCGGTTTTGGTGTTTTCAGGGTTTCGAGCCCTTGATGGGCGCCGAGTATCGCAGGGCCGGGCGGATTTTAGGGAGCGTGTGTCTGAGCGCTAGCGCAGCCGGGAACGCAAGGGCGGTTTGCGCGCCAGCGCAAGAAGCCCTGGAGTGGAGGTGTAGCGCGTGAGTTGAGCGACCGCCGCCCGGACCGAGAAGCGCAGGCAACGCAAGCTTTGCGGTTTTCGGCGCCAGCCGAAAGAAGCGAAGCTGGAGTGCCGTTAAGCGCGTGCAGGGGACCCGGCCTCCGGCCGGGCGCGATCACGGGCGACCAGCGCTTTTGGTTACTTTTGGGGCGTTTGCCAAAAGTGACTCACCCTGCAAGCGAAGTGCAGGTGAGAACGCAGGGGTGGTTTGCGCGACAGCGCAAGAAACCCCGGAGTGGAACCGTCGCACGTGTGGGCGAAATGATTTTGACTTTGAATCCAGCCTTCGCGCCACCGGCGCACAAAAGCCGCAAGACACAACAACTCCTACTTCTTTTTGGGATGTTTAACCCCTTCTTTGGCGACAGCTGAGAAAGGATCTTCCGGCCATGGATGCTTGGGATAACGACCTCGCATGTCTTTGCGGACGTCTGGATAGGCGTTGGCCCAGAAGCTTTCCAGATCGGCGGTGACTGCCAGCGGCCGGCCGGCGGGGGATAGCAGGTGCAGGACGACGGGTAGTTGACCGCGAGCTATCCGTGGGGTGGCGGTCCAGCCGAACACGCTTTGCAGCTTGGTGGCCAGTATCGGACCACCTTCGACTGTGTAGTCCAGATTCACGCTTCGCCCGGTGGGGATGGTCAGGCTGGGTGGCAGCAGTTCATCGAGCTGTTGAAGTCGGGGGTAATCCAGACGGGCTTTGAGGGCGCCGAGCAGGTCGATGCTGTTCAACTCGGTCCAGCGTCGCTTGCCGGACAGGAACGGTCCCAGCCAGGTGTCCAGTTCATCGGTCAATGCGGGCTCACCGAAATCCGGCCAATCGTCGGGCCAGAGTTGGTGGGCGAGACTGGCGCGGGCTCGCCACTGTCTGGCCTTCTCCGACCAGTTCAATGCGTCCAGGCCGCGCCGGCGGACCGCATCGAGCAGGCCGGCTTCCAGCGTGGCGGCATCCAGATTGGTCACCGGTTTTTCGGACAGCACCAGGGCACCGAGCAGACGCCGTTCAAATGCCACGACCGTGCCGCGCTTTTCATCCCATTCGGCAACGGTCTGCCTCTTGATCCGTGCAGCCATGTCCTGTTCCAGATCGCGGCGGTCAACCGCGGCGGCCAGATAAATGCGCGCTTCGCGCGACTGACCATCGAGTTCGGCAGCGACCAGAAAATCGTTGCCGGCCAGGGCATCATCGTCGAACAGAAAGGCCCCGCGACCATTGCTGAGCAGAAACCTGCCGCGCCGGCTGCGGTTCTGGCCGATTCGGTCGGGAAAGGCCAACATCAGCAAGCGGCCGATATGGTCAGTGTCGGCATTGTTTGGTCCGGAGCGATCGTCGAGTGACCGGGCCAGTTTTCGCACCTGGGCCAGGCGGCCGCGGTGGACCGCGCCGCGGCCGGTGCGCAAGGCCCGGTGGCGCAGGACCAGGTCGGAACCTGGTCGGTCGATCAGCAGATCGCGCTCGCTCAATAGCGCGGCCAGTTCGGCTGCCAGTGTTCCCAGCCCACGTTCGCGCCCGCGAATCAGCAGATGGGCCAGGCGCGGATGCAGACCGGGCTCCAGCAATTTGCGACCATGTTGAGTCAGTCGACCAGCTTCATCCAGGGCGTCCAGCGACTGCAGCAAATCGACTGCCTGTTGCCAATGGGCCCTGGGCGGCGGGTCCAGCCAGGTCAGCTGGCCGGGTTCCAGTGTTCCCCATCGAGCCAGTTCCAGCACCATCGCAGCCAGGTCGGCTTCGAGAATCTCGGGTGGCGTAAAGGCCGGCAGGGTCTGGTGCTCGCCCTGGGACCACAGCCGATAGCAGACGCCGGGCTCCAGTCGTCCGGCACGGCCGGCCCGCTGCTCGGCGCTGGAGCGGGAAATGCGCGTCGTGATCAGGCGCGCCATGCCGCTGTTCGGGTCAAACTGTGATCGGCGCTGAAGTCCGGCGTCGATCACCACCCGCACTCCCTCGATGGTCAGGCTGGATTCGGCGATTGCGGTGGCCAGCACGACCTTGCGCTGGCCGTCTGAAGGCGGGGCAATCGCTGCATCCTGATCATGGCCGGAGAGATCGCCGAACAGCGGGGCCAGCAAAACGTCCTTCGGCAAGGCGTCGGAAAGCAAGTCGGCCACGCGCCGGATTTCGCCCACGCCTGGCAGAAATACCAGAATCGACCCGGCCTCTTCGGCCAGCGCATGGCGAACGCTGGCGGCGACATGATTGAGCAGGTCGCGCTGGGCGGGAGCCGGGCGGTAAGCGACATCAACCGGAAAGTTTCGGCCTTCCACGCTGATCACCGGGGCATCATCCAGCAGCCGGGCCAACGGCTCGGTATCCAGCGTTGCCGACATGATCAGAATTCGAAGATCCTCTCTAAGCGCCTGCTGTGATTCACGCGTCAGCGCCAGTCCCAGATCGGTGTTGAGCGAGCGCTCATGAAACTCGTCAAACAGCACGGCGGCATAGTCAGTCAACCCGGGGTCAGACTGAAGCATTCGCGTCAGAATGCCTTCCGTGACCACTTCGATCCGGGTGGCGGCCGACACCTTCGTGTCCAGGCGTACCCGATAGCCCACCGTCTGACCCACTTCTTCGCCCATCGCACGTGCCATGAAACGTGCCGCCGTTCGCGCGGCCAGTCGCCGGGGTTCAAGCATCAGAATACGGCGATTGCCACGCCATGATGCACTCAGCAGCGCGGGCGGCACCTGGGTGGTTTTACCGGCGCCCGGAGGAGCCTGCAGCAGCACCGTGGTGTGGGCTTCCAGGGTATCCAGCAGGTCTGGAAGAACTTTTTCGATGGGAAAGAACAAGATACAGGGTTCGGAGGTCGGGGTTGAGGGTTCAGCATACAGGCGTTGCATGGCCAAAGGCTTCCTGGTTGTCGGTTTGCTATGATCGGTCCAAGAGGGTCTGAGGTCAGCCTGCATGGACAAGCGCGAAGACAGGGAGGAGATCAAGTCACTGCTGGAACAGCTCGCTCGCTTGCCGAGGGAGCAGCGAGCGGCATTTCTGCATTCGGCTTGTGTCGATGGTCAAATACGCGAGGAGGTCCTGGAGTTGCTCCGGATCGACGAAGAATCGACTCGGGTGAACACTCGGCACGACCCTGGCGACGACGCGGCCTTTCTGAGCGACGATCTGGAAGGACACCAGGTCGGTCGCTTTACGGTTATTCGGCGTATCGGTACCGGTGGCATGGGAACGGTGTACCTGGCCGAGCGTCACGACGAGGGCCTGGTTCAGCAGGCGGCGCTGAAGATCGTTCAATCCGGCGTATTCAGTCAGCTCTCGCGTGAATTGTTTCTGCGCGAGCGGCGCATTCTTGCCAGCCTTGATCATCCGGGAATCTGTCCGTTGATTGACAGCGGGGTCACGGCCGACCAGCGACCCTGGTTTGCGATGCCGTTTCTCGAAGATGCGCAACCGATCACCACCTATTGTGAGACCCAAGGCCTGAACGAGCGAGACCGGGTCAGGTTGTTTCTTGAAGTGTGCCGTGCGGTTCACCATGCGCACCAGAACCTGGTCGTCCACAGCGACATCAAGCCGGCCAATGTGCTGGTGACTTCCGCAGGCCAGGTTCAGCTGCTGGATTTCGGTATCGCGCGTTTGCTTCAGACTGATCAGAACGACCCGACCCTGTTCTACGATGGCAAGAGGCCGATGACGCTGGACTATGCCAGCCCGGAGCAACTGACAGGCCAATCGTCGACTACCCAGAGTGATGTGTATTCACTGGGCGCACTGCTCTACCGGCTGCTGGCCGGTGACAAGCCGTGGCGTCTCGACCCTGCCAGAGACCTGACGACTCAGATCACGGACCGGCCGTTTCCGCCGAGACGCGGTGTCCGCGGCCGTCTGCAGGATGATCTGTACAACATTGCGCTCAAGGCCATGGCGGTATCGCCGGATGAGCGTTACGGGTCGGCCCAGGCGCTTGCCAATGATATCGAATGTTGGCTGTCGCGACGCCCGGTCAGTGCGCGGTCGCCCAGTTGGTCCTACCTGATGACCCGCTTCATGCAGCGCCACCGCTGGCCGGTGGCGTTGGCGGCCAGCCTGGCATTGGCCGGAGTTGTTGTGCTTGCCATCGTGCTGGTCAATGCCAACCGAATTTCGCTGCAGGCCGAGCAGATTGCACGTGAGCGCGATCGCGCGGAATCGACCGCCGAATTCTGGGCGCAACTGTTCGACCAGACTGATCCGGTACGCGCGCTGAGCCCGGTATCGGGCCTGGACGAACTGCTGGATCGGGCAGTAGAGCAACTGGAGCAGGAAGTCAGCATGAGTCCATCTGTCCGGGCCAATCTGTTGGGCGTAATCAGTACCGCCAACTGGAACCTGGTTCGTCCGGAACCTGCTCGCGGCGCCGCCGAATTGGCGACCCGCTTGCTTGACGAGCAATCCGAGCCTCGGACCAGGGCGATGGCCTGGAAGCAGCTTGCCAATATCGCGTTTGCCCAGACCGATTTGCCGCAAGCGCGAGCGGCTGCTGATCAGGCACTGGTCGCGCTGGCCGAGATTTCATCGCCGGAACCACTCATCGAGTCCGTCATTCTGGATGCTCATGCCCTGATTCTGGATTCCGAGGGGCGCACGGCTGAAGCGGCCGAGGTCCTGGAGCGAGTGGTTGAGCTGCAGCGGGATATGCCGACCGGACAGAAATACACCGACAAGTCGACAGCGCTGGGCAATCTGGCCCATATGTATTTCAATCTGGCGCGAAGTGGCAATGAGCCAGAGCAGAATTTCGAGCGCGCTCAGAACATGCTGCAGCAAGCCATTGACCAGACCCGCGATCAGTTTGGTGACAGTCATCCGCGCCTGGTCAATATGTACAACGGGGCGGGAACCATTGCGATGACGCTGGGGCAGACCGAGCGCGCGCTGGGTCACTACAATGCCGCCGAAGCCATCGCCCTGCAGTCCTTTCCTCCCGGTCATGAAGTACTCGCCTACCTGCACTTCAACCAGGGCCTTTTGCACTGGCGAATGGGTCGGATGACCGAATCCCTCCGGGCCACGGACAAAGCTCTTGCTGCCACCCGAACCTCTCTGCCTCAGGATCATGAGCATCTGGCGGATTGTCTGGTCGGGCTGGCGCGAGCCCACCTTGCGCTGGGTCACATGGCGCAGGCCGCCAGAGCGCTCGAAGAGCTTGAGGCCGTCCTTCCTGAGTTGGCCGACAACCGGTCAACCTTTCTGTGGCATGAATGGCTCAGTGCCCAGTTAGCCCGTGAGTCCATACCGGCCGATGCACTGGCTGATCTGGAAGAACGAATTGAACAATCGACCGATCCCGACCTGCAGCGGGCGCACCTTCAGCTGACAGAAAAGTAGTAAGTTCAGTCGTCGAAGATGTTGCCGTACAGGCCGCTTTTGGTGCGGAAGAAATTGCCGTGCAGATAGCGGTAGTGCCGGTCAAGGGTGGCGATTCGTTCCATATCTGCCTGGTCGAGTTTCACCTCCGCACTCTCCAGGTTCTGCCGGATGCGGTCCGGGTTGGTGGACTTGGGGATAACAGCGGTCCCGCGGGCTACGGCCCAGGCGATGAGGATCTGCGCTGGTGTTGCCCTGTGGCGGTCGGCGATCTCGCCGATTGCGTCGTTTTCCAGCAGCGATGGTTCATCGTCGGCCTTGATCGAGTCCGGGCGATCGTTGCTGCCCAGCGGAGAATAAGCTGTGACCAGAATCTTGTGGTTGCGGCAGTATTCCAGCAGCTTTTCCTGTTGCAGGTAGGGGTGCAACTCGACCTGATTCATTGCCGGCATTTCAGAACCATTTGCGCCAAGCTCATCCAGTTTCTGGATGCTGAAATTGGAAACGCCTACATGCCGGGTCAGACCTTGGTCACGTGCCGCGAGCAAGGCCTCCCAGGTTTCGCTGATCGGTGCCTGCTCGGGCGTGAGAAAATCGGATTCGTCCTGCGGGAATCCTGCCAGGCCCGAGCGGAAAGCCACGGGCCAGTGCATCAGGTACAGGTCGAGATAGTCGAGCTGCAAGTCGGCAAGCGTCTTTTCAAGCGCCGGTACGACGTCACCTTTCCGGTGTGCGTTGTTCCACAGTTTCGAGGTGATGTGGACATCCTCGCGACGGATGCTGCCCTTGGCAAATACCCGGCGCAGCGCCTCACCGATTTCGGCCTCGTTGCGGTAGATCGCCGCGCAGTCGATATGACGATAGCCGGCCTCGAGCGCGTCTTCCACGGCCTGGCCAACTTCGCCCGGCTCCGACTTCCAGGTGCCCAGACCAATCGCATCGATGGTGTCGCCGTTACGAAACTGCAATGTCTTCATGGTCATGTCGCTTCAGGTGTGAAATTGGATCCGGCCCCGGAAAATCAGCTGTTGATGAATCCGAACTTGCCTTGAAAGAAGGGGCCAATCAAGGGGATGGGCTCCTGCTTTTCGTTGATGGCGTTGATCAGGCCAATGACCCAGAGCACGATAAGGCCGAGGTTGACGATCATCATGAGCAGGCCGAGTATTCCGAGAATGGATGCCAGGATTTGCCCGACAATGGCAACGGCGATTGCCGTAAGGATCAATCCAAGACTCTGCTCGATATGAAATCCGGCCGCCGCTGATTTGTCGTCCTTGCCTTTGTGGACGATCAGCGCAATCAGCCAGCCGATGATGGTGATGTAGGCAACGATGCCGATGGCTTTATTGGACATGCAAGTTCTCCCGTCAATTTTAGAATCATCAAAGTGCCGCCACGCCCTCCGTTTCCCCGAAACCACTATTCTCCCGCCCGAATCTACGGTCAGTTGCCAGATAGTGGCACACAAATGATGAGATTTCATTAAAGAACGCTCAAAGCTTCCAGGCTCCTGTCCAATGTTTGAGCTTTGAGCCAGTTCATGACTTCCACTTGATATTGCAACCGATGCTCGGCTTCTGGTCAGCGTTAACCGGCTGATCGGCGATCACCGCGTCCATCGCCGTTCGGATATCCCGACCGGTGACCGGGCGGCCGTTGCCGGGTCGGGAACTGTCGAACTGGCCGCGGTAGACCAGTTTGCGGTCGGCGTCAAACAGAAAGAAATCGGGCGTGCAGGCAGCCGAGTAGGCGCGCGCAACGTCCTGACTCCTGTCGTAGAGATAAGGGAATGAGAATTCCTTGAGCTCGGCCAGTTCCTTCATTCGCTCCGGGCGGTCCTGGGGGTAGCCGGTGACATCGTTGCTGCTGATGGCGGCCATTCCGATCCCGGTTCCCTGGTAGTCCTTGCCCACCTGGACCAGTTCGTCGAGCAGATGCTTGACGAACGGGCAGTGGTTACAGATGAAGACGATGAGAGTACCCTTCTCGCCAGCAATCTCGTCGAGCGAAATCGGGCGATTGCTGATAGTGTCGGTCAGAGAAAAATCCGGTGCCGGCGTGCCAAGGGCCAGCATGGTCGACTCAGTCTTTGCCATCATTCACCTCGTTGTCGGTCATTGTTTCAGGGGCCACCATCACGACCGGGAAAGGCCGGGTTGCTTCACCAGTGTAAATAGTGCGATGAGGAAAGGGAATCTCGATTCCGCTCTCATCGAAGGCCTGCTTGATTTCGGCACCCAGGCTGTTCTTCAACAGCAGGTAATTCTCGCGGCGGGTCCAGGCCGAGAACTGGATATCCAGCGAGGACTCGCCAAAGCCGGTAAAAATGAACAACGGGGGAGGCTCGTCCAGGCACAGGGGATTGCGATCAGCCACCTCCGTCAGCACTTTCTGAACTCGTCCGATGTCTTCCTTGTAGGCCACCCCCAGCAACAGATCCAGACGCCGAATCGGAAAGCGGGTCAAGGTCGTGACTTCGCTCTTGATCAGGCTTTCATTCGGAATGCGCACGAACAGGTTGTCGAACGTGCGCAGCTTGACCGAAAGCGCGTCAATGGAAAGTACTTCACCGGTGGTCGTGCCGACCCGGATCAGGTCGCCGATCTCGAAGCTGCGCTCACCGATCAGGAACAATCCGCTGATCAGATTGGATGCCGTGGTTTGCGAAGCAAAGCCCAGGGCCACGGTGAGCACGCCGGCGGCACCCATGATGACGGCCAGCGAAAAGCCGAGCTCGCGCATGGCGGATGCGACAAACAGGCCGAGCAGTCCATAGAAAACCAGGCGACGCAATAGCTGCAGGACCTGCGCGCTGAGTCGCTCGCGCAATGCTCGCGCGACCAGTCGACTGCACAGCGAGGCGAGAATCAATCCGACCATCAGGAGCACGATTGCCCTGACAATCGCCAGCAAATAATCCATCTGGATCTGGGACACAATGCTCTCGATCATGCACCGTCACCGCCAAACAGCAAGCCAAAAGCCCGGGTAATGCCAAACCGGCCCGGCTCGGCGCGTGCTTCGGCGATCCGCTTTAGATTCGAGCCATCAATCTTGTGAGTATCCAGTCGCACGGTTGCCAGATCGTCGCGGTCGTTCCGGGTCAGCGTGACCCGTTGAGTCCAGAGGCGTGCCTGGTCGTCGGAATACAGGGACAGCATCGGCACCGGCAGGCTGATCTTGTCCATCACCAGCGGTTCATCGGCTTTATTCTGTATGGTCAACGGGGTTATGGCGCGGTGGATGCGTTGAGGCAGATCGGCCACATTGTGACGCGCCTGGGTTCGCCCGGCGTAGCAAATTTCACCTTCGCGTGTGTTGGGTCCGAACCAGGTATCGGACAAGCGCAGCATCGGCAGTTCCTTGAGTCGAACGGGTGGATCACCCACCTGGATCAGCAACCAGAGGGGTGTCGACAGGTACAGCGTAATGGATTGGCCGCTCAGGACCGACAAGGGCTGGCGCGGTCGGATAACGACCGGCCGGTCGGCGAGTCGGGGTGCTAGAACCAGGTTGCCGTCCTTGCCATCGTGGACGAAGCGCTCGGTATGCTCGGGATCCGCGCCGTCGGCCATTGTGAAACGGGCCTCAACATCGGCCTCGCTTTCATCGAGGAACGATTCACGCAGCGTCCATTCACCCATCTCGTGGGCAATGACCAGTTCCAGCGTGCCGAGCTGGCAAATCAAGTGCTGGCCGGCCGGCACCCGGTGGGGACGCCACCAGGGGGCGGGTCTGTTGGCTGCTGAGCTGGATTTCATCGCGGCTCAGTGTACAACGGACGAACTGGTTCTTCGCGGGAGGCAATGGCTTGTCTTAGCAACGTTGCGAGCCGGCGGGCTCCCGGGCCGGCGGCATCGGAATCCGCAAAGACCAGATAGAGCATGGCCCAGCGCTCCCCGCCTTCGTTCAGCGGCAGTGGCTTGAGGGCACCGGTATCAAGTTCGCTGCGAATGATGTCTTCGGCATACCAGGCAAACCCCAGCCCCATGCAGGCCGCTCGAATCGAGGTTGCCTTGGCACTGACTGTCCAGCGCTGGTCGGTGACGCGTGGCGCGGCATCCCCGGTTGGCTGGGTGCCGCTGTCGCGCACGATCAGGTGGCGATGATGGCGCAGGTCGTCGGCGGTCAGCGTTCGTCCCAGCTGGTGAAGCGGGTGGGCGGGCGAGGCCGCTGCAATGAAACGTACCGGCATCAGGGGATCGCCGACAAAGCCGCCGGGAATGGAGGAGGCAATCGCCAGGTTGACCCGCCCCGATGTCAGCAGTTCTGCCGTTCCGCCCAGAACCGACTCATGCAGCTGTATGCGCATCTCGGGGTGCTCGTTCGAGAGCGTGGCCAGGCATTCCAGCAGCAACCAGGTTGGGAAAATGATTTCGGCGGCTATGCCCAGCTCCGCCTCCCATCCGCGGGCCATCTGGGCGGCTGCCCGCTCCAGACGGGAGGCTTCGGCCAGCAATGCCTTGCCACGGCGATATAGCGAGCGTCCGGCGGGTGTCAGCTCGGCCTTGCGCCCCTTGACCACCAGCGCATCGATATCCAGCAGCGTTTCAAGCTTGTGCACCGCATAGCTGATCGTCGACTGGGACTTGTTCAGCGCTTCGGCCGCCTGTGCATAGCCCCCTGCCTCCACCACCGCCACCAGTGCCCGCCATTGCTCCAGACTGATCCGTGGATTGTCCATAGATCGACTAAATCGAAAGATTAGCGCCATATTTTGCGCTTTTTATTCGATAAAAACAAACGGATACTGGGGACAACAAAAACCGGCCAAAAGGCGAAAGGGCCAAAACCCCTTAGCCCCTTAACCCTTCAACCCATCATTTCGTGAGGTCCATATGAAAACGCTTCTAGTGATCAAATCCAGTCTGTTCAATGGCTCCGGTCAATCCAGTCAGCTGGCCGACGAGTTTGCCGCTCGCTGGCAGGAGGCCAATCCGGAAGGCCGAGTATTGTGTCGTGATCTGGCGCTGGACCCGGTTCCCCACCTGACCGCCGACGCGTTCAATGGTTTTCGTGCCGAGGCGGCCGAGCGGACACCCTTACAGCAGGCAGCGGTAGCGGTTTCGGATGCGCTGATTGCCGAGCTCAAATCCGCCGATGCGGTAGCCATCGGATTGCCGATGTACAACTTCTCGGTTCCGTCCACCTTCAAGGCCTGGATGGACTACGTCGCTCGGGCCGGTGTAACGTTCCGCTATACCGAGAATGGGCCGCAAGGTCTGATTGACGACAAGCCGGTCTACGTCTTCGCTGCACGTGGCGGAAAGTATCAAGGGACCAGTGCCGATACCCAGACCGGTCTGATCGAGGCTTTTTTCGGCATGCTGGGCTTGAACAAGCTGACCTTCACCTATGCTGAGGGACTGGCAATGGGCGAGGAAGCGGCCGAGCGCTCGCGTGCCCAGGCCCAGGATCAGATCCTTCAATTGGCTGCCTGACTTTGTTGAAACAACGACTTGCGAAAAGGAGTAATTGGAATGACTGAACGTACCCTGCAACGTGTGATCGCGTCGGTTCCCACTTCCGATGGTGCCGGCGTCAAGCTGCGCCGCAGCCTGGGCTCTAGCCATTTTGCCCGGCTCGACCCGTTCCTGATGCTCGACGAGTTTTATTCCGACAACCCGGATGACTATATCGCCGGTTTCCCGTCGCATCCGCATCGCGGCTTCGAAACCGTGACTTACATGCTTGAAGGCCGCATGCAGCATCAGGATCATCTGGGCAATACCGGTGACCTGGGTCCGGGTGGCGTACAGTGGATGACTGCCGGGCGCGGTGTGATTCATTCCGAGATGCCGCAACAACGCGATGGACGCATGCGAGGATTCCAGCTCTGGATCAACCTGCCAGCGGCCGAGAAGATGAAGCCTGCGGGTTATCGCGATATTCCGGCGGAGAACATCCCTGAAGTCGAATTTGACGGCGGCCTGGTTCGAATCATTGCCGGAACCCTCAGCGCCAACGACAAGAGCGTTTCCGGACCGATCAATGCACCGGACCGCCCCTTGTCAACCGATCCGCTGTTTCTGGATGTGCGGCTCAATGCCCAGCGGGAATTCGACGTCCCCGTTACCGGCGGTCATCAGGCCTTTGTCTATCTGTACGAGGGCGAGGCAAGGATTGGCGACAAAACCGTGCCGCATCGTGCCGCCGGCATTCTCGGTAATGGCGAACGCGTGACCATCCGGGCCGGAGATGACGGGGCTCGTCTGCTTCTGCTGGCAGGCAAGCCGATCGGGGAACCGATTGTTCAGCACGGACCGTTCGTGATGAACACCCGCGAAGAGATCGAGCAGGCGATGTGGGACTATCGCGACGGCAAGCTGACCGAGCCGGCCTGAGGGCTGCAACTACAGGAATACTTCACAGAAACGAAAACCCCGGCTCGATGGCCGGGGCTTTCGTTGTTAGACCGATGCGCTAAACGGATTCAGCCGTCGTCATCCGTCGCTTCTTCGATCTCGTCGCCCGCTTCTTCCAGCTCCTCGCGGGCTTCTTCCATGGCCTCGTCGACTTCACGACCGGCTTCTTCGGCAGGACCTTCATTGTTACAAGCGCCCAGCAGGCCGCCGGACAAAGCCAGCAGAAGGGCGAGAAAAATCGTGCGCCATCTTTTCTTCGATTCGATGCTCATGAGTCCATGTTCTCCTTCAGTTCGTTGAACTTTTTGGCGATGGCCTCGCGGCTGTCGCCATACTTTTCCTGGATCCGGGCAATCAATTCGTCCTTGTTGCCCTCGGCCTTCTTGACATCATCATCGGTAAGATCGCCCCACTGCTGTTTGACTTTGGCAGTGAACTGATCCCACTTTCCTTCTGCTTGATCCCTGTTCATTGTCCAATCTCCTTAGTGATCGTATCTAATGCCAGCTGGACAGTTTAGACACTCTATCAGCCGCGTACATTAACCTGGGTTAATGCTGAAGTTCCGTGCGTCACCACACACTTCAAGCTCAGGCCGCTGGTTCCAGATTGGTGTCATCAGGGCCGGCAACCCGGGCCCAGTTGGAGCCGATGTCGAGATAGCTGCGGTCGAACCCAGCCAGCGAAATCAGGCCATCCAGGTCATCGATCCGGACCCGATTATTGTCCATGCTGACCAGATCCTGCTCACGCAGTTGGGTCAGAGTGCGGCTGACATGGACCGCCGACAGTCCGAGTGCGTCGCCAATCACGCTCTGGTTCATCGGCAGTTCAAATTCATCGGTATCGACATGCAGACGCGTTTTCATTTCCAGCAGGAAATGAGCCAGGCGCTCAATCGCCGGGCGGCGTCCAATATTGATAATGCGTTCGGTCAGCAAGGCATGTTCGCGGGCCAGAACCAGGAGGAACAGATCGGCCAGGCGCGGAGCCTGTTGAAAAATCTCCCCGAGGCGCTGGCGGGGGAATGGGCAGGCAGACAGATCGGTCAATGCAACGAGTTCGGACTGGGCCCGATCAAATCCGATTTCGCGCAGACCCATGATCTGGCCAGCCAGGAAGATTTCCAGCACCTGGCGCTGGCCGTCGGCCATCACTCGAGTGGCGCAGGCCCACCCCTTGTTGAGGCTGAAAAAACAGTGCGTTTCGCTGCCGGCTATTGTGAGCACCTCACCGGCCGGGTAGTCCCGCACATCTCGCTCCAGCGATTGCAGCAGTTCAGTTTCCTGGTCACTCAGATCCCTCAGTCGGCTGAACTGGGCGACGATACAGCTTTCCTCAATCATCCGGTTGGCTCCCGGTAGTTGTTCTCGAAATATTATCCCGATTCCGGTGATTCACGAATACCGTTTTGCCATCGCTCAATGGTCGACTTCGGCAGCGGAAAATAACCGTTGATGACCTCCGACCTGGTGGCTTCGTCATCCTCGATGAGCTCCAGGTGCCAATCTCCAATCCGGTCAATACACAAGCAGTCGTCAATGTCGAAAAGGTCGTCCTTGTGGACGCTCTGTCGACCGGGCAAGAGACTGGCTTTGGCGATGGTCTTGGCCTCGGCCTTGCCGGTGGCCGCGACAAAGGCATAGGCGTGCTGTTCGGCGAACTCGTCCGGCTGATAACCGCCCAGATTGATGAAAAACAGCTTGTGAATGCCGACGCCAGGCACGCTGCGAAGCTCGATCCGGTATCCATCGACCTGGTCAAGTCGGACATAGGCATCGACGTGCAGGCCCTGTGGCTTGCCAAACCATTGATCGAGCAACTGCTCATGCAGATCCTCGAGGCGGCTGCCAACTCCGAAGGCGACATCGTGCAGCTCGATATTGCAGCCATCGGCGCGACCGCCCAGGAGTACCCCGTAGAGGCAGCCAGGCTGCGCAACAGGATGGCGTTCGTTCATCGTGTGTGGTTCGCTCATCGGCTGATGCTACTCGAAGCGATCACGGAAGATAAGATCAGGATCGATGATCAGCCCGTCTGGATTTCGTCCATCGAGTTCCAGCAAGTACGCCTGCAGTCGCACCAGATCGCCGGCATTCAGGCCGGAGGCCACACGGTGAGGCTGGGCCAGCGCCAGGTCATCTGCGGTTGATACCGTGATGTGGTCCAGCGCCGGACTCTGCCAGCTGGTGGTCGATTCACGCGTCACCACGACCGTATTGCCGTTGCCTGCGTTGAGTGGCACGTCGTCGAAGCGCAGACGGCGCCACTGGAAAGCGACCTGCTGCTGGCTGAATGACAGCTCCTGATAGTGACTGCCGTTGACGGTGATGCTGAAGACGCCACCGGTATTGGGGTTGATGCGTAGCTCGATCGCGCCGGGTCCGCCACTGCCGCCGTCGACGTTGGTGAAGGTCGCCGAGGCATTGTCGTCGCCGAATGTGACCAGGGCACCATGGGCGGTGCTATCCCAATTGATCTCGATGAAATCCGGCACCGACGCACCACCGGCCAGACTGGCATTCTCGGCCTGGAGGATCTCGCCGCCGGCTACTCTGAAAACCTGCTCCAGGACTTCGGCCGACCCATCGTGAAAATAGGGGGCTGAATCCCAGACACCGAGCAAGGTCTGAGTCGACATGCCGGTCAGTGGTTGGCCGAGCCGGAAGCCCGAGCTGGTTCTGATCGTGCCTACATTGTGCAAGGTGGCCTCGCCCACCGTGGAGTCGGTGTAATCAGTCAGCGGATCATGGCAGCTGCTGCAGTCGAGATTTTCGAACACGTCGGCACCGGACAGCGCGTCGACACTCATGCTGCCGTCAAATTCCCGCCAGGGGCTTTTTGGCAGCTTGGCGGTGGTCAGCGAGCTCAGATAGGCGGCCAGTTGATCGAGTTGGGCGCTGCGCCCGGCGTTCGGTGCTCCCAGCGGCGGATTGGGTGACTCGCCTTCGGGAAGAAAGCCCAGGCCGCCGAATTCCTCGACGATGTCGAGGACAAAATCCTGCGGCTCATCGAAATTGGCGGTCCAGTGAAGGTTGCCATGACCCATTCCACCACGGCCGCGCAGATCCTGGGTATTGCGGAAGCCTTCGCCACGCTGGGTGAAATCCCAGGTTCGACCATCGTGGCGGCCGTCAATATGGCAACTGGCGCAGGAAATATAGGCCTCAAAGCTCATCTGATTGGCGCCCTCGGGATGATTGCCGGCAAAATAGAAGATCTGTTTGCCGGCCAGCACCTCGGGCGACAGGGTTTCGGTGCTGCTGCTGAGGTGATGGCTGGTGGTGAATTCGCGGTCGCCGCTGGCCAGAAAACTGCCAACCTGAATGCGGCTGACATTTCGACTCATGAAATTCTCGACCCAGAGCGAACTGGTCTCACCATCCCAGGCCAGACCCCGCGGTGCGGCGCCGACTTCCTGGCGGGCCAGGGAAGTCTGTCCGCCACCGGCCTGAATGGCCAGGTCATCGAATACTGCAACCAGGTTGTTGCCTTGAAACGCGGCAAACACGTAGTCGCCACGTGGCGAGAACGCCAGGGCGCTCGGCGAGTCGGCATTGTCCCCGTCGATTCGAGCATTGGAGGTGGAATCGACGCCCGGTTCTATCGGGGGATTGGCATTCAGATCAACGCGTCCCAGCATCGGCCGGACCGTGCTGTCATGGGCCAGTGGCAGATTCAACCCGGTGCCTTGATCGAAATACAGACCGCGGTTAGTGTCGGCCTTGATCGCGGTGTACCAGAGCCAGTCCTGGTGCGGATCGATCACCAGGCTGCTCAGGTAATTCGGCACGCCAGGTCCTTGCGACCCGCCGCCATCCAGGCCCGAACGGCCCCGGTCACGGCGCAAGCGGATGGTATCGGCCAGGCTCATGGTATCGGCATCGACTTCCCAGATTTCACCGTGATGTTCGGCGGAGATGAAGCGGGCAACGAACAGCCGCTGTCCATCGCCGCTCAGGGCCATTGCTCCAGCGTTGGGCCCAAGATCGAGCTGGCCGGTCTGGGCGCGGGTCTGGGCGTTGAATCGCAGCACCTGCCCGTGACCTCGATCACTGGTGGCCCGGGCGTGGGTCGAGGCGAAAACGGTGTCGCCGCCCGCGTTGACCACCAGCGCCTGCGGTGCGCTGCCGTAGCCGGTGTCGATACTGTCGATCAGGGCACCACTGCTGTCGAGCACCAGTAATCGATCGCCACCGGCCAGCGCCACCCATGCCTGACCGCTGGCCGGAATCACCGCGACCGATACCGGTGTTATCGCCGTATCGAGCCCCAGCATCGGACCAATCGCTATTTCGCCCAGCAACGCGCCGCTATCGGCGTTCAGGCGCGAAACACTGTCATTGTCACGGTTGACGACCCAGACCTGGCGCCGATCCTCGTCCACGGCTATGCTGCTGGATGCCGTCGGCAAGGGACCTTCGGGCAGGGCGGCAACCGTCACTGTTCGAGTCTGGGTAACGACCGAGCTGGTGCCATCAGGCTTCAGGTCCCGGACCTGTACCTTGACTTCGAAATGGCCGGGATTGTTGAAGGTATGGCTGAACTGATTGTTGCTCGACCAGGCGGAGCTCGGAATACCATCGCCGGGCGAGAAGCGGTATTCGATCGGATCGCTTTCGGGATCGCTTGCGGTTGCCAGAAGAGTGATGCCCTGGCCCGGATCAATCGGCGAGGCGCTGGTGGTGAAGCTGGTGATTTCCGGCGCTGCATTGCCGCCGCCGAGTGCATTGCCGGTAGAAAACGTGAATGAATAGCCCTCTATGCCGTTGCCTGCCGCGTCCTTGATCCCGTCCGCCACGATCAGGACCTCGTAGGTGGTATCGGGGTCGAAATAGTCGTACGGCGTGATGGTCAGAATGCCGTCGTGCGAGAACGAGGCCCAGGCGTCGAGCGGGTCGCCTCCAACGGGTCGGACGATGACCGTTTCTCCGTTGATGATGGTAAAAGATTCCAGGGTCTCGGCAATGATCAGGCTGACCGGCGCGCCCAGAGGGTAGTTTGTCTGCCCCGGGCGCGGCACGTGGTATCCGACATACGGGGGGCGCGTATCCGGCGAGGCCTGGTGGCACCAGACCCCGACCCCGTCGCGTCCTCCGAAGCTGTAGGCACCGGTGACCAGCAGATTGCCGATCGGCATCTTGTACTGGCTGACATCAAGCTGACCGCTCACGCTGCCGGCCGGCCGGTTGTTGCCAACCTCGTCAAGCTCCAGCTCGGGAGTGAGGGTTTTCATGTTGATCTTGTGGCGGCGCGTAAAGACATACTCATCCTGAGTCTGCACGTACGGCACGTTGGTGCCGGCATCGAGATCCGGATCGCCGCTCAGATCCATCGTGGTCACCAATCTCAGATCGGTCGGGTCGGAATAGTCGATGACGTAGAACTGATCGCGCGGATCGCCACCTGACAGGACCAGGTAGTTCTGCCAGACCGCGCCGATATAGGCGCCAAAGGTGCCCGACAGCTTGTCCAGAAACTGGGGCGGGCCAGGCGGGCTCTGAAAGACCGGACTGATATCGTAGGAGACAACGCCGAGCATGGACGCATCGGAGACCATGAACAGGTAATTGCCGATCAGGATGGCGTTGCCGGCAATACCGTGGTCGGCCAGCGGTTCCCACTCGGCCAGCAATTCATCGCCTCGCCACAAACGTCCCTGCCCGGGGTTGGTGCCATACTGGATCCAGTTGAACGGCATGGCCCACGGATAATAAAGCCGGTGCAGGCCGCCACCGTCGGGGTCCGGTTGGTTCTGGGGAGTAAACCCGGCGGAAATTTCGCCCGGCGCCGAGGGCGGCATCAGCTGATCGACCAATTCGCCGGGACCGTCGCTGCGTACCCGACAGCCCCAGCCGCCGCAAACGTAGTCACCGATCTTGGTATGGGCGTGAGTTCCATGATCGGTCGGCACGCTGTTGCCGGACTGGTAGATACCGAGGGTGGCTGGATCATCCGGATCGCTGAAACGCCACCAGCGGGTCGAGCCACCGCCGACATTGCTCGAAAGAATGACCCCGTTGTGATAAACGATATTGGCGACCCGCCCCAATCCGACCTGGCGGTAGAGCAACTGACCGGGTTCGCAGCTCAGGTTGTCGGGAAATCCGGGAGTGACCGGCGGCACCTGAGCGTTTGCAGAAGAATGGTAGGTTGTGATAATCCCCACAATGAGGATAAGGCGTGCAAGCGCAGAAACTTTCATGTCCAGCATTACTCCCTGACGGTTTGTCCATCCCCCTGGCGCGGTCGCGCCGATAAAAAACTGAACGGCGATAGTAGATTGCTCCTCTCAACGGTGCAAGTCCCGGCTACAGCAGTGAATGCGGTTAGAATTCGGACATGCTGACATTTCTTCTTGCTATCGCTGCTGGCCTGGTTTTGTTGCTGTGGAGTGCTGAGCGCTTCGTCGCTTCTGCGTCAGGTCTCGCTGCCCGTCTGGGAATGCCGCCGCTGCTGATCGGCATGATCGTGGTTGGTTTTGGTACCTCCGCTCCCGAAATGACCGTGTCGATCCTGGCCGCCTGGCAGGGCAATCCGGGCATTGCGCTGGGCAATGCCTATGGGTCCAATATCACCAATATCGCCCTGATCCTTGGTCTGACTGCATTGATCCGCCCCATTGGCGTGCAATCGGAAGTGCTTCGCAAGGAACTTCCACTGTTGATTGGAATCAGTCTGCTGGCAGGCTGGCAACTCATCGATGGCAATGTGTCGCGTCTGGATGCCGCCGTCCTGCTGGCGGTTTTCGCGGTACTGCTGGGCTGGAGCATCCTGCAGTCTAGCCGTAACCCCGACGACTCGCTGGGGGGCGAAATGCAGGAGTCGCTCGACCTGGGCAAGACCACTTCGGGACGTTCGACGGTCTGGCTGGTCGTCAGTCTTCTGGTACTGATCGCCAGCTCACGGCTGTTGGTCTGGGGGGCGGTCGAAATTGCCACGGTACTGGGCATGAGTGACCTGATCATCGGCTTGACCATCGTTGCCATCGGTACGTCGCTGCCGGAGTTGGCTTCAAGCCTGGTTGCCGCGCGTCGTGGTGAGCACGATCTGGCAATCGGCAATATCATCGGCTCGAACCTTTTCAATACGCTGGTCGTGATCGGTCTGGCAGGGCTGGTCAGCCCGTTGCCGGTCGCTGGCGATCTGATCAGCCGTGATCTTCCGGTCATGCTGGGGCTGACGATAGCACTGTTGATTTTCGGCTACGGCTTTCGCGGACCCGGGCGGATCAATCGCCTGGAAGGCGGATTGTTGCTGGCTGCGTTTGTGATCTATACCCTGGTTCTGGTCATCTATCGCTGATCAGCGCCGCCGCCACAGGAGTGTTCGATGCTGCCCGGGTTTTCTCGCCGTACCACCGATTGTCGCCCCGCCGTTTTCTGGATCTCGCTACTGCTTGCGCTGGCCAGCAGTCCCGCAGCGGCCCAGACGGAAAGTGGAGTCCAGCCGGCACCGGTTGCCCAGGAAGGTACCGGGCCCTATCGCCAGCTGATTCTTCGTGGAGTGACACTGATCGACGGGACCGGAGCACCGCCGATCGGTCCGGTCGATATCGTCATCGAGAACGAACGGATTGCCAATATTGTCAGCGTTGGATCGCCTGGCGTTGCAATCGATCCGGAGGGTCGTCCGGAACTCGCAGAGGGCGGCCGGGAGCTGGATCTTGCCGGCCACTTTGCGCTGCCCGGGTTTGTTGACCTGCATGCTCATATTGGCGGTAGTGCGCAGGGGACACCGGCTGAATACGTTTACAAATTGTGGCTGGGTCACGGCATTACCACGATTCGCGATCCCGGCTCCTTCAACGGCCCTGACTGGACCTTCAGTGAGCGCTCGCGCTCGGCCGATGGCGAGATAACCGCACCGCGCATCATCGCCTACCTGAATTTCGGTCAGGGTTCGGAACGACCCATCGCAACGGCTGACCAGGCTCGTCGCTGGGTGCGTGACGCCGCCGATCGCGGGGCCGATGGCGTCAAGTTTTTCGGGGCCAGGCCGGAGGTACTGCTGGCCGCCATTGACGAAGCCCGCGAACGGGGGCTCGGAACGGCCATGCATCATGCCCAGATGGATGTTACCCGCGCCAATGTACTCGACACCGCCCGCGCCGGCCTGACCAGCATGGAGCACTGGTATGGTCTGCCGGAAGCCCTGTTTGCCGATCGGACCGTGCAGGATTATCCACCGGACTACAACTATGCCGACGAGTATGATCGCTTTGCCGCCGCCGGCCGTCTCTGGGCCCAGGCCGCCGGACCGGACCATCCGCGCTGGCAGGCGGTGCGCGATGAACTGATCGAGCTGGGTCTGACCATCAACCCGACCCTGACCATCTACCAGGCCAATCGCGATTTCATGGCCCAGCGCACCGCCGAGTGGCATGCCGACTACACCTTGCCCAGCCTGTGGGCATTCTTTCAGCCCAGCCGCACCGCTCACGGTTCCTACTGGTTCAACTGGTCGACCGCCGACGAAATCGCGTGGAAAGACAATTTTCGCCGCTGGATGATGTTCCTGAACGATTTCAAGAACCACGGCGGCAGGGTCGGCGTGGGTTCCGATGCCGGCTACATTTACAAGCTCTACGGCTTCGGCTTCGTCCAGGAGCTCGAGCTGTTGCAGGAGGCCGGTTTTCATCCGCTGGAAGTCATCCGGGCAGCGACGCTGGACGGCGCCAGGACACTCGGTCTGGACGATCAGATCGGATCGGTTGAAGTCGGCAAGCAGGCCGACCTTTTGATTGTCAACGGCAATCCATTGGCCAACTTCAAGCGCCTGTATGCCACCGGTGCGATCGAGCTGGACGCGAACAACCAGGTCATTCGGGCCGGTGGCGTTGAGTACACCATCAAGGGTGGACGGCTGTACAACTCCCGCGATCTCCTGGCCGATGTCCGCAGCATGGTTCAGACTGCCTGGGATGAATCCGGTCAGACCTTGCAGCAGCCGGGAATAGTTGCCGAGCCTGTCACCGGGCAGTGATATGAGTGAAAAGCTGTTGTCGTCACCGCCATGTCTGGCGGCTGAGTTTGAAGATTATGTGCTGGGAGTAAAAACCGCGGATCTGTCGCAATGCGATACTGACCGAATGGCCTTGCTCGAACGACTTGCCGCGTTGCTGGGTCCGGATGGGCTGCTCGATGCGGACGACGATCTGACTCGCTATATCAGCGAGCCGCGCGGACGTTTCCACGGCAAGCCACTGGCCGTGGTCCGGCCGGATTCAACCGAAAAAGTGGCCGGGGTGGTCCTTCTATGTCGCGAGTACGGCGTGGCCATGGTACCCCAGGGCGGTCATACCGGCCTGGTCGGCGGCGCTTCGGCCGCGCGCGGTGAGTTGATCATCAGCCTGGAGCGGATGCGATCCGTTCGCGAAGTGGATGCGGCTGATGGCAGCCTGGTGGTCGAGGCCGGATGCACGCTCTCAGCCGTGCGCGAGGCGGCGGCCGAGGCTGGTTTGCTGTATCCGGTCAGTCTGGCCTCCGAAGGCACTGCAACCATCGGCGGGACGCTGGCAACCAATGCCGGAGGCAACCTGACGATTCGCTACGGCAATACCCGAGAGCAGGTCCTGGGCCTCGAAGTGGTGCTGGCCGATGGACGGGTGCTGGACGAACTTTCTCCGCTGCGCAAGGACAACAGCGGCTACGATCTCAAGCAGCTTTTCGTCGGCAGCGAGGGCACCCTCGGGATCATCACGGCAGCGGCACTGCGACTCGAACCGGCACCGCGACAGACGGTGACTGCAATGGTTGCTACCGCGTCGGTAGATCATGGGCTGGAACTGCTCGCCCGGCTGCGCTCTCATCTGGGTGAAACCCTTTCGGCCTGCGAATTCCTGCCGCGTCTGGCGCTGGACCTTGTGCTGCAGTATTTGCCGGATTCTCGCGATCCGCTCGGTCAACACTATCCCTGGTACGTTCTGATCCAGGCCGACTCCGGTATCGCCGGCGACTGGCTCGAGGCCGCGGTGCTCGACGGACTGTCCGGTGCCCAAAGCGAGGGTTTGATTGCCGATGCCGTGGTTGCCGACAGCCAGGCCAGGGCGCGCGAGCTATGGCAACTGCGCGAAGCCATTTCGCCAGCGCAAAAAGTCGGCGGGGTGAGTCTCAAACATGATATTTCTGTGCCGGTCGGACGCATTCCAGCCTTTATCGCCCAGGCCATCCCGGCCCTTGAGCAGGCCGTACCCGGTATCCGCCCCTGCATTTTCGGCCACCTGGGTGATGGCAACCTGCATTTCAATCTGACCCAGCCCGAATCGATGAACGCCGCCGAGTATCGTGCCCTGGAACCGGCTTGCAATCGGATCGTCTTCGACCTGGTCCGCCAGTTTAACGGCTCGATTGCGGCTGAGCACGGTGTTGGTCTGCTGCGGCGTGAGGAGCTGGCAGATGGGCAGCGACTCAAGGTGGAAATAATGACCCGAATCAAGCAGGCACTTGATCCGGCCAATCTGCTCAACCCGGGCAAAGTGATTTAAGGAACCTCTGAACAAGTCTACGCGGAGCGCGTTTCAGTCGGAGAAGCCGCAGATC
>Ga0076930_100574_pt1 | contig 32204 bp, 31 predicted proteins | sample HotLakConsoUCCRE_FD_71149 | JGI IMG/M metagenome (GOLD analysis project Ga0076930, IMG submission 71149) | Hypersaline microbial mat communities from Hot Lake, Washington, USA - Hot Lake Consortium UCC-RE (version 3) (version 3) ...
CCTAATAGTAAATTTAATAAAAAATCATTTGGTTTTCAACACAGAATCTCTGGCACAAATACAATCTCTTGCTTGAATTTTAAGAACTGGCATTTAGAAGCTAAAATCATAAGTAGCACGCGTTTTGCTTCGCAACGCGCGCTATGGGACTAGTTTCTAGCTACCCTATCGCCAGCGTCTCGCTGGTGATGGATGATGGATGCTTAGGGCAGCATTGTAGCTAATAAGCACAAGTGGACACTTGCGCCATTGCAGTCAGATCCAATAGTAAAACTTAAAACCCAATCCAACTACCGCAAAAATTTCGTAATTAGCTCCAATTATTAATTCTCTAATTATTAATTACTAATTAAAAATCCTTAGTTTTGTCGTTAGCAAAAATTAAAACATTGATTAGAAATATTGCATTATTTATTCTTGTAGCCATACTCTTTGCTTCATGTGTAGGCAATAAACGCCTGGTGTATCTACAAAAGGATGACTTACACGAAAATCAGCTCAAGGATACGGTTTTAAGGGAGTATGATTTGACTTATCATGATTATAAAATCCAACCGCAGGATATTCTATCAGTTCAATTCACAAGTATAACAGAAGAAGATTTTGATATCTTCGAAGATTTTGGAATGGGCGGTGGAAATATAGCTGGTGGACAAGGTATGATAGGGTTAAGAGGAGAATTGGTAGATCCTCAAGGTATGATTGGTTTTCCTATTGTTGGGAAAATTAAAGTACAAGATATGACAATTTTTGAGGTACAAGATACACTTCAAAGTATAGCAGCTCAGTATGTTGAAGAGCCTGTGGTTAAAGTCCGCTTATTAAACTACAGATTTACAATTTTAGGTGAGGTGAATGGTGAAAGTGTAGTGACCACTCAAAATACAAGAGTAACCTTTATGGAAGCTATCGGAATGGCAGGAGGACTTACTGAATTAGCTAGTCGAGATAATGTGAAGATTATTCGTCAAAAAGGAGATAGGGCTGAAATTTTTTATATCGATTTATTAGAGGAAGAATTTTTGGAATCAGAAAAGTTTTATGTCTATCAAAATGATATTATAATTGTTCCACCATTGCAGCAAAGACCAATTAGACGTTATTACAGTCAGAATTTAAGTTTATTACTATCATCAGTCTCTGCAGTATTATTTATTGGAAGTTTTTTCGGCTTTAACCCTACTAGATAAAAAATCTTGGATAATCAATTTAACCCATATAGTTCTGATTTTGCCGACCCAAGCATGGGTACTTCATCTACTGAGGGAAATCAGTTGATTGACTTTAAAAGAATATTATATAAAGTAATAAAATTTTGGTATATCATTGTGATTACTTCTCTTTTAGCTCTATCCGTAGCATATCTTATCAACAGATATAGTACTCGAATCTATCCTGTTACTGCTTCAATTATGATTAAGGAAAATCAAGAAGAAATAGGTGGAGCAAAGTTCTTATATAATAATGCGATTTCATCTCCCTACAGGAATTATTTTAACGAAATGTATGTCATTAAATCTTTTCCTCTAATTCAATCAGTTGTAGAGGAATTACATTTCCAGGTTTCATACTTTCGTGAGGGGGAAATAAAAAGTACAGAATATTATAATCCTAATTTTCCAGTTGAAATAAAACCTATTGAAGGTTTTGATTTACCATATGGAAAATCAGTTGGTGTAACATTTCTAAGTCAAAAGGAATTTAAATTATCTAATCTTTCAGTAACTACAGAAAGTGAGGAAGAAAAAGGAGAAAAGACTTTTCAATTCGGGGAGTTTGTACCTATTAATGGTCATAAAGTAATATTTAATAATCAGGGGGAGATTGTAGAAGGAGATATTAATAAGTATTTTGTAATTAGATTTAATGACATTGAAAGCATAACTGGTCGATATCAATCAAAGTTGAAAACTGACTGGGCGGAACAAGGCTCTTCAGTTATAAATCTAAGTTTGAATGGTCCTGAACCCAAAAAAGAAATTGATTTTTTAAATACATTCATTGCTAAATATCAAAAATTAGATATTGACAGAAAAAACCAAACGGCTAGCCAAACCATTCAATTTATTGATGAACAACTAAATGCCATTTCTGATACACTCCAGTTCTATGAACAAAGGTTGATGGAATTTAAAAAGGAAAATGTGGTCACCAATATGGATGGGGAGGCGCAGAGGATTTATGAGAATCTTAGTGAAATCGAAGATGATGCCGTACAATATACCGTTCAAGAGCAATATTACGCTTACCTAAGAAAATTTTTGCGTGATCCTGCAAATGAAATGGATCAGGTAGTGACTCCTCAAAGTGTAGGCATCGAAGATCAAGTGATAGCCGAAATGATAAGTAAGTTATTACAACTAGATATTGAAATAAAGCGATTTAAACAAAAGGATAAAGCGTCCAACCCTGTTTTGGAAGATAAAATGCAAGAAATGAAAGCACTAAGAACCAATATTTTAAGTAGTATTAAAACATTGGAAGAAACGAGGGGCATCATGCAAAAGTCTGTTAAGCGTCAACAACAGATTTTAGAAGATCAATTGAAATTATTGCCTGGATTACAGCAAGATTTCATCAACATCAAAAGAGATTATTCTTTTAGAGAAGGTCTATATACTTTCTTAATGCAAAAAAGGGCAGAAGCTGCTATTTCTAAAGCATCCACTACCAGTGATATCAGAACGGTGAACCCACCAAAGTTAGCAGGTGGTCCTATTACACCTAAAACCACTCAGAATTATCTAATTTTCTTAGTGATTGGGCTTATAATCCCTATCGGCTTTTTTATAGTTTTAGAGGTGTTTAATAATAAAATTCAATCTAAAGAAGATATAGAAAGGGCTACTTCCATTCAGGTAATAGGAGGGATTGGACATAAAAAGCTGGAGGATAATTTAGTGGTATATCGCAAACCTCGTTCTGCTGTAGCCGAATCATTCCGAGCCCTACGTTCCAATTTGAATTTCTATACTGAGGGCAAAGAGAAAAAAGTATTCTTGGTCACATCTTCAATTTCTGGTGAAGGAAAGACTTTTACTACCATTAACTTAGCCACGGTATTAGCACTCTCAGGAAGACGAACGCTGTTGATTGGAGCAGATATGCGTAGACCCAAAATATTTGATGATTTTAATCTTCATAATGAATTCGGTTTAAGTAACTTATTATCTGGACAAGCTGAAATGGAGGAGGTGGTACAAACTACTGATATTGATAATCTGGATTTATTGAGTGCGGGGCCAATTCCTCCTAATCCAAGTGAATTGCTCATGAAAGATCTCATGAAAAATGGCTTGGATAAGGCTTTAAAAACTTATGATTTCATCATAATAGATTCTCCTCCAATCGCTTTAGTTACGGATGCATTTGTCTTATCCAAATTTGCAGATCATACCTTGTTTATGGTCAGACAAGATTATACGCCTAAAGAAGCAGTGGTTGCAGCAAATGAACTCTATACCAAAGGCAAAATCAAAAACCTAAGCATATTATTCAATGATATCAAAAAGGCTGGTCCTGGTTACGGTTACGGCTATGGCTATGGATATGGATATGGATATGGCTATGGATATGGTTATGGCTATTCTTCAGGCAAAAGAAAAGATGGCTACGGCTATTATCAGGAAAGCTAGTTTTTAATTAGCAATTAAGAATTAAGGAATTAATAATTGTCGCTCTGAGCAGATATGGTCAGTTAATAACCGGCAAAGACTGTAATTACCGTCATAGCTAGAGAAACGAAGCAATCTAATAGCCTAAGGCTACGTAATTAACCACAAAGAAAACCAAGCTTTTCACGGACTTTCCCAAAGAAAATTAATGCCAGCCCACGAGCCCACGGTCTGACGCATTTGGCGTCTGACCGTTACACTACAATGTGTGGCAGTAGCAGTAACTGGTACTAATCATTAAAAAGAAAGCTCGAACCGTCATTCCTTTGAAGAAAGGAATCTAATCTATTGAAACTTGTTTCAATAATGTTTTCTTCACTTTATCACATAGCCAAGGCAGCGTCTTACATCTCAGAAGTAGCAATAAATATTTTAACCTTTGGTAAAAATCAACAGATCCCTTTATTCAAAGGGATGACGATCTCTTCTACCTTTATGTGCAAAAAGGAATCTTTGTGCTCTTAGTGTATTCTTCCGTGTAACTTTGTGGTTGAACAATTTCAGCTTTAGCTGAAAAACTTTTGTTTTCTTTTGTCTCTATTGTGGTTTAAATTAATAATCAGCTTTAGCTGTATTTCTTTGTGGACTCAGTGTATTCTTCCGTGTAACTTTGTGGTTAAACTATCAGCTTTAGCTGAATTCAGCCTTTTTTCTTATGGTTTTCTCAAAATAATTACCTTATTGAGTATATTTACTCATTACATTGAGTAAATTGTAAATATGTACAGCAAACTAGAATTAAAATTAATTAAAAAACGCATTGAAAAAGAACCACGGAAGTTTATTCAAGTAATAGTGGGACCAAGGCAGGTAGGTAAAACTACTATGCTAAAGCAATTCACCCAACAAACTTCTCTGCCCTATCATTTTGTGGCAGCAGATGCTGTCAGTGCTGCAGATAATAGCTGGATAGCACAACAGTGGGAAGTAGCACGAATTCGCCTAAAGCAATCAGAATCAAATGCTTTTGTTCTAATTTTTGATGAGATTCAAAAGGTGGCAAACTGGAGTGAAATGATTAAAAAGCAATGGGATTATGATAACCTTCATGATTTACCCATTAAAGTTATATTATTAGGTTCTTCACGCTTGCTTTTGCAGCAAGGATTAACTGAATCTTTAGCAGGCAGATATGAATTGACCTATTTAACTCACTGGAATTTCAGTGAAATGGAGGAAGCTTTTGGGTTTAATTATAATCAATATATTTATTTTGGGGGATACCCTGGTGCTGCGGATTTAATAAATGATGAAGATCGATGGCGATCATATGTTAAAGATGCATTGATTGAAAGCAGTATTTCCAAAGATATTCTAATGCTCACTAGGGTGGATAAACCTGCATTGATGCGAAATTTATTTGAAATTGGTGCAAATTTTTCTGGGCAGGAACTTTCATTTAATAAGATACTCGGACAACTACAGGACGCTGGAAATACCACTACCTTATCTCATTACTTACAGTTACTCAATTCAGCTTGTCTATTAGGTGGGTTAGAAAAATACAGTCCTGAAATCAATCGTAAAAGAGCCTCCAGTCCTAAATTTCAAGTTTATAATAATGCATTTTTGAGTGCACTTCAAGATCGAACACTGGATGTTGTTATTCAAGACCCCAAAGCATGGGGTAGATGGGTAGAATCTGCTGTAGGAGCTCATTTATTAAATGAATCCCTGAAATCAAATTTGGACTTGTATTATTGGAGAGATAGAAATGATGAAGTTGATTTTGTATTAAGTTATAAAAATCGAATTATTGGGCTTGAGGTAAAGTCTAACTACGCATTAAGAACTAAAGGAATGAGTGTATTTCAGGATAGATTTCAGGTTGATAAAGTCCTATTGATTGGTCAAGAAGGAATTCCAGTTGAAGATTTTCTTAAGATAAATCCGCTTGAATTGTTTTAAACAACTTAGAGTTGTTATTTAACCACGAAGGAACAAAGCTTTTCACAGATTTTCTCAAAGAAATAAAGCCAGCCCACGATCTGACGCATTTGGCGTCTGACCGTTACACTACAATGTGTGGCAGTAGCAGTAAATGGTACTAATCATAAAAAAGGAAAGCTCAACCGGTCATTCCTTTGAAGAAAGGAATCTAGTCTATTGAAACTTGTTTCAATAATCTTTTCTCCATTTTACCACATAGCAAATACCGTATGCTTTACAGATAAAAATCTACATAGATATTTTAACCTTTGGTAAAAATCAACAGATTCCTTTCTTCAAAGGGATGACGATCTTTTCTACTATTCTACGTAAGAAGGAATTAAACTTTTGTGTTCTTCCTGTATACTTTCATTTGACAATGATGCCAGCCCACGGTCTGACGCATTTGGCGTCTGACCGTTAAATGGAATAGCCAGCCCAAGCTTGTTGTTCAATGAAAAACAAGAAAAATCAGATCAAAACTTACATTTGAAGATATTTTTACTTGAGTTATTGCAAATCAAATCTTAATCTTATAAATTTATAATTGAGTAGTTATTCTACTCGTTTTTATATTACTTTATGCAGTCATTTGCATTTAGTACTATTAGAGTTAATTTAAGTTTTGCTAAATTAGAGAATAGCAATAACTCGAATGTTTACTTCTAATATTAATTCTGTGAGACTATCCCCTTGAGGGGATTATAGGGGTGTCGGGTAGAATCAAATAGCGCATCGCTAGGTTCCTTTGTGGGACTGAAAAGGCGGAGCTGTGGCCCCCCAGCCCCCAAAGGGGGAGTTGGACAGTGTGCGTTTTAAAAACAGATTTGGACCTCATGAATTTAGTAGCAAAGAACAAGGTCAGCACGATTTTAATTAGTGATGAATAATTTGGTAATTAGTAATTGGAGCTTTGATCTAACAGCAGAAGTAAAGGTCAGTACCGCAGGTCAGACCGTTTTAATTAATAATTAATAATTTGGTAATCAATAATTCGAGCTTGGATCAAACAACATAAGTAAAGGTCAGTTTAATTGATTATTAGTGATTTTTAAATTTTAATTAATAATTGATACTTCAAACTTCAACTTTATATAAATTTTTGACAGCCTACAGGCACAAAGTACGACAAAGGCAGATTGAATAAATATTACTGCCAAAACCCTAAATTAAAAACATAGAACTTCACTAAAATCCTCCATCAGCTGGCGGCTTAGGACTATTGCCCGCCAGCTGGCGGGCTAGGGGGCCAAATTCGCACTTCTCCCGATTCGTTCCTCTCGGGATCTCCGCTTCGCTCCGACAACCTGTAAACCTGAAAACTTGCCAACTTGAAAACGTGACAACCTGAAAACTTGTAAACCTGTAAACTTGGCAACCTGACCACCTGATAACTTGTAAACCTGACAACATAAAGTGTTAGATACCTTAATCACCTCAAAAACCCGAATAAAACTCCTCCTGAAATTCTTCTTGAATTCTCAGACTAAGAGCTATTTGCGTTCTTTGGAAGGGGAGTTTGGAGAAAGCACCAATGCCATTCGATTAGAACTCAACAAATTTGAGGAAGCCGGCATGCTCAAGGCAGATGTAGAAGGCAATAAGAAAGTATATCAAGCGAATACTAAGCACCCATTATTTGAGGATATTCATAGTATTATCAAAAAATATATCGGCATTGACCGAGTGATAGAGCAGATCATTGGGAAAGTAGGGCAATTGGAAAAAATGTATTTGATTGGAGATTATGCCAAAGGAGTGGATGGAGGCATCATTGATTTTCTATTAGTAGGTAATCAATTTAATTACGATTACATAGCCAATATGACGGGCATAGCGGAAAAGAAAATTGATCGTAAGATAAGGTTTTTGTACATGAACCCGCAGGAGTTCGTGGGGCAAGTACCCACTGCTGAAGCGGGTTTATTGCTTTGGGAAAACTGATTTACAGCCAAAGGCTGTGTCTAACCGCAAAGACGCTAAGGCGCTAAGAAAATAAGAGACAGCCAAAGACTGTATTGAACCACGAAGGCACAAAGACACAAAGAAAAATAATCACGAATTAGTCCGCTCCAGCCGTTCCCGATTAAAATACGGGACAGGCTATTCCTGCGAAGGCTGGAATCTAACGCTTAAAAAGCTGAACGGAAATTGCTTCATAAAACCCCCTAACCGGCCAGCTGGGGATTGGGCAGTGTGCGAAATTTATATTTTTTACAAGTCGGGAGACTGTAATCTAGCCTATGCTGTTTACTTATAGTTTAAGACTTAACACCTATAGCTTACTACTTATAACTTCTACCAAAACAGAACTTTTCCAAGCTATTAAAGCTTCTATCTAATAGAAATTAAGTATATTCAATTATGGAAAACTCATTAAATAGCACTCAATTAGAAATACTTAAGATGTTTCGTTATGATTTGCCCCAAGAGCAATGGGACGAAATAAGGGAAATGATTGCTCAATATTTCGCAGATAAAGTCACTAAAGAAGTAGATGCATTATGGGATGAAAAGGGATGGACTGAGGAAACAATGAAACAATGGTCAAAAGAACATATGCGTTCTAGCAAATGAAAATTATTTTAGATACTAACATAATTTTGATTTCTTTACCAGTTCGTTCACCTTACAGAATAATTTTTGATTCCCTTTTAGCAGGGAAGTTTGACTTATTTGTGAGTACTTCGATTCTAAATGAGTACACTGAAATAATTGAAAATAAAACAAATCCAAATATTGCATCTAATTTTGCTGAATTACTATTAGGCTTAAAAAATGTAAAATTCGCTGAGCCTTTTTATCAGTGGAACTTAATTCAGAAAGATAAAGACGATAATAAATTTGTGGATTTAGCACTTGCTGCTCAAGTAGATTATTTAGTCACCAACGACAAGCATTTTAATATTCTTGAAAGCATAGATTTCCCGAAACTAAACACAATTGATTCAGAGGATTTTATCGAATTATTAAAAAAAAAGAGTAATTAAGGATTAATTGGTCTAATTGTTAACCTGCCAGCCATAGGTTGGCTAACTCGAAAACATGCAAATTTACACTTTCGATGAAGTAAAGGATAGGTATTTAGGTAAAAAAGGTACTGACAAGCGTGATAAGTATGAGAATGAACTTCGAATGGATCTTATCGGAGAAGCTATAAGAAGTGCAAGAAAAGAACGTAATCTGACACAGGAACAATTGGGGAAATTAGTAGGAGTCAAAAAAGCTCAGATATCTAAAATAGAAAATCATTTAACTGATGCCCGATTTGATACTATTTTGAAAGTGTTCAAAGCCTTAAATGCTAAAATTTATTTTCATGTAGAAATGCTCAATCAAAATATGGAGCTTAATTAACCGCCAAGGCGCCAAGACGCAAAGTAAAATAACAAAGAATTAGAGCTTAAAAACAAGTAACTAATCATGGCACAAGACATTATCATAAAGTTAAAAGAGAATACGGATTTAGAATATGCTTTGAAATTTCTAAAGCATATTGACTTTGTAAAGAAAGTCGATAGTTCTAAGATAAATGAATATGCAATCGAAAAAAACTATCCTTTTATAGCATCTGAAAAATCACTAGCTGAAGATTGGTTAAGTGATGAAGATGATAGATGGGATTTGATTTTGGCTAATTAGTAATTAATAATTAGAGAATTAATAATTGTGCAGCCAAAGGCTGTATTGAACCACGAAGACACGAAGACTTAATATCACTTAAAACTTATTACCTAATACTGATTACTTTTAGCAAAACAGAACTTTTCCAAGCAATTCACGCGTTTATCTTACATAAATTAAGTATATTCAATTATGCAAAATAAATTAACAACACCTCTAAGCAATGTTCAGCAGGAGCTTCTAAAACTTTTTGCGGCAGATGTGCCTGACCATCATCTTGAAGAGCTGAAGTTAGAAATGTCTAAATTTTTACTTAAGAAAACTAGAGAGGAAGCAGATAAAGCTTGGGAAGAAAAATCTCTGTCTGATGCGAAAATTAAAAAGAAGCTAGGAATTAATTAAACCGATTTGCTAAAGATTGTTTTAGATACTAATGCGATTTTGAGATGTCTTTCTTCAAAATCACCCTATGCATTTGTTTTAGATGATTTAATAGATGGTAAGTACCAATTATACCTTACAAAAGAGTTTTTATTGGAGTATGAAGAAAAGACAGTTGATATCTTTTCATCTAATACTGCAGAAGTGTTGATGGGTACCTTGAATATGTCCAATTATGTCCATTTTGTGGATGTCTTTTTCAATTTAAACTTAATTCACAAAGATCAAGACGATAATAAGTTTGTTGACTGTGCTTTTGCAGCAAATGCTCACTTTATTGTCACCAACGATAAGCATTTTAAAATTTTAAAGAATATAGATTTCCCAAAACTAAACACCATCAGCTTAGAAGATTTTACCGATATTTTAATGAAAGAAAAGTCTGGAAATTGAAAATCTCAGTAACCTTTATCTACTTAATATTACTAAATCATTAATTCTCTTTGCGTAAACTTTGTGTCTCCGCGGCTCAGCGAGAAATTTTCACAGCCTTTGGCTGTCCTTTTGTTTTCTTTTGTCACTTTTGTGGTAAAGAATTAAAACAGCCTTAGGCTGTAAAAATAAAATTTTAGAAATTTGAAAAAGATACTTGTTACCGGCTCTGCCGGTTTTATCGGTTATCACCTCACTAAAGCTTTACTCGAGCGAGGTGACCAAGTGATAGGCTACGACAACATCAACGATTACTATGATGTCAACCTCAAATACGGCCGCCTCAACGAACTAGGTATTAAACAAGCAGAAGTCAAAGACCACCAATTTGCACTCAGCTCACAATACCCCAATTTTAAATTCGTCAAAGCCGACCTATGCGACAGGGAATTTCTCTATGACTTATTTAAAACAGAACAATTCGACCATGTCATTAACCTAGCAGCACAAGCAGGTGTGCGTTATTCAGTGGAAAACCCACAAGCCTATTTGGATGCCAATGTACAAGGCTATTTAAATATATTAGAAGCCTGCCGACACAACCCGGTAAAACATTTAGTTTATGCTTCTTCCAGCTCCGTTTATGGCAGTAATGCTCAAATGCCCTTTTCCGTGCACCATCATACCGACCACCCCTTGTCACTCTATGCAGCTACCAAAAAAAGCAATGAAATGATGGCACATACCTACAGCCATTTATTCAACATCCCGACTACGGGCATACGCTTTTTCACCGTTTATGGCAGTTGGGGCAGGCCCGATATGGCACTTTTTCTTTTTGCGGAAGCCATTAGAAAAGGAGAGAAGATTAAGGTATTCAACCATGGTAAAATGGAGAGGGATTTTACCTATGTGGGCGATATTGTGCAGGGCGTTATGGCTGCTTTAGACCAACCGGCTAAACCAAACCCTGATTTTAATAACTTGAAACCGGATGCTGGAAGTTCTCATGCGCCTTACCGACTTTACAACATAGGCAATAACCAACCGGTAAAGCTGATGGACTACATCAAAGCCTTAGAAAAAGCCATGGGCAAAACAGCCGAAAAGGAATTTCTTCCCATGCAGCCCGGTGATGTACAAAAAACTTATGCAGATGTGAAAGATTTAATAAAAGATTTCAACTATCAACCCAATACCCCTTTGGAAAAAGGAATAGGGGAGTTTGTGGAGTGGTTTATTGCTTATACAGCCTAAGGCTTCTGGGTTACTCTCGCATAACCTGTCCAGTACTGCAAGTCGGGAGACCCCGCAAGGAGATTGGCAAAAAGAAAAATTCAGGGATTTAAGAAAGATCATGTATTATTTTTAATATTTAACGTTGCGTAAAACTTCGCGCTCCTGTCTGCCGACAGGCAGGTTGGCGAGAAATTTTTAACAGCCTTCCCGTCATTACGGGATAAACTGGCTGTCCTTTGTGCCCTCAGTGAAAGCCTCTGTTTTTCTTTGTGGTTAAATCAAAACAGTCTTTGGCTGTAAAAACCTATTTAAAAATTATATTCTACAATTAAATTTAGAAAACTAACTAAGTTTACATTTATTTGTGATTCATGTGTATGTTTTTCGTTTATTACGGCCACATGGAATTCGATAAATTTTATTCATCCTCCATTGGTATGATGAGGATTCTAAAATTTATGCTCATTTCAAATTTTATATATGAAGCTGATTAAAGATTTTATTAAGAAATATTTTCAATATTTTGCTTATTTCTACTCCCACTTAAAGTATAGAATCTTTATTTCACTTACGCTAAGTTTATTTGTAGGGGTATTAGATGGTTTTGGTTTAGCCATGTTTCTGCCTTTATTGCAAATGGCTGATGGTTCAAGCCAAGAGGTAGATACAGAACAATTAGGAAATTTATCTTTTTTAGTGGATGGAATTTCAGCCATAGGGATTCCCTTCAATTTATATAGTGTCCTTTTAATTATTCTATTCTTCTTTACATTTAAAGGGATTATGAAATTTTTAGAAGGTTTTTTACGGACTGTTTATCAACAATTTTTTATCAAAAATATTAGAATTAAGAACACAGAATCATTAGCCCATTTTAGTTATAATAATTATGTTAACGCTGACAGTGGAAGAATTCAAAATACATTTACAGGAGAAGTAGAAAGGGTAAATGGTGCATATAGAGCTTATTTTATGGCTATTCAAGCGGCTGTATTGGTTTTGGTCTATGTAATTCTGGCATTTCTTTCCAATCCTCAATTTGCCTTATTAATTACAATAGGAGGAGCACTATCAAATTTACTTTTTAAAAAATTATACGCTGCTACCAAAAAAAGATCTAGGCGTTTAACAAATGAAATGCATTCTTTTCAAGGATTATTGATTCAAAAAATCACGAATTTTAAATATTTAAAAGCTACTGCCCTAATATATGATTATGCTGAAAAATTAAAAAAGAATATTATCCACATAGAAAAATCACAAAAAATCATAGGTGTATTAAGCGCAACACTTCAGTCTATGCGTGAGCCTATTACAATGTTTATAGTAGTGACAGTTATTATTGTTCAGGTGGAATTTTTCGGGGGCGGTTTAGGTCTAATTATTTTAAGTTTGCTATTCTTTTATCGTGCCTTGACCTTTTTGATGAGCATGCAGAATCAGTGGAATAACTTTTTAGGCGTTTCGGGGTCATTAGATAATATGACCGCCTTCTCTACGGAATTGAAATTAGGTGCAGAAAAGTTTGGTAAAGAAAAATTTGACAAATTTGATCATCAATTAACAGTATCAGATCTTTCATTTTCTTATCCGGGTATTAAAATTTTAGATAATATTAGTTTCTCTATACATAAAAATGAAACTATTGCCATAGTAGGAGGAAGTGGCTCTGGAAAAACAACTTTAGTAAATATATTGGTAGGTTTGTTAAAACCTGAAAGTGGTTATGTGGAAATCGACAACTTAAAAATGAGAGAAATGGATATTAGGACATTTCAATCTAAGATTGGTTATATCACCCAAGAACCTGTTATTTTTAATGATACTATTTTTAATAATATTTGCTTCTGGGAAGAAAAGAATGAGCAAAACCTAAGAAGATTTCACAACGCTATTGAAGAAGCATCTATGTTTGAATTTTTAAATGCTTTGGAGAAAAAAGAGGAAACTGAGCTCGGAAATAATGGTATTAATTTAAGTGGTGGGCAAAGGCAACGAATTTCTATAGCACGTGAGCTCTATAAGGATGTTGAATTTTTGGTAATGGATGAAGCTACCTCTGCATTAGATTCTGAAACAGAAAAAGCTATTCAGGAAAATATCGAAGCTTTAAAAGGAAAATATACTATCATTACTATTGCCCATAGATTATCCACTATTAAAAATGCAGATAAGATTATTTTATTGAATAAAGGGAAAATTGATAAAGTAGGTCGGTTTGATGAATTGATAGATTTATCCCCGACATTTAAACGAATGGTTAATTTACAAGAATTTTAAAAAATGCTTAATAACAAATCAATACTTATCACTGGTGGTACAGGCTCTTTAGGAAAGGCACTTACAGCACATATATTCAAAGAATATCCTAATGTAAAAAGATTAGTCATTTTTTCTAGGGATGAGCAAAAGCAATTTCAAATGGCTCAGGAATATCCTCACAATCATTATCCTCAGATCAGATTTTTTATTGGCGATGTTAGGGATAAAGATCGATTAAAGAGAGCGATGAAGGGTATTGATTATGTAATTCATGCAGCCGCTATGAAGCATGTACATTTAGCAGAGTATAATCCTGATGAATGTGTAAAAACCAATGTTAATGGTGCGCAAAATGTAATAGATGCATGTTTGGATAGTGATGTAAAAAGTGTAGTAGCTCTATCAACAGATAAGGCTTGTGCCCCAATTAATTTATATGGAGCTACTAAATTAGCATCTGATAAATTGTTTATAGCTGCTAATAATATAACCGGTTGGAATCCTATTAAATTTTCTGTTGTGAGATATGGGAATGTTATGGGCTCAAATGGTTCGGTCATCCCATTTTTCTTGAATAAGAAAAAAGAAGGTGTTTTGCCTATTACTGATCCCAATATGACCAGATTTAATATATCTTTACAAGGAGGGGTTGATATGGTCATGCATGCTTTAGAAAATGCATGGGGGGGAGAGATATTTGTTCCTAAGATTCCATCTTATAAAATTTTGGATGTTGCTGAAGCAATTGGCCCAGAATGTAAAAAACCCTTGGTAGGTATTAGACCAGGTGAAAAAATACATGAAGAAATGATAACATCTTCTGATTCCTATTATACTTATGATTTAGGGAAATATTATACAATATTACCTTCTACTCCCAAGTGGAAAAATGATGAATTCATTAATCATTTTAATGCTGTAAAAGTGGAGCAAGGTTTTAGATATAATTCAGGAGAAAATACTGAATGGGAGACAGTCATTAGCCTAAGAAAATTAATAAAAAAACATGTTTATAATGATTTTAATATTTAGGATATGAATGTTTACATCCATATAGGACTGCACAAAACAGGAACAACATTTTTGCAAAAACATATTTTTTCTAAAATAAAAGGGATAAACTATATCCAAAATGGGAGGGTAAATGGTTTAGTTGGTAAGTATAATACAACATTAATATCAAATGAGGCTCTTTCTGGTAATCCTTTTCGTGATTTAAATAAATCATATTCACAGCAATTCACTGAAAATTTAATAAAACTTAATGAAATATTTAATCAACCTAAATTCATTGTAGGATTTAGAGAACCAAAAAAGCTTATTTCTTCATTTTATAAGCAACATCTTCAAATTGGGGGTGTTTTGGATTTTAAAAATTATTATGGTTCAGATAATAGTTTATTATGCGAAAAAGATTTATTACAAGGACATTATTATGACTTTTTAATTAATGAATTTAGTTTTAAAAATGTATTTGCATATAATCATTATGATCTTTTAAATTCGCCTGATGAGATAATTAATAGTTTATTAAATTTTATGCAATTACCTGTAGATAGTATTGATAGATCAAGATTAAGTATTAAAAAGGAAAATGTAAGTATACCAGATAAGGTTGAACCAGTTTTATTAAAACTGAACAAAATTGATAATTCAATATCCAAGTATGGTTTAACCTTAAATAATAAAGTTTTTAAAAGATTCCGAATTTCACCAAGATTGTTATCTCAGTATGTATTCCCAAAGTTGTTAATTAAAAAAGGAAATCATAAAATTGATAGACAATTATCTTCAGAAGTAATGGATGATTGGGAAAATTTGAAAAATAAAATTAGTCTATGATTCCATATGGAAAACAAAATATAACAGATAGTGATATCCAGGCTGTAGTAAAGACTTTACAATCTGATTACCTCACGCAGGGTCCTAAAATTAAAGAGTTTGAAGAAGCTTTTGCAGTTTATGTAGGTTCAAAGTACGCTGTGGCTGTGGCCAATGGTACAGCAGCTTTACATTTAAACTGCTTGGCTTTAGGTGTGAAAGAAGGAGATAAAGTCATTACTACCCCAATTACTTTCGCTGCTTCTGCTAATTGTGTTCGATACTGTGGTGGAGAAGTGGTTTTTGCAGATATAGACCCTGAGACTTATTTATTGGATATTAGTAAAGTGAGGGAACTGCTTGAAGCTTCACCAAAAGGAACTTACAATGGAATTGTCCCCGTTGATTTTGCAGGTAGAGCAGTAGCTTTGGAAGCTTTCAGAAAATTGGCAGATGAATATGGACTATGGATTATTGAGGATTCTTGCCATTCTCCTGGAGGATATTTTATGGATAGTAAAGGACAGCAACAACATTGTGGAAATGGAAAATTTGCTGATTTAGCTATATTTTCATTTCACCCAGTAAAGCATATTGCAGCTGGTGAAGGAGGAATGATTACTACTAATGATAGAAGTCTTTACGAAAAGCTTTTAAAACTTAGAACTCACGGCATTATCAAAGATGAAAATAGTTATGAAAATTCCATTGAATTTGCAGGAGGAGATAACTCATATCCTGCATGGTATATGGAAATGCAGGAATTGGGATATAACTATCGTTTGACAGATTTTCAAGCTGCTTTAGGCTTAAGTCAACTGCAAAGAGCAGATGAAGGCTTAGCAAAAAGAAGAGAAATTGCTAAAATATATTTTTATGCTTTCAAGGGTAAAAACTTCATCAAAGGTCAATCTGGTGTAGTTGAAGGTCATGCCTATCATTTATATGTAATTGAAGTAGAAGATAGGTTGGGACTTTATAACCACTTAAGGAAGAATAAAATATTTGCTCAAATTCATTATATTCCTACTCATTTAATGCCGTATTACAGAAATTTTGGATGGAAAGAAGGAGATATGTCAAAAGCAGAAACATATTATAGGCATTGTATTAGTTTGCCAATGTTTCCGACCTTATCTGAGGAAGATCAGGGATTTGTAATCAATAAGATTAATGAATACTACAAATGAGTAATCTTTGTATTATACCAGCTAGAGGTGGTAGCAAAAGGATTCCAAGAAAAAATATCAAAGATTTTTTAGGTAAACCTATCATAGCCTATTCAATTGAAACTGCTTTACAATCTGACTTATTTGATGAGGTAATGGTTTCTACTGATGATGAAGAAATTGCTCAAGTAGCTAAAGATTTTGGTGCTTGTGTGCCATTTTTTAGATCTGAAAAAAACTCAGATGATTTTGCTACTACAACAGATGTACTTTTAGAAGTTATTGACCGATACGAAATATTGGGGATTAATTTTGATTTTGTTTGTTGTATATATCCTACTGCTCCATTAGTGAAAATTGAAAAATTAAGAGTTGGCTTTCAAAAAATATATAAGGAAGATTATAATACAGTATTTCCAGTGGTACCTTTTTCCTATCCCGTTTGGCGAGGTTTAAAAATTGAAAACGATAAGGTAAAAATGTTATGGCCTGAAAATTTAAATAAAAGGTCACAGGACTTGGAAGAGACTTACCATGACGCAGGGCAATGGTATTGGTTAAATGTAAAAAAATTTAAGAAAGACTCTATAATATACAGTAGAAATTCTTCCTCTGTATTCTTAGAATCTACAGAAGTTCAAGATATTGATAATTTGATAGATTGGAAATTGGCAATTCTTAAATATCAAAATTTATGAAAAAATATACGATTATTTCTACTTATCCTGCACAAGGATCTCAAAATATAGGTGATGCATTAATTACTAAAGCTACTATAGAATTGATAAAGGATACATTGATTAATGATGATATCGAATTTAATATACTGTATAGAGTAGATAATTGGGACAATGTTGCAGATGTTGTGAAAGATTCTGATTGTATAATCTTTGCCTGTTTAGCAATAAGAAGGAATTTAACTAGCAAAATATATACATACTTAAATCAAATTTTAAAACTTGATATACCTATTTGTGTTTTTTCAGCTGGAACTGAAATAGATATATCTCTCGAGAACAAGCTTCAGTTGGATAAAGGAACAATCAATACTTTAAAATTGATTAATGACCGAGCACTTTTTTTTGGCACTAGGGGCATTTTATCTAACTATATTTGTAGAAGTTTAAAATTGGATAAAGTAATATTTACAGGTGATATTGCTTTCTACGATAGAAGATTCTTGAATAGAGAGTTTGCCACAAGTAATGAAATTAAGAAAATCGCCATTTCTGATCCACATAAGGCTGATGTGTTTTTAGATAACTTTAAAAATTTAGTAAATAAGATTAAAACTGAATTTGCAGATTCGGAGGTTAATGTTTTATTACATGGAAAGAATCCAATCATCAAAAATTTCTGCATTACAAATAATGTAAGAATTAAAGAGATATATTTAAATAAGGATACTGGATTAGATGTTTACGACAATTATGATTTACATATAGGTTATCGTGTACATGGCCATGTTTCCATGTTGAAGCGAAGGAAACCTTCTTATTTACTAGAGCAAGACGGAAGAGGAAACGATTACGGTTATACATTGATTGGGAATTCCACTGTTGATTCTAAACCTAACAGAAAAGTTGTAATTTCAATCAAAAATTTAGTAAGATTTTTAATGGGCAAAAAATTGAAGAATATTTATAAGCTAGATTCTTATGCAAGTGATATTATTATTGAAAAGGTTTTATTTGATCGAAAAAATAATTTTTCTAATTTCAAGGGTTTAGATAATCAAATTGATTTCTTCATTAAAGAATTGAAAGAACAAATAAAATTACTTTCATAATATTGAAATATAAGTTTATAAATAAAAATGTTTTTAGGGATGGTGAATATTCATTGTGTCCAATTAGGTTTAGTGATCGTTATAAAATAATGCAATGGCGCAATGAACAAATCTATCACTTGAGACAAACCAATCCACTCACTAAAGATGAACAAGATGCTTATTTCCAAAGGGAAGTATCTAAATTATTTGAGCAGGATCAACCAAGTCAAATACTATTTTCTTATTTAATAAAAGATAAATGTATAGGCTATGGGGGGTTGGTTCATATTAATTGGACTGATAAGCATGCTGAAATTTCTTTTGTAATGGACACGTCATTGGAAAGAGAATTTTTCGAATTTCACTGGACTAAATACTTATCTTTAATTGAGCAGGTAGCTTTTGATGAATTGAATTTGCATAAGATTTTTACATATGCATTCGATTTACGTCCTCGCCTTTATAGTGCCTTATCGAGCAGAGAATTCAATAAAGAAGCAACATTAAAAGACCATGCACTCTTCAATGGTAAATTTATTGATGTATTGATTCATGCTAAGCTCAATGAAGAGAAGATTCTAAGAATAGTTGGGTCAGAGGATTTAGAGATTACATTTAAATGGGCAACTGATAAAGCGGTAAGAGCTTTTGCCTATAGTCAGGAAGCGATTTCAGAAGATCAGCATGTGTCTTGGTTTAGAAATAAGGTTGCATCAGTAGACACAGAATATTATATTCTGGAAGTGAATAATAAAGCAGCTGGCTCCATCCGTTTTGATATAGAGGAAGAATATGGCTCGGCCAAGATCAGTTATTTGATTGATCCCAAATTTACGGGAAAAGGATATGGCACTTATTTGTTAGAAAAAGGAGTAATTAAGTTGAAAAATACAAGACCGTATGTCAAATCAGTATTTGGCCATGTTTTAAAAGAAAATCTGGCTTCTATTAAAATTTTCAAGAAGCTGGGTTATGAAATTAGCTTTGAAAGTAATACAGAATTAAAATTTGAAAAGAGATTAAAGTGAAAATTCAAAATACAGAAATAGGTCCGGATCACCCTGTTTTTATCATAGCAGAACTATCTGCCAACCATAATGGGAGCTTGGATGTTGCATTGGAAACAATCAAAGCTGCTAAAAGGGCAGGAGCTGATTGTATAAAGCTTCAGACTTACACTGCAGATACGATAACAATCAACTCAAATAAAGAAGACTTTTTGATTAAAGGGACAATTTGGGAAGGAAAAAACTTGTATCAGTTATATCAAGAAGCCTATACACCTTGGGAATGGCATGAAGCTTTGTTTAAAGCTGCAGCTGAGGAAGGATTAATATGTTTTTCATCCCCTTTTGATAAAACTGCGGTAGATTTTTTAGAAAATCTTAACACTCCAGCTTATAAAATTGCATCATTTGAAATTACTGATATTCCTTTAATAGAATATGTAGCTTCAAAAGGTAAGCCAGTAATTATTTCAACAGGTATAGCCGAAAAAGAGGATATAGAATTGGCTTTGGAGGCGTGCAAAAGAATGGGAAATAAAGACCTAGCCTTACTAAAATGCACCTCTTCTTATCCTGCACCTATTGAAGAAGCCAATATGGTGATGGTAAAAGATTTAGCTGAAAGATATGGTGTAATTTCCGGGTTATCAGATCACACTATGGGTAGTACAGTTCCTATAGTGGCTACCTGCTTTGGTGCAAAAATTATAGAAAAGCACTTTATTCTCGACAAATCAATTGGAGGTCCTGACGCCTCTTTTTCCATGGATGAGAAAGAATTCACTGACATGATAAAAGCAGTTAGAGAAGCTGAAAAAGCAATTGGAAAAGTTGATTATAATTTAACAGATAAGCAGAAAAAAGGAAAAGATTTTTCGCGCTCTCTTTATGTGGTTAATGATATCAAAGAAGGAGAGAAATTTACAATGGAGAATATTAGTAGCATTAGACCCGGCTTTGGTATGCATCCAAAGCATTTAAAGGATATTTTAGGAAGAAGAGCTGAACGAAATTATGTATATGGAGATAGGTTTATTTTATGATCAGTAAAAGTTACGCAGAAATAATTGATGCCCTAGCTTATTCTTTAAATAAAGTTCATCGTTTAGATTACTCTAGATTAACTTGGGAATTTTTATTATATCGGGATGTTTCTAATCTGATTCATGAAATGAATACGGATAAGAATAGACAAGTAAATCTTCTTGTAAATTTATCTAAGCATCTTCTTAATTTAGGAAAAATCGTACTACTTAGACTTAAGGGCAAGGATAAAATAGCTCTCATTAATTCAAATTCTTTAAAAAAGCATCTGAATGATTATCACTTCACTAAATTATTTCCAATTTATTTTAAATCTGAACCAAATATAATTAAAAGGGAAAAGTTAGAAAATTCTTTAAAAGAATGTATAGATAAGGAATCAAGTGAAATCATAGCGAACTGGCTTAATACAGATTATCTAGAGTGCTTTAACAGATATTTAAAGTGGACTAGAGGCTTACCATTAATTCCGGAAAATTCAGCACTTCTTTCCTCAAGCTACCCGTCCATTTATTTAAGAATTTATATAGTTAATAATGCATACAGAAATAAGGGATTTTCAATTGAAACAATTCAGCACGGTGCGCATTACTTTGAAAGTATAAATGCAAGATGGTTACCAGTAGAATTAAGATTTTCAAATACGTTTTATTCATGGTTTGATACCAGATCATCAAATGTTTTTAGCCTTATTCCGTATAGAATATTTGATTCACTTCCTCTGATAAATTCTCAGAAAGAAATTTCCGGTAAAATTTTATTGATTTTAAATACAGTTTCTAAATCAAATGATTTTGAATATTATCAATCTATTGCACATTATTTTAATAGTAATTTTAGCGATACAGAAATTCATGTTCGATTACGCACCAATAAAGGGGCAGATTTAAATTTTCAAAATAATATTTTCAGATTATTTAATAATGCTTGTTTAGAAAAATCAAAAGATAATAAAATTGCAATTGGAAGTAGTGAAGTTATATATATTGATTTACCATTTTCCACCTCTTATTGGGAAGCTAAATTAGCTAATAAGAAAGTACATTTTTTTACAAATGATCAATTAGAGTCTACTTATACAGACTGGTATAAATCAAAAGTTAGGATGGACTCAATTAATATAAATGAAATATGAAAAAATTCAATAAATACTCTGAATCAGGGTCTTATCATTGGAAAAAAATTGATGGTTCTATTTTTGATTTTAGTCCAAGATTAAATGCTCGTTATGATCTTGCCATTAAATTTTCACTTGATAATATCGAATCTAATAATATCAGAGGCTTAGATATTGGTTTTGGAGACGGTGTGGTAGTGGGGAAATTATTGAAAAAAGGTATTGAAATGTATGGGATAGAATATGAAAAGGAGGGCGTGGAGTTAGCTAAATCAATACTTTTGAATAAAGGGTTGAATGTAGAGAATATTAGGCAAGGGGACTGCTACAACTTAGAGTTTGAAGATAATTTCTTTGATTTCGTGATTTCAGTTGAAGTGATTGAACATCTTGAAGATGTAAATCAGTACTTAAAGGAAATTTATAGAGTTTTAAAACCAAATGGAGTGTTTGTATGCACCACGCCACAAAGAGATCCAGGTCAAAATGATGATTATGTGAGAGATCCATATCACGTTAAAGAATATACCGCATCAGAATTACGTGCTGATTTAACCATAGTCTTTAACGATACCAAAGTTTATGGTGCATTTCCTAAATATCTAGATGAGGAATATTTGAAATTAAGTTCCATTTCAATAATAAATAAGTTTCATAAAGTGTGGTTTAAAATAAAGTCAAAATATCTTTCTAATCCATACTTGGAAGCTATAAAACTAAATCCGACTCGTGATTTTGACCAACTAATATCAATTTCAAAAAAATAAATAAAAATGAACATAGCCATTATAACAGCCCGTGCAGGCAGTAAATCCATAATTAATAAAAATGTATATGAGGTCGAAGGCAAACCTTTAATTTATTATCCTATTAAAGCAGCTCAAGATGCCAAGAAAATTGATAAAGTGTATATTTCTACTGACGGAGAGGCCATTGCAGAAGCAGGTAGAAAATATGGAGCTGAAATTATTGAACGTCCTGAATCACTAGGTGGCGATACTATCAATCATGGGGACGTGATCAAGCACGCTGTGGAATATGTGGATGCTAAAGAAGAGAATGTAGAAAATATTGTGTTGCTTTTAGGTAATACGGTGATGATAGATGGAAAAATCATTGACCATTGCTTACAAATTTTAGATGATAAATTGGATATGGATTCTTGTATGACTGTTTGGGAAGCACAGGATGATCATCCATTACGCGCCATGTCCATTAATGAGGAAGGCATATTAGAAGCTTTTGGTGATAAAAACCGGAAGGTAAGCACCGAAAGGCAATCTTACCCAAAAGCTTATTATTATGATCAAGGTGTTTGGGCATTCAGAAAACAAACTGTCCAAAGTGAAGACGGTGTGAACCCTTGGTGGTGGATGGGTAAAAAGTCCTATCCAGTTATACGCACTTGGGTAACTGGAAGAGATATTCATACACAATTTGACCTAGGAATTACTGAATGGTGGGTTAAAAATCCTGATGAAGTTAAAAGAAGAATCGATGAATCTCCTTGGTCATGGTAATAGCTAATCGAAAAACAAATTTTTAAATTTATGGATAAACCTTATTCTCAATGAAAAAGATATTAATAAGTACCTCTTCATTTGGTAAACTGAACCCCGCTCCACTCCATATCTTAAAGGAACAAGGTTTTGACATTCAGTTAAATCCTTATGGGAAGGCCTTAACTGTTGAGCAATCATTAGAATTGATGCAGGGTATAGATGGGATGATCGCTGGAACAGAATTGCTCAATCGTCAAATTCTGGGGGCAGCAAAGGATTTAAAATACTTATGTAGGTTAGGAGCTGGAACAGATAAAGTAGATTTTGATGCAGCAAATTCTCTTGGAATTACAGTAGAAAATACGCCTAATTCGCATGTTAAGCCCGTGGCGGAATTAACATTGGGGGCAATGCTTTCATTGGCTCGTCACATTCATCTTTCAGATGCAGCAATGCGCCAGAATAACTGGGAAAAACAGATGGGCTTCTTAATTTTTGGGAAGACTGTAGGTTTAATTGGTCTAGGTAAGGTGAGCAAACATTTGGTGAAGTTATTGAAGCCATTCGAAGTAGACATTCTTGCATATGATCCTTATATTGATCATGATTTTGCTAGTGAAAACAATATTAAAGTTTTAGCTGCAGATGAAGTGTATAAATTTTCTGATATCATTTCGCTACATGTTCCTTATTCCGATGATAATCATCATCTGATAAATGCTGAAAAATTATCGTTAATGAAAGAAAATGTAATGTTACTTAATGCATCCAGGGGTGGACTAATCGAGGAAAGTGCTTTGCTTAATTTTTTAACTGAGCATCCAAACGCAAAAGCTTATTTGGATACATTTGAAAAGGAGCCATATAATGGTTCACTTTCTGAACTAAAAAACATACTTTGTACTCCTCACATAGGATCGTACGCTGCCGAAGGTAGATTTGAAATGGAGAAAGAAGCAGTAGAAAAAGTTATAAAGTTCTTTAATCATGGCTAATGTAGTAGTTACCGGAGCATCTGGTTTTTTGGGCAGCCATATTGCAGATGCTCTTTCAGAAAGTGGTCATGATGTTACTCTTGTGGATCTGGTGGAGTCTCCGTTTAGACGGCAAGACCAAAAGATGTTGTTAGGCAATATTACTGATTCTGAATTCATTTTCAGGGCTTTAAAAAATGCTGATGCAGTTTATCATCTAGCGGCTCTAGCCGATCTGAACGAAGCCAAGACGAAGCCATTAGAAACTGTTCAAGTGAATATTGGTGGGACGGTCAATATTTTAGAAGCTTGTCGGGAAAATAATGTTAAGCGAATATTGTTTGGCAGTTCTGTTTATGTTTATAGTCAGCATGGTGGGTTTTATCGTTGCAGCAAACAAGCTTGTGAAAATTATATAGAAGAATATCAAAACCGTTTTGGATTGGACTATACGGTTTTAAGATATGGTAGTCTATACGGAACAAGAACCGATGAAACCAATGGGGTCTATAGGTTGCTCAAGCAGTTTATGACGGAAGACAGTGTTCATTATCATGGAGGAAAAGAAGATAAGAGGGAATATATACATGTTGAAGATGCTGCAAGATTAAGTGTCCAAGCTTTAGAAGATACCTACAAAAACAAACACCTGACATTAACCGGCAATGATCGTTTAAGCATTTATGATCTATTCAAAATGTTTCAAGAAATTTTAGATAAAGATGTTAAGGTTGAATTTGCTGAAAATGAAGGGCAAAGCAGCGGACATTATTCTATGACACCTTACACTTTTGTACCCAAATTAGGTAAAAAACTAGTAGCCAATGAATATGTGGACATGGGTCAAGGTCTCATTCAAGTAATTGAAATGATCCATAATGAAATGAATCAAGATTCTTAAAAAAAATCTATTGCTAGCCTCTGGCTAGTGATGGTTACTTGTGCCTCCGGCACAAAATTATAAGCCCGAAGGGCTAACATATTCTAACGTAGGGTGCAGCCCTACGAAAAAAAGAAAACCAAAAAATTCAATCAAGCCCTGAAAGGACGAAATATTACACATTTTCAGGGCTTTTGAGCGGGTAGCGTGACCGGCACAGGGCTTCACCCTGTGTTATAGTATGGCGTTCTTTCAGTACTAAAATAAGAAATCAAACACTAAAATAGTAATATCCACGATGCTAAAGTAATTTCCACTAGCCGACTAGTGATAGTTACTGATGCATGCGGTACAAAATTATAGGCCCGAAGGGCTGATATATCCTAACGTAGGGTGAAAGCCCTACGATAAGAAGACCAATATTCAACCAAGCCCTGAAAGGGCGAAATATATTATGGGACAATCACTCGTACAAAACTATCTTCACATAATATTCAGCACTAAAAATAGACAACTTCTTATTAAAAAACATGTAGAATCAGAGTTACATTCCTATTTGGGAGGGATATGTAATCGATTAGAGTGTCAGGCAATTAAAGTAGGAGGGTATATAGATCATATTCACATAATATGTAAACTATCAAAGAAAATTCCATTGACAAAGCTCATGGAAGAATTAAAGTCTCACTCCTCCAAATGGATTAAAACGAAAGGTAAAGAATTTGAAAATTTCTATTGGCAAGATGGTTATGGTGCTTTTTCTGTTAACCCTTCCCAAGTGGATGCTGTAATTGAGTATATTTCGCGACAACATGAACATCACCGAAACAAAACATTTCAAGATGAATACAGGGCATTTCTGAAGAAGTATAAAGTTGATTATGATGAACGCTATGTTTGGGACTAATTATTACGCCCTTTCAGGGCTTTTGGGCTAGAAGCTTCTCTAACACAGGGTGAAGCCCTGTGTTATGGTATGACGTCCTTTCAGGACTATATTGATCAATCAAACCTAAAAACAGAAAATATACCAGGCGATAATATTTTTCACTATTCGGCTAGTGATAGTTACTGATGCATCCGGTACAAAATTATAGGCCCTGATGGCTGAAATATCATAACGTAGGGTGAATCCCAACGATATGAAGACTAATATTCAACCAAGCCATGGGCGAAATATTACACTCTTCCAGGGCTTATGAGCGGGTAGCTTGACCGACACAGCGCCTCACCCTGTGTTATTATGACGTCCTTTCAGGACTAAATTGATCAATCAAAAACTAAAAAAAGAAAATATACGCCAGAGATAGTAATTTACACTATTTGGTTAGTGCTACATACTGACGCTTCTGGCACAATGCGGTAAGCCCGAAGGGCTGACATATCCTAACGTAGGGTGAAGCCCTACGAAAAATAAAACCAGAATTCCGCCAAGCCCTGAAAGGGCGTCATATAATATTCTTTCAGGACTATAATAAGAAATCAAACACTAGAGTAGTAATTTCCACTAGCCGGCTAGTAATTATTACTGGTGCATTGGTACAAAACACTAGAACTAAAAGCGATCAAAAAATATTAATTGAAAATTTATGTAAGCCTGAAGGGCTGACATATTCTAACGTAGAGTGAAGCCCTACAAAAAAAGAAAACCAAAAAATTCAATCAAGCCCCGTAAGGGCGAAATATTACACCTTCTAAAGGATTTGAAGTTGTTTTTACACTTCAATTCTTGTTGTATAGCAGCAAAATAATATTTGAAATAGTTTAAAAAAATAATTTTAATGAACCCAAATTCAATTTTCCAACAAAAACCCCAAGCCATTTTCTTCGACTTTGATGGTGTAATCCTTGAATCTTCTGATATTAAAACCTTAGCTTTTGTAGAACTTTTTAATCACCTTTCAGAAGAGCACCAACAAGCCATTCATGACTACCATGTCAACAACATGGGAATATCCCGATTTAAAAAATTTGATTGGATATACTCGAAATTATTAGGAAAAGTGATTACAGAAGCAGAAAGTAAGAAACTAGGAGAGGGCTTCACAAATCTTGTTTATCAAAAAATATTAGATGCCCCATTTGTCCCAGGTGCAGAAAAGTTGCTTAATTGGGTTCAAGAAAATACAATAAATTTTGTTGCATCAGGTACCCCACAAGATGAGTTAAGAAAAATCGTAAAAGCTAGAAATTTAGATCAATATTTTAAAGGTGTATTCGGCACTCCAGCATCAAAAGTAGATATAGTCAATGCTCAAATTGAGAAATATAATTTAGATTCCTCAAAATGCTGGTTTATCGGAGATGCTAGCTCAGACTATAAGGCTGCTATGGAAACAGGGCTAAATTTTATAGCACGGAATACAGCTGATTTTACAGACTTCTGGAAGGAAAAAGATAATATTATCATAGTCGAAGATTTATCAGAAGTATTGCCTGCTTAATCTAAATTAGATGGAATCCAAAAACTTTAAATCAAAGTCAGCGCTGATCAAAGAAACTGCAGATTTTATTATAAAAAGTATAAAATCTGTAATAAAGCATCATTCGGAAGCACACTTAGCCGTATCAGGAGGCAGCACACCCTTGGCTTTATTTCAATATTTAAGTCAAAATTGTATTGATAAATTAAATTGGAAAGATGTCCATTTTTGGTGGGTTGACGAAAGATTTTTACCGCATGAGGATGATGAAAATAACTTTTACAATGCCATGAAAATGGGCTTAATTAAATTACCTGCTTATTTTCATCGTATCAATACGGAAAACTTAAACATCTCACAGGCTGTTCAAAAGTATAAAGATGAACTGAAAGAATATATGCCCAACAAAAACTTTGATTTGACTTTATTGGGTGCTGGAGAGGATGGGCATACAGCTTCTTTATTTAAAGACGATATGCATTTAAAAAATCAAAAAGATGATGTGGTACAAACCATCAATCCCCACAACTATCAAAATAGAATCTCCTTAAATTTCAGAAGGCTAATTAATGCAGAACAAACTTTATTATTGCTTAGTGGAGAAAATAAAGAACCTATTTTTACACAGTTAAACGAAAATCCAGATATTCCTGTAAATTGGGTAATGCAAAATTCAAAAAATGCTTTTGTTTTTACCGATTTTAATCAATCCTAATTTTAATTACTTAATTGAGCACCATTTGAGTTAAAGGACTTTATCGTACTAATAAAATTGTGAAAAAGTTAATAGTGTTGAGATCATTTTAATCCGTGAGACCTATCCCCTTGAGGGGATTATAGGGGTGTTCCTTGAGGGAACCTTCAGGGTTGTTGAAGGTAAGCCATTGATTTAAACCCTACTTTTAATGAAGAAACTAAATAAATGACCAATAAAAAGAAATTATTTATAGTAAGACCTAGCATGAGCTATGGAGGTGCCGACCGTGTAACTTTAACACTATTAGAGAATATACCCAAAGAAGAATATGATATTAGCTTGATTTTGATGCGTGCTGAAGGTGCTTTTTTAGAAGATATTCCTCAGCATGTTAAATTAATCAACACCAATAGTCGAAATCTATGGCTATACACTTTTCCTCTCCTTAAAATCCTTAAAAAAGAACAGCCGGATATAGTATTTTCGACTTGTGGGGGAGCCAATATGCCCTTAAGCTTAGCCACTTTTTTAATCCCTAAAAGAAGTTTTAAATTATTATTATCAGAAAGAAATATCTTATTTCCTCCTGGTAAAAATAAGGTCAAAAGAGCTTTGATGATGTTGGCAAAAAGAATGTTTTATAGTGTAGCCGATCATCATACAGCAGTTTCAAAAGGTGTTAAAGAGGAAATGATAAAAGCTTTCGGATTAAAAGCTGATCAAATCAGTGTTGTGGATAATCCTGTTATCACACCTCAACTTTTAGCCCAATCTAAAGAGGAAGTCCAACACCCATGGTTTAAACAGGAGAGAAGCATTCCGGTTATTTTACATGCTGGACGCTTCGTCTATCAAAAAGATCATCAAACCTTAATCAAATCCTTTAAAATTTTATCAGATAAACAAGAAGCAAGGCTTTTCCTTCTGGGAGAAGGTCCTTTATTAAATGAAATAAAATTATTCGTTAAAAAGAGTAATTTGACGGATAGAGTGGAATTTGCAGGCTTTGATAAAAATCCGTTTAAATACATGTCAAAATGTGATGTATTTGTTTTAAGTTCCCACCATGAAGGCATGCCAGGCGTATTAGTACAAGCTATGGCCTGTGGCGCTCCTTGTGTATCTACGGATTGTCCAACGGGACCAAATGAGATTATAAAAACTGAATTAAACAATGGGAGATTAGTTCCTGTAGGTGATGCTGAAGCAATGGCAGAAGCCATTTCGGAGGTATTAACTCATCCATTACAAAATATAGAAAAAGGAGTGGAACGCTTTAAATTAGAGGTAGCTTTAGATTCTTATTTGTCCGTAATTAAAAATGCATGAGTAAAAGAATTGATTTTTATATAACCAATCCTAACCACCACTGGGAAAATTTCAAACCAGTCATGCAAAAAATGCAAGAGATTGGTTATCATGTGCACTTAGTTTCTTTATGTGAGTTTAGGAGAATGTCAACCCCCGTTCAGGAATTAGAAGCATTAAAAATTCCCTTTGTCATATTATTCAGTCTTAAATTTAAGAAGACAAACACTTCAACAGGGAAAAAACATATTGGGGGCAATAAAGCTTTTGTTCGAAATCTATTAAGAAACCTAATTTGGTGGCTGAAGCTGAGGAAAAGTTTAATGCAGCAAAATAAAGAATTACCTAGTGCTGCTATTATTCCCAACGATATTGCATATCCAATGAGTAAAATTGTAAAGTGGCTGCAATCAAAGAAAGTAAAAACCATTTTATATCAAGAGGGGATACGGTTTCCACTTCCAAATGAAGAAGGAGGGCCAAAATATGGCACAAATGGAACAAATCTCATTTATACATGGGGAAAAAAATCATCAGAATATTTTCAATCTATTGGTATTGATCCTCATAAAATAAAAGTGATAGGAAATCCCAGGTTTGATAAAATGCTAAGTGAAAACTATGAGACTGAAATCAAGTTGATAAAAGAAAATCATCGTTTTAAGCAAACGAATATACTATATGCCTCAAATCCCGTGGATGATCAAGGCTTTTGTACTTATGAACAAAAATTGGAATTGTTTAGAGGGTTTTTAATTCAATTGGCAAGTCTGGATGCCAATATTAAAGTATGGTTACGTCTTCATCCTAGGGAAGACAAAGTGGATTTTGAAAATATTATAAATGAATTTAAATCTAAAATTGAGGTGGAGTTTTTACAACAATATTCATTATTTGCTTGCTTAAAATTAATGGATGCTTGTGTGGTATTAGCTTCTACTGTTGGTCTTGAAGCATTGTTGAATCATGTGCCACTTGCTGTGATTAGAATGCCAAATAATTATGATTATATATTTGACTATGTTGAATCTGGAGCCGCAATTCCATTGGATATAAATGATACCAAAAGTTTTCAGGAGAACTTCAAAGAACTACTAAAACAAAAATCTGAAGGATTAAGTACAATTCAATTTAATTACATAGAAAATCAAATTGCAAATCAAGGAAGAAGTGATGAGTTTTTTGAGGAACAATTAATAAAAGACTTAGTAAGCATTTGAGAACACTGCAAAAACCACAAAAGATAAGTAAAGGAATCCTTTTTATTTGGGGAGGTTTTTTTATCCTTTTTCCATTTTATGTTATTGGAAGTGGATTGCCTCAACCTGCTGACTGGTTAATGGTTATTTTGTTCGCCTATTTCTTTTTTACAGAAAAAGTATTTCCATTTAAGGATCAGGTTGAGCTAGTACGTAAACACAGAAATTTTGTAATTTATGTGGCTGTCTTAAATACAATTTGGTATTTCTTTATAGATCAAAGTCTTGAAAAAAGATTCCCCACTTTTGTGCATTCTCTTTTTTATATTTATAATTTTTTTGCAGTTATGGCTGCTATCCGAATTTATAATAAAATAAAAGATCGATTCTTTGTTTTTACAGCCTATGCAGTAGGTTGCAGTATTCTATTGCAGGTTGCTATTTCCTTTTCTGGAATTTATTCAGGAGGTCGTGATGCGCTTTTTTTTAATAATCCAAATCAATTAGGCTACTATGCATTATTGAGCGGTTCATTATTTATTTATTTGTCAAAATATGTAAAACTTAATACTTTTTTTCAAGTTGGAGTTTTATTGGCTTTCGTTTATATCACATTGATTTCGGCCTCAAAAGCTGCTTTTGCTGGTGCTATTATTTTAACTGCTTTAGCCACAATAAACCAAGGATTGTTAAACCTTAAACAATTTATCGTTATTGGGTTAGCAGCTGGAATGGCATTTTTTATTTTTAATAAAAGTGATAGAGTACAAGATATTTTTGAATATACTGTCAATCGATTTTCTGATATAGGATCGGATGGAGATGATAGTTACGAAGGTAGGGGTTATGATAGAATAATTAATGATCCTGAATATATGATTATAGGGGCAGGTGAAGGAGGTTATCATAGGTTTGATTCATTATTAATGGGTGGTGAAATTCATTCTACTTTTGGTACTTTGATTTTTTCTTATGGTATTCCGGGTACTATATTGTTTTTTATATTCGTGTTTCATGTTTTTAGGTCATCTTCTGTAATGGAGTTAATGTATATAGTTCCAGTTGCAGCTTATAGTGTTACCCATCAAGGTTTTCGAAGCACCTTATTTTGGGTGTTCTTTGCCTGTATCTACATCATCAACTTTGAAAAAAGAAAAGCCAAAGCCGAATTAAAGTATAAGCAATATATGTGGATGAAGAAGAAACAAGAAATGAAATCAAAATAAATTCATTTTTTTTAAATTAATCACCACCCCTTCCTCTTTCAGGTTTGATATTAATTTTATTTTCTTTTCTACCAAATATTCTATTCAGAAAATTCCCCTGAATATAAAAATCAACTTTGAGGTTTACAATTAAATAATAATCATCACTTTCGGGATTTCCTCTTGTTCTGCCTGTACCACTAGGATTTGATAATGCCCAGGCCGTAATATCTTTATCATTATTAAAATCAAAATTTTTAATGTCAGGATATCCTCTTCCACTTACATCATCTAAATAATCAGTAAAAGTTATACGATTAGATACTTCTATTGAAACATCCAGAAAGTTAGTTGTCTTAAATTTAACGCCTAATCCCACTGGAATTACCACAGCAAATCTGCTGTAGGTATTTGGTCTTTCAGTTTGGTATTGATTTAAAGATACCATTTGACCTGCTCTTGGTGCAGGAATACTTTCTCCATTTATAATTCAATGTCGTTTAGTTAAGCAAACTTAAAGAAATAATCTGTATATTGTAAGGGTAT
>Ga0076930_100575_pt1 | contig 32141 bp, 27 predicted proteins | sample HotLakConsoUCCRE_FD_71149 | JGI IMG/M metagenome (GOLD analysis project Ga0076930, IMG submission 71149) | Hypersaline microbial mat communities from Hot Lake, Washington, USA - Hot Lake Consortium UCC-RE (version 3) (version 3) ...
TCCAGTTTCTTGGTCACGATCTTATCTTCGTGTCCACGGAACCGGCAGCAGCTCAGACATCTCGCATCTGACATGCGCCGCCGTGCTGCAACCGGGCACCGAGACGCCGTTGATCGCGCGCTTCTCGACCGTGGCCGGGGAAACGGGCGCCGCCGACCATGAACGCGACGTGCGCGGCTTTGCGCTGAAGGTCTACACGCAGGAGGGCAACTGGGATCTGGTGGGCAACAACACCCCGGTGTTCTTCGTGCGCGATCCGCTCAAGTTTCCCGACTTCATCCACACGCAGAAACGCCATCCGCGCACCAACCTGCGGTCGCCGACGGCGATGTGGGATTTCTGGTCGCTGTCGCCCGAAAGCCTGCACCAGGTCACCATGCTGTTCTCGGATCGGGGCCTGCCCGTCAGCCCGATGCACATGAACGGCTACGGCAGCCACGCCTACAGCCTCTGGACCGACACGGGCGAGCGCGTCTGGGTCAAGTTCCACTTCAAGACGCGGCAAGGGCACCGCCACTACACCAACGCCGAGGCGGAGGATGTCGTGGGGCGCACCCGCGAAGGCTATCAGGAGGCGCTGTTCGGCGCGATCGAGGCGGGGGAGGCGCCGCAATGGACCGTGCAGATCCAGGTGATGACGCAGGACGCGGCGGCGGCGTGCCCGTTCAACCCGTTCGACCTGACCAAGGTCTGGCCCCATGCGGCGTTTCCGCCGATCGAGATCGGGGTGATCGAGCTGAACCGCAATCCCGACAACTACTTCGCCGAGATCGAACAGCTTGCCTTCAGCCCGTCGAACGTCGTGCGCGGCATCGGTCATTCGCCGGACCGGATGCTGCAAGGCAGGATCTTCGCCTATGCCGACGCCCACCGCTACCGGCTGGGCACCCACTACGAAGCGCTGCCGGTTAACAAACCGCGCTGCCCGGTGCATCATTATCACAAGGACGGGGCGATGCGCTTCTTCGATACACCCGCCAATCCGGATGCCTATTATGAGCCGAACAGCTTCGGCGGTCCGCGGCACGAGGCGTCCTTCGCCGAACCCGCGCTCGATCTGCTCGGACCGGCCGCCCGGTTCGACCATCGCGACGGCGCCGACGATTTCATCCAGCCGCGTGCGCTGTTCCGTCTCTTCGACGACGGGCAGAGGGAGCGGCTGTTCACCAATATCGCCGCGTCGATGCGCGGCGTGCCCGCCGATATCGCCGAACGGCAGGTCCGGCTGTTCCATCAGGTCCACCCGGACTATGGCGCCGGCGTCTGCGCGGCGCTGGATGCGCTGGACCCGCAATTCTGATCGACCACAGACACGAAAGGAGGACGAGCATGAGCTGGAACCCCGCGCTTGAACCGGGCAATCCCGATGACGTCGGCATGGACGCGATCGAGACCCTCATCATCCCGCGGTCCCGCGATCTGGGTGGTTTCGAGGTGCGGCGCGCCTTGCCGGCACCCAAGCGGCAGATGGTCGGGCCCTTCATCTTCTTCGACCAGGCCGGGCCGGCCGAACTGCTGACCGGGCACGGCATCGACGTCAGGCCGCATCCGCATATCGGCCTCGGCACGGTCACCTACCTCTATCGCGGCGATTTCCATCACCGCGACAGCACCGGCGCCGACCAGATCATCAGCCCCGGCGCGCTGAACTGGATGGTCGCCGGGCGCGGCGTCACCCATTCGGAACGCACCTCCGCGGCCGCGCGCAGCGGGCCGAACGGCCTGTTCGGCATTCAGACCTGGCTGGCGCTGCCCGACAGCCACGAGGACGTGGCGCCCAGTTTCGAGCATCACGGCAAGGACAGCTTGCCGATGATCGAAGATCGCGGCGTGTCCGTCCGGCTGATCCTCGGCACCGCCTATGGCGCGGTCGCGCCAGCGACGATGCTGTCGGAAACATTCTATGCCGACGTGACCCTCGACGCGGGAAGCCGGCTGCCGATGCCCGACGACCACGAGGACCGCGGCATCTACATCGTCGAAGGCTCCATCTCGGTCGCGGGGCAGGAGTTCGATGCGGGCCGGATGATGGTCTTCCGCCCCGGCGACAAGATCACCGTCGCCGCGGGGGATCGGGGCGCGCGGCTGATGATCCTTGGAGGGGCCACCTTCAACGGGCCGCGCTACATCTGGTGGAACTTCGTCGCCTCCTCGAAGGAGCGGATCGAGGCGGCCAAGGCGGAATGGCGGGCCGCGAACTGGGGCCACGGACGCTTCGATCTTCCGGTCGACGACCGCGACGAGCACATTCCCTTGCCGGATTGACCGGCGACGCCGACATGCCTGCCGGGATGCCCGGCGGACGACCCTGGATCGAAACACCGGGCACCCCCGGAACAGACGCTGGATGGAGAAGACCCGCGATGACCTCGAAATGGCCCCCCCTCGACTACCTCGATTGGCGCGAGACCTGTTCCGCCCTGCACCTGTACCTGCAGATCGTCGGCAAGTACCGGCTCGCCCACACGCCATGGCTCAACCATTCGTGGAACGCCACCTTCTACGTCACGCCGACGGGCCTCACCTCCTCGCCGATCCCGGACGGGCCGGGGATCGAGATCCGGTTCGACTTTCTCGAGCACAAGGTGGTGGGAACCTGCGGCACCGGCCACCAGGCGTCTTTCCCGCTCGGGCCGACCACGGTCGCGGCCTTCCGGGCGGATTTCGTGAAGTTGATCACCGACCTTGGCGGCACGCCGACCTTCCACGACAGCCCCAACGAGGTGCCCAACCCGGTGCCGTTCAGCGAGGATCATCGCGACCGGCCCTACGACCGCGACGCGGTGGCGCGCTACCACCAGGCGCTGGTGGCGATCGACCGGGTGTTCTACCGGTTCCGCACGGCGTTTCTGGGCAAGTCGAGCCCGGTGCACCTGTTCTGGGGCGCGCTCGATCTTGCCGTGACGCGTTTTTCGGGGCGCCGTGCGCCGCTGCATCCCGCCGGCATCCCGTCGCTGCCCGACGACGTGGCGCAAGAAGCCTATGACCGCGAAGTGTCCTCGGCCGGGTTCTGGCCGGGCGGCAACGGCATCGACTACCCCGCCTTCTACGCCTACGCCTATCCAAGCCCCGCCGGCTACAAGGGCGCGGCCGTCCGGCCCGACGCGGCGTTCTGGCATGGCGAGCTGTCGGAGTTCATGTTGCCCTATGACGCGGTGCAGGGGGCAGAGGACCCCGACGCGACCCTGATGGCGTTCCTCGTCTCCACATACGAGGCGGCGGCCGATCTTGGCGGGTGGGATCGTGACCTGCTGGAATGCGCCCATGGCAGCCCGCGCCAGGTGCGCGCGCCGAACGCCGCACCTACGCCTGCGGACGCCACCGAGGGCACGGTCGAGCGGGAGGACGGCCCGTCCAGGGGCCGCTACAAGCTGGTCGTCGACGGCATCGAGGCCGAGATGACCTACAGCCGCGTCGGCGGCAGCCAGATCATCATCGACCACACCGGCGTTCCCGAGGCCTTGCGGGGGGCGCAAGGTCGGTGAGAGGCTCGTGCGACAGGCGGTGGAGGACGCGCGGCGGGACGGGGTGGTTCTCATCCCACTTTGCCCCTTCGCGAAGGCGATGATCGGCCGCCGCCCGGAGTGGCAAGACGTGCTGCCCCGGCCTCGGGCCTGACGTCCGACCGACAGACCGGCGCGTTGGACGCGCCGTTCCGGGGATTGAGCGATCCGCTCTGGCCCCACGGGTGAAACGACGACCGGCGCCATCGGGCGCCGGCATTGCAGTTTGAAAGGGGCGCGTCGATGGCCGCAGAGGGATTGGGGCCGACAATCGGCCCGGTGGTCGTGCTGCTGGGGGCTGCAGTGATCGCCGTGCCACTGTTCCGGCGCCTGGGTCTCGGGTCGGTGCTGGGGTATTTCACCGCCGGGGCGCTGGTGGGGCCGTCGGTGCTGGGTGTGTTCACCGACCCCGACACGATCTTGCATATCGCGGAACTGGGCGTGGTGATGTTCCTGTTCGTCATCGGGCTGGAACTGCGCCCGCAAAAGCTCTGGGCGCTGCGGGGGCAGATCTTCGGGCTGGGTCTTGCCCAGGTGAGCCTTGCGATCGCCCTGCTGACGCTGGCGGGTGTCGCGGTGTTTGCGTTGCCACCTGTCACTGCGTTCATCGCCGGAGCGGGTTTTGTGTTGTCCTCGACCGCGGTGATCATGTCGACCCTGCAGGAGCGAGGCGAGATTGCCAGCGTCGAGGGTCAGAAATCCGTCTCGATCCTGCTGTTCGAGGATCTGTTGATCGTGCCGTTGCTGGCGGTGGTGGCCTTCCTGTCGCCGGTCGGGCAGGGCGAGGGCGGGCTGGGGACCGTGGCACTGGCCCTGTCGGGGCTGGTGGCGCTGCTGGTGGCCGGGCGCTGGCTGCTCGATCCGTTCTTCGCGTTGCTGGCGCGTGCCCGGACCCGCGAGGTGCTGAGCGCCGGTGCCCTGCTGGTGGTGCTGGGGGCGGCCCTGCTGATGGACGCCGTCGGCCTGTCGATGGCGATGGGGGCGTTCCTGGCCGGAGTCATGCTGTCGGGCTCCAGCTACCGCCACCAGATCGAAAGCGACATCGAACCGTTCAAGGGCCTCCTGATGGGGCTGTTCTTCCTCGCCGTCGGCATGTCGCTCAACCTGGCCGTCGTGGCGGCGGAATGGCCGCTGCTGCTGGGGATGCTGGGGATCTTCGTGCTGGCCAAGGCCGCCGCGATCTACGCCATCGCGCGCGCTTTTGGCGCGGCCAACCTGACCGCGCTGCGCCGCATGGTGATGTTCGCCCAGGGCGGGGAATTCGCCTTTGTGCTCTATACAGCCGCGCTGGGCGGCGGGGTCATCGACGCGCGCGAGAACGCGATCTTCTCGACGGTCGTGATCCTGTCCATGGCGATCACCCCGCTGATCCTGATCGCCGCGGACCGGCTCTTGCGCGACCCGGCCACTGCGCTCGACGGGGTCGACGCGGCCGACGGGCTGCGCGGGCAGGTTCTGGTCATCGGCTTCGGCCGGTTCGGCCAGATCGCGCTGCAACTGCTTCTGGCGCGGGGCGCGCAGGTCTCGGTGATCGAGAACAGCCCCGACCGCATCCGCGAGGCGGCGCGCTTTGGCTTCAAGGTCTACTACGGCGATGGCACGCGCCTCGATATCCTGCACGCGTCGGGGGCGGGGCAGGCGCAGGTGATCCTGATCTGTGCCAATGACCGCCGCACCGTGAGCACCATCGCCGAACTGGCCCTTCACGAATTCCCGAACGCGGCCGTTCTGGCGCGCAGCTATGACCGGGGCCACGCGATGGAGCTGATCCGCGCCGGCGTGGATTTCGAGATCCGCGAGACGGTCGAATCCGCGCTGCTGATGGGCGCCGAGGGCCTGCGCCGCCTTGGCTGGGACGAGGCGACCGTGGCCGAGGCGCTGGACGACGTCCGCCGTCGCGACGCGCAGCGCCTGACCGAACAGGTGCAGGGCGACATCATGTCCGGGCGCGACAAGATGCTGACAGCGCCCGTGCCCGAGCCGCTGGTTCCCGCGCGGGCCGCGTCCAAGTCGGGCCAATGACGCAGCAATCCCGCCGTCGCGATCCGCGTTCCCGAACGAGGCCACTGCGCATATCGGGTTGATCGCCGGGCCGGTCCCGGTCCGGCACCCCGTTCGCCGCGCGGACAGCCGCCGCGCACCTTCTCGGCTGTGTCTCCTCAAACAGTGTTCATGTCGGTGAACGCGCGAGGTGCCCGACGGCGCGCCCGCGCCCGCAAGCTGACCAACACGTCCCATCGTCGCTGATCGCCCATCCGCTCACAAGCCGGCAGCGCCAAGAGCAGCGAATGCGCAAGATCCGGTTGCCCTGCGCAAGGGCTGCTACGCGCTGCAGGCGCGCTTTCAATACTCTGGGCGCACGTCATCGAGACCGTCGAAGACGCCTTCAACAACCAAAGGAACACGCCATGAAAACCATCCTTTTCGCAGCCGCGGCCGCTGTGACCCTCGCCGGCGGACACGTCGCGCCGGTGCTGGCACAGGACTACGACGTCGCGGGCATGCAGCAAGGGCTGAACATGCTCGAACTCAACGTCGCCAACATCTTCGCGCAGCACAGGATCGACGCCGACCCGCGGTCGCTCGACCTGGCGCAGATCGCCGAGATCATCAGTCGCGTCAACGACGGTGACGACCAACCGTCTCGCTCCGAACTCGAAGTCATCATCAATCGCAACTGACGGTGCTGCCACGGGTCCGATCCACGAGGCCCGTGGCCACTTCTCCGGAAAGAACGCGCATGAAGACAGGACTGATTGCCACGTTTCTCGCTCTCGCTGCAGGCGCCAGTCCGGCTCAGGACATGGCGGACGTGGCGGACATGGCGGCTGGTCAGATCGTCCGGCACTCCGAGCATGTCGGGGAAATGATCACGACGATGCGCCCGCGCGCGGAGACGCGGCAGGGAGCCTTGCGCGATACGCTGCGGTTCGAGCCATGGCAGATGCTCGAAGACCTGTTCCGCGATGACATCGTCCTGCTGATGCGACACGGCCCGACCGACTGGTCGAGCGACGACCCTAGGGGCGTACTGCCGACCGATTGCGCGCGCCAGCGGCTGATGACCCCGGACGGTCGGGACCGGATGCGCGACCTTGGAATCCTTCTGGCGGGCAACGGCATCGTGCCGGGCCACATCCTCGTCAGCGAATGGTGCCGCAACCAGCAGACGCTCGAGGCGCTGGTCGAGGGCATCGGCCTCGTCGACCCCGGTTACACCGCCCGCGCCGAGATCGAGACCGATCCGGCCGCCAACCTGCTGCTGTCGCTCGAAGGGGCCGCGACCGTCACCGAGCTCAGGCGCCGGATCAGCGACTGGGAGGGCAGCGAAGACGGTCCCCTGCTGATCATCTCGCATTTCACCAATATCGCGGAACTGACGGAGTTCCACGTCTACGAGGGCGAGATCCTCGTGCTCGATCCCGACCGGCACAACCGCGTGCTGGGCTATCTGCGGTTGCGTAGCGCCGCCCCCGACATCGGACATTTCGACACCACGGTCGGACCGCGCTAAGCTGCGTCCTGCCTGCCGGACCAGATCCGGGCGCAAGCGAAAAGGACGCGTATCCGCCATGGACACGATCATCTGGCAACGGTTGGAAGGGGCGGGCGTTTGCCTGGCGGCGCTCACGGTGTTCGCCGTCCTCGGGGAAGGGGTCCAGTGGTGGTTGGCCCTGCTTCTGTTCTTTGCGCCGGACCTCAGCTTTGCCGGCTACCTCGCCGGGCCCAGGTTCGGGGCCGGCGTCTACAATCTTGTCCACGTCTACGCCTTCGGCGCCGGCGTCCTGGCAGCCGGCGCGGCTCTGGACACTCCGCTGCTCGTGGCGCTCGGTGCGCTCTGGGTCGCGCACGCGGGGTTCGACCGGATGCTCGGATACGGGCTCAAGTCGCCGGAAGGGTTCACGATCACCCATCTCGGCACCATCGGCAGATAGATCGCGGCGGCGCACGGCGATGCCCCGTGCGATCAGCGGCGAAGACGATCCCGATCTGGCCAATCACGCCGGTGTATGGGCGCTCCAGCGGGGCGTGCCTGACACGGCATCGCCGCTTGCCCTTCAGGCCAAGGGGGACGCGTCATCGCACCATCGACGCCCCGCGAAGCCGGGGGTCATCTGCCCAGACCCCAAAGCGCGGGGTTCGACTTGATGCTCCTTGTCAGCATCTCGACAAGCACCCGTATCTTCCGCTCTGGGTGCCGTCCCGGCGGCCGCACGACATAGACGCCGGCCGCCGGTGGCGGATACTCCGTCATGATCCGCACAAGCGCGCCCGAGGTCACATGGTCGTGCGTGATGCAATCGGGCAGCCACGCGATGCCGATGCCGGCAGCGGCGGCGGCGGCAAGCGCACTGGCGTTGTCGGCCTTGAACCTGCCCTGCGGCCGTACAGTGACCGCCTTGCTGCCATCCATGAACTGCCAGGCTTCCGTTCCCTGCATGAGGGCCTCATGTGTCGGAATGTCATCCGGCCCGTCGGGCGAACCGTGTGCCGCGATGTAATCCGGGCTGGCGACAAGCGATCCGTAGATCGGCCCCACCCGCGTTGCGAGCAGGTTGGAATCCTCGAGAATCCCGACCCGGATCGCGCAATCGAACCCTTCCGCGATCAGGTCGACGTAGCGATCGCTGTAGGAGGCCAGGATCGTCAGCCGTGGATGGTGCAGCGCCATGTCCGCGAGCACCGGGGCGAAATGGGTCTGACCGAAGGTGATCGGCAGCGCGACGCGCAGGCGGCCGCGAAGCTCGCCATCGGGCAGGATCGTTTCGCGGGCCGCGTCGATTTCGGCGCTCACTCTTGCTGCATGGTCCCGAAAGATCTCGCCGGCCTCCGTAAGCGCGGCGCCACGCGTCGTTCGCGCGACAAGCTGGGCGCCGAGTTCCGTTTCAAGCCGCAAGAGCCGTCGGCTGACAATCGACTTCGACACGCCGAGCCTGCGCGCCGCAGCCGATACACCCCCGGCATCGGCCACAGCGACGAAGGTTTGCAGGTCGTCGATATCCATTCTGACGTTCCCCTTTCTGCGACACTCCTTGGCCGGTCGTGGCACTACCGCGTCACCGGCCGGAACGGTATTCGGCCGTCGCACGCCGACGCCGATGGCGATCCCCGCTCAACGCCGAGCGACCGATGGCGTCCACACGACCAAGCGCCGCCCTGGACGGCTCACAGGAGACCGCAGTTGAAACTTCCCGCAAGCTCGTCCTTCGTTGAACTGTATCGCGAAGGTCAATTCGGCTCCAGCGCACGCGTGATGAAATCGCCGGGCGGCATCCTCGACCTTCTCGAGGTGGAGGGACGGGCAGGGGACGTATCGCGCCCGGCCTTGCCGGATATCGTTCTCTATCAGGACCTGCTTGGCGGCTGTCGCATGAGCGGCGACATCGGCGGGGGCCGGGTCGACATGACGATCAGGAAGGGCGACATCGCCCTTGTCGCGCCCAACTTCGCCACGACGACCATCGTGGATACCGACCACCGGCTTCGCAGCCTGGCCTTTTCCATGACGCAATGGCAAAGCGTGCTGGACGAAGCCGCAGATGGCCGGTTTTCGTTCGATAGCGCCTTCATCTACGGCCGCATGCTGGATTCACCGGCGATCCGAACGTCGCTTCGCACCCTCTGGGCCCTGTGCGACGAGGAGGGCGTGCCGTCGCGTCTGCTGGCGCGGGCCGCCGGCTGCGAGATCCTCGCCGAACTCTGCCGATTGGGAGGGGCGGCCCTGGCGCCGGCAAGGGGCGGTCTTGCCCCTTGGGCCGAGCGACGCTGCATCGAGCTCATGCACGCCCGGCTTTCCGAGGACATCAGCCTTGACGAACTGGCCGCCGAGGCACGGCTTTCGCCATTCCATTTCGCGCGGATGTTCAAGCAAAGCCTCGGCGTGCCGCCTCGGGTCTACCTGACGCGGTTGCGGGTGGAGAAAGCCTGCGAGCTTCTCGAACGGACGGATCTTCCGATCACGGAGATCGCGTTCGAAGTGGGGTACTCGTCCAACCAGGTGCTCGCCCGTGTATTCGCAAACCACCGCAGCATCAGCCCGTCCGAGTACCGCCGCGCCGTCCGCGATCCGGTGCGGTTCTTCGCGCCGTAGGGACTTCGGGAGTGGTCGCAGCGCGGCACCTGGTGAAATCCGCGAATGGCCGGAGAAGCCCGAAGGCTGGGGCATGTGCCACTGCCCTGTTCCGTGTGGTTGGCGACGGCCGCCGCCACCCGCTACCCGGGCGCAGCGACCTCACGGTTTTGCAGCCCGGACGATGGGCGCGACGTCACGGCCCAGCAGTTCGATCGACCGCTTCATCGCGGCTGTCTCGAGCGATGCCGTGCTCATCTGGAAGGTGATGCGCGCAACACCGCCGAGAGCTTCGTCGGCATGCCGCATCTTGGCGGCGACGGTCGACGGATCACCGATCAGGAACGCGCCCTCCGGGCCGGTCATGGCGTCGAATTGCCGGCGTGCCGGCGGCGACCAGCCGCGTTCGCGCCCGATCGTCGCCGTCAGATGGGCCCAGCCGGGAAAGAAGGCATCCCTCGCCGCCGCATCGGTCTCGGCCACGAATCCCATTGCGTGGACCCCCACCTTGAGCGCCTCGGGACGGTGTCCGGCTTGCAGCCCGGTCTCGCGGTAGAGATCGACAAGCGGGCGGAAGCGATCGAACCCGCCCCCGATGATCGCGATCATCAGCGGAAGGCCGAGCATGCCCGCGCGTGCGAAGGATTGCGGCGTGCCGCCGACCCCGACCCAGAGCGGCAGACGGGGTTGATGCGGGCGCGGATACACGCCCTGCCCGGTGAGCGCCGGCCGGAAACGGCCTTGCCAGGTGACGTTCGTCGCTTTTCCCAGCTTGAGGAACAGCTCGAGCTTTTCCGCGAAAAGCTCGTCATAGGCCCGCGTGTCGAGGCCGAACAGCGGAAAGGCCTCTCCGAACGAGCCACGGCCGACGACGATCTCGGCACGCCCCTTGGCGATCAGGTCGAGCGTCGCGAACTCCTGAAACACCCGCACCGGGTCAGCGGCGCTGAGCACCGTGACCGCGCTGGTCAGCCGGATCTGGCTGGTGCGGGCCGCGGCTGCCGCCAGGATGATCGCCGGCGCCGAATCGAGGAACTCGGCCCGATGGTGTTCGCCGATGCCGAAGACGTCGAGCCCGACGCGGTCGGCAAGCTCCACCTCCTCGAGAAGCGCGGCCATGCGATCGGTCGCGGAAGGGAGCGTGCCTGTCTCCCTGTCAGGAAGAATGGCCGCAAAGCTGTCGATGCCGATTTCCATGATTGCTCCTTGCAGATTGGTGTTCGCCGTCGGCGGTCGCGTCCATGGTGAAGGCGGCCCGACGGGGGATGTCCTATGTGGCGACGAGGGCGGCGCGGATCATCAGCGCCCCGAAGATCAGAAAGATGATGCCGGTCAGACTGCGCCCGCGCCGCGCATGTTCCGGCTTGCGCAGCAGTCGGACGACGTGTCGGGCTGCCAGCGCGTAGCCTCCGAGGATGAGGAATTTCACCACCACGAAGGTCAGAACCAGAAGCGCCAGAACGGAGGCGCTGCTGTCGGCGGGCAGGAACTGGGGAAACAAGGCGGCAAAGAACAGGACGGCCTTGGGGTTGCTGAGCCCCACCCCGAACGAATGGAGCCAGAGGCCCGGCCCGCCCTGCCGATGGGCCGCCCCCGCATCGGCCGGGCTTTGTTGCGGCGGGGCGGGGCGCAGAAAGCTCCAGCCGAGCCAGATGATATACGCCGCGCCTGCAAGCCGGAGCGCCAGGAGGGCGGAGGGGTAGGTTTCGAGCAGCGCGCCCAACCCGACGACGGACAGGGTGGCCAGAAGCGCGATGGCAACCAGGTCGCCGCTCAGGGCACCCACGGCACGCCGCCACCCGTGAGCGACCGCGTTGTTCACGATGAACAAGGTGGACGGTCCCGGCGTTGCGACCTGCGCGGCGCTGACGACAACGAAGGTAAGGTAGGCCGCGAGTTCCATGTTGCACCGTCTGCCTTCCATGTTCGCTGGTCCGGGCGATATCGGCGGATCGGGAATGACGGCCGGCGATCGACACCCCGCCGTCACAAGATCGTCTGCCACCCTCGGCTCGGGTCAGGCTGCGGCGCGAGGGACCGGCGTGTTCAGCAATTGCTGTTCCCACAGGAACGCGATGCTGCTGCCGGCTGCATGCTGAACCGAATTTTCAGGGCGAAGAAGCGAGCCGAGGCCGTTGCGAAGGGTCATGTCTTTTCCATTTCCTGTCATGCACCGAACTCTATCCATCGGTCCCGATCCCTGCGGCGCGGAAGCTGCCGTTCTGGTGCCGGTCTTGCTGTCATTGCGGTCTGCGCTGCAGGGTCACGTCGACCGCAAGACCAGCACCGGCACGGCAACTCCGGCGCCGCGCGGCAAACCGAACCGCGCTAGGGTTTCCTTGTCGCGAATGCCGGCGACAGGTCGAACAGCGGGCCAACACGGTCTTCACGGCATCATGCCGGCCCCATGTTCCTGAAGACCCCGAACGTTCGGCGCAGCACCTGGTCGTCGCCCCGCGACCAAAGCCCCAAGGCCGCGCCGACGAAGGCCGGTCCCGCTCTCCCCGGGATCGGCCTGCCTTCCCCAATGACCGTTCGCCCGCAGGTGCCAGCGACTGCCCTTCAAGACCGACGAAGGCTCGGGCGCGGGTGCACGGTCATTGCCGTCCGTCCAGTGCCGCTTGCTCGCACGCCGGATCGCGCACCGCCCGGCGATAGTCGGACGGGCTGACCCGCATGTGCTTGAGGAAGACCCGGGCGAGAACCTGGTTGGACGAGTAGCCGACCGGCGATGCGATCGCCGTGACCGGAAGATCCGTCCGTTCAAGGAGGTCGCAGGCTTTTTCGACCCTCAGGCGCGTCAGGTAGACCCGCGGCGGCACGCCGGTGCTCTGCTTGAACATGCGGGCGAAGTGGAAGGGCGAAAGCCGCGCCTCGGCGGCCAGTTCGTCAAGGGAGATGTCTTCCGCCAGCCGCGCGTGCATCAACTCCCGGCAGCGCCGTTCCGCCCAGGGCGCAAGGCCGCCGGATAATGGCACGAACGGTGCCCCGCTCAACCGGCTCAGTTCGGCCAGGATCTCGCAGCCGGCGGCTCGTGCCAGCAGGAGCGACGGTGCCCCGTGTTCGTCGCAAAGCGCCCAGAGGTTTCGAAGCAGGGATTGGATGAGCGGCGACTGGAAGGGCCGACTGTAGAGGCGCAGGCTTTCCACCGATGTCCCGCCGTCGGAGGCTTCGTCGAGCAGGCGCTGCCACTGCGCGACGGGGAACGACAAGCTGCGGACCTGATGGCTGCTTTCGGCCTTCACCGCGTTGGCGAAGTTCGGCGCAGCGAGGTACAGATCGCCCTTCCGGCTCGTTCCCTGGAACGTCCCACCTCCCCAGTCGCCGCGAACACGGCCGCCGCCGATCTGATCCTGGTTCAGAACCAGATCCGGCAGCGCCGGGCGCGACATGTCCCCCGCCGGCCGCGCCATGTCGATCAGGTCCAGGATGCGGCCCGGGCGTCTTCTCTTGCGCACATAGGACGCCTGTCGACCCTGGGAATACCAGCTGGAGAACGATGGATGGGCAGACTGTCTCATCGGCATGCCTCTTTTCGGGTGTCAGCGCCGCGCGTGGCAAGGCAGCGGGCTGACCCGCGTGAAAGCTCTGATCCCAGCCAGATCCGCGCTTTGCGCTGCTGATCGCACGTTTGATTTCGTCTTCGTGGGCGCGGCTCTGCGGCCACCGCATGAACGCATCCATCCGTAGCTCATCGAACGGGAAGGCCGGTCTCAGATCGTTGGCGTTCGCGAGTTGTATCGTTTCATAATAAAATTTGTATCGTTGCAATCGCGAATCGTCAAGACTAGCATCGGACAACCCGCACGCTCGAAACCCGGGAACGGTCATGGGACAGGAAGGGGGGCGGCATCGACTGGCCGCAAGGTGAACGGAACTGAACAATAACAACGAACCGGAGCACAGGCACACCCCTTGGAACCACGCAACAAGAAGCCGACGCTGAAGACCATCGCGACCGCGTTGGGCCTGGGCGTCACGACCGTCTCGCGCGCCCTTCGGGACGACGAGAAGATCGCCGCCACGACGCTCAAGGCCGTTCAGGACATGGCGCGCAGGCTGTCCTACCAACCCAGTCGCGCAGGTCTGCGGCTGCGGACGGGCAAGACGCATGTCCTCAGCCTCGTCCTCGATACCGATGAGCAGATCGGCAGCTTCGTGTCGCAGATGATCTGCGGGATCACCCTGGGGCTGGAGGACACGCCCTATCACCTGATCGTCACGCCCTATTCCAAGCACGGCGATCCGGTCGCGCCGATCAGGCACCTGGTCGAAACCGAGGCCGTGGACGGGATCATCATCTCGCGGATCGAGCCCGAGGATGCGCGGGTTAAGTATCTGATCGAGCAGGGCATACCCTTCGCGACCCATGGGCGCACGCAGATGGGTGTCGAGCATCCGTACTACGATTTCGACAACGAGGCCTTTACAAAGATCGCCGTCGATTGCCTCGCCAGTGTGGGGCGCAAGCGTCTGGCGCTGCTCGCCCCGCCCGCGGGCCTCAGCTTTCACGACCACACACGGCACGGGTTCGAGGCGGCGGTGGCGGAACATGGGCTGGAGGAGGTGCCGATGCTTGGCATCTCGAACGACAGCTCCATCGATGAGATCAGGGTCGCCGTCAGACACCTGATGCAGCAAAGCCCCGCGCCGGACGGGCTGGTCAACAGCTCGGGCGGGGTCAGCGGCACAGGTGGCGCGATCCTGGCCATCCAGGCTGGCCTGAAGGACGTCGGCGCCGTCATCGGCCGCGATGTCGATATCGTCACCAAGCAGCTCTTCGCGCACCTCCCGATCTTTCGCGACGCGTTCTATGTGGTGCACGAGGACGTGCGGGAAACCGGCCGGGGCCTGGCGAAGGCGTTGCTCGGCTCGATCGAGGGCAAGCCGGTCGCGGACCTGCAGACCCTGATCGTTCCGGAAAAAGTGCGGCTGCAGTCGACCAGCTAGAGGACGCGGCTACAGCAGAATTGTCTGGAAGATCGAAACCGCGCGGGATGCGCGTGATCGGGGCGGCGTCGGCACCGGATTGCCCGAGCTGCCGCTGGCCCGCGCCATTCCTCAGAGCAGGAAGATCACCCCCAGGCCCGCCACCAGTGCCGGCAGGCGCAGCACCTCCCACACGCGGACCCGCGCCGCGCCGATCACCGCGAAGCTGATCAGCCACAGCCCCAGGGCGATCTGCGCCATTGCGGCCAGCGCGGCGATGGGCGTCGCGGCAAGCTCCAGCAGGGCCGGGTTCGCGATGAAGGCGAGGGGGACGATGAACAGGCCCACGCCCAGCCGCATGGCGTTGCCCGCCACCGGCAGCCAGGGCGTCTGCGCGATTGCAGCGGCGATGAACACATTGCCGCAGACGGGCGGCGTGATGGTGCACAAGAGCGCGTACCAGAACACGAAGAGATGGGCGTAAAGCTCCGGCACGCCCAGCCCCACCAGGGCCGGCACCGCGACCGAGGCGCAGATGACGTAGGCGGCCGTGGTCGGCAGCTCCATCCCCAGCACCAGCCCCGCCAGTGCGGTCAGCAACAGCGCCACCCAGAGCTGCCCGCCGCTGGCCGACAGGATCAGCGAGGTCAGCTTGACCCCCAGCCCGGTCATGTTGAACACACCCACCACGATGCCCGCGCAGATGATCACCGCGGCGATGATCGCCACCTGCTGCGCGGCGGTGATGAGCGCCACGAGCGTGCGGCGGTACCAGCCGGTCAGCGACATCTGGCCGTCGGGCTCGAACACCAGCGTCGCCCATGTGACCGCGGTCGCGAACACCGCGGCATAGGCGAGGGTATAGCTGGTGAAGACCAGCGTTCCGACGAGGATGGAGAAGGGCAGCAGGAAGAACGGGATCGACCGTGAAACGGCCGCCCAGCCGGGCATGGCGCTGCGGGGCAGCGGCGGCAGGTCGATGCGCAGCGCGTAGACATGCACGCCGAACCAGGCGGTGAGGAAGAACAGGATCGCCGGCAAAAGCGCCGCCACCATGATCTCGGTGTAGGGAACGCGCACCAGTTCGGCCATCACGAAGATACCTGCCCCCATGACGGGGGGCAGGATCTGCCCGCCGGTCGAAGCCACGGCCTCGGTCGCCGCGGCCAGCTGGGGCGGGTAGCCAAGCCGCTTCATCGACGGAATGGTGATCATGCCGGTGGTGGCGGTGTTCGCCGCCGCAACGCCCGAGATCGAGCCATAGAAGGCCGAGGACAGGATCGCCACCTTGGCCGCCCCGGCCCGAGTCCGCCCGGCCAGCTGGGTCGCGAAGGCCATGAAGCCTGTCCCGGCCTGCCCGGCCGAGATGAAGCCGCCGAGGATCACGAACATCGCGATCGTGTCGACCGACGTGCCGGTGAGCGTGCCCCAGAGCCCGCCTTCGGTGATCGTCAGGGTGCCCAGCAGATAGTCGACCGGCATGCCGCCATGCCCGAAGCGGCCCGGGATCTGTTCCCCGAAGAACGCGTAGGCGAGCACCAGCACGGCGACCGCGGGCAGCACGATCTTGATCGCGCGCCGCGCCATTTCGAGCACGACGACGATCAGCACCAGCGCGAGGGCGATCTGCAGCGGCCCGTCCAGCGCCCCATACTGCTGGATCAGAGCGCGCCGGTTTGCCATGATCAGCCCGCAGACCGTGACACCGGCGAAAAGGAACAGCCAGCCCGAGACGCGCGCCGCGCGCGGCCCCTGTGCCGCGGCGCCCAGCACGAAGATCCACGGCAGCGCCAGGGCCAGATGCAGGGGGCGGGTGATCAGGTTGGGGATCAGCCCCGCAAACGCGTTCCACATGTGGAAGCCGACCACGGCAAGCGCCAGCGCGAGCGCCACCGCGCCGTACCTGTGCCCATCCACCTCGACCGAAAACCAGCCGTCGCGCCCCATGGTCGTTCCTCGGGTTTCTTGTTGCATGGGTATGCCTAAGGCCACGAGGGGGGCCGAAAGCCCCCCCTCGGTCCGTTGGGCTGTCGGCGTCGTTCAGGGCATCGTCACGCCGCGCTCGGCGTAGAACGCCACCACCCCCTCATGCAGCGGCGCGCCCAGTTGCGGCACCAGCTCCGGCGTCACGCCCGCCCACCAGGGGTTGGTTCCGGCCATGTCCTCGCGCTGTTCCCAGAAGGCCGAGACGATGGCGAGCGCCGTTTCCTCGTCCAGATTGGTGGCATAGGCCCCGACCGGAACGGCCATCGTCGCGATGTCGTCCTCGATCCCGGCATAGGTGCCGGCGACGATGCTGACCGCGCCCGCGCCGGGGTTGGCGGCCATGATCGCGTCCTGTTCCTCGGGCGAGAAGGACAAGATCCGGACCGGCAGCGTCGCCGCCAGTTCCTGCACCTGCGGGGTCGGATGCGACGAACAGGTCGCATAGCCATCCACCTGGTTGTTGCGCAGCGCCGCCGGCGCGCCCGACAGTTCCATCTCGGGCGCGGTCACGCTGTCGGCGATCCCCAGCGTCTCGAAGATCGAGGCGACCTGGCGCTGGCAGAACGTGCCCGTCCCGCCGGAAATGAAGCTGCGCCCGGCAAGATCGGCGACCGAGGTGATGTCGCTGTCTTCCCGCACCACCAGATGGATGGTGATGAAGGGCATCGGGAACAAGGTGCGGATGCTGTCGTAGTCGCCGCCTTCGAAGGGTTCCCGCCCGGCCAGCGCGTCGTCGATCAGGTTCGGCGGCGTGGTGAACAGGAAGGCGCCGGGCCGACGCCCCGCTTCCGCGACGTTCTGCACCGACCCCTGGCTTTCCTCGACCGTGGGCTGGATCATGCCGTCCGACTGCGCGAGCAGCATCTCGCCAAGCTGGACCATCATCACATAGTAGGAACTGGTCGACGACGCCGACTTGAGCGTCAGGCGCGTCTCGGCCTTTGCGGCGGCGCCGGCAAGCGCCATGGTTGCCGCGATCACGGCGGTGACTGCGCCCTGGCGCAAGGTGGTGTGAAACATGGGGTCCTCCGCTAACTCTTCCGGCGATCATCGCGCCGCCTGTGCCGTGCACAAGACCAGCGCCTGCGGGCCTTGGCAAGCGAGGTTGTTCACGGGCATCGGCGCGGTACTCCGCTTTCTCGCACCGCCCCGCACCGTACTGCCCCGTGCGGCCCCGCGCGGTGCGCGCGCAGGCGACGCGACAGCGATGGCCATGCGTGTCCGACGCTCCGGCTGCTGCGGCGGATCGCTCCGCCGGAAAGCAGCGCATCATGGCCCGCCACCCTCTCTTTTTTGTGGCATTCCGATCGTCGGACTCGTGGTTGCAGGCGAGCTGTACTATCAGGAAAACCAGGGACGTGCGCGGCGGGTCATCCGCCGGGCCAGCGGTCCCGAAGTGTCGCGAGCGCCGTGCGAGGTGGTGAAGAGATGCTGACCAATAGCGACATCGTCGAGCTGACGGAGTTTCGCCACCGCCTGCACCGCCACCCCGAACTGTCGGGGCAGGAGGCCTGGACGGCGGCCGAGGTTGCGGGCGCGCTGCGGCCGCTCGGCCCGGCGCATCTTGTCACCGGGCTTGGCGGCCACGGCGTCGCCGCGGTCTGGGAGGCTGCCCTGGCCGGCCCGACCGTCATGTTCCGGGCCGAGCTTGACGCCCTGCCCATCGAGGATCTGTCCGGCGTCGCACATTGCTCGACCGTCGCGGGCAAGGGCCATCTGTGTGGCCACGACGGCCACACGGCGATCTTGACGGGTCTCGCCCGGATGATCGCACGCCGCCCGCCGCGGCGGGGACGCGTCGTGCTGATGTTCCAGCCGGCGGAGGAAGACGGATCGGGCGCCGCCGCGGTCCTGGCCGATCCACGCTTCCCGGATCGCCGGCCCGACTGGGCCTTTGCCCTGCACAACATGCCGGGCATCCCCCTCGGCCGCGCGGTCATCGCGCCGGGCCCGGCCAACTGCGCCTCCGAAGGGCTGCGGCTGGTGTTCCGGGGCAAGACCGCGCATGCCTCGATGCCGGAGGACGGCGTGTCGCCCGCGCTGGCGCTGGCCGCGCTGATGCCTGCCGCCCTTGCCGCCGGACCGGGCGGTGCGCTTGCTCCCGGCTTTCGCCTCGTCAGCATCTGCCATGCCAGCATGGGCGAGCGCGCCTTCGGCATCACCCCGGGCGAGGGCGAGCTGTGGCTGACGCTGCGCACGCTGGTCGATGCCGACATGGCCGCCTTGCGCGACGAGGTGATGGGCCTTGCCGCACGGGTGGCCGGCGAGCATGGCCTGACGGTGGAGATGACCCACCACGACCGGTTCGCGGCCTGCACGAACGACCCCGAAGCGGCCGAGGTCATCGCCCGCGCCCTCGACGCCCTTGGCGTCAGCCGGGACGAGACGGGGCTGCCGATGCGCGCGTCCGAGGATTTCGGGCTGTTCGGGCGGCACGCGAAATCCGCGATGCTCCTGCTCGGTGCGGGCGAGGCGGGGCCGCGCCTGCACAATCCCGATTACGATTTTCCCGATACCCTGATCCCGACGGGCGTCGCCGTCTTCGAGCGCATCCTGACCGATCTGCTTGGGTAGGCGGGGTGGCCCCTCGGATCAAGGCGGCGCAGCGGCGGCCTACGGCGCGGCCTTCCCGCCGATCATGCCCTTCATGATGGCGCCCATGACCCGGACGCGGCCCCATCGCGGCAGCATCGCCAGCGACCAGCCAAGGAGCTTTGCCAGGAACCCCGGCCTGACCGTCGTGCGTCGCCCCAGGGCGGCGAGCGCGCTGCGCGCGACCGTCTCGGGTGTCGCGGCCCGCCCCATCTGCATGCCCGCGCGGGCGGAAAAGCCAGTGCCCACGGGGCCGGGGGCGACCGATACCACATCCACGCCGCAGGGCCGCATCTCGGCCGCAATGCCTTCGGCGAAACTTTGCACGAAACCCTTGGTGGCGGCGTAGGTGGCCGACAGCGGGGCACCGTTGAACCCGACGAGCGAGCCGAACAGCACGATGCCACCGCGCTTCTGCGCGGCCATGCGCTGCCCGAACCCGTGGGTCAGCGCCACGACCGACCGACAGTTGAGATCGACCATGTTGGTCTCCGAGGACACGTCGAGATCGAGGAACGGCCCGATCGATCCGAAGCCCGCGGCAGCCACGACGAGCCCCACGGGCGCAGTTTCGGTGAGCGACAGCAATTCGGGCACGGCCGCCGGATCGGACAGGTCCATCGCCAGCACGCGCACATCGACGCCGAACCGGGTGCCCAGATCCAGGGCCAGGTCCTGCAACACGCTATCCCGCCGGGCCACGAGGATCAGGTCCACCCCCTGCGCGGCCAGTTCGACGGCAAAGGCGCGGCCGATGCCGTCGCTGGCCCCCGTGATCAGGGCGGCGGGGCCGAACCGGCGCTTCAGGGAGCTGTCGTTCTGTGTGGTCATGGGTTGCCCTTTCCTGTGGCGTCGAGGTCACGCGCCCGCAAGGCGGCGCGGCAGTGCGTCGGGGTGCGCGGTGGTGTCTGCGCCTGCGTCTGGCTTGGCTCGGGACAGCGTCAGCGCGAACATCTGCGGCGTGAAGGCGAAGGCGAGCGTGACCGACAGCGCCACACCGCCCGCGACCGACATGGCGAAGGGCGGCCAGAAGCCGCCACCACCAAGGATCAGCGGCAGGAAGCCGCCGAAGGTGGTGACGGTGGTCGAGATGATGTGCCGGGCGGAGCCTGCCACCACCTCGACCATCGCCGCGCGGTCCCCGGCATTGGCGCGGGGATCTTCCTGCAGGCCTGACAGCACGATCAGCGCTGCGTTGATCGACACGCCGATCGACCCGATCACCCCGATGATCGCGTTGATCCCGAACGGATAGTCGAAGACTGCCAGCGCCAGCATCGACAGCCCCGCCGACAGGCCCGCGACGGTGAAGGCAATCCCCGTCAGGCGGAACGAGTTGAAGGTCATCACCACGACGGCGATCGACAAGGTGATGATCAGGCCGAGCGGCGCGATCAGCGCCTGCACGGTCGAGTTGCGCGCGTCGCTGTCGCCGCCGGTCTCCAGCCGGATGCCGTCGGGCGGGGTGTAGCCGTCCGCCTCCAGCAGCGTCATCGCCTCGGCCAGCGCCACGGCGGGCAGGACGCCGGGCATCAGGTAGGCCTGTACGGTGTTCACCCTCTCGCCGTTGCGCCGCGTGATCGTGCTTTCCGACGGCTCCAGGCGCAGCGCGCCCAGCGTGGACAGGGGCACCGCGGGAAAGCGGCCCGAACCTGCGACCGCTGCTGCCCCCGGCGGCAGGATCGGCATGTCTCCGATGGCCACCGGATCGCCCCGCAGGCCCGCGCCAAGGCGCACGCGCACCGGCAATTCCTCGGTCCCTTCCAGCAGCGACCCGCCGGTGACGCCCTCCAGCCCCGCCTCCATCTGCCGCGCGACCTGGCCGAGATCGAGGCCCAACAGACGCGCGCGGGTCTCGTCGATCTCGAGCGTCAGCCTGGGCGCGCCGCCGGCGATTCCGGTGCGCACCATCGCCACCGTCGAGACCTCGGCCAGTCGTGCGCGCAGGTCGTCGCCGGCGCGGCGCAGCGTGTCGATGTCCTGACCCACCAGGCGAAGTTCCACCGGCGCGTTGACCGGAGGCCCCTGGGTCAACCCGCGGATGACGAAGCGGGCCTGCAGAAAGGCGGGGGGCAGATCCTCCTGAAGCTCGGCCAGCAGCCGTTCGGTGCCGGTGGGGGAGGCGGTGCGGATCAGCGCCTGTGCGAAGGCCGGTGCCTGATCGCGGTCGCCCACCATGTTGTAGTAGAAGGCGGGCGCCGACCGGCCCGTAACCCAGGCAATGTCGAAGATATCCGCCTCGGCCGTCAGCTGCGCGTCGATCTCGCGAACCACGCGCATGGTCTCGGCCATGCCGGTGCCGGGGGGCAGGTCCACCTCGATATGGAACTGGTCGCGGTCCACGCCCGGAAAGAACTGCGGCGTGAGCGTCGGCAGCGACAGGAACCCGACCACCGGCAGGACCAGCGACAGCGCCACGGTGCGCAACGGGTTGGCCAGCGACAGGGCCAGAAGGGCGCGAAAGCCACGCATCGGCAGACCCTCGCGCGCGGGCAGGCCATCGCCCAGGCGCAGCCAGCGCCCGGCAATGGCGGGGGTGATCGTCACCGCCACAACAAAGGACCAGGCCAGCATCACGATCACGGAAATCGCGATGGAGCCGACGAAATCCCCCGCCGGCCCCGGCAGCAGCAGAAGCGGCAGGAAGGACAGGATCGTGGTGACGGTCGAGGCCGCCAGCGGCATGGTCAGCCGCCGCACCGCGCCCGAAACCGCCGCAAGCCGGGTCAGCCCCGCGCGCAGACGCTTGCCCACCTCGTCGGTCATCACGATGGCCGCGTCGACCAGCAGGCCCAGCGCCACGATCAGGCCCGTCACGCTCATCTGGTGGATCGGCACAGCAAGCGCGTTCAGCGTCGCGACTGAGGCCAGAGACACCACCGGCAACACCATCGCCACGATCAGCGCCGAGCGCCATCCGAGGGTGACGAACAGGACCGCCACCACCAGGGCCACGCCCACCGCCATGTTCAGGCCGACCTCGGTCAGGCGTTCGGTCGTGTAGCGGCTCTGGTCGAAGACGGTCTCGATCGACAGGCCCCAGGGCAGGGCCTCGGCCTGCGTGGCGACAGCGGCGCGGATGTCGGTCATCCAGCGGTCGACCTGCAACCCCTCGCTCAGCTTGACGGAAACGAGGATCGCGGGCTGCCCCCCGAACAGCGCCGCCTCGGCCAGCGGCAGGCGTGGACCGCGGGTGATCTGCGCCACATCGCCCAGGAGCGTCACACGGCCCACCGCATCCTCGCGCAAGACGACGGCCCGCAGCCGGTCGAGCGAGGTGATCTCGCCCGTGATGCCCAGAACCAGATCGGTGTCCTCGCCCCGCAGGCGGCCTGCCTGCACCTTGGCATCGGCGGCCTGGATGGCGGTGGAAACCTCGTCGGCGGTCACGCCGAGGGCGGCCGCGCGGTCGGGGTCGAGCGTGACCAGAACCTCCTCCTCCGGCGTCCCGTGCAGGTCGACGAGGCTGGTGCCCGGCACGCGGCGCAGCCGGTCGGCCAGCGCTTCGGCCTCGCGCGCGGCGCGGGTCAGGCTGAACCCCTCCGGCATAGTCAGCGCGAAGATCGCGGCGTAGCCGCCTGCGCCGTCGCTGTCGAACTCCGGCTCCAGCACGCCGGCCGGAAACTCCCGCCGGGCGTCGGCGACGGCGTCGCGGACCTGCGCCCAAAGCTGCTCGATGGTCTCGGGCGCCACCGTCTCGATCAGCTCGACCGAGATGACCGAGATGCCGGTGGCGGAGGTCGAGTCCACCGTCGCGATCTCGGGGATGGTGCGCAGCTCGGTCTCGATCTTGGCGGTGACCAGCGCCTCCACCCGCGCAGGGTCCGCACCGGGAAACACCGTGGTGATCGTCGCGAAGATATTGGTGATCGTCGGGTCTTCCTGCCGCCCGATGGACACCAGCGCCGACAGGCCCGCCGACACGATCACCAGAAGCGCCAGCATCACGAGGCGCGGCTGGCGGAAGAACAGCGTGTCCATGGCGCTTACTCCGGCAAACCTGGTGTGAGGGCGGCAAGCACAAGCTGGCCCGGGGCCACGCGGTCGGGCGCTTCGGCCACGATCCGCGCACCGGGGGGCAGGGCGCCGCGCAGGAACACGCGGCCGCCGTCGCTGTGGATCACCTCGACCGCGGCGGGCAGGGTGCGATCCCCCTCGGCCGTGCGTTCCACCGCCATGACCGACCACGATCCGCGCACCCCCTCGCGAAGCGCGGCCATCGGCGCCCAGAAGCCCGGATCGTCGATGCTCTGCGTCAGCATCACCGTGACCGTGTCGCCCAGAACGGGGGCAGACCCCTCGGGCAGGCCGAGCACCACGGACCGGCTGCGGGTGTCGGGGTCGAGATCGGGCCGGATCTGGCGGATGCGGGCCTCCAGCAGGGCACCGTCGCTTTCGATCACAAGACTGTCCCCGACCGAAAGCCCGGCTGCGAGCTCCGGCGGCAGGCCGACACGGGCACGGGCAGGCGCGGCATCGAACAGGACCAGGAGGGTCTGACCCGCCACCGCCGTCTGGCCCGGATCGGCCATGCGCGCGCCGATGCGGGCGTCGAAGGGCGCCGTCAGCACCGATTTCTGCAATTGCACTTCCACACCGGCGATGCGGGCACGCACCGCCGCCATGCCCGCCTCGGCCCGCGCCAATGCCAGCCGCGCCTCGTCCTGGGCCGCCACCGAGCGAAAGCCCCGCTCGGTCAGGGCGTCGTTGCGCGCCAGGGTCAGCCGCGCCAGTTCGGCGTCCGCGGCAAGGACCGCGAGATCCGCCTCCAGCGCCGCGCGTTCGGGGATGAGCGCGCTGGTGTCGAGCCGCGCCAGGGTGTCGCCCGCGGCGACGACATCGCCTTCCTCGACCAGAACCTCGATCACGCGCCCGCCCAGCTCGAACCCCAGATCGGTCCGCGCTGCGGCCTCCACCTGGCCGGTGAACCGGCGGGTGACGGTGTAGCCCTGCGCCAGGTCGACCGACATGACACCGACCGTCGTCTGTGGGGCTGTTGCGCCTATCGGCGCGGTCCCCTCGGCCGCAAGAAGCGAGAAGCCCGCGAAGACCGCAGCCGCTGCCCCGGCGCAGATCGACAGCGTCGCCCCCAAGGTCAAACCCCGGCGCAGGGCGCGTCGAAAGCCTGATGTGGCTGGGTCCGGCATGGATGGGGCCTCCGCCAAAGTTAGTTTCTCTTACTTATGTTAGAATCACTCACTTTGGCAAGCGTCTTTCCCCGCCGCGCCATGGCGACAGCCGTGATGGGCAAAGGGATGCGGTGGATTGATGCCCGCCAGTCATCGCGGGCCGAAAGGCAGGATGCGGAAGGTCCAAGTGGAGCGGGGCCACAAAATCGGGCCTGACCTTCATCTTGGCCGAAAAACTCCCGCCGGAGGCATCTTGTCCGTGCCACCCGCGCCGCCTGCGGGTGAGGGCGCGCACGCCCGCCCGCCCCGGCCCCGCAGGTGCAAGGCGCGGCGATGACCCGGCGCGGCCGGCGCACCTTCGGATCGGGATCGAAGAGGATCAGAGGGGCACAGGTTTGCGCGGAGGGCCTGTAAGCCGGATTCTGTCCAAGGGGCTGCCCCCTCTGGATGACCATTCCTCTGGACGCAGGATTGCTCCTGCGCCTCAAGCTGCCAACCCGGATACCTTGGGCCGAAGCCAGGCCCCGGGGTTGCCCCCGCGGTATCCCTATTCGGCATTGCTCCCGGTGGGGCTTGCCGTGCCGCTCCTGTTGCCAGTCGCGCGGTGGGCTCTTACCCCACCGTTTCACCCTTGCCACGCCCCGAAGGCCGTGGCGGTCTGTTTTCTGTGGCGCTGTCCGTCGGATCTCTCCGCCCGGGCGTTACCCGGCACCGTGGCTTCAGGGAGTCCGGACTTTCCTCGAACGGTTGCCCGCCCGCGGTCATCCAGCCCTCCGCGCCTGCGTCAGCTACGCCTGCGCGCGGCGCGGATCAAGCCCCGAACCGCGCCGCCATCTCGGCCATGATCGCGCAGTCGCGGCCATCGAGCGGGCCGCGCGCGCCGGGGCGAAAGCGCAGGCGGGTGCTCGTCAGCAGAAGATCCTCCGCCACATCGGGAAAGCCGAAGGCCCAGGCATCGGCCCGGAACCTGTCGGGATCGACGGGCGCCGCCTTGCGCGTCGCGGGCCAGACCGCGAGACCGGCGCGCGCCAGCCGCTGCCAGTCGAAGCGCGGGCCGGGGTCGATCTTTCGGCCGGGTGCCATGCACGAATGGCCGATGACCCCCTCGGGCGGGATCGACCAGCGCGCCAGGATGCCCGGCAGCAGCGTGTCGAGCGCATCCATCAGGGCGGCGGTGAAGGGGGTGGCGCCGTCGTTGTCGAGTTCGATCCCGATCGAGCGGGAATTCACGTCGCCGCGCCCGCGCCAGCTGCCGGCGCCCGCGTGCCAGGCGCGCATCGCCTCGTCCACCAGTGCCACCACCGCGCCGTCGCGGCCGATCAGGTAATGGGCCGAAACCTCTCGCTCTGGGCTGCACAGCACCCGCAGCGCCGCGTCGCAATCGGCCATTGCGGTGTAGTGCAGGACGATCAGGTCTGGTTTCAGCCCGTCGCGGCGCGGTCCGAAGTTGGGGGACAGGCTCAATTCCGGGCGGCGGCCGCGGCCGCGCGGTAGACCGACGGGTCCCAGCCGCAGGCGTAGCCATCGCCATCGGGGTCGAGACCGCGGCGGTCGCGGCCCGGGCCGCCGTTTTGCAGGAACCATTCCTGCGCCAGATCGGCGGAGCGGAAGCCGAGACAGCTGCGCTCGTGCCGCCCCTGTCCCAGCGGGCTGCGGCTGTAGCGTCGCTCGCCCACCGTGTGCGTGGTCGAGAGTGCGTAATCGACGATGTTGGGGCCTAGGCCGGCCGGTCGCTCGGGCACGGCGGTAGGGGCGATCACCACGCGCTCGGCCTGCATGCGGGCGAGCCGCGCGGCGTCGCTTTCGATGGTCTCGCGGTCGGCCACAGCGTCGAAATCCTGCTCGTCCGAGATTTCCTGGCCCGCGCCCGGCGCGACCGGGGCAGGGGCGCTGGCCAGCGTGACCGGCTGCGTGGCCTGTGGCAGAGTGGCCTGTGGCGGCGCGGTTTCGGCCGCCGCGATGGCGGCGGCGGCGCGGGCGGCCACGGCCTCCTGCGCGGGCGGTACAGATGGCGCGGGCGGAACCGATGGTGCGGCGGTCTGTGGCGGCGGGATCAGCGCTGCACCCGTCTGCGACGGAGGCAGGATCGGAGCCGCCGTGGGGCGTGCCGCCAGCGGCTGAGCTGCGCGCCGCGCGTCGAAGCTGCGCACGTCGCCGAAGCCCACGCCCTGCGCGACATCATTGGGGGGTGCGCCACCGCAAGCGGCCAGGGCCCATGCAACGAATATAAGGGCGCTGCCGCCCTTGGGAAAACTTGCCATTTCACTGCCTCGACCGTTTATCGTTTTCGAGACATTACCACCATTTCGCGGGTTTCGCCACAAATCCGGCAGCCTGTTCCAGCGCGTAGCCGACGTTGAGCAACGCGCCTTCCTCCCACGGCTTGCCGATCAGCTGCAGGCCGAGCGGCAGGCCCTGCGCGTCGAGCCCCGCGGGCACGGCGAGGCCGGGCAGACCGGCGAGGTTGACCGTCACGGTGAAGACATCGTTGAGGTACATCTGCACCGGGTCATCGAACTTCTGGCCGAGGGCGAAGGCCGCCGAGGGGGTCGCGGGTGTCAGGATCGCGTCGACGCCGTCGTTGAATACGGTCTCGAAATCCTGCTTGATCAGCGTGCGGACCTTGCGGGCGCGGTTGTAGTAGGCATCGTAGTAACCTGCCGAAAGAACATAGGTGCCGACCATGACCCGGCGGCGCACCTCGGCCCCGAAACCTTCTGCGCGGGTCTTCTCGTACATCTCGGTGATGCCGTCGCCCTGCGCAAGCTCCGCCCGGTAGCCGTAGCGCACGCCGTCATAGCGCGCGAGGTTCGACGACGCCTCGGCGGGCGCGATGACGTAGTAGGTGGGCAGGGCGTATTTCGTGTGCGGCAGGCTGATGTCGCGGATGACGGCGCCGGCATCGGCCAGCATCTCGCGGCCCTTCGCCCACAGCGTCTCGATCTCGGCGGGCATGCCGTCCATGCGGTATTCGCGCGGGATGCCGATGACCTTGCCGCGGATGTCGCCGGTGAGCATCGCCTCGAAATCCGGCACGGGCAGGTCGGCGGAGGTGCTGTCCTTGGGGTCGTGGCCCATCATCGCCGCGCCCATGATCGCGGCGTCGCGCACCGTCTTGGTCATCGGCCCGGCCTGGTCGAGCGACGAGGCGAAGGCGACGATACCCCAGCGCGAGCAGCGGCCGTAGGTGGGTTTCAGCCCAACGATGCCGGTGAGCGCGGCGGGCTGGCGGATCGAGCCGCCGGTGTCGGTGCCGGTCGCGCCGAGGCAGAGGTCGGCGGCAACGGCTGCGGCCGATCCGCCCGAGGAGCCGCCCGGCGTCAGCGCCGCATCGGAATTGCCGGCGCGCCACGGGTTGACCGCGTTGCCGTAGACCGAGGTCTCGTTGGACGAGCCCATGGCAAATTCGTCCATGTTCAGCTTGCCCAGCATCACCGCGCCGGCGTCGCGCAACTGGCCCGAGACGGTGGATTCGTATTCGGGCCGGAAGCCTTCGAGGATTTTCGATGCGGCCTGCGACGGCACGCCTTGGGTGCAGAACAGATCCTTGATGCCGACGGGGATGCCGCACATCGCGGGGGCGTCGCCGGCCATGATCCGCGCATCGGCGGCGCGGGCGCGCTCCAGCGCGATCTCGGGCGTCCTGTGCACCACGGCACCCAGGGCATCTGCCCCCTCGATCGCGTCAAGGCAGGCCTCGGTCAGCTCGACGCTGGTGACGTCACCTCGGCGCAGCGCGTTGCGCGCCGCGGCGATGGTCAGGTTCGGCAGCTCGGACATGATCACTCCACCACTTTCGGAACCGCGAAGAAGCCCTCGCGCGCGTCGGGCGCGTTCGAGAGAACCTTGTCCTGCTGGCTGCCGTCGGTCACCACATCGGCGCGGCGGGTGAGCCGCATCGGCGTGACGCTGGTCATCGGCTCGACCGCGTCGACGTCAAGCTCCTGCAACTGCTCGATGAAGCCCAGAATCGCGTTGAACTCGTCGGCAAGCGCCGGCAGGTCTGCCTCCTCCACCCTGATGCGGGCGAGCTTGGCGACCTTGGCGGCGGTGGCGCGGTCAATGGACATCTCTCGACACTCTCCTGATCCCGGACATTGGGCGGTTTAGCCCCGACCTGCAGTGCCCGCAAGCATCTGCGGCCGCGGGCAGGCGGCGGCCCGGACACCCCGACCCGGCGGGCGATGACTGCATGTTCGGGCACAAATGCCCCGACCGCGCCCCATTGTCGCCCCAAAAACAGTCAATCTGGCTTGGAAACTTTCGAAATTCCTTCGCAACCAAAGGCCCGTACCCATGATCGCCACCATCTTGCGTCTCGTCGTGAATGTCTTTCTCCCCGCCTTCGCGGGATATCTGCTTACCGTCACCCTCGTCCTGTCCATCGGCACCTGGATGCCCGGCATGCACGCCGGCGCCATCGCGGTCATTCCGATGACCGGATTGGTGACGGGGCTGATGTGCCTGCTTTTCTACGGCGCGCGGCGTCTTCTGACCCGCCGCGCCGCCTGATCCTCTTTGCGGAAGGCGCGCGCCGTGCATAACCTGTCCGGGACGAACAGATACACGGGAGCACGCGCATGTTGAGGTACACTTGGTTGGGTCACGCCGGGTTGCGGCTGGAGATCGGCGATCAGGTTCTGTTGATCGATCCATGGGAGCCGGGAAACCCGATGTTCCCCGCCGATCGCCGGGCCGAGATGTTCGCGGGGGCCACCGCGATCCTGATCACTCACGGGCATGACGATCATACCGGCGGCGTGCCGGATCTGGCGAATGCGATGGACCTGCCCGTCTATGGCGGGGTCGAGCTGATGGGGATCTGGGCCGGGGCGCACGGGCTGCAGACCACCGGCTTCAACAAGGGCGGCACGGTGCAGATCGGCAGTGTCGCGGTGACCATGGTGAACGCCACGCATTCCTCGTCCGTCTCGGGGCCGGACGGGCCGGTGTTCGTCGGGACGGAAGCGGGCTACATCCTCGAGGCGAAGGGGCGCGCCGTCTATGTCTCGGGCGACACCGATGTGATGGCCGACATGAAGATCTGGGCCGACATCCACGCGCCCGATGTGGGCATCCTGTGCGCCGGCGGGCATTACACGATGAACATGAGCCGCGCGGCCTATGCCGCGTCGAAGCTCTTCGCGTTCAAGTCCGTGATCCCCTACCACTACAAGACCTTTCCGGCACTGGAGCAATCGGCCGACGCGTTGAAGGCGGCCCTGCCGGGCGTGCGGGTGCTTGCCCCCGATCCGGGGGAGACGGTGGAGTTGTGAGGGCGCGCGCCGGCTACAGCGCGCGCTCCATCTCGACAGCCGGAAAGGTGATGCCGGGGCGGAGCGCGATCACGATCTCGCCCCGCACCCGAAAGCCCATGGCCGTGTAGAACGGCACGGCGGTCTTCGTGGACTGGCAGATCATCCGCTCGGCGCCCGCGGCCAGCGCGTCGGACAGCACGCGGGTCACTATCGCCTGCGCCAACCCCTTGCGCAGATGCGCAGGGTGGGTGGCGACATGGCGGACATGCCCGATCTCGGGCACGCCCACGCCGCCCTGCGGCGCGCCGCGCGTCCAGCCGCCGGCGGCCAGGGCCGTGCCGTCGCCGTTCTCGGCGATGAAATAGCTGCCCGACCGCAGCAGCGCCGGATTGGCCCGGCTGATCAGCGGCAGCGCCGTCACCAGCACCGAGGGCGCGTAGTCGCGCTTGAGCAGCGTGGGGTAGCTGGCCGCAAGCAACGTGTCGACGGCGGCAAGGTCATGGGCCGTGGTGGGTCTGATGGTAAGCGTGTCGGCCATCTGTCCGGGCCTCCTGAAGCGCCAAATCGGCATGCCAAAACGAAAAAGGGCCGCGTCGGTGATCCCGGCGCGGCCCTCAGGTCGGATATGGAAAGGCGATTACTTGATCTTGCCTTCCTTGTATTCGACATGCTTGCGCACGACGGGATCGTACTTTCGTACGGTCATCTTGTCGGTCATTGTGCGGGCGTTTTTCTTGGTGACGTAGAAATGGCCCGTCCCGGCGGTCGAGTTCAGGCGGATCTTGATGGTCGTCGGCTTCGCCATGGGTCGGGCTCCTGCGATGGTACGGGGCGGCGCGCCCTGCGCACCGCGTTCTATCCTGAGACTGCGCCTTTTACCCGCGCGCGCCCCCGAGTCAACACCTCATATCCCCGACAAGGCCCAGCTTGCGACCAGACCGGCCACGGCCATCAGCGGCAGCGCCTTCATCAGGTCGAGCCTGAGGCCCCAGATCAGCCCGCCCGCCAGCGCCGTCAGCCCCAGCGCCACCCAGTCGAGGCTGGCCCAGACCGGCACCAGAACCGATGCCGGCTCGGCGGTGAGCGTCTCCAGATCCGCGAAAAGGACATGGGCGGCGAACCAGACCGAGAGATTGAGGATCACGCCAACGACCGCCGCGGTGATGGCCTGCATCGCGCCGGTCAGGCGCGGGCGCGTGGCGATCCAGTCGATGTAGGGGGCGCCGGCGAAGATCCACAGGAAGCAGGGCGCGAAGGTGACCCACAGCGCCACAAGCGCCGCGGCAAGGCCAAGGGCCCAGCCGCCCGCCTGCGCCCCGGCGAGGAAGGCCACGAATTCCGTCACCAGGATCAGCGGCCCCGGCGTGGTTTCGGCCAGCCCCAGCGCATCCATCATCTGCGCCGTGGTCAGCCAGCCGTAGTCGCCCACCACCTCCTGTACCATGTAGGCCAGCACGGCATAGGCGCCGCCGAAGGTGACGATGGCGAGCTTGGCGAAGAACAGGCCGATCTCCGCCAGCAGCCCGCCCGGTGCCGCGATCCACAGCGCGGCGAGCGGCAGCAGCCAGATCGCGCCCCAGCTCGCCACGGTTTGCAGCGTCGCCGCGCTCGATACGGGGGCAACCGCCGTGGTGTCGGGCGTGGCGTTCACCATGAACACCGCCCCCACCGCCGCCGCGGCCAGGACGATCAGGGGAAACGGCACCTGCAGCGCGTAGATACCCAGAAAGGCCGCCCCGGCGATGAGATAGGGCACAAGGCCCGTCAGCGCCTTTTTCGACACCTTCACCAGCGCCTGCAGGACGATGACGATGACGGTCGCCTTGATGCCCAGGAACAGCGCCTGCACCAGCGGCACGTTGCCCACGGCGGCGTAGATCGAGGCCAGCACCACGATCACCAGCGCGCCGGGGATCACGAACAGGAGCCCAGCGATCAACCCGCCGGCAACGCCGGCCTGGCGCCAGCCGGCATAGGTGGCCAGCTGCATCGCCTCGGGCCCGGGCAGAAGCATGCAGAAAGACAGCGCGTTGAGGAACTGCCGCTCGGTCAGCCAGGGGCGATCCTCGACCAGTTCCTTGTGCATCAGCGCGATTTGCGCGGCGGGCCCGCCAAAGGACAACAGGCCGATGCGGGCGAAGACGCGGGTCAGCTCGCCAAGGTCGCGGGGCGGGGCAGGGGCGGAGGTATCGGTCATGCTGCGGGTATATGGCGCGTAAGCCGTGGGAGTCCCCGTGAAACTTTCATGACCCCTCAAGCGAAAAGGGCCGGGGTTTCCCCCGGCCCATCGAAACACTCTGGTAGCAGCCGTTATTCCTGCTGCCCCATGAACATGAGCAGGAACTGGAACATGTTCAGGAACGCGATGTAGAGGCTCAGCGAGCCGTCGATCGCGGCCTTGTCCAGCCATTCCTGATCCCCATGCGCGGCGTGCGCGACATAGGTGCTCTTGATCTCCTGCGTGTAGAAGGCGGTGAGGCCGGCAAACACCAGCACGCCGATCGCCGAAATCGCGAACATCATCGCGGGCGACTGCAGGAAGATGTTGATCACCATCGCGATGATCAGGCCGATCACGCCCATGATCAGGAACGTGCCCATGCCCGACAGGTCGCGCTTGGTGGTGTAGCCATAGAGGCTGAGCGCGCCGAAGGCGACGGCGGTCAAGAGGTTA
>Ga0076930_100579_pt1 | contig 31880 bp, 31 predicted proteins | sample HotLakConsoUCCRE_FD_71149 | JGI IMG/M metagenome (GOLD analysis project Ga0076930, IMG submission 71149) | Hypersaline microbial mat communities from Hot Lake, Washington, USA - Hot Lake Consortium UCC-RE (version 3) (version 3) ...
GACGTAGGCGAGATCGGTGGGGGAGTGGGGGAGTGGGGGAGTGGGGGAGTGGGGGGGGGGGGAGGGGGAAGGGGTAGGGGGGGAAGGGTTGTTGTCGAGGGGGATCAGGGTGAGGGGCTCCCCGTCCGGGAGGTCGGGGACGAAGAGGGGTCCCAGCGGCTCTGGCGGCCCCAGCCCCCGGAGGGGGGGCACCACAGCGGTGAGGGCGGTTCCGTCCGGGAACGGGATGAGCCCCACGTAGTGCACATCCGGCAGATCGAAGCGCCGGACCACCGCGTCGGCGGTACCGCCGGCGGTGAAGAAGAGATTGTCCGCCACCGACGGTCGGGGGTCCGTGACCCCGATCCTCAGCTCCTCCAGGGGCACCCCCCCCGACGACCAGAGGGTCAGGCGGATGGGATAACCCGAGGCCGCCACCCCACTCCCCACCCATGCATCCACCAGAAGCTCAAGGCCATCCACGCCGCCGGACTGGAGTGCATCCGCCTCGGCACCCAGGCGGTTGAGGAGGAACTCCAGGTAGAGATCGGGATTCATCCCCACCGACTCCATCCGGGCCTCGGCCACGGCCATCCGGGCCTCCACCCGCTCCCCCCAGGCCCAGGGGAGGGCCGCAGAGGTCCCCAGGGAGGCGGCCACCAACCAGGCCAGCGCCGGACGCCTCCTGGAATCCACCGCCCCCAGCGCCGCCGCAGCAAGGGCGGTGGGGAGGGCCCAGAAGAGGGCAGGCCAGACCGGAAGGGGGATGACCCGCCGCGTCGCCTCTCCCAGGACACCCGCCAGCACCAGCGCTGCGGCAAGGGCCGCCATCCCCTGGAGTAGCGCCTCTCCACCCGGCCGCTCCCGGGTGCGGAGGAGGGCCAGTCGGGCCACCCCGGTGAGTCCCAGCGCCAGTAGACCCTGGAAGGCCACCCACCCCTCCACCGGTCCCGCCAGGAAGTCCGGGGACGCCCCACCCCGGAGGAGGTACACCGTAGCCGGAAACCCCACCGCCGCCACCAGGAGACCCGTCAGGGGTCCCACCCTGCGGTGGGATCCCGGACGGGAGAGGAGGGCCACCGCCACAATCCCTGCGCACCCCAGCGCCAGCAACCGCCCCAGGGTGATCTCCCCGGGCCCCGGGAGGAGGTATCCCGCCGGAGCGAAGAGGTAGGGAACCCCCAACAGCGACCCCAGTGGGAGGATCACTCCGGCCAGGAGGACGGTCCCCGCCCCCGCCCAGAGACCCGCACCCCGGGCGGCGGCCACGAGGAGGAGCCAGCCCAGCGCCAGGAGGACCAGGACGATGCGCCCCCAGAGGACCCGGAGCTCCGTGAGGCGCTCACTCCTGGACGGGGGGACCACCTCCACGCTGAAGAGAACCTCTCCCTCCCATCGGAGATCCCAGATCGCTTCCCCCGCCGCCCGATCCGCCGGGGTGATCCGGATCTCCTCCCCGATACGCTGCCGGAAGATACCTGCGAAGTCCTCCAGCCCCTCCCCCAGTGCCGACGGAAGATCCGCCCGCATCAGGAGGGCGGCGACGGCCACACCTCCCGTTTCCGGGATGGGCGCGATAGAGTACAGGTATCCGAAGAGGGGCCCGTGACCGGAGAAGTAGGGAGTGTTCCATTGACGTACGGCGGCCGGAACGGGGCCCTGGTGGTCGCCATCCCAGGCCACGAGTTCACCCACGGCGTCGTAGACCGCCAGGGCGGAGACGCCGGTGACCGCGCGGGCCACCCGGAGCAGTTCCGCCTGGTTCCCGGAAGCCCCAGGAACACCCGAAGCCACCTGGACTGCGGCCTGATCCGCGTTCTGGAGGAGGGAGCCCAACGCCCCGTCCAACTGGAGGGCCACCCCGGCCTCCCGCTCCGCCCACCAGTCATCCCATCCGGTCGCCAGCCGCTCCGCCTCCCCCTGCCCCACCGCGGCGGCGCAGGTGGCAAGGATGAGCAGGACCGCCCCGGCAGCCTGTGACCTCCCCCGACCCCGGAGGCCGGGAAGCGCCGGGAGCACCGCCGCCGCCGCCAACGCCACCCACCACCAGCCCCCCAACTGGATCCAGGCCAGCAGCGGGAGCAGAGGAGCCCAGACACCCACGGATGAGCGACGCAGACCGTTCCACATGGCGGGGACCTCGGTCGGGGCTCTCATGTGCCCTGGACGAACTCTCCTGGAGGGAGATCCAGGAGCACCTCCGGAGGGATGCGAGGCTTCTCTTCCCCGTGTCGGCACTGGAGCAATTCGGTCCCCATCTTCCCCTCGGAACCGGCGCCCTCATCGTGGAGCGCCTCGTGGCCGACATATCCGAAGTGACGGGGGTGCTCCGGGCCCCACCCCTCTCCTTCGGCGTGAACCTCCCAGCCGATCCTCCCTGGCCAGGTACGGCGTCGATGCGCCGGAAGACCTTCCACCGGACCGTGAACGAACTCCTGGCGGCCTGGGAGGACGGAGGGGTCCGGCACTTCATCCCCGTGACCTTCCAGCTCTACGAGCCCCATGTGGACGCCCTCCTCATGGCCTTCACCACCCGGGCGGAAACCACCGTGGTGGACCTGGGGGCCGTGGAGGTGGGCGATATCCTGGAAAGCCCCAGGGCGCTGGACCATGCCGGGGAACTCTCCACCTCCCTCATGCTCCACCTGGCTCCGGAACGGGTGAGGACGGAGGCGATGGTGGACGTGCCGGTGCCCCGGGGCAAGTACCGAAGGTATCTCCGGGGGCGGGCCGCCACACCCCCGCGAGACGGATCAGGCGTGTTGGGAAGCCCCACCCTGGCCAGCGCCAGGAAGGGGGCCGCTCTCTGGGAACGCTTCCGGGAAGCGCTCCTCTCGGCGGTGGAATCCCAGGAAGGATAGGAGACCTCCCATGGCCGGAAGGGACCGGACCATGGCCCCACGGGTAGAGACCCCAGTCGGACAAAGTCCGACCGGCACCCGGATCCAACCGTCATCGAGAGGAAATGGATGCGCATCACCTTCGCTGTACTTGTTCTCACCGCCCTGGGATCCCTCGGGCCCGCTCCCGCCTCGGGGCAGAGTGTGGCCATGGACGAGGGGACCTTCTCCATCACGATGGAGGGCCGGTCGGCAGGGACCGAGACCTTTGCCATCCGTCGTATCGGGATGGGAGCCGATTCCCGGGTCATCGCGCAGGGACAGGTGCAGTTGAGCCTTCCCGGCGGCTCCCTCTCCATGGAACCGATCATGGAAGCGTCGGAGACGCTTTCCCTGGCGGGGTACCAGAACAAGGTCTCGGGGACCCGGGAGGAGGTCTTCACCCTGGCGGGGACCAATGACCAGCGCTTCCAGGGCCGCACGGTCTCCCCCGAGGGTGAACAGGTGCAGGAGTACCGGGCCGCCTCCGGGACGATCCTCCTGGAGGAGATGGTGGCCCACCACTACTTCCTCCTCGGGGCGCGTCTCGAAGGGGACTCCGGGGCCGTTCCGGTGATCATCCCCGGACAGGGTCGGCAACTCCAGCTCCAGTACACCATCACCGGAAACGAAACGCTCCAATTGGGAGGTGCTCCGGTGGAAGCCAGGAAGGTCCGGGTGGAGGTGGCGGGGTCGGGTCGGGACGTCTGGTTCGATGTCCAGGGGCGGGTCCTCCGTGTGGAGGATTCCGCCAGGAGCTACCGGGCAGAGCGGACCGCCCGACCGGGGTGACGGGACGCGGACTGCAGGGGAGCGGAGGGGAGTGGTTGGCTTCGTGCGGAGTCCCGTGAAGACATCACCGGGGTGCCGCGTACCAGAGTGCACGCCCCGGGGGTGAAACCCATTGCATCTTCTTCCGTAGGGGAAGAGATCGTCTTCCTTCTGATCCCGCCGTCCAGGAGAAGTCCGTAACGTGAACAGATGTGCCCGCCGAAGTTCTCGCACCCTCCTCCCCACCCTCCTGCCGCTCCTCCTCCTCTTCGCACCGTCGGTCCATGGGCAGGCTCCCCCGCGACTGTCGTTGGGAGAGGCCGTGGAGCTGGCCCTGGATGCGAACCCCGGTCTGCAGGCGGTCCGGAACGACCTGGTGGCCTCGGAGTGGGATCTCCGTTCGGCCTGGGGAGCCCTCCTCCCCACCGCCTCCGTGAGTGGTGGTGCGGACTGGCAGGGATCCGGGGAGCAGCGGATCGGGAGCCTGACGCTGGGAGAGCTGGGGGCGGCGCAGCAGCCCTCCTACCTCTTCTCCAACTACGGATTCTCCCTGAACTACACGCTGAACGGGAGCACCCTCCTGGCCCCGGCCCAGAACCGTGCGAACCTCACGGCCACCGGTGCCAGGATCAGGAGTGAAGAGGCCACGCTCATCCTGGACGTGACCCAGCGCTACCTGGACGCCCTCCGCCAGCAGGAGGGGCTGATCCTGACCCGGCGGGAGCTGGAGGGGGCGGAGTTCAACCTCCGCCTCGCCCAGGCCCAGACGGAGCTGGGGTCCGGCAGCCCCCTGGACGAGCGACAGGCCGCCGTTTCCGTCGGGCGAGCACGCATCGCCGTCCTCCAGGCCGAGACTGCGGTGAGAACCTCCCGGATCCGGCTCCTGGCGGCCATCGGGGTGGATCCCCGTCCTGATCTGGAACTCACCACGGGGTTCGAGGTGGCCTTCCCGGAGTGGTCTGCCGATGAGCTCATCGCCCTGGCCATCGACGGGAATCCCGGGCTGGCTGCACTCCGGGCCGGCACCAGCGCCGCAGAGGTGGGGGTGCGCTCGGCCCGGACCGCCTACCTCCCCACCATCTCCCTCTCCGCAGGAATCAGCGGCTTCGCCCGTCAGGCCACCGACTCGGAGTTCCTGGTGGACCAGGCCCGGGCCAGTGTGCAGCGGTCATTCCAGGCCTGTGAGTCGCAGAATGAACTCTACTCCCGACTCAATCCTCCCCTTCCCCTCCAGGACTGCTCCCGGATCCAGTTCACGGAGGAGCAGGCGAACCGGGTGAGGGCCACCAACGAGGCCTTCCCCTTCGACTTCACCCGCCAGCCCGCCTCCCTCTCCCTCCGTCTCAGCCTCCCCCTCTTCCAGGGGCTGAGCCGGCAGAGACAGGTGGAAGCGGCCCGGGTGGCCCGGGATGACTCCCGGCTCCGGGTGCGGCAGGAGGAGATCCGGCTCCGGGCCGAGGTGACCGCCGCCCTGGATGCGGTGGAGACCGCCCGGGCTTCTGCGGAGCTGGAAGAGCAGAACGTGGCCCTGGCGGACGAGCAGCTCCGCCTGGCGCAAGAACAGTATCGGGTCGGTTCCGCCAGCTTCCTGCAACTTGTGGAGGCGGAGACCCTGAAGGCCCGGGCCGACCGCGAATTGGTGGCCGCCGTATTTGCTTTCCATGACACCGTGGCCGCGCTCGAGGCGCTGGTCGGTGCCTCCCTGCGCACGCGCTGAGGAACGATGAGTCGAACCAGCAAGATCGTCGTGGCCGTGGTGGCCATTGTCCTGGTGGGTACAGTCGCCTCCATGGTGCTTGCCCGGGGACAGGGCCAGGGAGTGGAGGTCCGGCTGGACACCGTGCAGCTCCGGGATCTGGTGGCCACCGTGACGGCCAACGGAAACATCCGGGCCACACGGAGCGTGGACATCAGCGCCGACGTCACCGGGAGGGTGGTGGAGCTCAACGCGGTGGAGGGGGAGGATGTGTCGGAGGGACAGGTGCTTCTCCGCATCGACCCCACCGCCTCCGCCGCCGCCACCGCCCGGGCCCGGGCGGCGCTGGCACAGAGCCGATCCCAGGCCTCCCAGCAGGAGGCCGGCCTCATCCGGGCCCAGAGGGACTTCGACCGGGTGAACGGACTCTGGCAGAGGGATTCCCTCCTGGTGAGCCGGCAACAGGTGCAGGATGCGGAGTCCCAGCTCGAGGTGGCCCGGGCCACCCTGGAGGCCGCCCAGCAGGGGGTCCAGCAGGCGGAGGCCACCCTGGAGGAGGCGGACGACCGGCTCTCCAAGACCACCATCCGGGCCCCAATCTCCGGAAAGGTCACCCGGCTGAACATCGAGCTGGGTGAGACTGCGGTGATCGGAACCATGAACAACCCCGGGAGCCTCCTCCTGACGGTCTCGGACCTGTCGGTGATCGAGGCCGTGATGCAGGTGGACGAGACCGATGTTCCCCGGATCTCCCTGGGGGACAGCGCGGTGGTGGAGATCGACGCCTTCCCGGATCAGGACTTCCGGGGGGCGGTGACCCGGATCGGCAACAGCGCCATCCAGCCCCCAGCCCAGGGGGCGGGGGGGCAGACCAGCACCATCGACTTCGAGGTGGTGATCACCCTGGATTCCGCCGGGGTGGAACTGCGCCCGGACCTCTCGGCCACGGCGGATGTCATCATCAGTACCCGTGCCGGAGTGCCCGCCATTCCCATCATCTCGCTGACGGTCCGGGATACGTCGCCGGGAGGGGGCGCCCCGGCCGTGGCCGACACCGGAGCCTCCCCCCGCTCCCAGGGTCCTGTGGCCCGGGCCGGACTCCCGGAGGTGGAGGAGGGGGTCTTCGTGGTGCGGGACGGGACGGTGACCTTCCAGCCGGTGGTGGTGGGAATTGCCGGGCAGGACTACTTCGAGGTGATCTCCGGGGTCTCGGTGGGGGACACGGTGGTGAGCGGTCCCTATCAGCGGATCCGGGAGCTCGAGGACGGCGACCCGGTCCGGCCGGTGGAGACCGCCGCCACCGCCGGCGGGAGCTGAGGGAAGCCGACCGCCATGGAACTCCTGGAAGGCGTCCGCCTCGCGTTCTCCCACATCCGCTCCCAGAAGCTGAAGAGCTTCTTCAGCGTGCTGGGGGTGGTGATCGGGGTGATGTTCCTGATCGTGGTGGTGAGCGTGGTGGAGGGGATGGACCGCTACATCAAGGAGGATTTCGCCTCCCAGGTGTTCGGGATCAACACCATCACGCTGCGGCGGACCCCCTCGGTCCAGTTGGGTCCCTCCTCGGAGGAGGCCCGGCGGGAGCGAGCCCGGAGACCCCGGATCACCTGGGATGATGTGGAGGTGATCCAGGAGCGCCTCTCGGTGCCCGCCCGCATCGGGGTGGAGACCAGCAGCGGGGGCACCCTGGTGGCGGACAACGGGCGGGAGGTGGAGAACGTCCAGCTCGCGGGGATCACCCCGGAGATGCTGCAGATCCGGGACCTGGTGGTGGAGCGGGGGCGTCCCTTCTCGGCGCAGGAGGCGGAGCGGGGAATGCCCGTGATCATCCTGGGGAAGAACTCCGCCGAGGTGCTCTTCGAGGGGGCCGACCCCATCGGGCGGAGGGTTCGGGTCCGGGGCTTCCCCTTCCGGGTGATCGGGGTGCTGGAGGAGCAGGGCTCCCTCTTCGGGATGTCGCTGGACAACCGGGCGCTGGCGCCGGCGCGGTCCGCCATGCAGCGCATCACCAACTCCCGGGTGAATGTGGGGGAGGTGGTGATCCAGACCCTGGACCCGGCGGACCTCACGGCGGCCCGGGTGGAGCTGGAGGGGATCATGCGGGGGGCCCGGCAGCTCCGCCCCCTGGATCCCAACAGCTTCGAACTGGAGACGGCGGACGACTCCCTCTCCTTCTGGGATCGGATCTCCCGGATCCTCTTCGTGGCCCTCCCCGGCCTGGTCTCCATCTCACTGGTGGTGGGGGGGATCGTCATCATGAACATCATGCTGGTGTCCGTGATGGAGCGCACACGGGAGATCGGGGTCCGGAAGGCGCTGGGGGCCCGGCAGCGGGACATCCTCACCCAGGTGCTGGTGGAATCCGCCACCCTCTCCGGGATGGGGGCCATCCTGGGGGTGGCGGTGGGGGTGGGGTTGGGTGCCATCGTGCGAGCGGTCTCCCCCCTCCCGGCCGTGGCCGCCCCCCACTGGATCGCCCTGGGGGTGGCCCTGGGGGTGACTGTGGGGATCGCGGCGGGGGTCTATCCTGCCGCCCGGGCCGCCCGGCTGAATCCCGTCGACGCCCTCCGGAGTGAGTAGCCCATGCTCGGCACGCTGAACGAAGGGGTCCGCATCGCCTGGGAGTCGCTGAAGGAGAACAAGATCCGGGCGGGGCTCACCATCCTGGGTGTGGCCATCGGTGTGGCGGTGGTGGTGACCATGGCCGCCCTCATCACCGGGATCCGATCCAGCGTCCTGGAGTCGTTTGCCGCCGCAGGGCCGGACAACTTCATCGTCACCCCCTTCGACTTCACCGATGTGAGGGTGGTCACCGGCAGCAATCGGCCTCCCTGGTGGGGACGTCCGGTCATCTCCGACGAGGAGATCCGGGCCATCGGGTCGCTTCCAGCCGTCCGGGAGGCGGTGGCGGACTTCGACTTCAACCTCACCGTGGCTGTGGGGGGGGGAGTCCGGGTGTCCGGGGTCTCGGCCTCCGGGAATTCCTCGGGGTGGCCGGCCTACACCCTGGGGGAGTTCACCGCCGGGCGGAACTTCACCCCCGCCGAGGAGAGGGAGTCTCGCCCGGTCATCGTGATCTCCTCCGGGCTGGCCCAGACCCTCTTCGGTCCTGTGGACCCGGTGGGGCAGAATGTGCGCCTCTCCGTAGGGACCCGCTCCGTCAACGAGCGCTTTACCATCATCGGGGTCTACGAACCCGAACCCAACGTGTTCAGCAATGCGGTGGACCAGTTCGCCATCGTCCCCCGGCGGGCGGCGGTGCGGCGCCTGAAGGCGCTCAGCCCCTTCACCTTCACCACAGTGCTGGTGGTGCCGGAGCCCTCCGTGACCCAGGACGAGGCCCGGGACCAGGTGATCGCCTATCTCCGGGGGGTCCGGGGGCTCCGCCCGGCAGACGAGAACAACTTCGCGGTGGTGCAGTCGGCGCAGTTGGCGGACTTCTTCGATCGGCTCACCGGTGTGTTCTTCCTGGTCATGCTGGCCCTCTCCTCGGTGGGGCTCCTGGTGGGGGGGGTCGGGGTGATCGGGATCATGCTGATCTCCGTCACCGAGCGGACCCGTGAGATCGGGATCCGGAAGGCCATGGGGGCCACCCGGAAGGAGATCCTCTGGCAGTTCCTGGTGGAGGCCTCCTTCCTGACGCTGGTGGGAGGGGCCATCGGGATGGTCATGGGAGCCATGGCGGCCTTTGCAGTGGCGAACGCCACCCCCATCCCCGCCTCCATTCCCCTCTGGTCGGTGGGGGCTGCCCTGGGGAGTGCCGTCTTCACGGGAATGCTCTTCGGCCTCCTCCCCGCCATGCGGGCCTCCCGGATGGAGCCGGTGGCGGCTCTCCGCTTCGAGTGATGACCAGCGCGGAAGGGAGGGGGCACCGGCTGGATGTCCTGGCCGTGATGGCACACCCGGACGACGCGGAGTTGCTCTGCGGAGGGGCGCTCATCCGGAGTGCCGAGCTGGGGGAGGCCACGGGAGTGCTGGACCTCACCCGGGGGGAGGCGGGGTCGAAGGGGACCCCCGACACCAGGGCCAGGGAAGCGGAGCGGGCCGCCTCGGTGATGGGGCTCACCATCCGGAAGAACGCCGGGCTCCCCGACGCAGGGCTGCAGAACGACGAACGTTCGAGGAAGGTGGTGGCGGGACTCCTCCGGGAACTCCGCCCCCGGGTGGTGGTGACCCACTGGACCGTGGGGCGCCACCCGGACCACAGGGTGGCCGCGGAACTGGTGCACGACGCCTGCTTTCTGGCGGGGCTCCGGCGCTACGACGTTCCCGGGGAGCCCTTCCGCCCCTTCAAGCTGGTGCACGCCCTGAGCTTCAGGGAGGACGCCCCGCCCCCCACCTTCGTGGTGGACATCACGGACCAGATGGAGCGGAAGCTGGAGGCGCTGGCGTGCTATCCCTCCCAGTTCGCCGGGACCAGCGGGATGGGGGAGGTCTACCCCGGCGGGGAGCGGTCCATCGAGGAGCAGGTGAGGGCCCATGCCGCCCACTATGGCAGCCTCATCCGGGTGGGGTACGGGGAGCCCTACTGGACCCGGGAGACGGTCCTGATACCCTCCCTGGGAACTGTGCAGGTGGGGACGTTCTAGCCCCCCTTCCCTGTCCGGAACGGCTCCCGGTGGGAGAGGAGGAACTCCGGGCCCCCGGCACCGTGTGAGGGTGAGGGAAATCCAGCCGGGGGCCCCGAGCGGTGGGATCCTGAGGGTCTTGGCAAGAGCGGGCACATCGAGCAGCTGTCCCCGTGGACACGGCAAGTTTCCTTTTCGCAAGGACCGTTCCTGCCGCCTGACACCCCTGGGGCTGAGAAAGGCCTTGTCGTGGAACGATCCTGCCGTTGCCATCCTCCTCCCCGGGCCCCAGGGCGGGACACCCCTGTCCCACCTGGTGGGACAGGGGTGTCACACTTCGTGACGGTCCTGGCAGTCCACCTCCACAAGGACCCGCCGCCAACTGGGCACATCCACCCCGTGGACCCGGAGGGCCCTGGCCCGTGCCTGCCCCCCCCTGAGCATCCAGGGGGCGAGCCAGGAGGAGATCTCTGGAGGGAGGTGCCCCACGGGATCCCCGGAGGGGAGGTGGGCCCAGACCTCGGGATCCTCCTGCCCCGGAGGATCCGGGATGAGGACCAGGACATCGCCGGCCTCCATTCCATCCACCAGTCGATCCCGACCGGCGAAGGCGGTGCCGTGGAGGGTGGCACGGAAGCGGGCCGGCGGGGTTTCTGGGGGCGAACCGGGTACGGAAGACAAGACTGACTCCACTCCTGGAAGGGAAACGGGGCTCGCGAGCACCGGGCTGGGGTAAGTTATCTTCCTGGGGGAGGACAGCCAGTGATGCCGCTCCCCGGACACGTTCCAACGGACCCATGCACCCCATCTATCTGGATCACGCCGCCTCCACCTTCCTCCGCACCGAGGTGCGGGAGGTCATGGAGCCCCTCCTGGGGGTGCCTGCAAACCCGTCGTCTCTCCATCGCTGGGGGCGCCGCGCCCACGGCATGCTGGAGGAGGCCCGTGGGGTGGTGGCCGGCGTGCTGGAGGTGGAGGCCAGGGAGATCCTCTTCGTCCGGGGGGGGACCGAGGCCAACAACCTGGCCATCCTGGGGAGGGCAGGCGCCGTCCGGGGAGAGGGAGGATCTCCCCATGTGGTGGTCTCGGCCATCGAGCACCACGCCGTCCTGGACACCCTGGAGGGGGTCCGGTCCATGGGGGGACGGGGCACCGTCCTTCCGGTGGATGCCGCCGGTGCCCCGGACCCCCACGCGCTGGAGAGGGCGCTGGAGAATCCCCCGGCCGTGGTTTCCGTGATGGCGGTGAACAACGAGACCGGTGCCCTCCCTCCCCTGGGGGAGGTGTCGGCGGCCTGCAGGGCGGGGGGCGTGGTCTTCCACACCGATGCCGTCCAGGCCCCCGGGCACATCCCCCTCCCTCCCCTGGCCCGGCTGGCGGACCTGCTCTCCCTCTCCGGACACAAGACCGGCGGACCGGTGGGAACCGGCATCCTCAGGGTGCGGCGGGGAGTGGCGCTGGCCCCCCTCCTCCACGGTGGAGGGCAGGAGTGGGGGCTCCGGCCGGGGACCCAGGACGTTGCAGGGGCGGTGGGGATGGCCGAGGCCCTGCGCCTGGCCTCCCGGGAGCAGGAGGAGGCCCACCGGCGCCTCACCGGCCTCTCTGCGCTCCTCCAGGGGCGCCTGCGGGCAGGAATCCCCGGCCTCCGGATCCACGGGGCGGCGGGGGAGCGCTCCCCCCACATCCTGAGTGTCGGAATCCCCGGAGCCGATCCGGACCTCCTCCTCCCGGCGCTGGACATGGAGGGGATCGCCGCCTCCCGGGGTTCCGCCTGCAGTTCGGGGGCCTCCCGCCCCAGCCATGTGCTGGAGGCCACCCTGGGTGGGACCGCTCTGGAGGGATACGCCCCCCTGCGCCTCTCCCTGGGGCGGGACACCTCTACCGAGGAGGTGCTCAGGGCGGCCGACGCCGTCATCCTGGTGGCACGTCGCCTCTCCTCCGAAGTGGTGGGGTCCACCTGATGTCCTCCCCCCTCCCTTCTCCCTCCCTCCCCCCCGGGTCTCCCCCCTCCTCCCCCGGACGGGTGCTGGTGGCCATGTCCGGCGGGGTGGACTCCTCCCTGGCAGCGGCGCTGCTGGTGGCGGACGGTCACGACGTCGTGGGGGTCACCATGAAGACCTTCTGCTACCAGGAGACCCCCGCCCACGGCCGCACCTGCTGCGGGTTGGACGGCATCCTGGATGCCCGGAGGGTGGCGGACCGACTGGGAATCCCCCACTACGTCTTCGACGTGGAGGAGGACTTCACCCGGGACGTCATCGACAACTTCGTCTCGGAGTACGCCGCCGGGCGCACCCCGAACCCGTGTGTCCGCTGCAACGCCAATACCAAGTTCCGGGATCTCCTCCGCAGGGGGCGGGCCCTGGGGTGCCAGGCCATCGCCACCGGGCACTACGTGCGGATCCGCCATCCCGACGAGGGCGAACCGCACCTCCTCAGGGGGCTGGACCGGGGGAAGGATCAGGCCTACTTCCTCTGGGGGCTCCCCCCGGAGATGCTCTCCCTTCTCCGCTTCCCCGTGGGGGACCTCACGAAGGAGAGTGTCCGGGAGCACGCCCGGGCGCTGGAGCTGGTGACGGCGGACAAGCCGGAGTCCCAGGAGATCTGCTTCGTGCCCTCGGGGAACTACCGGGAGTTCCTGACCCGGCGCCTGGGCCCGGAGCACCCGGCGCTGAGCCCCGGGGCGGTGGTGGACCGGGAAGGACGTGTGCTGGGAGAGCACGCGGGGTATGCGGGCTTCACCCCCGGCCAGAGGAAGGGGCTCGGGGGCGGCTCGACGGTGCCCCTCTTCGTCCTGGAGACCCGGCCGGAGTCCCGGGAGGTGGTGGTGGGGCCCCGGGAGGCCCTTCGGTCGGAGGGGATCCGGGTGGAGGAGGTCCACTGGCTGACGGAGCGCCCCCCCCGTCCAGGGGAGGAGGTGGAAGTGCAGCTCCGGCATCGGGCCCGGCCGGTCTCGGCGCAGGTGGAGGATGGCCCCACCTCCGGGGTGCACCTCCGGTTCCAGGAGCCCGGGGGGCCGGTGAGCCCGGGGCAGTCTGCCGTGATCTTCACGGGGGATCGGGTCCTGGGGGGTGGACCGGTGTCCGGTCCGCTCCACCGGTCCTGATCGTCCCCTGCCCTGGCCGAAGAGCCATCAGGGGATGGGGAGGGATGCCCGGAGAAGCTCCAGCAGTTCTGCCGTCGGGGCTGCGGAGAGCCAACCCTCCGCAGAGGCCCGTCCACCCTCCAGCTCCACAGAGCGAGGGAGGGCGCCATTTCCCGCCGGGGGGTGGAACACCACCCGTGCAGAGTCCGCGAATCCCCCACGGCCGGGCACGATGTAGACGTCCCAGCGGGTGAGGTCCGGGTCCAGGAGGGTCCGGGGCATCTCAGTACCGCATTCCCGAGAGCTCGGCGAAGCGCTCCAGCGCTTCCCGCTCCTCTTCGGAGAGCTTCTCCGGCACCCCCACCTTCACCTCCACGAACTGGTCCCCCACGGCGCCGTCCTTCTTCACTCCCATGCCCCGGATCCGGAACCGGGTCCCGTTCTGCGTTCCCTGGGGGACCTTCAACTGCACCTTCTTCCCCTCCACCGTGCTCACCCTGAGGGTGGTCCCCATGGTGGCCTGGGCGATGTTCAGGGGGACGGTGACATGCACGTCCAGCCCCTCTCTCCGGAAGAACCGGTGGGGCTTCACCCGGAAGGTGATGATGAGGTCTCCGGGGGGACCGCCCCCCCTGCCCTTCTCCCCCTGCCCGGAGAGGCGGATCTTGGAACCCGAGTCCACACCGGCGGGAACCGTGAGCTGGATCTTCCGGTTCTGCCGGACGGTGCCGCTCCCTGCACAGGACGAACAGGGGGTCTCCGGCACGGTGCCCTTCCCCAGGCAGTTGGGACAGGGGCGGGTGACGGCGAAGGTCCCCTGACCGAAGGACACGTTCCCGCTTCCCCGGCACTCGGGGCACCGGACCACCCTTGTGCCGGGGGCCGCACCGGACCCTGCACAGGTGGTGCACTCCTCCGTCACCGGAACGGTGATGGAGATCTTCTCTCCCTTCACTGCGGCCTCGAAGGAGATCTCCACCACGTACTCGACGTTCTGCCCCTTGGCCGGCCCCCCGGGCTGGGTCTCCCCGGGCTTGCGACCCTTGTCGAAGATCGAGCTGAAGAGATCTCCCAGGCCGCCGAATCCCGAGAGGTCGTCGAAGGAGAACGACTCTCCGGGACCCCCACCGGGAGGAGGGGGGGAGCCGGAGGGGCGGCGGGGGCCCCCGGACGAGGGGCGCCCGCCACCGAAGCCGAAGGCACCCAGGCGGCGCATGGAGTCGTACTGCTTCCGCTTCTCCGGGTCGGAGAGGACTCCGTACGCCTCTCCCACCTCCTTGAAGCGGTCCGCTGCAGACGGATTGCCCGGGTTGGCATCCGGATGATACTGCTTGGCCAGCTTCCGGTATGCCTTCTTGATCTCGTCGGCGCTGGCCTTCTCGCCGACACCGAGAACCCGGTAGTAGTCGCTCGTGCTCGTCGCCATGGGTTACCGGACCACCGGATCAGTCGTTCTTCAGGACCGCCACCCGGGCGGGGCGAACCAGGTGACCCTTCAGGAGATAGCCCTTCTGGAAGACCTGGTGGACTCTGTCGTCGTCCTCTGCGGAGTCGGTGGGCACCTTCATCACGGCCTCCATGAGACCGGGGTCGAAGCGTTGCGACTCCGGATTCACCACCTCCACACCGGCCTCCGCCAGGGCCTTCATGAGCTTCCGCTCCACCAGGTCCACCCCCTCCACGATGGCCTGGACAGTGGCGGTCTCCGGCTCCAGCAGGGCCACCCGCTGAAGGTCGTCCAGCGACTCCAGGAGACGGCGGACCAGGTCGGCCTGGGCACGGGTCCACGAGTCGGCCATCTCCGTCTGCACCCGCCGACGATAGTTGTCGAACTCGGCGGCCAGGCGGAGATGGCGATCGTTCAGGGCCCCCAGTTCCCGCTCGAGATCCACGAGACCCTGGTCGAGCTCGAGTTCCGCCCGGGCCTCCTCCTCCGGAGTCTGCCGGCCTTCCCCGGCAAGTCCCTGTTCGGTTCCGGCCACGTCGGCCGCTCCCTCATGCTCGTCACGTCCGGGCACCTCATCCATCATCATCCCAGTCCGTCGTTGGAGTGAATCCAGCCCTGGCCGATCGTCCCCGCCGGGGCATCCTGGGGGCCGGGAAGCCCTCCCGCTCCCCCGGTCCGTTCCTCTGCCTGCCACCCATCCGCTCATCCAGCCAGGCCACCGTGGTATCAATGGTGTCCTCTCGACCCAGGTCATGGAAGGGCTCGTGCCGCCCACCGGGGATGTGCAACAGGTCAACCTGTCCACCCGGGAAGCGCTGGGCCAGTCGCAACGTTGCGGAGGAGTCCACCACCGGATCCCCATCCGGTACGACGAGCATCAGCGGAAGCTTCATCCCCTGTGCCGAGTTCCAGGCGTCCTGCTGCGCCTGCTCCACTTCGGCGAAGAGCCTGGATGAACAGCGGCCATGCACCAGGGGGTCCTCCTCGTAGAGCTGGCGCTGCTCGGGGTCCCGGGTGAGCTTCGTGGGAGAAAGATCCATCCGGAAAGGGATTCCCGGAAGGACCCGCAGGGCCACCCGCCCCGCCAGCCGCTTCCAGCCGGGAATGGATTGGGCCGTCTGGATCCACGGGGCGGAGAGGACAGCCCCCACCACACGGGGAGGCGGAGTGAAGGAAGGGGTCAAGAGGCCACTGGGGCTCCGTCCCTCCCCCTGGAGGTAGCGGAGCACAACCAGGCCGCCCATGGAGTGGCCCACCAGGGAGAGGGGCGCCCCCTGGGGGATGGAGCGGCGCAGCACGGAGACGCTCTCCCCCACATCGGTGGTGAAGTCCGCAAAGCTCCCCACATCCCCCTGACGCCCTTCCGACTCCCCATGGCCCCGGAGGTCGGGTGCCACCACCGCGTAACCCCGATGGGCCAGAGCCTCGGCCAGCGCGGCGTAGCGGAGCCCGTGATCTCCCAGGCCATGGACGATGACGACGCCACCCCTGGGATCGGGGGGGGACCAGGACCGGACCCTCAGGCGCAGGCCCCGCACGGTGACGGTGCCGTCCCTCCGGGGGATCAGGGCTCCCCCAGCATCCGGAGCAACTGCTGGACGGCCGCCTGGGCACTCCGCTCCCGGATGTCCTCCCGGTTCCCCGGGAAGTGATGCAGGGCCGTGGTGGATCTCCCTTCGACGGTGACACCGATCCAGACGGTTCCCACTGGCTTCTCCTCCGATCCTCCACCGGGGCCGGCCACTCCCGTGATCGAGATACCGGCGGAGGCCTTCAGGCGACGCATGGCCCCTTCGGCCATGGCAGCAGCCACAGCACCCGAAACCGCTCCCTCCGTCAGGAGGAGACCCTCGTCGACCCCCAGAAGATCCCTCTTGGCCTCGTTGGCATACGCCACCACACCCCCCAGAAACCACCTGGACGATCCGGGAAGATCGGTGAGCCGCTTCCCCAGGAGCCCCCCCGTGCAGCTCTCTGCGGTGGCCAGTGTGGAGCCCCGTTCCAGCAGCGCCGCCGCAAGATCGTCCACCAGGTCGGGTCCCCGATACACCCACCGGGAAACCAGCGGCGCCAGGAGGGTGCAGCCCCGGTCCACCTCCCCCGCCGCATCCACACCGGTAGCCTCCCGCGCCGTCAGCCTCAACTCCACCCCCGTGCTCCGGGGAAGGAAGGCCAACTCCACGGAGGGGAAGTCCGGGGAGGCCAGGAGCGGCTCCACCAGACCCGCCAGGGAGGACTCCGCGATTCCGCTGGTGAGGAGGGAGCGGGAGTGAACGGGGCGGAGCCTCTCCCCGAAGAGATCGGGGAGCCGGGGAAGGACCTGCTCCGTCACGAGGGTCTGCATCTCGCCGGGGACGCCGGGGAGGAGGACCACCCGCCGGCCGGGAAGATCCAATTGGATCCCCGGGGCCGTACCCCGTCGATTGGGGAGGATCGTGGCCCCTTCCGGGACCCGGGCCTGCCTGAGGTTGGCGGCAGGGAGGGCCTTGAATCCCCTCTGGAGAAAGCGGGTCTCCAAAGACTCCACCAGCGCTTCGTCAAGGCGAAGGGGGCGGTGCAGGAGCTCCGCCACGGCCTCCAGGGTGCGGTCGTCGTGGGTGGGGCCCAGGCCGCCGGTGACCAGGACCAGTTCCGCCCGGGCCAATCCCCGGGAGACGGCATCGGCAATCTCGGCAGGATCGTCCCCCACGGTGTACCTCCGCACCACCGGCACCCCCACCCCTCCCAGGGAACCGCCCAGCCACGCGGAGTTCGTGTCCACCGTCCGCCCACTGAGGAGTTCGTCCCCCACCGCAACCACCACGGCCACGGGCCCGGGACCCGCTCCAACCCCGCTGTCCACCTCCCCTGCGCCCCCCCCCTCCGCCGGGTTCATCCCCTGGCGGTCCGGAAGAGGAATCGATGTCGGACCAGGTACTCCACCATGGAATAGATGGTGAGGAAGAGGGATGCACCCAGCATGACCCCCACCCAGGCCCGGTGGAATGAGGCCCAGAGGGTCCACTCAACCGTGTCCAGCCATCCCCGCCCCCGGGCGGTGACCAGGAAGGCGTACCAGAGGAGGAGGCCCCCGGCAAAGAGGTTCTGGATGAAGGCCTTGTACTTCCCCGCCGTCCCCGCCTGGATCACCACCCCCTTCCGGGCGGCCCATCCCCGGAAGATGGTCATGAACAGCTCACGCCCCAGGATGATGGCCACAACCCAGACCGGAAAGGGACCCCACCAGGGAACCTCCCACTCCGGCCCCCTCCGGGAGATCACGAGGAAGGGGATCAGTGTCGACAAGAGCAGGAGCTTGTCCGCCAGGGGATCCAGGAGCTTCCCCATGTCGGTGATCCAACCGTGCTTCCGGGCCAGGTAGCCGTCCCAGAGATCGCTGAGAGCCGCGGCCAGGAAGAGGACGAAGGCCAGGTAGAGGGGTCCTGAGCTTGTGGAGAGGGCCAGGAAGAGAACGGCGGGAGCGGCCACAATCCTCCCGATGGAGATCACATTCGGGAGGTTCGACCAACTGGAGGACATGGAACCTTCAGCTCAAGGTCTTCACGACCAGCTTGCTGACGGATTTGAGGGTCTCGAACACCCCGACCCCGTCCACCGCCACGGCCTCGAAGTCGGGAACGCCTGTGGGATTCAACTCGGAACGGAGCTGCTCCACGGAGAGGATGTTGGGGAGATCCCGCTTGTTGTACTGGATGGCAAACGGGATCTTCGTGAGATCGTACCCGTAGGACTCCAGATTCTCATAGAGGTTGTGCATCGCCTCGATGTTGGCCTCCGCCCGATCCACCTGGGAGTCGGCCACGAAGATGATCCCATCCACACCCTTCAGGATCAGCTTCCGGCTTGCATTGTAGTAGACCTGTCCCGGGACCGTATAGAGATGGAACCGGGTCTTGAAGCCCCGGATCTCCCCAAGGTCGATGGGAAGGAAGTCGAAGAACAGCGTCCGCTCGGTCTCCGTGGCCAGGGAGATCATCTTCCCCCTCGTATTTGGATTCACCTTTGCGTAGACGTGCTCGAGATTGGTCGTCTTCCCCCCGAGACCGGTCCCGTAGTAGACCACCTTGCAGTTGATCTCGCGACTGGCGTAGTTGATCATCGACACGACCGGCTACGCTCCTATCCTCGGGACACGGGGAACGAAGTGACGAGCTGAAGGCACAAGAGTCCTCATCGGGACCTCCTGCCCAGCCCACCACTTCGATCGGGGACCGGCGAAGGAGACCGACGGTCGGGCCCCTTCGCAGTTCACTAAAGGAGGAATGGCTGCCTGCCGCAACAGGCGGGACACTCCTTCGCCACGGACCGCCCACGGATCGCGAGGCGGCTCTAACGTCGGCGGATCAACGATTGAAAGCAAGGGACGGGCCGCAGATGGGGGAGATGGTCAGACCTGCTCTCCACCGGCCGTGGCCGACGCCTCTGACTCCATACGCCGCACAAGGAACTGCGCGCGGTTGCGAAGGAGGGGTCGGGGCTCCCAGGAGATGAAGTCCCGGAGCAGATTGATGTTGTCCACAGTGGGATCGGCAGCCGCCATGTGCTGAAGGGCCGCGAGCCGACGGAAGGCGGCGGGGCTGAACAGGTTCCGGCGATGCCTGGAGATCTGGTCCCGCACCAGCAGCGTGGCGATCCCGGCGCCCGCCGCCGCTGCCGCGGTGACGATCAGGACGGTCTTGAGGGTTCTGTTCATTCCCGCGTCGATCCAAGGAAACGGTCACATCTCACGACGGCCCGCCAGTGCTTCCGCCAGAGTCGAGCCATCCACGTACTCCAGGTCACTCCCCACAGGAACTCCCCGGGCCAGCCGGGTCACCCGGACCCCCAGGGGACGGAGCAATCCCTCCAGGTATACCGCAGTCGCTTCCCCTTCGACGCTGGGGTTGGTGGCCAGGATCACCTCCCGGACCTCCCCCCGGGACTCCCGGACCCGATCCGCCAGCGAGGCAGTGTTCAGTTCATCGGGCCCGATGCCGTCCAGGGGAGAGAGGTGCCCCCCCAGCACATGGTAGAGCCCCCGGAAGCGCCCGGTCCGCTCGATGGCCCCGACGTCGAAGGCCCCCTCCACCACGCAGATGGTGTCCCGCTCCCGACGCCGATCGGTACACACGGCACACTGCTCCGCCTCGGTGACATTGCCGCATACGGGGCAGGGATGGACCCGTTCCGCCAATTCCTCCAGCGCCCGGGCCAGGCGACGGGCGTCGTCCCGGCGCCCCTTGAGGAGGTGGTAGACCAGCCGAAGCGCCGTCCGGGGACCGATTCCCGGGAGCCGTGACAGTTCGGTGGTGAGGCGATCGATGACGGACACGAAGGGGATCGACTCAGAACAGCCCGGGGAGCTTCATGGGGAGAGGGAGGCCACCCGTGGCCTTCTTCATCTCCTCCTCGGCCACAGTGCGGGCCTTTGCCTGGGCCTCCACCAGCGCCGCCAGCACAAGATCCTCCAGCATCTCCACGTCTGTCGGGTCCACAACGGAGGGGTCGATCCGCACGCCCTTGACGGAGGCCTTCCCATCCACGGTGACGGTGACCATCCCCCCCCCGGACGAGGCGGTCACTTCCTGGCGTTCCAGCGCCTCCTGAAGCTCGGCCATCTTGGCCTGCATCTTCTGCCCGAGCTGGAGCAGTTCCTGGATGTTGCCCATGTTGGGAATACCGTCGAAGGGAGGTGTCATGGGTGCTGTCAATCCATCAGTTCGAGGTCGAGTGCTTCTACCGCGGGCCGGAGGAGCGGTTCCCGGGAAATCAACTCCCGGAGCCGGTCGTCACGTACCGCAGCGTGGCTGATCCGCTCCCGGGAATCGGGAGGGGGTGCGTCCAGCATCCCCGACCAGTCCATGGGCGGAGGCGCGGAGAGGTCCACACCGGAGCCCGGGGAGGCTCCCCGGGTGGGAGGCGATGGCCTGGTTGTGGGGGCCGCCCCGGCGATTCTCTCCCAGGGCTCACCTCTCGTCACCTCCGGGTCTCCCACCCCACTGGCGGCCTTTGCCCCACCCCCTCCGGCGGCTGGGGGCCCGGATCCGCCGGCTTCCGGGGATACCGGAGGCACGGCGGGCTCCTCCTTCTGCCCGGGAGCGGGTTCCACCGGCATCGTCTCCTGCCGGGAGACCGGGGGGGGGGAGGACACATTCTGGGGGTCCCCCCGGGAAGCACCGGATGTACCGCCTCCGGAGCCGGATGGGGGAGGGGCCCCTCCCAGGGCCCGGATCAGCCCCTCGATCTCCACGGTGCGATCCAGGTAGGCCAGCCGGAGGAGGAGCAGCTCCAGGAGCACCCGGGGGTGCGCCGTCCTCCGGAGCGATCCGCCGCTCTCCAGTTCCGCCGCCAGGGAGAGCATCCGCACCAGGTCCCCGGGGGCGAAGGCTTCCGACAGGGCGAGGAACTCCCCTCTCACCGCCTGGGGGACGGAGGGGCGAGAATCGGGATCGAGGCGCAACTGAAGGAGCGCCCGGAGGGAATCCACCAGCCCCTGGTGGAACTCCACCAGGTCGTACCCATCGTCCAGGAGCCCCTCCACAAAGGGGAAGATCCCGTCCGGTCGACGGTCCCGGAGCAGCTCCATCACCTGGACGTAGCGCTCATCCTCCACCAGACCCAGCACCCGACGGGTGGACTCCGCGGATACCTCGCCTCCGGTGAGCGCCAGCACCTGGTCCAGGAGGGAGAGGGCGTCCCGCATTCCGCCGTCGGCCCGCCGCGCCACCAGCCGCAGGGCATCCTCCGGGGCCGCCACACCCTCCCGCTCCAGGACGGTGCGGAGGCGGGCCACGATGTCCGAGTCCCCGATGCGCCGGAAGTCGAAACGCTGGCAGCGGGAGAGGATGGGAGCCGCCAACTGCTGGATCTTCTGGGGCTCGGTGGTGGCAAACACGAAGATCACACGGGGAGGGGGTTCCTCAAGCACCTTGAGGAGGGCATTCCACGCCTCCCGGGTGAGCATGTGGGCCTCGTCCACGATGTAGATCTTGTGGCTCTCCTCCGTGGAGGGGGAATACATGGCCCTCTCCCGGAGATTCCGGGCATCCTCCACGCCCCGGTTGGTGGCTGCGTCGATCTCCACCACATCCAGCGCCGTTCCCCCGGCCCAGATCTTCCGGCAGCTCTCACACTCCCCGCACGGCTCACCCTCCGGGGAGCGGGCGGGACAGTTGAGGGCCATGGCCAGGACCCGGGCGAGGGTGGTCTTCCCCACACCCCGGGGTCCACAGAACAGGTAGGCGTGCCCGACTCGACCCGTGGCAACGGCCCTGCGGAGGGTTTCGGAGACATGCTCCTGGGTGGCCACCTCCCCGAAACTCCGGGGTCGGTAGGTCCGGGCGAGCGCGGTGTGGGCCAACGGCCTCTCTGGGGGGGGTGAACGGATCCAGGCTCTCCCGGGCCGACCCGGGTCGGGACCTGAGCCCGGCTGCCCCGAAGGGCCCTCCGGATCATGGTCCCGCCGGGTACGGCGGGAGAAGGTGCCCCAGGCGACCCGCAGCAACGATCACCACACTTACCGCTGCTGCCTGCGGGGCCCTGACGGAGTTCATGGGCTCTCGCTCTGCGGACCTGGGGCACCTCGAATTCTACCCGCAGGGAGGGAGGGGGTCAACTGTCCGCGCCCCCCTCCACCCCGGGCCGGCACCCCCCTGGAGCCCTGGGTCAGGCCAGCCGCCACGCATCCTCAACATACTCGATCCGGGGAGGGCAACCGGGGCGTAGATGCACGGCGATGGCGTCGAACCGGAGGATGGAGCCAGGACAGGGATGGTCCCTGAGCCAGGCCCGGGCGACAGCGGCGATCTCACCCCGCTTGCGACGGGTGATGGCCTCCAGGGGATGTCCGAAGCCGTCGCCACTCCGGCATTTCACCTCCACGAAGGCCACCACCCGGTCCCGGGAGACGATGAGATCCACCTCCTTCCGGCCGGCCCGGACGTTCCGGCCCAGGATCGACCAGCCCCGCTCCTGGAGGAAGTGGGCTGCCAGCCCCTCCCCCCGGACCCCTTCCCGGTGTGTGCTCCATCGTTCCATCCCGGAAGATGCATCCTTCCAGGGGGCAGTCCGATGGCTGGATGGGACGTTGGAGGTCTCCCGCCTAGACCCCGGCCGGCAGGGGAACTGAAAGGTCCCGGCCGATGATCCGGGCGATGGCCCCCACCTGCTCCATCATCTCCCCGAACTGCTCAGGGTAGAGGGACTGGGCCCCATCCGAGAGGGCCAGCGCCGGATCGGGGTGGACCTCCACCATGAGGGCATCGGCCCCAGCCGCCACCGAGGCCCGGGCCATGGGAATCACCTTTGAGCGAACGCCGGTGCCATGGCTGGGATCCGCCACCACAGGAAGGTGGGAGAGTCCCTGGATCACCGGAATCGCCGTCAGGTCCAGCAGGTTCCGGGTCTGGTTGTCGAAGCTCCGGACCCCTCGCTCGCAGAGCATCACATTGTCGTTCCCCTCGGCCAGGAGATACTCCGCAGCCAGGAGCCACTCGGTGATGGTTGCGGACATCCCCCTCTTGAGCATCACCGGCTTTCCCGACTGCCCGGCCCGGCGCAGCAGGGTGTAGTTCTGCATGTTCCGGGCGCCGATCTGGATGATGTCGGCGATCTCGGCCACCGGCTCCACACTCTCGGGATCCAGCGCCTCGGTGATGATGGCCAGCCCGGTGGCCTCCCGGGCCCGGGCCAGGAGCTCCAGCCCCTTCACCCCGAGACCGCTGAAGGCGTAGGGAGAGGTCCGGGGCTTGAACGCGCCGCCCCGGAGGATCGTGGCCCCCATGTCCCGGACCTGGTGGGCGATGTCCAGGATCTGTCCTTCACTCTCCACTGCACAGGGTCCGGCCATGATGGCCACCCGGTTTCCACCGATGGCTGTGCCGTTGGCCAGGGTGATCACCGTGTCCTCGCTGCGCCACTCCCTGGAGACCTGCTTGTAGGGCTTGGTGACGGCAATCACCTCAAGGACTCCCGGCAGTCCCTCCAGGCGGGCCGAGTCCACCCGGCCATCGTTCCCGATGAGTCCCACTGCGGTCCGCTGGTGACCCGGGATGGGGCGGGCATCGTACCCCATGGCCCGGATCGTATCCACCACCCGATCCACATCCTCCGGTCCCGCCGTGTGCTTCATCACCACCAACATGTCAGCCTCGCATCCGATGACCCCGCCAGGGCCGGCATTCGCCGGACCCCACACCGGGAGTGCCCAAGTCTAGAAGGAGCCCCCGGAGGAGGGTAGACCCGGGTCGCCTCCATCGGGTCCAATCGCCACCCCACCCCAGAGCAGCCGGGGGTTCAGGGGGTCCGGACCGGGGTGTCCTCCCCCAGGATCCAGGCATCGCCGTCGGAGGCCACCGCCACCCGCCCCTCCCACCCCGCCTTCCGGAGCTGTCGGGGGAGGTCGGTGCCATCCACATCGGGGTAACGGTGGGTGAGGACCGTGAGCCCAGGGCGGGCCTCCCGGGCCAGTCGGGCAACCCCGACAGGAGAGAGGTGGCCGTCCCAGGGGCTTGGATCGTTGAAGGCGCACTCGGCGATGAGGAGATCCGACTCGGCCAGGAATGCACCCACCTCTTCCCTGGGTCCCGTATCGCCGGTGTAGCCCACCACACTCCCGGAAGCTGCCTCCACCCGCCACGCCACTGCTTCGGGGGTGTGGTGGGTGGGGGCACAGCGGAGGGCGAAGCGACCCAGCGGGTCCTCCCACCCTCCCTCCAGCGGAAGCTCCACCACCTCCAGGGGGAAGGAGGGAGCGGTGATGAAGCCACCGTAGAGCCGCGCCAGGCCTTCCAGGTGGTTCCCCAGCCCGGGCGGTCCCACCAGGGTGAAGGGGGTGGTCCGGGGGGCAGGGGGAGCGTGGGCGTAGGTGAAGAGAAGGGGAGCCAGATCCCCCACATGATCCAGGTGGAAGTGGGACAGGGCCAGGTGGGTCAGCCTCCGCGGGTCGATCCCGAAGCGGGAGAAGCCATGGACCGCCCCGAAACCGCAGTCCAGGAGCAGTTCCCACTCCGGAGCGTCGTCCCTCGCCCCCCCCTGCACCAGGTGGCAGGCCGAACGGTGCTCGTCGTCGGGGACCAGCGTCCCGGCGCCCAGGATTCGCACCCGCACCCCGGCGGAAGGGGCGCCTCCCGACCCCACCCCGTCCTCAGACCGCAATCCCCGCCGCCTCCAGGGCATCCTGGAGCCTCACCCCGACGATGGTGCTCACCCCGGGCTCCTCCATGGTGACACCGTAGATCCAGTCCGCCGCCTCGATGGTCCGGGGATTGTGGGTGATCACCACGAACTGTGTCTGGGCCTTGAACTCCTGGAGGAGCCGGATGAAGCGCCCGATGTTGTTCTCGTCCAGGGGGGCATCCACCTCGTCCAGGACGCAGAAGGGGGAGGGCTTCACCCGGTAGATCCCGAAGAGGAGGGAGAGGGCGGTGAGGGCCCGTTCTCCCCCCGAGAGGAGGTCGATGCGCTGGGTCTTCTTCCCCACCGGGGAGGCGTGGACCTCGATGGGGGATTCCAGCGGATCGTCGGGGTCCGCCAGCCAGAGGTTGCACTCGCCGCCCTGGAAGAGGCGGTGGAAGGTGTCGAAGAAGTTCTCCCGGATCCGCTCGAAGGTCTCCATGAACTGGGTGGTGGCGGTCTGGTTGATCTCCCGGATGGCGGTGCGGAGATCGTCCCGGGCCCGGAGGAGGTCCGCCCGCTGGGTGCTGAGGAACTCCAGCCGGGTGCTCTCCTCCTCGTGCTCCTCCACGGCCAGCATGTTCACCGGCCCCAGGCCGTTCAGCGCAGTCACAACCTCCTCCAGCTCCCGCCGGAGGGTGGCAGGATCCCCCTCCACCACCTCCGCCTCCACCGCCAGCTCCTCCAGGGGGCGGGACCACTCCAGCTCGATGCGCTCGTGGATCCGGGCCCTGCGACCCGACAGCTCCTTCTCCTCCAGCTCCAGGCCGTGACGCACGTCCGTGGACTCCCTCTCCGCCACCCGGGCCCGGCGGGTGCGGGCCGGCGGGGCCCACCGATACCCCTCGACAGGCGTTTCGCACAAGGCCATATGGGGCGGACCCGCGCGCGACCGAGGGCGGCGCCTTCCGTCGCATTCGCGCCACCGGCCGCGCATCGCTTACCGCCGCTTTCGAGGATCCGCCGCGATGGTCCCCGTCCTTCTCGGCCTCGGCGCCAACATCGGCGACCGCGCGGCGGCGCTGTCTGACGCGGTGGCCGGCCTGACCCGGCTGATCGCCGTGACCGGCGTCTCGCCGGTCTACGAGACGGCGCCAATGTACGTCACCGACCAGGCGCGCTTTCTCAACATGGCGGTGGCGGGCGAGACCGGCCTTGCGCCGGAGGACCTGCTGGCCGGTCTGAAGGCGCTCGAGGCGCGGCTCGGCCGCACCCCGTCCGCCCGCTTCGGCCCGCGGCGGATCGACATCGACATCCTGCTCTACGGCGACCGGATCGTCGAGGCGGAAGGGCTCCAGGTGCCCCATCCGCGGATGGCGGAGCGCGCCTTCGTCCTGATTCCCGCGGCCGACATCGCCGCCGGCTGGCGCCATCCGGAAACCGGCCGCACGGTCGCCGAGATGCTCGCCGCGCTCGGCCCGGCCGGGGACGTCGAGCGCCGCGAGGACATCGTCGTCGGCGTCGGGGTCGCGTGAGACGGTCGCCCTCGCGACGCAGCGGCGCGTCCTCCAGCACAGGCTTGCCCAAGTCGGCGTATGCCGCCATGTTCAGGCTTTCCAGAACGAAGGCGATCCGATGCCCCTCGACGTGAAGATCTGCGGCGTGACCACGCCGGAAGCGGTGGAGGCCGCCGCCGCCGGGGGGGCGCGTTATGTCGGGCTGGTGTTCTACCCGCCCAGCCCGCGCGCGGTTTCGCCCGAACTGGGGTGGCAGCTCGCGCGCCGGGTCCGGACCGGCGTCCGCGTCGTGGGACTGTTCGTCGAGCCGACGGACGACGAGCTTCAGGACGTGGTCGGGCGGGTGCCGCTCGACCTGATCCAGCTGCACGGCGACGAGAGCCCGGCCCGCGTGGCGGAGGTCCGGGCGGCGCTGTCGATGCCGGTGATGAAGGCGATCCGCGTGGCCGAGGCGGCGGACCTGGCCGCCGTGCCGGCCTATGCCGACGCGGCGGACCGGCTGCTGTTCGACGCGAAGCCGCCGAAGAACGTGACGGCGCTGCCCGGCGGCAACGGGCTGACTTTCGACTGGACCCTGCTGGCCGGCCGGACCTGGCCGAAGCCGTGGATGCTGTCCGGCGGGCTGGACGCCGGCAACGTCGCCGAAGCGGTGCGGATGACCGGCGCCCGTGCGGTCGACGTGTCGAGCGGCGTCGAGGACCGGCCGGGTCACAAGGATCCGGAGAGGATCCGCGCCTTCCTGGCCGCGGCGCTCTCCGCCGAACCGGTCTGAGCCCTTCAGATTTCCGTAATGCGGCCTTCGCAACCCCGGCATGTGCCGGGGCCTGTTGTCGCTCGCCGATGCCGCCGCTAGGGTAACGTCCCTCAAGCGGCGGCCCCCGGCCCTGATCGGGCCTCCGCGCGATCGCCGGGCGACGGCAATTCCCGCCGTTCCGCGGCGCCCCGCAGCCTTGGAGATGGGACGAGCCTTGACCGCCACCACCGCTCCCGCCGCCGCGGTACCCAATACCTACCGCGCCGGCCCCGACGAAGACGGCCGCTTCGGCATCTTCGGCGGCCGGTTCGTCGCCGAGACGCTGATGCCGCTGATCCTGGAGGTCGAAAAGGCCTACGAGGCGGCGAAGAAGAACCCCGGCTTCGAGGCCGAGCTCCGGTATTATCTGACCCATTATGTCGGCCGGCCCTCGCCCCTCTATTTCGCGGAGCGGCTGACCCAGCACCTCGGCGGCGCCCGGATCTACTTCAAGCGGGACGAGCTGAACCACACCGGCGCGCACAAGATCAACAACTGCATCGGCCAGATCCTGCTGGCCAAGCAGATGGGCAAGACCCGGATCATCGCCGAGACCGGCGCCGGCCAGCACGGCGTGGCGGTCGCCACGGTGTGCGCGCTGTTCGACCTGCCCTGCGTCGTCTACATGGGCGAGACCGACATCGCCCGGCAGAAGCCGAACGTGTTCCGGATGAAGCTGCTGGGCGCGGAGGTCCGCCCGGTCACCTCCGGCAGCCGCACGCTCAAGGACGCGATGAACGAGGCGCTGCGCGACTGGGTCACCAATGTCGACGACACCTTCTACATCATCGGCACCGCGGCCGGCCCGCACCCCTATCCGGCGATGGTCCGCGACTTCCAGTCGGTGATCGGCCAGGAGGTGAAGGAGCAGATCATGGCGGCGGAGTGCCGCCTGCCGGACACCCTGGTCGCCTGCATCGGCGGCGGGTCGAACGCGATCGGCCTGTTCCATCCGTTCCTCGACGACGCCGACGTGGCGATGCACGCGGTGGAGGCGGCGGGGCTCGGGCTCAATACCAAGAAGCACGCCGCCAGCCTGACCGGCGGCCGGCCGGGCGTGCTGCACGGCAACCGCACCTACCTGCTGCAGGACGACGACGGCCAGATCACCGAGCCGCATTCGATCTCGGCCGGCCTCGACTATCCCGGGATCGGGCCGGAGCATGCCTGGCTGCACGACATGGGCCGGGTGACGTATGTCAGCGCCACCGACCAGGACGCGCTCGACGCCTTCCAGCTCTGTGCCCGGCTGGAAGGCATCCTGCCGGCGCTGGAGCCGGCGCACGCGCTGGCGCACGTGATCCGCATCGCGCCCGAGCTTCCGTCGGACCACCTGATGGTGATGAACATGTGCGGTCGCGGCGACAAGGACATCTTCACCGTCGCGGACGCCCTGGGGGCCGACCTGTGACGGCGGCCAGCGATCCGTTCGCCGCGCCCGCCGAGGCGGCCGCCGGGGCCACGGCTGCCGCGCCCGGCGCCGACCGCATCCGGCGCCGGTTCGACGCGCTGAAGGCCGAGGGTCGGGGCGGTCTGGTCACCTTCCTGACCGCCGGCGACCCGGACGAGGAGACCGCCTTCGAGATCCTGACACGCCTGCCGGAGGCCGGGGCCGACCTGATCGAGCTCGGCATGCCGTTCACCGACCCGATGGCGGACGGCCCGGCGATCCAGGAGGCATCGCTGCGCGCGCTCAAGGCCGGCATGACCTTGCGCCGGACGCTGGCCATGGTCCGCCGGTTCCGGGAGGCCGAGGCCGAAACGCCAATCATCCTGATGGGGTACTACAACCCGATCTACAGCTACGGCGTCGACGCCTTCATCGCCGACGCGCTGGAGGCCGGGGTGGACGGGCTGATCGTCGTCGACCTGCCGCCGGAGGAGGACCGGGAGCTGTGCCTGCCGGCGCTCGCCAAGGGCCTCAACTTCATCCGGCTGGCGACGCCGACCACCGACGATCGCCGGCTGCCGAAGGTCCTCTCCAACACCTCCGGCTTCGTCTACTACGTCTCGATCACCGGGATCACCGGGACCGCATCGGCCGCCGACGCCGCGGTCGACGCGGCGGTGGCGCGCCTCAAGCGGCACACCGACCTGCCGGTCGCGGTCGGCTTCGGCATCCGCACGCCGGAGCAGGCGGCCAAGGTGGCGCGGAACGCCGACGCCGCCGTGGTCGGCAGCGCGATCGTCGACCGGATCAAGGCGAACCTGACCGAGGATGGGGTGGCCGAGGCGGGGCTGGTCGACGACGTGGTGGGCTTCGTCCGCTCGCTGGCCGACGGCGTGCGCGGGGCGCGCAAGGGCGGCTGACCGGCCGGGCCTGTCCTTGTTCGGCAGGTCGGTCTGCGGGCAAGACAGGGGTCCCTGGCGTCATCCCCCAAGAACAGAGAAATCGGCGGCCCTCGGGATCGCGACTCCTTGCTCGACATCGGGGCCTCGTCTGAACGGCGACTCCGCGACGGGGCCCTCGCCGCCGTCCGCCGCGAGGCCGCTTGACGCCGCCCCGCCGAGAGGCCAGGAATAGCCGCCATGAACTGGCTCACCAACTTCGTCCGCCCGAAGATCCGCGCGCTCGTCGCCAAGCCGGAGGTGCCCGACAACCTCTGGCAGAAGTGCCCGAGCTGCGAGGCCATGATCTTCCACCGCGACCTGGAGGCGAACCTCAACGTCTGCCAGCACTGCGGCCATCACATGCGGCTCTCCGCGCCGAAGCGGCTGGAGATGCTGTTCGACGGCGGCAGCTACCAGACGATCGAGCTGCCCAAGCCGCCGGTCGACCCGCTGAAGTTCCGCGACACCAAGCGCTATGGCGACCGGCTGAAGGAATACCAGGGCCGGACCGGGCGCAGCGACGCGGTGATGGTCGCCCACGGCCGGATGGGCGGCCGCGACACGGTGATCGCCGCCTTCGACTTCGCCTTCATGGGCGGGTCGATGGGGATGGCCGTGGGCGAGGCGCTGATCGCGGCGGCGAAGCTGGCGGTGCTGCAGCAGGCGCCGCTGATCGTCGTGCCGGCCTCCGGCGGCGCGCGGATGCAGGAGGGCATCCTGTCGCTGATGCAGATGCCGCGCACCACGATCGCGGTCGAGCAGGTGAAGGAGGCCGGGCTGCCCTATGTCGTGGTGCTGACCGATCCCACGACCGGCGGCGTCACCGCGTCCTTCGCCATGCTGGGCGACATCCAGATCGCCGAACGGGGCGCCCTGATCGGCTTCGCCGGCGCCCGGGTGATCGAGGAGACGATCCGCGAGAGCCTGCCGGAGGGGTTCCAGCGCGCCGAATACCTGCGCGACCACGGCATGCTCGACGTCGTGGTCCACCGGGCGGAGCTCCGCGACACCCTGATCCGGGTGCTGGGCCACCTGGCGAACGTCAAGCCGTCGGCGGAGGTGGTGCCGATCGGCGCCGCCAAGTCGGCCGCGGCCGAGGGCGCCACGCCTGCCGAGGCCGAGGCCGACAAGGAGACGCCGGTCGCCCGGCTGACCCCGCGGCCGGCCTCCGGCGACGGCGCCGCGGTCGGCGTGGAGGTCGCCGCCCCGCCCGCCGACGCGCCGGCCGGCGCCGAGGCGACGCCGGCCGAAGCGACCGCCGAAAAGCGCAAGTCCAAGGACAAGGCGGCCGAGAAGAAGACGGCGGACGCCGGAAAGGCCGGGACCGAGGGTGACGACGTCGAGCGCAGCGGCGGCTGATCGGGCGGCGGCGGTCGACGCCGCGCTCGACCGGCTCTACCGGTTCCACCCCAAGCGGATCGACCTGTCGCTGGGCCGGCTGACGCGGCTCCTGTCGGCGCTGGGCGAGCCGCATCTGGCCCTGCCGCCGGTGCTGCACGTCGCCGGGACCAACGGCAAGGGCTCGGTGGTCGCCCATGCCCGCGCCATGCTGGAGGCGGCGGGCCACCGGGTGCATGTCTATACCTCTCCCCATCTGGTCCGGTTCAACGAGCGCATCCGCCTCGCCGGGGAGGCGATCGCCGACGACCATCTGGTTGCCGTGCTGGAGCGGTGCGAAACCGCCAATGGCGAGGCGCCGATCACCTATTTCGAGGTGACGACCGCCGCCGCCTTCCTGGCGTTTGCCGAGACACCGGCCGACGCCCTGCTGCTGGAGGTCGGGCTGGGCGGGCGGCTCGACGCGACCAACGTGGTGCCGCGCCCGGCGGCGACGGCCATCACCCGAATCTCCATGGACCACATGCAGTTCCTGGGCGACACCCTGACCGCGATCGCCGCGGAGAAGGCGGGAATCGTCAAGTCCGGCGTGCCGCTGGTGGTCGGACCCCAGGCACCGGGGCGCGACGGCGAGGCGGTGCTGGGCGTGATCGACGCCAAGGCGGTGGCCGAGGGCGCGCCGGCGCTGATGCCCGGCCGCGACTGGACGGTCGCGGCGGACGCCGGGGGATTCCGCCTGGAGACGGCGGCCGGCGCGCGCATCTTTCCGCAGTCCCACCTGCCCGGGGCGCACCAGATCGCCAACGCGGCGACGGCGATCCTGGCGACGGAACGCTACGCCGCGGCGGCCGGCCTGGCGCTCGACGAGGCGGCGATCCGGCACGGGCTGGCGACGGTCGACTGGCCGGCGCGGCTGCAGCGGCTGACGCGGGGGCCACTGGCCGAGGCGATGGCGCCGGGTTCCGATCTCTGGCTGGACGGCGGGCACAACGATTCCGCCGGCCGGGCGCTGGCCGACTGGCTGGCGGCGGAGCGGGCGCGCGACCCGCGGCCGGTGCACCTGGTCTGCGGCATGCTGGAGAGCAAGGCGCCGGTCGACTTCCTGACGCCGTTGGCGGCCGAGGCGGAGAGCCTGACCGCGGTGCCGATCGCCAACGAACCCGCCGGTCTGCCGCCCGAGGCGCTGGCCGGCTTCGCGCGGGCGGCCGGGCTGGCGCGGGTCGCCACCGCTGTTGACCCGCGCGCGGCCCTGGCGGCGCTGCCGAGGCACCCGGCGCGGGTGCTGATCTGCGGCTCGCTCTATCTGGCGGGCGCGGTGCTGGCCGAGAACGGCTAGCCCGGATATCTCACGAAGGAAGGTGCATCGGGGTCTGAAATCGGCGAGAGT
>Ga0076930_100582_pt1 | contig 31785 bp, 27 predicted proteins | sample HotLakConsoUCCRE_FD_71149 | JGI IMG/M metagenome (GOLD analysis project Ga0076930, IMG submission 71149) | Hypersaline microbial mat communities from Hot Lake, Washington, USA - Hot Lake Consortium UCC-RE (version 3) (version 3) ...
TCACCCCATCACCCCATCACCCCATCACCCCATCACCCCATCACCCCATCACCCCCAACATGCCTCCCGCCATCTTCCTCGACAAAGACGGAACGCTGATCGAAGACGTCCCCTACAACGTTGACCCGGCTCAGATGCGGCTCGGCGCGGGGGTGGCGGCGGGGGTGCGGCGGCTGCATGAGGCGGGGTTTGCGCTGGTGGTGGTGACGAATCAATCGGGGGTGGCGCGGGGCTATTTCGCGGAAGCGGCGATCGCTCCGGTCGAAACCCGCCTCCGTCAGCTGTTGCGGGTACCCATCGCAGGCTTTTATTACTGTCCCCATCATCCCGAGGGGGCGGTAATGGAGTACGCCATGCGGTGCCGCTGTCGGAAGCCGCAGCCGGGCATGCTGCTCCAAGCGGCAGTGGATTTGGGCTTAGACCTTAACTGTTCGTGGCTGATTGGCGACATTCTCAACGATGTGGAAGCGGGACAGCGAGCGGGATGCCGCACGATTTTGATTGACAACGGCAATGAAACCGAGTGGCTGCTCACGCCGGGCCGGGTGCCCCACCAGACTGTACTCACCTTTGACGAAGCCGCTGAGGTCATTCTTCAGCAAACCCATGCAAACTCCAGACGCTCAGACCCAACGGTTGCTTGATGTGATCGATCGCTTTCCCCATCTGCGGGTATTGGTGATCGGCGAAGCGATTCTCGATAGCTATCTGCAAGGTGCGGTCCATCGCCTCTGCCGCGAGGCTCCGGTGCCGATTGTGGATGTGCAGGCAGCGGAGCATGTGCCCGGTGGCGCGGCAAACACTGCCGCCAATGTCGCTACCCTCGGCGGCGAAACCCACTTTTTGACCGTCCTGGGGGATGATCTTCCCGGTCGGCAGCTTTGTGAAGAATTGACGCGCTGGGGGGTGCGGTTAGAGGGCGTGGTGCAGTCGAGCGATCGCGCCACCCTGGTCAAGCAACGCCTGCTCGCGGATGATCAATTGCTGGTGCGCTTTGACCGGGGTAGCACCGAGGCCATTGCTACCGCTGATGAAGATCAGCTCATCGAGCAGCTCCACCATCGCTTTGCTGCGTCCGATGCCGTCATCATTTCCGACTACGCTTACGGCATCTTTACCCCTCGCGTAATTGCCACCCTGAAAGACCTTCAGGCCGCCCATCCTCGCGTTTTGGTTGCCGACTCCAAGCATCTGCCCACCTATGCCGAGCTAGGGGTCACAGCGGTCAAGCCTAACTACGAAGAAGCGGTCAAACTGTTGCAACTGCCCTCCCTGAATGGGGAGCAGCGGGTGGAGCAGATTGCTCGTCATGGCGGCGACCTACTCGCCGCGACCGGAGCCCGCATGGCAGCCATCACGCTCGATCGCGACGGTGCCCTGATTTTTCTGCAAGATGACGCAGGCACAATTGGTGAACCGGCCCGGACGTTTGCCAACCCCGCTCCCCATGCCCACGCCACCGGAGCCGGAGACACCTACGTTGCCACCCTCGCCCTGGCCCTCGCCGCCGGAGCCGATCCCCACGGGGCCGCATCTCTGGCGGCAACAGCGACCGCCGCGATCGTTCAGGAACCGGGCACGACCCGCTGCCATCCCCTCACCCTGCGCCGCACGTTGATGGCAGGTCATAAGCGCATTGCCGACCCAGCGGAGTTGGTGTCGCTGGTCGCGCAGGAGCGATCGCTGGGTAAGCGCATTGTCTTCACCAATGGCTGTTTCGACATTCTCCATTCGGGCCACGTCACTTGCTTAGAGCGGGCCAAGGCGCTGGGCGACGTGCTGATTGTGGGCGTCAACACTGACGAAAGCATTCGCCAACTCAAGGGACCCACTCGTCCGGTGAATGGGCTGAGCGATCGCCTCACCGTCCTGGCGGCGTTGGGCTGTGTGGACTACGTGGTGCCCTTTGCCGACCTCGCTCCCCGTGAACTGATTCGCCTGATTCGCCCCGATGTTTACGCCAAAGGCGGCGACTACACCCGGCAAACCCTCCCCGAAACGCCGCTAATCGAAGAACTGGGGGGCGAAGTGGTGATTTTGCCGTTTATCAGCGATCGCTCCACTACCAGCCTGATTCAGCAAATTCGCGCCACTCACCGGGAGCCATGATGGATTGGAACACTGCCCAACGGATTCTCTGCGTCCGCCTCGATAGCCTGGGGGATGTGCTGATGACGACCCCGGCGCTGGCGGCCATCAAGGCCAGCCGTCCCCATCGCCATATCACCCTCATGACCTCGGCGGCGGGGGCGGCGCTGGCTCCTCAACTGCCGATGGTGGACGACGTGTGGGTTTACGATGCCCCCTGGCTCAAAGCCACCGCCTCTCGGCAGAACAGCCAGCCTGAATACCGGATGTTGGCGAAACTCAAATCGCGCCAGTACGACGCCTGCATCATCTTCACCGTCTACAGCCAAAACCCGCTCCCCACTGCCTTCATGGCTTACCTGGCCGACATTCCCCTCCGCCTCGCCCACTGCCGCGAAAATCCTTACCAGCTTCTCACCGACACCCTCCGCGACCCCGAACCCGAACTGTTTCGCCACGAAGTCCAGCGACAGCTCGATCTGGTTGCCAGCGTCGGCTACCACACCCCCGATTCCCGGCTTCAGCTCACCGTCCCCGCGATCGCCCATCGTCACGTGACCAGCTTGCTGGAAAAAATTGGCCTCCTGCCTTCCCAACCCTGGATCGTGATCCATCCCGGAGCCTCGGCTCCCTCGCGCCGCTATCCGCCAGAGTTGTTTGCTGAGGTCGCGCGATCGCTGGTCGCTCGGGGCGTCACCCCCATTTTCACCGGCACCGAACCCGAGCGCGACCTGGTAAACCTCATTCGCCAGCAAATGGACTTCCCCTCTCCCTCTCTGGTCGGTCAGCTCAACCTTCCCGAACTTTCGGCGCTGCTTGCCGCCGCCCCGCTGCTGCTCTCCAACAACACTGGACCTGTCCATATCGCGGCGGCCCTCGGCACCCCTGTCGTCGATCTGTACGCCCTCACTAACCTGCAACACACGCCCTGGCAGGTGCCTCACCGCCTGCTTTATCACGACGTGCCCTGTCGCATCTGCTATCAAAGCGTCTGCCCCGAAGGCCATCACCACTGCCTGCGTCTGGTAAAGCCAGAAACGGTCGTCAAGGCCGTGCTGGATTTGTTGTCAACCCAGATGGATGGCACGCTGGCCCAGCGCCGTTATCAGCTTGCCCCCAGGCCGCAAGCTGTTGAACGAACGGTCACAGCTCCGGCCTATACTCCCGGTCGCTAAACAGTCGTTCTGTACCAAAGGCCTACTCATTACATATCGGTCTCTGTTAAGTCAGCACTCTAGAAACAGCGGCTCTGAGTTCTCAATTATGAGCGGGCGGTGGCACCGCGCAGGGCTCCTTGTACCAGGCGAATTTCGTCATAAGAGTAATCGTCTCCCAAGCGATCGCGCACCGCATTCAGGTAGGGACTCTCGGTTTCCTCAATGGCTTGGCGAATCGTGGCCTGCCGCTCGGGAGAGACAAAATCGTCGAGATTTACGGCTTCCCCAGCCGCGAGAAGGGCGACGATGTGTCCCAAGACGGTGGTGCGCCGTAGGTTGCGCAACTGGGCGATCGCCTCCAGAGAATGCCCCGCCTGATAGAGGTGTAGAGTTTCAGCCCGTGTATTGCTGACGACCGGGGGGCGATCGCGGCTATCCCTGGCTGGCGGCTGCACGCCCTGTTCTTCGCAAAAGGCGTTGATGGCCTCGACAAAAACTTCCCCGTACTGGCTGAGCTTGCGGCTACCGACGCCGGAAATGCGCCCAAATTGGGTCAGCGATCGCGGCATCCGTTGGGCCATTTCTCGCAGGGTGCTTTCCGTAAACACGATGTAGGGAGGAATGCCCTGCTGGTCGGCGAGGCGTTTGCGGAGCGATCGCAGTTGGGTCAACAGGCCAGCGGCCTCGGCGGCGGTTTCGGCGCTGTCGGTCCGGCTGTCTTTCAGGGTTTCCGGCACGGCAATCTGCACGGTAAGCTGCTGGCGCAGCACCTGCCAACTGGCGGCATTTAGCTTGAGCACTGGAAAGCCATCGGTGGTTTCCTCCACTAACCCCTGATGCAGGAGCGATCGCCCCAGCAGCTTCCATTCTTCGGGGCTGCGGTCTTTGCCGATGCCGTAGGTCGAGAGTTGGTCGTGCTGTAGCTCTAAAATGCGCTTTTTTTGCGACCCGCGTAGCACATCAATCACATGGGTCATGCCAAACCGTTCGCGGCAGCGAGCCACGCAGGAAAGGAACTTCTGGGCCTCGATGGTCCAGTCTTCAGTGGGTTTGGGGTGACGGCAATTGTCGCAGCGATCGCACTGGCCGGGAAAGGCTTCACCAAAATAGCTGAGCTGAATCTGCCGCCGACAGACGGTGCTTTCCGCATAGTCGAGCACCTGCCGGAGCTGCTGGCGGGCAATGTTTTGCTCCTGCTCATCGGACTTTTGCTCAATGATGTAGTTGATCAGCGAGACATCGCCATAGCTGAAATAAACCGTGCAGTGGGCCGGTTCCCCGTCGCGCCCCGCCCGCCCCGACTCTTGATAGTAGCTTTCGAGGGTGCGGGGCAGGTCGTAATGCGCCACCAAGCGCACATCGGGCTTGTTGATGCCCATGCCAAAGGCGATCGTCGCCACCATCACCTGCACATCATCGCGAATAAAGCGATTTTGATGTTCGCTGCGGGTGCCATCGGCTAAGCCCGCGTGGTAAGGCAACGCGGCGACCCCGTCCTGCTGCAGTCGGGTGGCTAATTCTTCGACGCGCTTGCGGCTCAGGCAGTAGACGATGCAGGCTCCTGTAGCTCCTTTGATCTGGCGCAGTAAGTGGGCATAGGCGTGACGATCCTTGGGCAATACTTCGTAATACAAGTTGTGGCGATTGAAGCTGGCGACAAATACCGCTGGATCCTGTAGTGCAAGTTGGGCACGGATATCCTCTCGTACGCGGGCAGTTGCGGTGGCCGTCAGCGCCATCATCGACACGGCTGGAAAACTGGTGCGCAGGCGGTGCAGTTGGCGGTATTCCGGACGAAAGTCATGGCCCCATTCGGAAACGCAATGGGCCTCGTCGATCGCAAATCCAGAAATGCCGACCTGCTGATGCAGTCGCGACAAAAACGGCCAAAACCCTTCGCTGAGGAGACGTTCGGGGGCGACATAGAGCAGTTTAGTCTCGCCGTTGAGCAATTGCCGTTCGCGCTCTCTGACCTCAGTGAGGTGCAAACTACTGTTCAAAAAGGTGGCGGCAATGCCGTTATTGCGCAGGGCATCTACCTGGTCTTGCATCAAGGCGATGAGCGGCGAAACCACCACCATCACCCCCAGACGCAACAGCGAGGGCAGTTGATAGCACAGCGATTTACCGCCCCCGGTAGGCATCACCACCAGACAGTCCCGATGCTCCAGGTAGCTGGCGATGACCGCTCGCTGTTCGAGGCGAAATTGGTCGTAACCAAAAAAATGTTTAAGGGCGGATTCTAAAGACGGTAGCGGGGTAGAAGCGGATGAGGTCATGTTACGCCGATCGCGATCGCTCAGGCCCTAGTGTACTCACATCGGTATCAGTTGCCGCGCTTAATTCGCCTGCAAAATGTGCTTAGCGACGCCTCTAAGCGCCCCCAAACGGCTGTACCAAGAGGATTTGCCACTTTTTTGGAGCAACTGGTCAGGTTGATTCGAGGCTTGGTCGTAACAGGCATAGGCTTCGTCGTAGCGGTTTAACCGATGCAGGGCGACGCCCTTAAAGAGCCAGGCCTGGGGGTGGTTGCCATTGAGCGCTAAGGCGCGATCGCAGGCGACCAGAGCCGCTTCTGGCTGCTCCAGGTGAATGGCGCACACCGCCTGGTTAACCCAATCGTCCACCGTGCGATCGCTGTCAGGAATACTCTGAAACGCTTGCTGCGCCTGGTGATAATCCCCCGCTTCGAGGTGAGCCAGCGCGATCGCACTAATGGAAGTCTGCGGCATGAGCGAATAAAAGTGCTGTGACATTACTGAGGGCGAATAATACACCAATCAACCAGAACCACTGGATGGACTCTAGAGTACCCAAACCCCATCCCAAAATCTACGAGCCCAGGCCGAAGCGGCTCGGCAGTTTCCCTGAGCCGTTTAGCTCAGCCAATCCTTTTGTGTGACATCACGGGAACTCCTCATCTATACAAACTTTTTTAGGCTGACCCGCAAAGAAGGCAAAGAAATTTGGTGATTTGCGACTGAGGGCAGCAAATAGGGAGCCATTAGCCGACTTTGCCCAAGGTTTTTATTTCGACTGACAGCTATTATGAACCCCTGATCGACGATCGACACCTGGTCGTGGATTGAAACCGAAAAGTCATCTTGGGATTACGTTTGTTTGCAAAAACCAACGCCCGGTAAAGCCTTCCGTCAAACTTCAAGAAACCGGCACCTAACCCCTAAGCCACAAGGGTTGTCAGACCCGAAAACAAGCAACCGGACGACCCTCTTTATTGCGAAATGTAAACAAAATGACGTCATGCTGGCTTTCTGTCTTGACAGTACCCGGAGAAAGTCGTTACCTTGACATCCATACCCGGGTCACATCATTCAGAACGCAACATGGAAGACCAGCAAAAAGCCACGAAAGTTACGCTCTACCTAACGTCAGACCTGCACCGTCAGTTGAAAATCCGCTCTGCTGTCGATGGTGAGCCCATGTCTTCACTCGCGGAGAAGGCACTCCAGTTCTATCTCTCCCATGCGGATGTAGTGGAGGAGCATTCTGGTCACGGCAGCACTTACCGCACCTATAGTTGTCCGAGTTGTTCTGATGCGGTGGTTGTGAAAGAAGGTGAGCTAGTGTCCGTCAAGGATGCCGTCAAGGCTTCTAGAAGTAGCGATCTCACTGTTGAGATGCCCGGTGTGGTTTCCGAAGGTTCTCGCCCAGAAGAAGGTCAATTAGTCCATTGCTAGAGGGCAACCTCTGAAAATTTAGTTAAGCTCCCTTGAGCTTTAGTGGTTCGATATTTACGCCTCTGAGGCGAATGTAATGCCAGGAGTGGTACCCATGAGAGAAGATCTCAACATACTCATACAAGCGCAGTATCCCCTGGTCTACTTAGTGACTTTTGAAGAGGAGCGGGCTGAACAGGCTGTTTCCAGCGTTGCTCAGCAGCTGCGCCCTCAACGGCGGCTTTTTACTTGGACCATGACCCACGGCATTGTGGAATATGGTCAGCCTCGCAACGTGACTCAGCACAACAGCACCGTATCACCTGAGGCGGCAGTTGAGTGGGTCATGCGCCAGCGAGAACCCGGTATCTATATATTTAAGGATCTGCATCCATTCAAAGATTCGCCAGCGGTGACCCGTTGCCTGCGAGATGCAATCTCCAGCTTCAAAGATTCGCAGAAGACCATCATCCTGATGTCTCCCATTCAGGAAATTCCAGTGGAACTGGAAAAAGAAGTAGTGGTTCTTGACTTCCCACCCCCTACCATGGCTGAGTTGAATACTGTGCTCAGCAGTGAGTTGGATGTGGCCAAGTCATCCCGCATCACTACCGACGTTCGAGAAAAGCTTTTGAAGGCGGCCCTTGGTCTGACCCGTGATGAGGCGGAAAAAGTTTACCGTAAAGCCCGAGTATCCGCAGGCAAGCTGACGGAAAGTGAAGTCGATATCGTCTTAACGGAAAAGAAGCAGCTGATTCGCCGCAACGGTATTTTGGAATTCATGGAAGTCGATCAGACCATCGACTCTGTGGGTGGTTTAGAAGAGTTAAAGCATTGGCTAACTCAGCGCTCTAACGCCTTTACTGAGCGGGCTAGGGAATATGGATTGCCCCAGCCCAAAGGGATGCTCATTCTCGGGGTGCCGGGATGCGGCAAGTCTCTGATTGCCAAAACGACTTCTCGCCTGTGGGGCTTGCCCCTGCTCCGGTTGGACTTAGGTCGGGTTTATGATGGTTCTACGGTGGGGCGATCGGAGGCTAATTTACGAAATGCTCTCCGTACGGCTGAGTCCATTTCCCCCGCGATTCTCTTTATTGATGAGATCGATAAAGCCTTTGCCGGTAGCTCAGGTTCCTCCGACTCGGACGGCGGTACCTCTAGCAGGATCTTTGGGACATTCCTCACTTGGATGCAGGAAAAGACCTCTCCGGTGTTTGTGATGGCAACGGCCAACCGAGTTGAGCGCTTACCCGGTGAGTTTCTCCGCAAAGGTCGTTTCGATGAAATCTTCTTTGTGGATCTGCCCAATGAAGAAGAGCGCGAAGAAATCTTTAAGATTCACTTGCTGAAGCGCCGCTCCGACATCGAGCGGTTCGATCTGCAACAGTTGGTTAAAGTTTGTGATGGGTTCTCCGGTGCCGAAATTGAGCAAGGCATCATCTCCGCGATGTACGAAGCCTTTGCTCAAGACCGGGAGTTTACCCAACTCGATATTATTGCTGCGATTCGGTCGACGATGCCCCTGTCAAAGACGATGAACGAACAGGTGACCGCCCTGCGCGATTGGGCGCGTCAACGGGCACGTCCCGCCGCAGCCTCTGTCGCTGAGTATCAGCGGATGGAGTTCTAAGGCTTTTTCTCTGATGCGTCAGAGAAAAGGGCTAGCGAAGTCGCTAGCAGCTTACCTCGAAGGTTGATAAGGGATTTAACCCTGTCCGTCTTCATCTCTCTCAAACCTCGTTGTCTCTCTCAAGTTCTCTTCAGGAGGAAATTACCATGTCTCACTTCAGCACCTTGCGCACGAAAGTGACCGATGCTGCAGTTCTCAAGCAGTCTCTCTGCGACCTTGGCATCTCGGTTAAGACCGAAGCTGATGTTCGTGGTTACAATGGTCAGCGCGTTCGTGCCGACATCGTTGCTGTTCTCGAAGGCGAGTACGATCTGGGCTGGTCTCGTAACGCCGATGGCAGCTTTGACCTCATTGCTGACCTCTGGGGCGTTGCTAAAAAGCACAACCAGACTGAACTGATCAACTCGATCAACCAGAAGTACGCAGTTAACAAGACCTTGGCTGAAGTCAAGCGTCCTGGCTTGCAAAACGCTAATGTCAAGTTGGTGCTTCAGTAAGCTCAATTGCGTTCCCAGATATGATGGACTGCCCTGCATAATGCGGGGCAGTCCATTTTTTATGGGTATTAAAAGGCATGGCAACGTGTTATCGGCTTAGCAGCGATCGCGGGTTTATCCCCTCACTTGATCTAGAAGCTGGGCCGAACTTTTAGAATCGCGGACGAATTAACTGCTCATTTTATCTCTCAGCAGGGATACATAGCCGTTTGCCTTTAGCAAGGTCATAGAAACACAACCGGAATTTTTACTTTTCCTAGATGTCGCCTTTTTTGACGGTAGAAGTGCTTTAAACTCACCGCGATCGCTGCCAACGCGACAATTATGCGGTACCCGGTGAGACCATACTCGCTAGGTTTGGGTGGTAGAGAATTGCTCCTTTTTAGCTGATTGAGAAACTTTAAGATCTCCAATCAATTCCAGTCGGAAACCTGGAAAATAGAAAAGTGTCTAAACCTCATCCAGGTTCAGAAGTGGAGTCTTGACATCTCGCCCAACCTCACCGCCTGCGGTGCCTCTCCTTAGAAAGGAGAGGCTTAATAGCAGTCTGATTCCTCTCCTTTCTAAGGAGAGATTAGGTGAGATTTTTTCGACCACGCAAAACCCCAGTTCTCAACTTAGGCGCGGTTTAGGTTAAGTCTTTACGGCATGACAAATTAATTTTGTCAGCGTTCCAGGGGACGCAGATGGCGTTTTTGAGCAAAGTTTGGTAGGGCAAAAAATGACTTTATCTCATCCTACGGTTCATCCTTATTTATCGCGGAATCTAATTCCACCCGGCCATCTAAATTTGATGGGGACGATTAAGAAGTCTGAGGTTAATGGTCCCGGTAGTCGCGCCGTGGTTTGGGTGCAGGGTTGCTCTCGGGCCTGTGGCGGTTGCTTTAATCCCGCTTCGTGGGAGTTTGAGATCAATCAACTCGTCTCCATCGAAACGGTAGTGGAGCTGGTGTTGAGCGAACCCAGTCATGAGGGGGTAACCTTTTCCGGTGGTGAGCCGTTTTGGCAGGCGTCGGCACTGGCTGAGGTGGCGCGGCGGGTCAAAGCGCACGGGCTGAATGTCATGTCCTTTAGCGGGTTTACCCTGGAGGAGTTGCAGAGCGATCGCGCCCCCGCTGGAGCCCCCGAACTCTTGCAGGAACTCGATATTTTGATCGACGGCCCTTATCTAGAATCACAAGCAATCAACGACCCGACCTCGCCGGTTTCGTCTCGCAATCAAAAGGTGCGGGTGTTTAACGAGGCGATGCGCGATCGCCTCACCTGGGCCAGCGATCAGATCGAAATTCACATTCTGCAAGACGGCAGCCGCATCGTGACCGGCTATCTGGGCGGCTTAAACCCTCTGGCGACCGACTAGAAACCATCTAGCCTCACGTGACTGCGATATTTCAGAATTACTAGTCTGGAAAGCCGATCCTGAGAAGCTGTGGCAATTTTGTAACTTTTTTGTTACATTATGGTCATAGCCGCAAATATAAAAGGCAATTTAATATGCGTTACCCAAATCGCTACGACGACAGAGATGAGGTCAAAGTCGCTGTGCTTGTTGATGAAATGCGCGCCGAAGCAGATTCTCAGTGGAAACTTTCCGACGTGATCTGGGGTTGTGCAGCTTTAGTCTCCGCTTACGGACTTTTCCTTCTGCTGCATTAGAGTCACCGATCTTTCTGGCTGAGGATCCCCTCCGAGTTCATGGGGCTCAGACTGGAATTGCGTAAATCGTCCCCTCCTGGCATGGCAAGGCATTAAAGATGCGGCATGTCAGGAGGGGATTTTTTGTTGGTCATAGCCCTGCCAGGTATAGCAGTCCGCAGTAAGGTGCCGACAGGCAAGGGGCTTAAGCCCCTTGTTCCACAGCATGTGGAGGTACGGAGCTATCTGCGCGGCGCTATATACCTGAATGCGGAGTTGAAACCCTTGCTAATAAATTATTTCAGCAATTTAAGTCGACTGGACCAAACTACGATGTGCAGTATCTGACTAGACCGTGTTCTGGTTCACTTTCAAAGGTCGTGAGTCTGGGTAAGATAAAGCCAATTTTTAAGGAAAGGCCATGCTTGTTCAGCTTGTTCGACCATTGGTGCGATCGCAAATTCAAATGCTGACCCGGACTCCTGAGGCTGACTTAAAGTTATCTAGCATGGTAGCCCAGTGGTTGAGCTATTTAGGCGTCCATGCCGAGGTCACCCAGCTTAAAACCAACGGTGGGTCGATTGAAGTCGCCCTCAAAGTCGGTAAGCCCGAGCAGTGCAACGAAAATGAGTGGCGACAGATTCTCAGTAATCTCACCCGTAAAGGCAGTGCGCAACCATCCGAGGCAACTGGGCTCACCTATGAAACGATGACCGCCGCTCAGCAAAGTAAAGTGCATCGGTTGCTGGCCTGCGTTTTGCATGCTTCTAACGAAAATCTGTTGGCTGACTGGGAAATGATGAAGCCCCAGCTTGCAGAACTAGGGCTGTCTGATCTTTTGCTGGCCGAGCTGCGTGCAGCCGTGCGGGTCACCACCCCCATGGAGCTACTCGTGAAGGATTTAGAGCCGGAGGTGGCATCGTTTGCATTATCCAAGGCGATCGCGATCGCCCTTATGGACAAACACATCAACCAAGCCGAAGATGGTGCCCTCAAAACTTTGCTCGATGCGCTCCAACAAGAGTCGGCAACCTGAGGCGATCGCCACTCGCGGTTGATTTTGACCCAGGCCCCTACTCAGCAAAAAAGCGCAGACCCACCATTACTGGCGTATCTGCGCCCTCACCATCACTCAGGGACAGCTTAGACCTGAGTGACTTCCTGCGTTGTCTTCGCTTCCTGCGCTAAGAATTTTTCCAACTCCGTCAGGGCGTCGGCATCGACTTTGGTCTGCATGGGGCAGAACTTGGGACCGCACATCGAGCAAAACTCGGCGGTTTTATAGATGTCGGCAGGTAGGGTTTCGTCGTGATATTCCTTCGCCCGCTCCGGATCGAGGGAGAGTTCGAACTGGCGGTTCCAGTCGAAGTTGTAGCGGGCATGGGACATGGCGTCGTCGCGATCGCGGGCTCCGGGTCGGTGCCGCGCAATGTCGGCAGCGTGGGCCGCAATCTTGTAGGCGATGAGTCCCTGCCGCACGTCCTCGGCATTGGGCAAACCCAGGTGTTCTTTCGGCGTGACGTAGCAAAGCATCGCCGCCCCACTCCAGCCTGCCAGGGCCGCCCCGATCGCGGAACTGATGTGGTCATACCCCGCCGCGATATCCGTCACCAGCGGCCCCAGCACGTAGAAGGGCGCTTCAGAACATTCCTCCATTTGCTTTTTGACGTTGTAGTCGATTTGATCCATCGGCACATGCCCCGGACCTTCGACCATCACCTGCACGTCGTGCTCCCAGGCTTTACGGGTCAGTTCGCCCAGGGTCTTGAGTTCCGCCAGTTGGGCCGCATCGGTGGCGTCATGTAAACAACCGGGCCGCAGGGAATCGCCCAGGCTAAAGGAGACATCGTACTTTTTGAAAATCTCGATGATGTCCTCAAAGTGGGTGTAGAGCGGGTTTTGCTGGTGGTGGTGCAGCATCCAGCGAGCCAGAATGCCGCCGCCACGGGAGACGATACCCGTGATGCGATCGCGCACCAATGGCAAATGCTCAATCAAAATCCCCGCGTGGATGGTCATGTAGTCCACCCCTTGCTGGGCGTGCTTTTCGATAATGTGCAAAAAGTCGTCCGGGGTCAGCTGTTCGATATTGCCGTGGACGCTTTCCAATGCCTGATAAATCGGCACCGTCCCAATCGGAATGGGAGAGCTTTGAATAATCGCCGTGCGAATCTTGTCCAGGTCGCCGCCGCCTGTAGACAGATCCATCAGCGTATCCGCGCCGTACTTCACCGCCAGGTTCAACTTTTCAACCTCTTCGTTAATGTCGGAGGAATTGGGCGACGCGCCGATATTCGCATTCACCTTACACTTCGACGCGATGCCGATGCACATCGGTTCCAGATTTAGGTGATTGATGTTCGCGGGAATGATCATCCGTCCCCGCGCCACTTCATCCCGAATCAGCTCAGCAGGTAAATTCTCCCGCTTTGCCACATAATCCATTTCTTCGGTAATCACGCCCTGTCGCGCATAGTGCATCTGGGACTTGTTGGCGTGACTTTGGCGCTTAGCAATCCATTCGCTTCTCATGCCTCTAACCTCTATAAACGGTGTAGCGCTAGAGGATGGGAGCAAATGAGGAGGGGCAAGGCTGGAATCGAGGAGCGATCGCGGCACCCACTCGGTAGCTTGGTGCCAATGGCCTACCCCTGACCTGAAATAAGACTCCAGAGCAGCCATTCACTCGTCGTTTCGGCCTGTGACCGCAATCAACGCTTCCCTCCGCTGGTATTAACCAGGTCAGGTTCTGAGGGTATGATCTCAGCCCGATCACTCGGACACCCCTAGCTTTAATGCATCATACTACTGAATCTCGGAGCCAGCGCAGAGCAACTATGTTTCCTCATAAACGTCGCGCCGATGCCCGACCTTGATCACTCTGATTATCAGCGCCATGTCCTCCACGCTATAGATAACGCGGTAGTCGCCGAAACGGACTCTGTACTGATTTTGCCTACCCTTGAGCTTTTTTGCATCCTGGCGGTCTGGGATCCTGCGTTAAATGCTCAATCAGGGTAATCAAGTCTGCTTGCACAGCCCTCGGTAGTTTCTTAAGTTGCCGTTGGGCAGCGGGCTTGATTAGAACCTCGTAAGTCATTGCAGCCCAAGCTCTTGCTTAAGACTGCTTAATGAAATTTCTCCTGACTCTTGTAAGGCTACATCGGCGTCAAAGCTATCTATTTCGTCCTCAATGGCCTCCAAGGTCGGCTCTAAATCTGCCCCGTACTTAAACTGCAAATATTGCAGAAAGTGATATAGCTCATCCAAAGCGGCGCGGGGAAGCGGCGCAATCTCTAGCGTAATCGGGTCAGTGAACGGCATAGTAGTCATAACTTACCCAGAAAGTCGAGCTAATGAAGACCTATCTATGGTAGCGAAGTAACCGCTATGCCTCCCAGCGGGGGGATTTGTGGTCAAGTCTAAACTCACCTACCCATCCACCCATCCACCCATCCACCCATCCACCCACCTACCTTTAATTCGTCATCTCAGCCGCCGCCACCGACTCGGCCTCTCCATAGGCCCGAATCTTTTCGTCCAGTAGTTTGAAATCGAACGCTTCGGTTTTGCCTTGCTGCGCTTTGACTTGAATCCAAATCATCGAAATCAGGAAAGACACGATGATGGGCACGGCGAAGCTCACCAGCAAATCACCCGCGAAGGGCAGGCCATTCCACGGGCTGAAGTCGGGCCGGGGAAAGAACAGCGCCCCGGTACCGATACCTAACAGGGAACTCCAGAAGGCGATCGCCCCAGTCAGCCGCCGGGAATACAGACCAAAGAGCACCGGAAACAGTGCCCCGGCACACACCAGATCTGCCAGCAGGAACAGGTACAGCACGTTGTAGCCTTGGGAGGCAATCAGGATCACCGGCATGCCGACGAAGACGGTGAGAATGCGGGATGCTCGCAAAATGCCTGTAGACGGCATGGCGGGAAAGAACCGCACCAAATCGACAGTGAAGACGCTGGCAATCCCGTTCAGCAAGGTATCCAGGCTACTCATGACCAGGGCGAGCACGAGCACCAGCACCGCAATGCTGACCCAGCCGGGCAGACCCAGGGCTGCGATCAGTGAGAAAAAGGCGCGATCGTCACTAAACCCAAAGTGCATCGCCAGGATGCCGAGCAGTCCCGCAATGAATAACATGGGCACGATGAACAGGAACGAGCCGAGGAACGATCGCCGCACCACGACATCATCCCGACAGGCGTAAATCCGCTGCCAGTTGGCCTGATTGAACATTTCGGCGGCAATCACCGCAATCACTAGCGTCGCCCCAAACTTGATGCCGGGACCATTCGCCAACGAGAGCAGTTGGGGGGCGGCTTGGGTAACGGGTTCAATGGCGGTGCCCCAGCCCCCGAGGGCGATCAGAGCGATCGCAAAACTCAGCAGCAGCAGCGGCACAATCACGATGAACTGAATGGCATCGGTGAAGATGGTTGCCGCCAACCCGCCAACGGTGGTGTAGATAAACACTGCCGAGATCACCAGTACAGCGGTAAGCCAGAGGGGCACCCCGGCCATGAGTTCGACGGCTTTAGCGATCGCCGTCAGCTCCGCCGCCAAATACACAAACATATAGAAGACGATGATGCCCAGCGTCAGCAGGTACATCGCATTGCCAAAACGATGCAGCACATACTCATTCAGTGAATGACCGTGGGGCATCAAAAACCGAATGCGCGTCCCCATAAAGGCAAACATCGCCGATGGGGTCGCCTGCCCGATGCAGTAACCGATAATGCCCGCAATGCCGCTGGTCGCCCCCACTTCCGGCGGGCTAAACAAAATCCAGGCCCCCATTGCGGAAGCCACAATGGTCGCCAATGCCGCCCCGGTGCCCACACTGTTGCGGCTGACCATGTAGTCTTCGAGGGTGATCGTCCGCCGACTGGCCTGCAACAAACCCATCAACGTAAACACGGCTACAGTCACCAGGGTGACCACTAACGCCGTTGCACCTAGAGTCATAAACAAGCACCTCGCTAAGTGAACGCAAGATGCTAGAGGTGATGACAGGTTGGAAGGATGAAGGGAGTAACTTGTATGAAGCGACGAAAAGCTTGTGAAACTGAATTCAGTGATCAGAAAACAGGGTCATCTTTTGTGAACGATGAACTCAAAACTTTGAACTCAAAATTCTGAACTCATTATTCGCTCGTCGCTTCGGTTTCGTAACCTCAATCAACGCTTCCCTCCGCTGGTATTAACCAGGTCAGGTTCTGAGGGTATAATCTCAGCCCGATCGCGTCGGACACCCCTAGCTTGGTTGTGATTGTATCACCCCAGGAAAGGAACGCAATCACTTCTTGCATTCTGGGGATTGGTGACAAGTTAGTGTCTGAGGCATGATGTCAAGATGTTGCTGAAAGCGGCTTGAAATAGGGTAAAAAGTCAAGCTGTTTAGGGGGTTTACGAATCGTTTTGATGCCCCCGAGGTCGCGGTTTTCCAGGGCTGCTAAGTAGCTAATGGGGTCGTGGGCCAGACCTCGATGGTAGGCATCGTTGAAATGATAGAGACCGCGCCAAACCATTTCCATCGAGATGCGCTCAAGGGGCAATTGCACGGCTTCAGCGACGGCATCGGACAAATCGACCAAAACGGCATAGATGAGCCAAGTGGCCCAGATTTGTAGTTTGATGCCATTGAGTGACCCGCCCAAAGCTGCTCAAAATGTTTCATCGCATAGGATACACTCGGCGGCAGGGGACGTTGCCGCTGGCTCCAGCGGGCTTTTAACCGCAGCCCGAGATCCGCAAAGACCCCTTCAAAGAGTTGATACGGAAAACTTAAAAAGCGCTCACTGACAGCCTGGCGACTCACCCCTACGGCTTTTGACCAGAGTAAGTCTTGGCGATTCAGCAGTCGGGTTAACTCCACCACCGACGGCACCGGCTGCCATAACAGTGTCACCACGGCGGCCACCATCAAGGGCAACGTTAATATCCGGTCCCGAAGCCCCAAACTGCGACTGAACACGACTTGGCAAACTCTGGCGAGAGAAAAATGATTTAGGCGACCCCATGCTGATTTAAGCGGGCATCATCACCTTCAGCACTTGCTCGACTGATCGCCCTTGAGCAAACTGCGAGTGCGCCAACTGCAACATCGCTTGCACCGCTTCGCGGGAGAGACCATAGAGCTTCTGGCCGATACTGGGCGTGGTGTTTGCCCAGCTAAAGATTTCTGATTTTCCCCCGGCCATCGGTGCATTCTGGAGGCACGAGTGCGCTATGCAACTTAAGCAGAGATGGCGTTTCACCGCCTCCTCGTTGCGTAGCTGAGCCGCTTCCAGACCACAGATGTCCTTGGTGAACTCATGAAACACCTCACAGGGCCAGCGATAGCTCCAGGTGATGGCAATGCGCCTTCGGCATTGGCTTGGGGAGGAATGACCCAGGACTTGTTCAACCAAGGCTTGAGTTCGTTTTTTTGAGTGTCTGTCGCATCGTCTCATGAGAGATGGTTTCGACGCACTCTAAGCTCACTAGCCGTTCAGCTAATAACCGCAGACTCCAGCGATTGCGGCCTGCAGGGGGGGTGCTGCAAGCAATCGCAATGAGATGCGCTTCTTGCTCACCATCTAAAGCGCGACTGGGGTGCTGAAGGGGCTGTTTGCGCCCTAAAGCGGGGGCGAGACCTGGTTCGACGAAGTGTTGACGCACCCGTTCGATAGTCGCCACGCTAATGTCAAGGGCTTGGCTAATGGTGGCATCGTTCCAGCCGCCACCCTGCTGCTGGGTATCCGCTTTGAGCAAAATGCGAGCATGATTGATTTTGTAGGCGGAGGCTTTACCCGTGTTGACCAATTGCTCCAGTTCCGTGCGCTCTTCAAGCGTCAGGGAGACGATGTATTTTTTCGCAGGCATGGGCAGATGACAGGATTCGACAGCTCTATCATCCAATATGCCTATCCCTCAAATCAAGCCTGACACACTACTAGGGTACCTCAGACTCGGGCACTCGCTCAAAACAGGAGACTACCGTAGGAGGAATCGATCGCGGTCGCCCAGTTGCCATATCGACAAATACCCATTCGGTTTCGCCGGTTGCCAGGGCAACGTTGTCGTCTAAGCGTAAAAACTGATATTTGCGAAGAGAACGGGCCTGACGCAAGGTCGCGATCTACGTTAGGAGACGCAGGCGATCGCCCGCAAAAGCGGGACGCAGATACACAATGTGATGCGATCGCGCCACCCCAGTCGCCCCCACTGCCTGGGTCGCTGCGGTACCGCCGACACTCGTCGCGTGGGCGATCGCCGCATCTTGCATCTACTGCACATAGGCGACGTTGTTAACGTGGCGGTTCTCATCGAGTACGTTGTCTAAAACCACCAGGTCATGGTGAAAAATTTGGGCCAGGGGTACAGGTCAGCTGCTCAATCAAGCACTTCTGGTAGCTTACTCACAATCGGAGCGGACAGGGGCGCGGTGAAATGTCTCTTCTCTTCGTCTGTCCTCTGTTGCTTAAGCATCTGAGCTCATAGAGCCAGGAGTGACCGTTGGGGTCACTTCAATCGGGAGTTCGATGAGAAAGCGGGTGCCCATGCCAGGGGTTGAAACGCAGTCAAGCTTGCCCTGATGGCGTTCTACGATGATTTGGTAGCTAATTGCCATGCCGAGCCCGGTGCCTTTACCGACAGGCTTGGTGGTAAAAAACGGGTCCAGCATGCGGCGCTTCACATGGTCAGGAATGCCGATGCCGTTGTCGCTGAAATGGATCTGGACGCGATCGCTGTTGACGACCTCAGTCCGCAGGGTAATTTGCGGCGGCCCGACGGGTGATTTAGGGGGGGAGTGGCCGTTCCCCCCTGCCGTTTGCGCCTGCCATTTTTCATCAATGGCGTCGATCGCGTTGGACAGTAAATTCATAAAGACCTGGTTCAACTGGCCCGGAAAGCAATCCACTTTGGGCAAGTCGCCATATTCGCGACTGATCTCGATCGCTGGACGAGTCGGCGTCGCTTTGAGCTTGCTACCCAGGATGGTGAGCGTGCTTTCGAGACCGGGGTGAAGATCGACCCGTTTGCGCTGAGCGCCGCCCTGGTGCGAAAACTCTTTGAGCGATCGCACAATTTCCGTAATCCGTTCAGTCCCCCCTCGCATAGAGGCCAAAATTTTCGGCAAATCGGCGGCGAGGTAGTTGATATCCATCGCTTTGATTTTTTTGCGGATCACCGCTGATTCCGCCACCTGGGGATCCGTTAGATAAAGATCGATCAGCGACAGCAAATCGCTGACATATTCATCCACATAGGTCAGATTGCCGTGGATAAAACTGACCGGATTGTTGATTTCATGGGCGACCCCCGCCACCAGTTGTCCCAGACTCGACATCTTTTCGCTGTGGACGAGTTGAAGTTGCGCTGCTTGCAATTCCGCCAGGGTTTTTTCTAACCGCTTGGCTTCCAAATCTTTAGCCTCCGCCCGCTGAATGGCGGCTTCCGCCTGTTTGCGCAGGGTAATATCTCGAATGATCAGCGTATAGCTGTCTCCAGGCTGACTTTTCAGCAGGGCGACGGTAATCTCAATGGGGAACGTGCCGCCACTCCGCCGCTGCCCCGTGAGTTCGTAGGGGGTGCCTTCTCGGCTGGCCGTTTTGAGCAGGTAATGCAAATCTGGGGAACTGGCTGAGAGCAGCGGCGTGTTGCCAGCCTTTTCGTCCAACGCCGGGGCGGGAGATTGAACCATAATTAGGGTTTCTAGGGGCAGCCCCTGCAGTTGGGTTTCTGCAAGGCCAAACATTTTGCGGACGGCAGGGTTGGCTGACTGAATCAGCAAATCCCGGCAAGACACCGTCAAAATCACTTCGATCGCGCTTTCGACGATCGCGTCGGTGCGGGCGAGGGCTTGTTCCAGGCTGGCAATCACCCGATTGTAGCGAGCAGCGATTTGGCCGATGGGGGTAAAGGGTTCGACTGGAGCCCGTAAGCGTAAGTCGCCAGTGCGTTCTTGCCGCCGCATGACGGTAAAAAAATCAACTAAATCGCTGGCCGCTCCGTGCTCTGCCACATTCAGACCAATATGCTCATCCCGATGGCGCACCCGCAGCGGCCAGCGGCGGTTGGTCAGCCACAGCAGAAAGAAGGTGAGCCCAAAGGCCCAAAGGCCCGCTGTGAGAATGCCCACTAGCTGCACGCCCAGCTGCGCCTCTCGGCTCAACCCCGTGCCCAGTAAGTCGAGGTCGCCAAACAGCGCGACGGCCACCGTACCCCAGATGCCCGCCGCCAAATGCACGGGAATCGCGCCCACGACATCGTCAATCCGACAGCGCTGGAGTTGGGCTTCGGCCAGCAGCATACAGAGGCTCCCGATCGCCCCAATGGCGATCGCATCTCGCGTGGTCACCACATGGCAATTGGCGGTGATCGCCACCAGTCCGGCTAACGAACCATTGGCCACGGCACTCACTTTGACTTGGTGTTTTTGCCAGATACTGAGCACAATCGGCGTGACCAGGCCAGCCGCCCCCGCCATCACGGTATTGGCAATAATGCCGGGAACTTGTTCATTGAGAGCCAGCACACTGCCCCCATTAAAGCCAAACCATCCCAGCCACAGCAGCAGCGTGCCCAGCAGCGACAGCGGAAAGTCATACCCGATCAGCAGTCTGCGCCGCCGTTTGCGCGAAAATCGGCCAATCCGTGGCCCGACCAAAATGGCCGCCGCCAGCGCGACCCACCCGCCCACACTGTGCACGACCGTAGAACCGGCAAAATCGACAAAGCCGAGTTGCCCCAACCAGCCGTTGCTGACACCAGCATCCAAACCATTCCACGCCCAGTGCCCAAAGATGGGGTAGATGAAACCCGACACGAGAACGGCGATCGCCAGATAGCTCAAAAACCTCATCCGCTCGGCCACCGCCCCCGACACAATGGTGACGGCAGTGCTGCAAAACATGGCCTGAAACAGGAAAAATACCACCAGCCAGGTCTCACCCTGTTGTCCCACTTCGGGAGCCCAAGCGGTGGTGCCCACCCACCCAAAATGGCTTGAGCCAAACATCAGGGCGTAACCAAACAGCCAAAAACACAGCACCGAAATGCCAAAATCGGCAATATTTTTGATCACGACGTTAATCGTGTTTTTGCTGCGGGTGGCTCCTGCCTCCAGGCACATAAACCCAGCCTGCATCAGAAAGACGAGACTGGCACTAATCAGCACCCAGAGAATATCAACGAGTGATGGCGTCATGCGGTTTTATGAATGGTAAGCGAGCTACGATCGCGCGCTCAAGGAACAAAGTAAAGAGTTGCAACCTGAAGGAGAAACCGGATCAAGCTGGGCGGCCTTATCTAGTGATGCTGAAGAGCGATTGTCCGGTAAGTCTCCTTGGAGAGCGCCTGATAACCGATCCCGAGCCTCAAGGGCAGCCAGCTGATAGATGGGCATGTGATTGAAGTGATAGAGTCCCTGTTGTACAGATAACCAGTACTTGATAAGGAATAGTGTAAGGGGTCATTCAAATAGTGATTTGATCTCAACAATCATCAATTTAGGTTGTGATATAGATTACCCACTTTCAGCCAAAAGTGATGCGATTTGGACAAAAAAAGGCTTTTCCAAGAAATTTAGCGCCAATAGGATGGTGATAGCGGCGATTACCCAGGTCTGAAGCAGATTAACGAAACAGCGATCGCAATTTCAGTAAAAACTCTCTAGTCAAATTGAGAGACTAGCGGGTGAAGACCTGGTTAGCGGTGGACGATTTCCACTACAACCTTCGGGCTGAACGCAGTCAATTCCGGTTTGATTGAAACCACTGGGATTGAAGTCACGCCTGCGCAAGGGTCCCAATGCTGCGGTCTGAATTCAGCGATTGGCTGTTAGCGATCGCGGGTCGTAGGGTTTAAGTGATTTCTGAACAAGAACTTACTGGTGGTGTAGGGGTGGGTTTTGCCACCAACTCGCTGTCAAGACCGACAGTATTCGGCCTGGTTGACTGACAAAACTCTCAAAGCCTTGATTCTGCCGTGGGTTGGGTAAAGCCCTCTGGGCATGGCTCCGCTAAAGCGCTAGCATAACCCAACGAAACCGCCTCTGGTGTTGGGTTTCAGTTCGTTCAACCCGACCTACAGCAATCCCCATTTTTTATGTTTCCAAAGTAAGTAGGTGGACATCAACAAACAATGTTGTAGGGTGCTGTGAGGCGAAGCCGTAACGCACCATGCCACAGGGATTTGATGCGTTAAGCTGGCGCTAACACATCCGACAAATAATTAAGCCCATCTACTTATTATTTACAGGTACGTTTATTTCTAGAGATCGCCTAAGGCAGGGGGGAAAGCTGCCAGGTGTGGTCTTCCGCCAGACGCAGCAGTTGTTGATGATGGGCTTCTAATGACTCGTGGTGGCCCACACTGAGAAAGGTGGTTGGGGTGGCTTCTAGGGCGTTGTAAAGTTGGGCCTCATTGTGGCGATCGAGGGCACTGGTGGCTTCATCGAGAATCGCGTAGCGGGGCCGATGCAGTAACACCCGCGCAAAGCTGAGGCGCTGCTGTTCACCCAGCGAAAGCACGTCACTCCATTCTGGCTCGGCCTCAAAGCCGCCAAAACGTTCCGCTAAATCGGGCAGATTGACCGTCGCGAGCACCGCCTGGAGTTGTTCATCGGTCATCTCGGCCTCGGGATAGGGGTAGAGCAGTTGCTGACGCAAATTGCCGAGAACCATGTAAGGCCGCTGGGGTAAAAATAGCAACTCATCCATCGCCGGTCGCTGAATCACCCCCTTGCCGGAATTCCACAGACCCGCGATCGCCCGCAGCAGCGAACTTTTGCCACAACCGCTTGGGCCTGCCACCAGCAGCGAACTGGGGGGGGCTAATGCCAGCGTCAGGTCTTCGATTAACGTGCGCTGATAGTTGGGGGTTTGCAGCGTCAGGTGATGCAGGCTCAAGTGAGGCGCGACTTCCTGCCGGATCGTCGGCTGAGGGACCGCGATCGCAGCCGCGATCGCCTCCGTGCCCGGCGAAACGGGGGTCGCCACTGCCGACTTGGCCTCGCCATCGGCGGTTTCGATGACCGCGATCGCGGGGGGCTCTGAAGACTCCAGCCCTTCAGTTGCTGGCGGTTCAAGCTGCCCCAGGGAGGCGGCGAAATCGTAGAGGCGATCGATGCCTGCGCCAAACGCCGTCAGCGCTTGGAACCGAGCCACAATGACGTTGAGCGAAAAGAACACGCGGATAAACGCCCCCTGAGCTTCACTCACCTTACCCACTTCTAACTCGCCGCTAAACACGGCGGGGGCCACCACCAGCGCTGGCAGCACAAAGGGAATGAATTCGTAGGCGTTGGTCAAGCCGTTGAGCCCCAGTTCCCACAGCAGCAGGTGCTTGTAGTTGTCAAATGCCTGCATAAAGCGCCCTTTGACTTGTTCCGATTCTTGCGCCTCACCCTGGTAAAAGGCGATCGCTTCGGCATTTTCGCGAATCCGCACCAGGCCAAACCGAAAGTCCGCTTCGCGCTTGAGTTGCTCAAAATTGAGTCGCACCAGGGGCTTGCCAAACACGCCGACGGTCAGCAGGGTGCCGACGATGGCATAGCCCACCAAAAATAGCACCAGTTCTCGCGAAATGCTCCAGAGCACACCACTAAAAGCGATGATCTCCAGGATCGATGAGGCGACCACGAGCACTAGCGTTAACGATTCCTGAGTAAAGCTCCTGACATCCTCCGCAATCCGCTGATCGGGGTTGTCGATGTCGGGGTTAAATTGGTTGATGCGGTAAAAGGCGCGATCGCTAAAGTACTGATTGACAAAGCGATGCGTCAGCCAGCGTCGCCACTCTAGCCCGAGGCGATCGCGCAGATAGGTGTAGCCCGCCAGCAGCGGGGCATATACCACCAACACGCCGACAAAGATCACCACCGTCTGCCAAAATCGCGCTTCATCCTTGGCCGACAGGGACGAAATCAACTCCCCTCGCTGACTGTTCAGCACCACACTCAAGCCGGTGTAGCCCAGCAGCAACACGACAATCAGCAGCAGCAGCCCCCGAGCCTGCCATTTCTCATCGCCAAACCAATACGCCTTCGTGATCGCCCCAAACCGCTGAAAAACCTTCAGGTTAAACCGTTCCATCGCGCCCTGCCCTTGCCGACAACCCCTTCATTGTGTCATTTTGTGAAGTTTTGGGTGGCGCACCTAGCGGATCATCAAGGGCGAGAAGGGGAACGTCGGCAAGGGGCAGCCGGTACAGCACCCATCAGAAGTCACTACGCCCAGCCCTGCTTCTCCCCCAGCGGCCCCACCCATCCGGTCCCCCAATCCCCCGGTCACCCTGCCACCCCGTGGCTAATCTCTTACCATCTACCCTCCCGTTCGGTAACGCTTTCGGCTAGCCTATGCGTGGGAGCAAGGGATCAGATCATGACTATTCGGACGCCTGAATGGGTTAAGCACGCTGTCTTTTACCAGATTTTTCCGGATCGATTTGCCCGGAAGTCAGGACACATCGATTCTCCGGCGATGGCCGTGACCTTAGAGCCGTGGGATGCCCCCCCGACGCTGTCAGGCTATAAGGGCGGCGATTTGTGGGGCGTCCTGGAAAAACTGGACTACCTGCAAGATTTGGGCATTACGGCGCTGTATTTTACGCCGATCTTCCAATCCACCTCAAATCATCGGTATCACACCCATGATTATTACCAGGTCGATCCACTACTGGGAGGCAACCAGGCGTTTGCTGATCTGTTAGCTGCGGCCCACGATCGCGACATTCGAGTCGTGCTGGATGGGGTGTTTAACCACGCCAGTCGCGGGTTCTTTTATTTCAACGACATTCTTGAAAATGGACCCAATTCCCCCTGGTTGGAATGGTTCAAAATCGAAAACTGGCCCCTGTCAGCCTATGACGGCAATCGGCCTGCGAACTACACCAGTTGGGTCAATAACCGGGCGCTGCCGCAGTTTAAGCATGAGAATCCGGCGGTGCGGGAATACATTATGCGCGTGGGTGAATATTGGATTCGCCAGGGCGTCGATGGTTGGCGGCTAGATGTGCCGTTTGAGATCACGGTGCCGGGCTTTTGGGAAGAGTTTCGCGATCGCATCAAGGCGGTTAATCCTGAGGCGTACATCGTGGGCGAGGTCTGGAAACCGGCAACGCAATGGCTGGATGGCAAGACTTTTGACGGGGTGATGAACTACGTCTTTACGGGGCCGACGATGGCGTTTGCGGCGGGCGATCGCGTGGTGCGGGAATATGCGGAAGGGCCTGACTATTACCCCTATCCGGCGCTGGATGCCGCTGGCTATCAGGCCAAAATCGAGGAACTGCTGGATCTGTATCCCTGGGAAATTCATCAAACCCAGCTCAATTTGGTTTCGAGTCACGACATTGCCCGCGCCCTGACCGTCATGGGGGATGATATCGCCAGTTTCAAACTGGCGACGCTGCTGCAAATGACCTTTCCCGGTGCGCCCTGCGTTTACTACGGTGACGAAGTGGGGCTGCAAGGGGGACTGGACCCCGATTGTCGCCGCGTGTTTCCCGCTGAAGATAAGTGGAACCGCGACTTGCTGAAACATCATCAAGCCCTGATCGCCCTGCGACACCAGTATCCGGCGCTGCGCACCGGGCAGTATCAGCCGTTGCTGGCGGACGATTGGGTGTATGGATTTCGGCGGCAACAGGGCGACGAGGGGTTGCTGGTGTTGGTCAATGCCGGCGATCGCGATCGCGAAATCGACTGCCAGCAATTGGCCTCCCCTGCCCCTACTCACTGGAAAGTGCTGTATGGGCCGTTAGCGATCGCTGACGGCACAGCCGCCGCCAGGACTGTGATTAAAGTGCCTCGTCGTTCGGGTGGGATTTTGTCTCAGGTGGCGTCTGGCTAGTACCTTCGCCCTGGGCGGCGGGGCGATTGTGAGAACGACGAAATACCAGGATCAACAGCGTGATAATCGTCAGCGGGATGACAAACAGCAACATCATATTGCTGAATAGGTTGAGCTGCTCGTGACCGACGGCATTTAGCGCCAAATAGGCCGTATAAGCCACGTAATAGCTGATAAACAGCATTCCTTCCCAGCGCGAAATCCGGTTGCCGGTGTAGAAGATGGGCAAAGAAGCGACCGCGACCGCCAGCATGACAGGAATATCAAACCGGATCGCCGCATTGGAAACGGGCACCCCAGTGAAGGTCGCCGTCACACCTAAGATGGTCAAAATATTGAAAATATTGCTGCCGACGACATTACCCACGGCGATATCCCGTTCGCCGCGATAACAAGCTACCAGAGACGTCGCGAGCTCTGGTAAGGAGGTGCCGATCGCCACAATGGTGAGACCGATGATGAGTTGACTGATGCCAAACGACTCAGCGATCGAGGTCGCCCCCGTCACCAGCAGATGGGCCCCGACCACGAGGATCGTCAGGCCAACGAGCAAAATGGCCGAATTGTTGGCGGCGAGTTGCCAGGTCTGTTTGCCGGTGCGAGCATATTCTTTGGCATACTCCGCCTGCACCTCAGCGTCTGATTCTTTACGGCTTTGCAAGACCAAAAACGCCGTGTAGACGACGCTGCCCACCAGCAACACAATTCCATCAAACCGGCCAAGATTCCCATCCACGGCAAACATCAGCATGAGGGCCGTGACACCAATCATGATCGGCACATCCAGACGAATCAGCTGCTGCGCCACCGTCAACGGCACAATCAGCGCCGCAATGCCCAAGATCATCAAAATATTGAAAATGTTGCTACCGATCACATTGCCCAGGGCAATGTCGGCCTGGCCTTGCAAGCTCGCCTGTAAGCTGACCGCCAACTCAGGGGCGCTGGTGCCATAGCTCACCACCGTGAGCCCAATGACCAAAGGCGAAAGCCCAATCACGGCGGCTAGCTTAGCCGCGCCTCTGACAAATCCCTCGGCACCGACAACCAGCAGCACAAACCCTAAGAGTAATGAAAAAACGGCAGAAAAAGTCATGGCGAGGTCATCAGGGACAGGGTGGAATGGGGGAAATGGCCAGGGTTTTTGACTGCTGTGCTACCGTCAGCGGCCCAGCGAATGAATGGTGTCAAAGCCTGAAAGCTGATGGGTAAGGGGAGTTTCAAACAGCAGTCTAGGCCAATGCTGACCAATGCTTTAGCCAATTGCTCTGGCGGCATGATCTGAACCTTGAAAGCTTGATGTGACTGACTTTCACCAAGTCTTAAACCCACTTCTGAAACACCTAGCGGGTTGAGCGGCTGACGTGTGGGAGTCGGCAGCCAAGTGCGCCAAACGACAAAATGTAAACTTATGGAAAAGCAGTTGGGAGTCATGCAGTTGGCGATTACCCGTGATTATCATGCTAGGCCAAATCCAAAATTCAGCACCAATTGACTAGCATATCTATATTCCACAGCGGATATTGACTCTGCGATCACACCTTCTGATTTGTTTACAGATAGGAAGTTTGTAGACTAAAGGTTTATCGCCTGATTGGATCCTGTGGCTGATCGAGGTGATGCAACTGTTGTTTTTTGCCGCTGCTCTATGTCGCTTGCTCCCTGGCGATCGCCCCTCGCCCGTGCCCTCCACCGCAACCGTAGCAAGGCTTACAGCCGCTATCCGCAACTGGCAACGGTGCGGCCTGATGGTCGTCCCGCCAATCGGACGATCGTCTTTCGAGACTTTTTGCCTGACACCAATGACTTGCAATTTGTCACTGATCTTCGCAGCGACAAGATGGCGCAGATTACCCACCAGCCTGAGGGCGAGCTGTGTTGGTACTTCACGGAAACCCGAGAGCAATTTCGGCTAGGAGGGACCATTCGCCTCATTACGGCGGATGAGCAGCAGAGCGACTGGAGTCAGGTCCGCCAGCAGGCTTGGGAAAATTTGTCGGACAAGGGCCGCCAGCAGTTTGCCTGGCCGCCGCCGGGTCAGCCCCGAGTTAGCGAGGGCTATGAACCCACGGACCTCAACGAGTCGCCGCCGCTCTCGACCTTTGCGGTGCTCATTTTTGCACCTGATCGGGTCGATCATTTGGAGTTGCGAGGCGATCCGCAAAATCGCTACCAGTACTGGCGACTGCCCGATCAAAGTTGGAAAGTGATGGAAGTGAATCCTTAGTCAATTGGGGTAATGGGTGTAAGGTTTTGGGGGCTGGGTTGGGGGGGCGGTCAGCAGGCGGGGGCAGGGCCAGTCATCAAGAATTGCGATCGCGACCAATTTACCTTCCCCTTACCTGTTTCCTCCCCTCCACTGACCGCCCCATCGACTATCGGAACTTGATTGTTACGCCAATCCTCAACGGACTGGTCGCAAAACGAAAGACCTAATATAGTATGTGGACACGATCGCTTGGAGTGTTTGCTGGGATGGGAATCAGTCCTGCAGTTGCCTTTACCACCGTTTTGTTGGCGCTCATGGTGGGCGCGGGCGTCGTGAGCTCGTCATGGGGCTATGCGCTGGGTCGGCAGGCGTTAACCGGGGTCAGGCAGCCGGATGCCCGACCGACCAGTAGCGCTGCCTCTAATCAGGCGTCGCCAGCGTCGGGCAACGGCTCAATGTTGCGTGACGAGCAAGAAATTATTCAAGAGGCCAAGCTACGAATGTCGGGTGGTCCGGTTGATGACGGTCAGTAACTTCGGTCATTTCACGGTGTTACTGGGTAGGCGGTGGTGGCCGCGATCACCCGATGCTTGGCTGATATGGTGACTGCGTGCAATGCTTGCGCCAGTGCTTGTTTTCATGTCCTGATGGCAGCGCATTTCGATCCTGTTGAGTTGCCCTGCTGCCTCTTTGCCCTGTTCACTCCTTGTCCTCGCTGCTAATGCTTGCTCAGACGGATGTGCCGCTGTCGGTTGCTGATCCCAATTTGACGGGGGTCGAGATCGCGGCACGGCTGCTGGCGGTGCTGGCGCTGATTGGGATCAACGCCTTTTTTGTCGCCGCTGAATTTTCTATCGTGTCGGTGCGGCGATCGCGCATCAATCAACTAGCCGAGGCCGGTGACATTCAGGCCCGGACGGTGCAAAGCTTTCAGCGCAGTCTGGATCAGCTATTGTCCACTACGCAAATCGGGATTACGCTCTCCAGTCTGGCCCTGGGGTGGATTGGCGAATCGACGATTGCGGCGGTGTTGCTGCAACTGTTTTACCAACTGGCGTTTACGGTGCCGTTTGTGGGAGCGATCGCCCATTCCATCGCCATTCCCCTGGCCTTTGTAGCGATCGCCTATCTGCAAATCGTCCTCGGCGAACTCTCGCCCAAAGCGGTGGCGATGCTCTTTCCCGAACGGCTCGCCCGGCTGTTTGGTCCCCCGAGCCTCACCATTTCCCGGCTGTTTACCCCCTTCGTTTGGGTGCTCAACCATTCCACCTGGTGGCTGCTGCGGCTGTTTGGCATTCGTTACACCGGCAGTCAGAGCTGGTACAGCCGCGTCACCCCCGAAGAGTTACAGCTCATCATTCGCACCTCGACTGAATCGCCGGGACTGGACGAGGAAGAACGCGAACTGTTGAACAACGTGTTTGAATTTCGTGACGTCACCGCTGGGGAGGTGATGATTCCCCGGACGCAGATTACCGCCCTGCCCAAAACGGCGACGCTGCAAGAAGCTCTGGATGCGATCGCCGAAACGGGGCATTCGCAATTTCCCGTTATCGGCGAGTCATTAGATGACGTCGCGGGCATTCTCTCCCTCAAAGACTTAGTGGGACCGCTCGCCCGCCACGAAGCCACCCACGCCAGCTACATCGACGACTGGATTCGCCCAGCCCGGTTTGTACCGGAGTACACGCAACTTCATGATCTGCTGCAAATTATGCAAAAGTCGGGCAAGTCTATGGTGATGGTGGTAGATGAGTTTGGGGGCACGGCGGGGCTACTCACCCTGGCCGATGTGACCGGCGAAATCATCGGCGACAGCCACGAGCTAGAAGAGGACGTGGAAGTGCTGGTCAGCATGTTGGATGACCAGTCTTACCGAGTGCGGGCGCAGACCTACATTGAGGAAGTCAACGAATTGCTAGGGGTGGAACTGCCGGTCGAGGAGGATTACCAAACCCTGGCGGGGTTTTTGATTCACCAGTTGCAAAAGATTCCGGTGCCAGGAGATAAGGTGTTTTACGACGAATTTGAATGGACGGTGACGGCTGTGGACGGCCCCAAAGTGTTGGAAGTTGTGGCTAAGCGCCAGTAAGAAGGCGATGGGAAAAGGAGGTAAGGGGGAGACAAGTCGGGCGTTGCTGCATAGCGGTATGATTTCCCCCCCCCTGCCTCCCAATCCTGGGGGGAATCGATCTCTGAAGTCCCCCAGGATTAGGGGACTTTGCCCTCTGGGCACGCCCCGCGAACGGGGATTTAGGGGGCCACAAAGCTGGCAACGATCAACCCAGAACTTATGTATAAGCAGTAGTGAGCGGCGACGATACCGTGCTGGAGAAGCCGTATTCTAGTTGAAAGCCCCTGCCCTGCTGGGCTATTTCTGGAGCAGCAAAGCGGCCAAACCCGTCTTGGGGCTCTCGTCAGTGACGCTCTATTACACCAGCCCCAATGGGTTGCGCGTTCCCATCAATTATCGGCTCTATGACAAAACGGAGGGCAAAGAACCTGCAAGTGTGGCAGCAGCCGTTCGGCAATTGGTGTGAACTTCACCGTCAACTCTATCAAGATGTCGTTCGTCAGTTCATGCTCCAGAAGCCTCTACTTGGCGCAGGACCTTGATTTCTGCTTTTGGCGAATTTGTCAATGCGTAAGTCCTGTTAAGTTCCAAATTTTAAGTTTTGAGTTTTAGGTGGAGCAGCCCATTCAAAATTCAAAACTAACAACTTAAAACTCAGTTTAAAACTCAGTCATTCCCTATTCGTCAGGCGTCAAAGGTTAACATTAGGTTAAGCTATAATTTAGCATGTGAATGATTATCAATAAGCCAGCACGATCATATTTTTGATGGAGGTCTCTGCCATGGATCACTCAATGCATAACTTCCTGTATCCTCGTGCGTCTTATCAGGGCCCGGCACAACCTGGGCAATTAGTGTTTAATGCCAACCTGCAAGAGTTTGCTCAGCGGGTCAGCTATATCAGCAATCTCAATACCAACGGCAAATTGACCGCCGATGAGGCTTTTGCCCATATTCAATATCTCTGGGAAACTCTGAAACACAGCCGAGCGGGCTTGCAGATCGATCGCTCCGGAGAGTAATGCAGGTGGGCGATATTGTGAGCCCTTTCGCCCGACGCAACCAGCCTGGACCGTTTCTCCTTTGGCAAAGTTTATAGTGGACCCCAAAAACTGGACAGGTACTTAAGCTCTGAATCACTCGAAAAATGATAGGAGTTATTCATGAGCAAAAAACGCCGACAGTACAGTGCAGATTTTAAGGCCAAGATCGCTATTGCCGCCATTCGAGGGGAAAAGACGGCATCTGAGCTGGCAAGCCAGTATGAGATTCATCCCACGATGCTGAACACCTGGAAGCGCCAACTTCTAGAGAATGCCAGCCAACTATTTGACCCTGGCAAATCAGCCAACAAGGAGTCATCAGAGGCCAAAGCGGAGGCGGACGAACTGTATCGTCAGATTGGCAAGCTGAAGGTGGAACGGGATTTTTTAGCCGAGCGTTCAGCACAACTGGGCTGGCTGAACGAAAAGCCTTGGTAGATGAAGCGCACCCTGAGCTGAGTCTCGTACGCCAGTGTGAACTGCTGGATATCCGTCGTTCTAGCCTTTACTATCAGTCGGTGCAGCCCTCAGATGAAGAGCTCACCATTCTGCGCTTACTGGATGAGCAATATCTGCAGACGCCGTTCTATGGCAGTCGTCGGATGACGGTGCATCTCCAACAGCGGGGTTACTCGGTGAATCGCAAACGGGTACAGCGGTTGATGCGTCAGATGGGTCTCTATGCCATCTATCCTAAGCCGAAGCTGAGCCGGTCGCATCCGGAGCACCAGGTCTATCCTTACCTGCTGCGAGGCGTTGAGATCGCCGGGGTCAATCAAGTGTGGAGTACTGATATCACCTATTTACCCGTGTTGAAAGGCCATTTCTACCTGGTGGCCATCATGGACTGGTTTAGTCGTAAAGTGCTGAGTTGGCAGATTTCTAACACGATGGATGTGCAGTTCTGTATTGAGGCCTTGGA
>Ga0076930_100583_pt1 | contig 31744 bp, 33 predicted proteins | sample HotLakConsoUCCRE_FD_71149 | JGI IMG/M metagenome (GOLD analysis project Ga0076930, IMG submission 71149) | Hypersaline microbial mat communities from Hot Lake, Washington, USA - Hot Lake Consortium UCC-RE (version 3) (version 3) ...
CGAATGTCGATCTCGCTGACGAGCTCACCAACATGATCGAGGCCCAGCGCGGCTACCAGGCAAATTCCAAGGTTTTCCAGACCGGCTCGGATCTGCTCGAAGTGCTGGTCAATCTCAAACGGTAAGGCAGCGCCTTCCCCATCTGAAACCGGGATAACCGCGTCATGAATCTCTCCGTCGCCCTCTCTTCCGCGCAATCAGCGCTTTCCGCCACATCGACGCAGACATCGATCATCTCGCGCAACATCTCGGGCGCAGCCGATCCCGGTTACTCCCGCAAGATGGGGCTGACCTCCTCGATGGGTTTCGGCGGGGCCAAGGTGGTCTCTGTCGGGCGTGCTGCCGACAGCGCCCTGTATTTCAAGATGCTGGAGGCGACTTCCAGCGCCTCCGCCCATGAGGCCCTGCGCGCGGGATACGAGAAGCTGGCGCGCACCGTGGAGGATCCCGAGCTCGACCAGTCGATGGCCGCCTCCATCGGCAAACTGACCGACGCCCTGCAGATGCAGGCCGAATCGCCGGGCGACCCCGTGCTCGGAGCGGCGACGCTTTCTTCGGCCTATGATCTCGCCACTTCCCTCAACGATGCGGCCCGCACGGTGCAGAATGCACGGGCCGAGGCGGATTCGGCGATGGCCGATTCAGTCGATCGCATCAACGACCTGTTGACCCGGTTCGAGAGCGCCAACCGTGCCATCGTGCTGGGAACCCGGGCAGGGACCGATGTCAGCGACGAGCTCGATACCCGCGACCGGATCCTCACCGATCTCTCGCAGGAAGTGGGCATCACCACGATCACGCGCGCCGGCAACGACATGGCGATCTATACCGATAGCGGGGTGACCCTCTACGAGAAGACCGCCCGGATGGTCAGCTTCGACCGCACCTTCGCCTATACGGCCGACACGATCGGCGCGGCGGTCTTCGCCGATGGTGTCGCGCTGACCGGGCCGGGCGCCACCATGGGTGTACGATCCGGCGCCCTGTTCGGCCACGCCACCCTGCGCGATGCCGTCGCACCAACCTATCAGCTACAGCTGGACGAAATCGCACGCGGGCTGGTCCATGCCTTCGGGGAGCCCGATCCCGGCGATGTGCCGGGCCTGTTCATCGATCCCGGCCCGGCAGGTGCGGGGCTGGCTGCCCGGATAGGCGTCAATCCGGCTGTCGATCCGGCCCTGGGAGGCGACCTCGCACGCCTGCGTGACGGCGTGACCATGAATTTCAATATCGATGGCGATGCAGCCTTTTCGGACCGACTCTACGGCATGTTGCAGGCCCTCGACCAGCCCCAGGGCTTCGATCCGGCGACGGGCATCAACCCCAACACCACACTGTCGCGCTTCGCCTCTTCCTCGGTGAGCTGGCTCGAAGCCGGACGCCAGGAGGCATCCCAGGAAGCGTCGTTTCGCGACACCTTCCTCGAGCGCACACGGGAATCCCTGTCCAATGTCACGGGGGTCAATCTCGACGAGGAACTCGCGATGATGATGGAACTCGAGCGCTCCTACGGCGCCTCGGCCCGCATCATCAGCGCGGTCGACACGATGTTGCAGACGCTGCTGGCAGCGACACGCTGATCGGGGGAAGAGAGATGAAAACCACTTTCGTATCGACCCAGACCATCGCCGATTCAACGCGGCTTTCGATGATCCGGATGCAGGGCGATCTGGCCAGGGCCTCGAAGGAACTCTCTTCCGGGCGCCTGGCCGATATCGGCCTGGGGCTGGGCAGCCGCACCGGCCATGCGGTGCAGCTGCGCCACGAACTCTCGCAATTGCAGACGATCAGCGACACCAACGGCCTCGTCAAATCACGGCTCGACACCTCGCAGGCGGCGCTTCAGGGAGTGCTTGACACGGCAGAGGACTTCATGAGCGTGCTCGTGGCCATGCGCGACGGCGCCATCGCCGGCTCCGCGATCCGACCACAGGCCGAGCTCAACCTGAAAAGCCTCTCCGGCGCGCTCAATGCCAACATGAACGGCCAGTTCCTGTTTGCGGGCATCAATACGGATGTCAAGCCGATGGCCGAATACGAGGCCGACCCGCCGAGTGCGCCGAAAGCGGCCCTCGATGCGGCGTTCCTCGCCGAATTCGGGTTCACCCAGGACGATCCGGCTGTTGCCGGCATCGATCCGGCACAGATGCAGACCTTCCTCGACGGCGCCTATGCCGATCTCTTCCTCGACAATGCCCAATGGGAGGGCAGCTGGTCGGATGCCTCCTCACGCAACGTGCGCAGCCGTATCGCCACCAACGAGCTGATCGAGACCTCCGCCAATGCCAATGAGCAACCATTCCGGCTGCTCGCGATGACCTATACGGCGATCACCGATCTGGGTCTGGGCGAACTCTCGCGCGGCAGCTCCCAGGCGGTGATTGACAAGGCGATCGGTAATGTCAGCGAAGCGATCCAGGGGCTGACCTCCATCAAGGCGCGGCTGGGCGTTTCGCAGAACCGGGTCGCCGCCGCAGACGAGCGGCTCTCCATCCAGCGCGACATCATCAACCGCCAGATCGTCGATCTGGAGAACGTCGATCCCTTCGAAACCGCCACCCGTGTCAACTCCCTGATGACGCAGGTGGAAATGTCCTACAGCCTGACGGCCCGGATCCGTCAGCTCTCGCTCCTGCAACACATGTGAGGCGTCAATGTACCAGTTCACCTACGCGGAAATCGTCGATGACGCGGCCTCCGATGCCCGGGGGCGGGAGCGGCGCGCGGTTCAGCGCGGCGTCGAGCTTCTGCAACAGGCTCGCCGCGCGGGCATCCGCTCCCGCGAAGCCGTGGAAGCACTGCATTACGTGCGCAGCCTGTGGAGCATCCTGATCGAGGATCTGGCCCAGCCGGAGAACGATCTCCCCGAGACCCTGCGCGCGGATCTGATCTCGATCGGCATCTGGGTGCTGCGCGAGATCGAGCAGATACGGCTCGAGCGCTCGGATGATCTGCAGGATCTCATCGACATCAACACCATGATCAGCGAGGGCCTGAAATGAGCGCACAGCGAGACAATGACCGGTCCGGTCGGGGTAGTGCGATGCGGCTTTCGCTCAAAGCGCAGGAGCGTCTGTTCGTGAACGGTGCGGTGTTGCGGGTCGATCGCAAGGTCGGCATCGAATTGCTCAACGACGTGACCTTCCTGATGGAAAGTCACGTGATCCAGCCGGAGGAAACCACGACGCCCCTGCGCCAGCTCTATTTCGTGGTGCAGACCATGCTGATGGATCCGCTGCATGCCGGTCGTTCGCGCCACCTGTTCGACGAGCTCTGGAGCTCGACCATGCGCTCCTTTGGCAATCCGGCCATTCTCGACGGGCTGACGGCACTCCGGGAGCTGATGGAGCAGGGCCGTTATTTCGACGGGCTGAAACTGCTGCGCACCCTGTTTCCGGTGGAGGCCGGCATCATCGGGGAACGCATCAAGACCCCGAAGGATGTGCGCGCGCGCGCCGCTCCCCCCATGCCGCCTGAGGAGATGCCATCATGATCGTCAATCCTGCCTCCGCACCCGCAACCGCCCCCGAACCAGCTCCTTCCGGCGCGCAGAACCGCACCAACATGGATTATGACGCCTTCCTGCGTCTGCTGATCGCGGAGATGAAGAACCAGGACCCGCTCGACCCCACCAACGCGTCGGAATACGTCTCGCAGTTCGCCTCCTTCTCGGTGGTCGAGCAGGCGATCCAGACCAACCAGAAGCTCGACGACCTGCTCGCCGGTCTCTCGCTGTCGCAATCGGGTGGCCTGATCGGCAAACAGGTGGTCTCCGCCGACGGCTCCATGACGGGACGGGTCGAATCCGTACGACTCACCGGAACCGGCCCGCAGGCCACACTCGATACCGGTCAGAGCATGCTGATCGGGCCCGGCGTCACGATCAGCGAGACCGGAACATGAACGCCGTCGATGCTCTCGACATGATCCGCGACGCGATCTGGGTCGTGATCGCGGGCTCGGGCCCGGTCGTCGGCGCTGCCATGCTCGTCGGCGTGATCATCGCCCTGCTGCAGGCCCTGACCCAGGTACAGGAGATGACGCTGACCTTCATTCCCAAGATCGTGGCCATCCTGCTGATGATCCTCGTCACCGCTCCCTTCATGGGCGCGCAGATCTTCGGCTTCACCGAACGCGTCTACGGCTTCATCGAGACGGGGTTCTGAGAGGCGCAGCTGTCGCAATCGGTAAGGAATCTTGATCAGCCGCCGCCTTGCGGCCTGCATCACACGGGGTAAACCGGGGTCGAGGCGCCTTCCGCCATGACACGAGAACCCGTCCATGTCCGATTCCCGCGATTCTGCCATCCCCATCCCCTTCATTGATCTCGGCGCCCAGCGCGAACGTCTCGGGCCCGGTGTCGAGGAGGCGATCCTCACCGTGGTGCGTCATGGCGCCTATGTGATGGGGCCGGAAGTGGGACAGCTGGAGGCGGATCTCGCAGCCTTCAGCGGCGCGCAGCATGTCGTCACCTGCGGCAACGGCACCGACGCGCTGGCCCTGGTGCTGATGGCCAAGGGCGTGCGTCCCGGCGATGCTGTCCTGTGCCCGAGCTTCACCTTCGCCGCGACGGCGGAGGTGATCGCCTGGCTGGGGGCCGCGCCGGTCTTCGTCGATGTGCGCGAGGACACCTTCAATCTGGATATCGACAGCCTTGAGGCGGGGCTCGCCACCGCCCGGGCACAGGGGCTCAATCCGGTCGGCGTGATCCCGGTGGATCTGTTCGGCCAGCCCGCGGATTACGCGCCGATCGAGGCCTTGTGCGCACGCGAGAACCTCTGGCTGCTCGCAGATGCCGCCCAGAGCTTCGGCGCGACCTATCAGGGGCGCAAGGTCGGCACGATCGGCGATGCCGCCTCAACCAGCTTCTTTCCCGCCAAGCCGCTCGGCTGCTATGGCGACGGTGGCGCGATCTTCACCGATGACGGCGCTCTCGCGGAGTTGCTGCGCTCCCTGCGCAATCACGGCCAGGGCGCCGATCGCTACGACTATGCCCGCATCGGCATGAACGGGCGGCTCGACACGATCCAGGCCGCGGTCCTGATCGAGAAACTGCGCATCTTCCCCGAGGAGATCATCGCCCGCGACCGCATCGCGCAGCGCTATAATGCCGCGCTGGCTGATTGCGCCGTGGTACCTCGGGTGATGGACGGGGCGAATTCCGTCTGGGCGCAATATACCCTGCGCATCCCCGGCGCCGATCGCGGCGCCTTCCAGGCCGCGCTCAGGGACGCGGGTATTCCGACCGCCATCTATTACCCGCGCCCGCTGCACCGGCAGGACGCCTATGGCCGCTATCCGGTTGCCGGGAACGGCCTGCCCGTGACCGATCGCCTCGCGCATGAGGTGATCAGCCTGCCGATGCATCCCTATCTCGCGGAGGAAACCCAGGATCGCGTTATCGCTGCCGTGCGCCGCGCACTCGGAGCGTGAGGGTTTTCGCGGGATGAGTCCGGCCCTGATACCGCGTGACATGGTTACCCGCTCGCAGCCGATTCCCCGCTACGCTAACCATCGATTCACATTGCTGCATGATTCCCCGGTTCCGGGGTCGATTTTCGCGGAATCTTGGGGCGATCTTACCGTATTCGCCTGATCATCCGGGACGGGGCGAATTGCGGGAGGCGTCCGCGTGACAACGCGTGACTTGCAGCACTGGCAGGATACGGATTTCGGTGCAATCGGCGCCGGTCGTTCGCGCGTGTCCGCACGCGCAGCCCGCCGCCGCGCCAACACGCTGCGTCTGATCCGGTTCGGCCTCGGCTCGGGGGCGCTGATCACCCTGCTCACTCTCGCCGCCATCGAGCATGAGGGCGGTACGACACCGCCCGCCCCGGCGAGACTCGATCTGCGCGTGGAAGCACCGACGCTGCGTACACCCCCAGCCCTCTGGCAGCCGCGTGAAACACGCGATATCGCCCTCGCAGCGACGCCCGAAGCCCTTGCCGGAAACGCTGTGCATCATCGCGCCGAACGCCATAGCCGGGGCGGGGCCCGCGACACGTTCAGCTTCGGCGCCTTTCATGCGCCTGAACCCTATCTGCATCTGGTGGTGACACGCGATTCACCCGGGACCGCAGCGCGTTCCTTCTATGTCGCCACAGCTCTGCATGCCGCTGAGGAAGGGCTCGCCATCCACCGCATCCAGGCCGAGGAAGGCCTGAACAGCAGCCGGCTGGCGCTGATCACTGCCGGCATCACTCTCGAAGACGGGAGCCGGCGCTCCTGCATCGCCTTTCGCGGGAAAACCGGCGCCGGCCCGGTGGTTGTATCGGGATGGTATTGCGCGGCTACGCCACGTGCGCGCGATCTCGCCTGCCTGATCGACGGCCTCGACGTGATCGTGCCGGATACCCGCGGGTCACTCTTCCCGGCCAGGCCGGAGCGAGAGAGTGCCTGCATCCGCGATGCCGAGGCCCTGGCGCCGGCCACGCCGATGCCGGATTCCCGCCCCCCGGCCCGGGATATCGCCGGGTTGCTCGCGGCTCTGGAAGCGGAAACGGATGAGCGTCACTTACCCGATCGTGCGGGCACAGCCGACACGGTACCGCTGCTCGCCCCGCCTGAGCGCCCGGACTGATCGGCCCGAACTCACGCTGAAGGAGCACATCAGCCGGCGCGTTTTTGCAGTTCGCGCAGGATCGCGTCGCCCATTTCGGTGGTGGAGAGGCTGTTCATGCCCGCAGGCGCGATATCGCCCGTACGCGCGCCATTGGCCAGCGCATCGGTGATGGCGCCTTCCAGCATGTCCGCCGCCTCGATCAGCCCGAAGGAATAGCGCAGGCTCATGGCAAAGGAGCCGATCATGGCGATCGGGTTGGCGCGGCTTTGGCCAGCAATATCGGGCGCGGAGCCATGGACGGGCTCGTAGAGCGCCTTGCGCTTGCCCGTTGCCTTGTCTTCGGCGCCCAGCGAGGCAGAGGGCAGCATGCCGAGCGAACCGGTGAGCATCGCAGCGACGTCCGAGAGAATGTCGCCGAAGAGATTGTCGCAAACGATGACGTCGTATTGCTTGGGATTGCGCACCAGCTGCATCGCGCAATTGTCGGCGAGCACGTGTTCGAGGGTGACGTCAGAGAATTCCGCCCCGTGCACGGCGGTGACGACCTGCTTCCACAACACGCCGGATTTCATCACGTTGTGCTTTTCCGCCGAGGACACCTTGTTGCTGCGCTTGCGCGCCAAATCGAAGGCGACGCGGGCAATTCGCTCGATCTCGCCGGTGGTGTAGAGCTGGGTGTCGATGGCCCGCTTCTGGCCGTCCTCGAGGGTGACGATCTCCTTCGGCTCACCGAAATAGACGCCACCGGTGAGCTCGCGCACGATCAGGATGTCGAGATCCTCGACCAGCTCGCGCTTGAGTGAGGAGGCATCCGCCAGCGCGCCGTAGCAGATGGCGGGGCGCAGATTGGCGAAAAGACCAAGATCCTTGCGCAGGCGCAGAAGCCCGGCTTCCGGGCGGTGTTCGTAAGGCACATTCGCCCATTTCGGCCCGCCGACCGCACCGAACAGTACCGCATCGGCGGCTTCGGCATTCTTCATCGCCGCTTCGCTGATGGCGACGCCATGGGCGTCATAGGCCGCACCACCGACGAGATCACGCTCGGTCTCGAAGGCGGCGATGCCCGAACGGCTAAACCAGGCGACCAGTTTCTCGACTTCGGCAGCCACTTCCGGGCCGATCCCGTCGCCGGGGAGAAGGAGGAGCTTGTGGGTCGCCATGGCGTGGCCTCGTCTTTCGGGTTGTTGCTTGTCACTGCGCACGGGTTTTGGCGAAAACCACGCCACTAGGCAAGTGCAGACACGCCGCAATCGAAAGCGATCGCGCAGGCTGCATGCCCGCGAAAGGCTAGAACAGCAGCCAGACGAGGCCCAGTGTCAGCGGCGGCAGGGCGATGAGGATGCCGGTGCGGATGATGTCGGATGCGACAAAGGGTATGACGCCGCGATAAGTCTGCATCATGCTCACCCCCGGCGCCATGGAATTGATGATGAACAGATTCATCCCCACCGGGGGCGTGATCAGACCCACCTCCACCACGATCAGGACGAGAATTCCGAACCACAATGCCGTCTCTTCCGGGGTGAGGCCGAAATCCAGCGTCATGATGATGGGGAAGAAGATCGGCACGGTGAGCAGGATCATCGACAGCGAATCCATCACGCAGCCGAAGACCAGATAGATCAACAGGATCACCAGGAGCACCATCACCGGCGCCACGGCGAGGCCGCCCACCCAATCTGCGGCGAAGACGGGCAGGCGCGTGATGGCGAGAAAGCTGTTGAAGGAGCCCGCCCCCAGGATGATGAAGAAGATCATCCCGGTGGAGGCCGCCGTGGAACGGAAACAATCGACCAGCGCGGCAAAACCGAGTTTCCCGCGCAAGGCCGCAACCAGCCCCGTCCCCGCCGCGCCGAAAGCCGCGCCCTCGGTGGGGGTGAACACCCCCATGTTCATGCCGCCGATCATCACCACGAAAATCGCCACGACCGGCCAGATCTCGCCCAGGGCCTTGAGCCGCGCCATCAGCGACAGGCGCGGCGTGCGCATTGCATCATCCGGATTGAGCCGCACCGTGATCGCCACGGTGATCATGTAGCCGAGCGCGGCGAGCAGGCCCGGGATCATGGCCGCGACGAAGAGCTTGGCGATGTTCTGTTCGGTGAGGATGGCGTAGATCACGAGGATGATCGAGGGCGGGATCAGGATGCCGAGCGTGCCGCCGGCAGCCAGCGATCCGGTGGCGAGCGCGCCGGAATAGCCGTGCTTGCGTAATTCGGGGAGCGCGACGCGGCCCATCGTGGCGGCGGTGGCGAGCGAGGAGCCGCAGATCGCACCGAAACCGGCCGAGGCTCCCACCCCCGCCATGGCGACGCCGCCGCGCCGGTGCCCGAGCCAGGCAGCGGCAGCGCGAAACAGGGCTTCCGAGAGCCCGCCCTTCATGGCGAAGGCCCCCATCAGGAGAAACAGCGGCACCACCGAGAGCGAATAGCTGGAAAAGGTCTCGAAGGCATGATGCTTGAGCTGGGCGAAGACCGGCGCCCAGCGCCCGAAGATCGTATAGGAGCCCGCCAATCCGCAGACCAGCATCGCCAGCCCGATCGGCATGCGCGCGAAAATGAGGAAGAGCAGCAGCCCGAAAAACAGCCCTGCAATGACCAGCCCGCTCATATGCCGTCCCCGTCTGGCTCGCCGGCGCCCAGCGCCTCGTTGAGGCTGCGCCAGACGGTATAGGCGCTCACCAGCGCGAAGCTCCACAGCCCGACGAGCCCCCCGGCATAGCCCCACCAGACCGGAATCTGCAGGATCGTCGTGGTCTCGCGAAACCGCATCTTGTCATGCAGGCCGAGCCCGTGTTGCCAGGCGATCAGCACCACGACCGCCGTCAGCACCAGATTGGTGAAGGTCGAGAGCGCGGCGAGCGCGCGCGGACCCATCCAGGAGACGAAGATATCGACGGTGACATGGCCGCGATTGAACTGGCACCAGGCGAGGAAGCTGAACACGGCGAAGCCCGCCCCCATCGAGACCAGTTCGAAATCCCCCGGTATCGGGCCGAGCCCGTCGAAGACCGGCCAGCGCGTGCGCGAGGCGTAGCGCCCGATGATCGAGACCACCGCCAGGATCGTGACCAGCGTGAGCACGGCACCGCCGAGCACGGCGAGCGCGCCGGCGAAGCGCCCGATCCACAGGCCGACCATGGCCTCCGCCCGGGGCAACAGCCCCGCCGGTCCGCGCGCGCGGGACACCCGCGCATTCATGAACCGACCCCCGCCGCCTGGACGATGGAGGGACGCGCATTGAGGGTCTCGACGTCGAAACCGGCGATGCGCTTGTAGCCGCGCGCGGTCTCCTCGCGCTCCTCGCGGCTGATGACGGCGTCGATATCGTCGAAACCGTCGGGCGCACGGCTCTCCACCGCCTGCATCACCTGCTCGGGGCCATTGGCGCGATTGGCCGCGACCACAGCCGCCGTGGCCGGACGCCGCTCGGCCTCGTAGGCCTGGAGCGCCGCCTCGCCGATCCCCTCGCGCAGGAAGGCGGCGGTGAGCACGCGCGCGTCCAGAATGGCCTGGCTCGCCCCGTTGGAGCCGATCGGATACATCGGATGCGCGGCATCGCCCGCAAGCGTGATGCGCCCGCGCGTCCAGCCCGGCAACGGATCGCGGTCGACCATGGGGAATTCGTAGATCGCGCTGGCGCGCCGGATCAGGTCGGGCACGTCGAGCCAGTCGAAGCGCCAGCTTTCGAAATCGGGCAGGAAATCCGCCGGATCGCCAGGGCGGTTCCAGTCCTCGCGGCGCCATTGATGATCGGGGGCGAATTTCTTCTCCGCGATCCAGTTGATCACCGCCCTGCCCTCGCGCGCGGCGGCAAGCGAGATCGGATAGGCGACGAATTTCTGGAATTCATGACCCGCCATGATCATCGAGCGGCCCGTCAGGAAGGGCGCCGCCTCGGTGACGCCGCGCCACAGGATCGCGCCGTTCCAGATCGGCGGGCCTTCATCGGGAAAAAATTGCGCGCGGATGGTGGAATGGATGCCGTCGCAGGCGACCAGCACCGCGCCGGTCAGATGCTCCTGCACGCTGCCATGGCGATCGGCGAGATCAACGCGCACACCGGCGTAATCCTGATGTGCCGCGACGAGCCGGCGCCCGGTCATGATGCCATCATCCCCGAGCCGCGCGCGCACGGCTTCGAGCAGGATCATCTGCAAGGCGCCGCGATGGATCGAGAATTGCGGCCAGAGATAACCGGCTTCGCGCCCGCGCGGTTCCGACCAGATCAGCTGGCCCCGTTTCGAATAATAGGCGAGTTCGGCGGTGGGAATGGCGGTGGCGGCAAGATCTGCGAGCAGGCCGAGCTCATCGAGCTCGCGCACCGCATGCGGCAACACGTTGATGCCCACCCCGAGCGGCCGGATCTCCTCGGCCTGCTCGACGATGCGGACGGGAATACCCGCCTGATGCAGGCTGAGTGCCAGGGTGAGCCCGCCGATACCCGCGCCGGCGATGATGACCGTCATGCAAAACGCTCCCTGCTCCACGGCACGCGGCGACGCGCCCGCACGGAACGCGCCGCCGCCGGTTCGATCAGGGCCTCAGCGGGCCTCTTCCTCGGCAAGGATGGCGGCCAGCGAATCGATCAGCGCCTGCGCATCGATGCCCTGGTCTTCCATATCCGCGATCCAGCTCGCGACCACCGGCTCGGCGGCTTCCTGCCAGCGCTCCAGCTCCGCGCCGTCGATGGTGGCGATGGTGTTGCCGCGCTCGACCGCGATCGCGCGGGCCGGGGCATCGCCCTCATCCATGACACGTCCGACCCAGGCCGAGGTCTCGATGCCGGAATTGGCGTCGATCACCGCCTTGAGGTCATCGGGCAGGCCTTCATAGCTGTCCCGGTTCATCGCAAAGACGAAGAGGGTGGTGTAGAAGGAGCGATCACCGCCGAACTCGGTATGCGTGTCGACGAGCTCCGCCACGCGCAGGGCGCGCGTCACCTCCCAGGGAATCACCGTGCCGTCGATGACGTTGCGCGACAAGGATTCCGGCACCTGCGGCACGGGCATGCCGACGGGCGTCGCGCCGAGCGTCTCCAGCAGGCGGGTGATCATCCGGGTGGGTCCGCGCACGGCACGACCCTCCAGATCCTCGAGGCTCTCGACCGCCGGCGCCTTCATGTGGAAATTGCCGGGCCCGTGCACATGCACCGCGATCGGATGGATATCGGCGAAATCTTCCTGCATATGCTCTTCATAGAAGCGCCATGCCGCGCGCGACGTGGTCTCGGCATCGGCGGCGACAAAGGGCAGGTCGAAGACTTCCGCACGCGGGAAGCGCCCGGGCGTATAGCCGGGCAGCGTCCAGACCACGTCGACCACACCGTCGCGGACCTGGTCGATCAGCGTGGGCGGCGCGCCGCCGAGCTGCATGGCGGGGTACACTTCGACCGCGATGCGCCCGTCCGATTCCGCCTCGACCTTCTCCGCCCAGGGCGTGATGAAATTGGCCGGAACGGGCGCCGGCGCCGGCAGGAAGTGATGCACGCGCAGGGTGATTTCCTGCGCCAGTGCCGGTGCAGCCGTGACGATCGCACCCAGCGCGACGCCGCCCGCGAGTCCGGCGGCGAGTAACAGATTCCTGATCATGAATTTTCCCTCCCTGGTTGAATGTGGTCGTTCCCTCCCCGGGGACATGGCCCGGGCTGTTATTGGTTGCGCACGCAATCGATGCTATCCGGGTGCGACGACAAGTCAAGAAGGGCCGTCACGGCTCGAAACGCGTCGGGCGGCTACCGTCGCTGTCATCGACCGCATAATGCTGCGCGAGATCGGCCGCATGAACCACCCGGCCAGCATGAGCAGGGGCGTCGCCCTGCGCCAGCATGGCAGCGATCCCCCGTCCGAGATACAGCGGGCTTTCGCCTTCATCCTCGCGCATCCCCGCCTCCAGCGCCCGCTCCGTGCGCACCCGGCCCGGGGCGAGGGCGAGCGCGGTGACGCCCGTTTCCGCGAGATCCTGCGCGCAGGCGAAAGCCAGCCGCGCCACGCTGGCCTTGGCGATGTCGTAAGTGAGATCGCCGAGATAGCCGCTCGCGGGATCGAAGGTGACGAAACCGATCACGCCGGCGCGGGCCGCCACCATGGCCGGTGTCACCGCATGGGCGAGCACGAGGGCCGCATAGAGCCCGGTCTCCATGGCGGGCGCGAAACGCGTCAGCGGGCGGCGCCAATAGGCATCGCCCCAGCGGGTACCGTCATCGTAACGCTCGCCGTCGAACCCCTCATTGCCGCCCCAGACGGCGCAGATCGCGACATCAATGCGCCCGAAGCGGCGCAGGCACCAGGCGGTGAGCCCGTCCACGTCGCGGGGATCGGTGTGGTCGCACCTGTAGGGATAGGAGCTCCCGCCCGCCGCGATGATTGTGCGGGCCGTGTCCTCGATGGTCTCGCGCCGCGCTTCCGTGATGCGCCCGCCCTCGCTGGAACGCGCGGTCACCACCACACGCATCCCCGCCGCGCCGAGGGCGAGCGCGATCCCGCGTCCCACCCCGCGCGAGGCCCCGGCCACGATCACGACGGGGGCGGTTGCGGGAGCTGGGACGGGTGTGGTGACGTTTGCAGGGGCGACCTGCGAATCGGCGTCCGGGCTGTTTTCCATGCCGGGAGGCTAGCGGGCGCGCCCGTGCGCTGCAACGGAACACCTGCTGCCTCAGCCGTGTTGATGCGATTCATCAAGGGAGTTTGATCATGCCGAAGCTCGAACGGATCCTCGAAACCGTCCTCTATGTGAAGGATCTGGAGCGCGCCGCCGCCTTCTATGAGGAATTCATGGAATTGCCCGTGCTGTTCACCGACCAGCGCATGCGCGCCTTCGATGTCGGCGGCAACGGCACGCTTCTGCTCTTCATCACCGGCCAGTCCCTGCGCCCGGTCGAGACGCCGATGGGCACGATCCCGCCGCATGACGGGGACGGCCCGGCCCATATCGCTTTCTCGATCACGAAAACCGAACTCGGAGCCTGGGAGAAGCATCTCGACAAGGGCGGCATTTCCGTCGAGAGCCGGATGGAATGGCCGCGCGGCGGCGTCAGCATCTATTTCCGTGATCCGGACGATCATCTGATCGAACTGGCCACGCCCGGGTTGTGGAAGGGCTATTGACGGCCCTGCCTGCGTCAAACCCGCACGCGGGCAACGATTTGCGTGATCTGCGCGTTAGCTGATCGGCAGTGGCTCTGCAGGGCTACGCTATCGAGGAGAGACACTGCGTGCTAAGCTTATGGGCATGAATGACCGGCACGAAAAACCGTTCGACATGACCGCGGACGACACCGCCCCGCGCGGTGGCATCCTCACCCGGCTGCGCGCGGCGCCGCGTATCGTCTTCGCGGTGATCTGCCTGCTGGTCGGGCTGGGCATCGCGGTTGCCGACGAATTGCTGCGCGATGTCGAGCGCGAGGCCGAGCGGGCGCAGGAAACGGCGGTCGAGGACGCCACCCCGCTCGAAATCAGCCGCGCCGTCATCGCCGATCTCGAAGGCGGGATCGGCCCCGCCGTCACCATGCTGATCGAGGAGGGGCTGGAAGAGGCGCGCAATCTTGGCGATGCCATGCTCGTCATCCGCATGAACACGCCGGGCGGGCTCGATTCCGCCACCCGCGACATCATCCGCCTGATCCTCGCCAGCGACGTGCCCGTGATGACTTACGTCGCGCCCAGCGGCGCGCGGGCCGCGAGTGCGGGCACCTACATTCTCTATGCGAGCCATGTGGCGGTGATGGCGCCCTCGACCAATCTCGGAGCGGCGACACCCGTCCAGATGGGCGGTGGCGGCCTGGGTGGTGGCGGTGAAGACGAGGACGCCTCCGAAGACCCGATGACACGCAAGGTCGTCAACGATTCCGTCGCCTTCATCCGGGGGCTCGCGGAACTGCGCGGGCGCAATGCCGACTGGGCCGAGGAGGCCGTGCGCGAGGGCGCAAGCATCACCTCCAGCGTCGCGATCGAGCAGAATGTCGCCGATTACATCGCCGATGATCTGCGCGCGGCGATCGACGGGGCCGACGGACGCGTCGTCAATCTGCCGCGCGGGAGCGTCGTGCTGGAGAGCGCCGGGGCGGAACTGGTACAATTCGAGCCGAACTTCATGACGCGCTTTCTCGGCGTGATCACCAATCCCAATGTCGCCTACATCCTCATGCTGATCGGGATTTACGGGCTGATCTTCGAATTCGCCAATCCCGGCATCGTGTTTTCCGGCGTGATCGGTGCGATCTCGCTCATTCTCGGCCTGTTCGCCCTCAATCTCCTGCCGGTCAACTATGCCGCCTTCGCGCTGGTGGGTCTGGGAGTGGCGCTGATGATCGCGGAGGTGTTCTCGCCATCCTTCGGGATCATGGGGATCGGCGGCGCCATCGCCTTCGCCCTCGGTTCGATGATGATCTTCGATGGTGACGTGCCTGGTTTCGAGCTCGATATCAGCGTCGTGATCGCCGCGACCGCCGTAACCGGGCTGATCATCTTCATTGCGCTGACCACGGCCTTGCGCTCGTTTCGCGCACGCACCGTCAGCGGTGACCAGGGCTTGCAGGACGAGACCGGCACGGTGCTGAACTGGTCGGGCAAGACGGGCGAGATCATGATCCACAGCGAGCGCTGGCATGCGGTTGCCGACGAAGCGCTCGCCCCCGGTGACAGCGTGCGCGTGCTCGCCCGCGAGGGCCTGAACCTGCGTGTCGCACCCATGGCGCAAGCCGGATCCGACGCAAGCGCGCCCAGGATTCGAACGACCTGAATCCGAACGACCTGAACGCGAATGTCCTGAGGAGGGCCCAGATGCCGATCGATTTCGCTGCCTATATCCTTCTCGCCGCCCTGATCATCGTCGTGATCGGCTCGGCGATCAAGATCATGCGTGAATACGAGCGCGCCGTGGTCTTCACCCTCGGTCGCTTCACGGGCGTGAAGGGGCCCGGTCTGATCATCATCATTCCCTTCATCCAGCAGATCGTGCGGGTTGATCTGCGCACCGTGACCCTCGACGTGCCGAGCCAGGACGTGATTTCCCGCGACAACGTCTCGGTGAAGGTGAATGCGGTGATCTATTTCCGTGTCGTCGACCCGGACCGTGCCATCATCCAGGTCGAGAATTTCATGGTTGCGACCAGCCAGCTGGCCCAGACGACGCTGCGCTCGGTGCTCGGCAAGCACGATCTCGACGAGATGCTTTCCGAGCGCGACAAGCTCAACGAGGATATCCAGGAAATTCTCGACAAGCAGACCGATTCCTGGGGCATCAAGGTCGCCAATGTCGAGATCAAGCATGTCGATATCGACGAGAGCATGGTGCGCGCCATCGCCCGCCAGGCCGAGGCCGAGCGTAACCGCCGCGCCCGCATCATCAATGCCGAGGGTGAATCCCAGGCGGCCGAGAAGCTGGTTGACGCCGCCAAGCTGCTCGGCACAGCGCCCGAAGCCATGCAATTGCGCCTGCTCAACACGCTCTACGACATTGCCGGCGACAAGAACTCGACCATCGTCTTCCCCGTTCCGATCGACATGCTCAAGGGCATCTTCGGCGAGAATGCCAACATACCCGGCCCGTTCGTGATGGATGGGCAAAAGCCGGCATCTCCGAACGAGACACCGCCCGCATCCGACAAGAACGCCTGATTTCTCCGAAATCCGCGCGCAACCAGGGCCTCAATCGGCGACCTCGCGCAGCGCCTGGAGGAATACGTCCCCGTAGCGGGTGAGCTTGGCCTGGCCGACCCCGTGACAGGCGGAGAGTTCGGTGTGATCACGCGGGCGCGTCAGAGCCATGTCGACGAGGGAACGGTCGATGAAAATGACATAGGCCGGCACTTCCTGCTCGCGGGCGAGCTGCATGCGCAGGGCCTTGAGCCGGGCGAGCACGGGGTCATCCGGGGCGATGCCCGATTCGGCGATGGCGCCGGCGCGGCGCTCCCTTTCGCCCTTGCCGCGTTTGCCGCTCTCCAGCACATCCGAGCGCAGGGTAATGCTCTCGCGTCCGCGCAGGACGGCGTCTCCGCGCTCGGTGATGCGCCAGCGGCCATGATCATCAATCGCGATCTGGACCAGCCCGGCTGCAAAGATCTGGCGCATCAGCGAGCGCCAGGCCTGTTTGGGGCGATCCTTGCCGACGCCGAAGGTCTTGAGCCCGTGATGGCCGTGGCGGCGCACCTGCTCGCTCTCCTCGCCCACGAGGATCGCCACGATATGCTCGGCGCCGAAACGCTCGCCGGTGCGGGCAATGGCGGAGAGGATTTTCTGGGCCTCGATCGTCGCATCGAACCGCATCACCCCGCCCAGGCACAGATCGCAATGGCCGCAAGGCGCCGATTCCTCTCCGAAATAGGAGAGCAGCGTCTGCCTGCGGCATTGCGGTGCCTCGCAGAGCGAGACCAGTGCGTCCAGGCGTTGCCGCTCGATGCGCTTCTGCTCGTCGGAGGCGTTGGATTCCTCGATCTGCGTACGGCGCAGGCGGATGTCTTCCAGCCCGTAGAGCGTAAGTGTATCGGCGGGAGCGCCGTCCCGGCCGGCGCGGCCGATCTCCTGATAATAGGCCTCGATCGATTTCGGCAGGGCCGCATGCACCACGAATCGCACATCCGGCTTGTCGATCCCCATGCCGAAGGCGACGGTCGCCACCATGACGATCCCGTCCTCGCGCAGGAAACGGTCCTGCCGGCGGGAGCGCTCCTGCGATTCGATGCCGGCATGATAGGCGAGCGCCGTGACGCCCTTGTCCGACAGCGTCTGCGCGAGCGTCTCCGTCGCCTTGCGCGAGGCGCAATAGACGATGCCGCTTTCGCCGCGATGTTTTTCGAGAAAGCGCAGGATCTGGCGGCTGCGATCGGTACGCGGCTCCATGGCGAGATAGAGGTTGGGCCGATCGAAACCATGGACGAAGCTGGTCGGTTCGCGCGTGAAGAGCTGGCCGGCAATGTCGCCGCGCGTGGCCATGTCGGCAGTGGCGGTGAGCGCTATGGTCTGGATATTGCCCAGACGCCGACGCACATCGCCGAGAGCCGCGTATTCCGGCCTGAAATCATGCCCCCATTGCGAGACGCAATGCGCCTCGTCGATGGCGAGCAGGCGGGCGCCGGATCGCGCGAGCCATTCCGCCGTGCCGTTGTTCACCAGCCGCTCCGGCGAGATGTAGATGAGCCGCAACGCGCCCGCGCGCAGGGCATCGCGCACGCGGTCGTTCTCTTCCTGGTCGTTGGCGGAATTGAGCGCGCCCGCCGCGACGCCGTTGGTGCGCAATTGCGCCACCTGGTCGCGCATCAGCGCGATCAGCGGCGAGACCACCACGGTGAGCCCTTCACGCACGAGGGCAGGAAGCTGGTAGCACATGGACTTGCCCGCACCGGTGGGCATCACCGCAAGCACGTCGTGACCTGCCAGCACGGCGGCGATGACCTCGTCCTGTCCGGGGCGGAAATCCGGATAGCCGAAGGTCTCGCGCATGCAGGCGCGGGCGGCATCGAGCGAAGGGGGCGAATCAAGGGCAAGCGCCGTCATGGCGACTGGATAAAGAAAATTGCCCGCCGGCGAAACGGGGCGCAGGTTCCTGATGTGCGTTTTTCGTGGATGAGGAAAGCGGGAGAGTCATGGAGTCCTGGCAAGGCCCCAAACGGGCTTGACCACATCGTGTCGAACAGGCGACTTCTACAAGCCCGGCATCTCTTTCGAATCAGGCGACGGCGTGAGCGACACAATCCGTATTCTCGGCCTCGATCCCGGCCTGCGTAATACCGGCTGGGGCATGATCGCCTCGACCGGGACGCAGCTCTCCTATATCGCCTCGGGTGTCGTCACCTCCGAGGGCAGCGATGATCTGGCGAGCAGGCTGCGATCGCTGCATGACGGGATCTGGAAGATCGTGCGCGCTTATGCGCCCGACGAGGTCTCCGTCGAGGAGACCTTCGTCAACAAGGATGCGCAGGCGACCCTCAAGCTCGGCCATGCCCGCGCCATGTCCCTGCTCGTCCCGGCGCTGGCCGGTCTGCCGGTGGCGGAATACGGGGCCAACCAGGTCAAGAAGACCGTCGTCGGCGTCGGTCATGCGGATAAAAAGCAGGTCCAGGCCATGGTGCGCATTCTGCTTCCGAAATCGACGCCGCCCACCGCCGATGCGGCGGATGCACTCGCCATCGCTATCGCCCATGCGCATCAGCGCAAGGCGCGCAATCTCGCCGCGCAGATGACGCGCCGCCCCGCCACGGGCACTGCCGGAGCGTGACCCCCCATGATCGGAAAGCTGAAAGGTGTCATCGATACGATCGGCGAGGACCATCTCGTCCTCGACGTGCACGGGGTGGGCTATCTGGTGCATTGCTCCAGCCGCACCCTGCAGCGCCTCCCCGGCACCGGCGAGGCGGCGGTGCTCGCCATCGAGACGCATGTGCGCGAGGACATGATCCGCCTCTACGGTTTTCGCAGCGAAGCCGAGCGGGAATGGTTCCGCCTGCTCCAGAGCGTACAGGGGGTGGGCGCGAAGGTGGCGCTCGGCATTCTCGCCGTGCTGGAACCGGGCGAAGTCGCGCAGGCGGTGGCGAGCGGCGACAAGGCGGCGATTGCGCGCGGCCCGGGGGTGGGCCCCAAACTCGCCGCGCGCATCATATCCGAATTGAAGGACAAGGCGCCCGCCGCCACCCCGATCGATCCGTCGCTCGCACGCGTCGCGGAAGCGGGATCGGAGGAAGGTGCCGCGCCGTCTGCCGTCGCCGATGCGGTCTCGGCGCTCGTCAATCTCGGTTATCCGCAGATGCAGGCCTCGGCCGCCGTGGCCGCCGCGATGAAATCCGCCGGCGAGGATGCCACGACGCAGGTACTGATCCGGCTGGGCTTGCGCGAACTCGCGCGCTGAGCGTCGCCACGTTGCACGCAGGCGGCTCAGCCGGCGGATTTCGGATTGCGCAAGACGACGAGATTGCCGGCAAGCGCGAGTACGGCGCCGATCCCTGCGATCAGCGTCCAGCTATAGCCTTCGAAAACGGTCGAGACCGAAAGCGCGGCGACGGGAAACATCACCGTGGCATATCCCGCCCGCCCCGGACCGATCCGGCGCAAGAGGCCGATATAGGCGGCAAAGGCCACCACCGAGGATATCAGCGCCAGAAAGAGCAGCGAGCCGAGATAACGCAGGTTCAGCTCGATGATGAATTCATGCCCCTGCACCAGGCTGAGGCCGAAGAGAAAGATCACCGAATAGGTCATGCTCCAGGTGATCGCCGGAATCAGCGGCACACCACGGCTTCCGATCATGCCCGAGACGATATTGCCCGTCGAGAAGCTCAGGGTACCCAGAAGACACAGGGCGAGTCCCGTCGCAGCGGCAGCGGAAAAGCCCGATCCGGCTATTTCTGGCCAGTAGAGAAAGGCGACGCCGGTCACGCCAATCACCCCGCCAAGCGCTACGCGCGGCGCGATCGGCTGGCGCAGGAACAGCGCCGCCATCAGCGGATTGCCCACCGCCGCCAGCGAGAAGGCGACGGCGAGAAGGCCCGACGGAATGGTCAGACCGCCATAGTAATACATGATGAAGTTGAACGAGAACATGGTCACGCCCACCGCGACGAAAGCCGCGTGCAGGCGCCCGGGAAAGGCGATCCGCTGGCGGGTTATCAGCACCCAGCCCCACATGACCGCACCGGCGATCATGAATCGCCACAACAGCGAAACTTCAGGTGCCACCACGCCCAGCTGCATGCGCAAGGCGATCCAGCTGAACCCCCACGAGCCGACCACGGCGGCGTAGAGCATAAACGCCCTGGCGTCGAAGGGACGCAGATGCGCAGGCATCTCGGTGGATGCGGCCTTGTCCGAAATATTCTCGTTCATGGCCGCAAGCCTGTGCGCCCCCTTTGATCATGGCCCCCGACAGGAGCCTTTCAGTCACGGCCGGCGCGCAGGTGCTCGACAATTGCCGAGAAATCCTTGTCTGCGAAACCCTGTGCGTTGAAATGCTCATAGATGGCGCGGGCATGTTCACCAAGGGGGGTGACCGCCCCGCTTGTCTGCGCCGCCTCCTGCGCGAGGCCGAGATCCTTGAGCATCAGCCCCGCTGCGAAACCCGGCTTGTAATCGTTATTGGCCGGGCTGGTCGGCACCGGGCCAGGAACCGGGCAATAGGTGGTGAGCGACCAGCATTGCCCCGAGGAGGTGGAGGCCACATCGAACAAAGCCTGATGCGACAGGCCGAGTTTTTCCGCGAGAACGAAGGCCTCGGCCACGCCGATCATGGAAATGCCGAGGATCATGTTGTTGCAGATCTTCGCCGCCTGGCCCGCGCCGGCCTCGCCGCAATGGACCGCCTTGCGGCCCATCTGCAGGAGGATCGGCTCGGCCTTGGCAAAGGCCTCCGCCGCGCCGCCGGCCATGAAGGTCAGCGTCGCCCCCTGTGCGCCACCGACACCGCCGGAAACGGGCGCATCGAGCGAAAGGCAGTTGTTTTCCGCCGCCATGGCATGCGCCTTGCGGGCACTGTCGACATCGATGGTGGAGCAGTCGATCACGAGCGTACCGGTATCGAGGACGGGCAGAATCTCCTGCCAGACCGCCACAACATGCTTGCCGGCGGGCAGCATCGTGACCACCACCTCAGCCTCGGCGACGGCGCCCGGCGCATCCGCCGCAATCGCCATACCGGCGGCTTTTGCCGCGTCACGAGATTGCGCCGAGAGATCAAACCCCGTCACCCGATGCCCGGCCTTGACCAGATTGGCCGCCATCGGCCCGCCCATATTGCCCAGCCCGATGAAACCGATATTCGTCATGGTCATCCTCCCTGATTTGTCTTGTCGTTATCGTCTTTTTGCTTGCGTCTCGCCGGGCAGGCAACCCCGCCGCCGATCAGCATGAAGCCGTAGAACCACAGCATCCACGAGCCGAAGACTTTGTCGAGAGCCGGATCGAGGGCGGGAAAGAAGACCTGGAAATGCGAGCCCACCGCCGCCATCACCAGCATGCCGGGGATCGCCACGAGCGCCGCCGCCCGCAATCCTCCGATCGCCACCGTCACGTGCCAGCGCGCGAGCACGATCCCGATGACGAGCCCGGCAAGCGCGCCCACGGTAAAGTTGATCTGGAAGGGCCGCCGCCCGTCGAGGAAGAAGAGCGGGCCGAGCCAGAGGAAGATCGCAAAGAGCAGGGCCGTCAGGACGACGCCGGCGGTGAGGGGGCGCAGAAACATGGGTCACGTTGCAGGATGTTGGTGGCAGTGTGTTTCACGTGAAATCGTCGGCGCGAAGACCGCAGGCCGGGAGATTGCCCGTCGCGGCCCCGCAGCGCAAGCATGGGCAGGCGCGGTTCCCGCCACCGGCTGTAACGGATGGTGACGAATCCACTCGACAACCGGCGCAGATTGGGTTATGGCCCGGCCCTCAACTGAAAACAGGATGCCGAAATCCCGTATGCCGTGATCGTCGCGGCCATGCAACGGCTGGAGCAAAAAGCGCCATGAACATCATCGAACAGCTCGACAAGGAGCAGATCGAAAAGCTCGGCAAGGAATTCCCCGATTTCGACGCCGGCGATACGGTCATCGTCAATGTGCGCGTCCGTGAAGGCGAGCGCACCCGCGTGCAGGCCTATGAGGGCGTCTGCATCGCGCGCAATGGCGGCGGGCTCAACCAGAGCTTCACCGTCCGCAAGATTTCCTACGGGGAGGGCGTCGAGCGCGTCTTCCCGCTGTATTCGCCGCTGATCGAATCGATCAAGCTGGTGCGTCGCGGCAAGGTCCGCCGCGCGAAGCTGTATTACCTGCGCGACCGTCGCGGCAAGTCAGCGCGTATCGCCGAGCGTGTCGACCGCAATCGCGTCTCGCGCAAGGATCGCATCGCCGCCGAGAAGGCTGCTGCCGCCGCCGCCGCTGACAGCACGCCCGCGGCCGAATAAGGCGTATCCCGCCTGCAGCGATTTCCGGCGCGGCTTCGAGCGAGGCCGCGCCGTTTTTCGTCTTGTGTCTCATATCGGCTTCGCTGCGCGCCTTCCTGCGCATGCGCGCCATGCTTTCGCCCTTGATCGGCGTGAGACTGAACGACTACAAGGATGAAGATGGATTTTATGTCGGCGCCGGGCCGTTTCGAAGCCGCCGCCGGCAGGACGAGGAGAGACCGAGGATGAGCAAGCCCCGCACCATGTACGACAAGATCTGGGACGATCATGTCGTCGAAACCCAGCCCGACGGGACGAGCCTTCTCTATATCGACCGCCATCTGGTGCACGAGGTGACCAGCCCGCAGGCTTTCGAGGGCCTGCGCAATGCCGGGCGCAAGGTGCGCGCACCTGCCCGCACCCTGGCCGTGGTCGATCACAACGTCCCGACCACCGACCGATCCGCCGGGATCGCCGACCCGGAGAGCCGCATCCAGGTCGAGACCCTGGCCGAGAATGCCCGGGAATTCGACGTCGAGTATTACGACGAGCGCGATACCCGCCAGGGCATCGTCCACGTGGTCGGACCGGAACAGGGCTTCACCCTGCCCGGCACCACCATCGTCTGCGGTGACAGCCACACCTCCACGCATGGCGCGTTCGGCGCGCTGGCGCACGGAATCGGCACCTCCGAGGTCGAGCATGTCCTCGCCACCCAGACGCTGATCCAGCGCAAGGCCAAGAACATGCGCGTCATCGTCGATGGCAAGCTGCCCAACGGTGTGGGCGCAAAGGACATCATCCTCGCCATCATCGGCGAGATCGGGACTGCCGGCGGCACCGGCCATGTCATCGAATATGCCGGAGAAGCCATCCGCGCCCTGTCGATGGAAGGCCGGATGACGATCTGCAACATGTCGATCGAGGGCGGCGCCCGCGCCGGGCTGATCGCGCCGGACGAGAAGACCTACGCCTATCTGAAGGATCGCCCCAAGGCGCCCAAGGGCGCGGCCTGGGACCAGGCGGTCGCCTATTGGGAGAGCCTGAAGACCGATGATGGCGCTGTCTTCGACAAGGAAATCCGCCTCGATGCCGCCAATCTGCCCCCGATCGTGAGCTGGGGCACCAGCCCGGAGGATGTCATCTCCGTAACCGGGGAAGTGCCCAATCCCGATGATATCCCGGATCCGAACAAGCGCAGCTCGAAATGGCGGGCACTCGATTATATGGGCCTGAAGCCCGGCACCAAGATCACCGATATCAAGCTCGACCGGGTCTTCATCGGCTCGTGCACCAACGGGCGCATCGAGGACCTGCGGGCCGTGGCCGCCATCGTCGAGGGCAAGACGGTGGCCAATCACGTCGATGCCATGATCGTGCCTGGCTCCGGCCTGGTGAAGATGCAGGCAGAGGCCGAAGGCCTCGACAGGATCTTCACGGCTGCCGGGTTCGAATGGCGTGAGCCGGGTTGTTCCATGTGTCTCGCCATGAATGCAGACCGGCTCGCCCCCAATGAGCGCTGCGCCTCCACCTCGAACCGCAATTTCGAGGGCCGTCAGGGCTTCAAGGGCCGCACCCATCTGGTCTCGCCCTCCATGGCGGCGGCAGCGGCGATCGCCGGTCATTTCGTCGATATCCGCGAACTGGAAGGTATCCAGCCGGCCATGGCCTGACCGTCATCGCATTCGTCGATCAAGTGACACGCGCGGGGCCTCGTCCCGCGCGTTTTCGTTGCGCGGCGGATTCCGGCTCGGGCCTCGATGCGAGAATGCTTGCGCGGGTATCGAACCCGGTTACCATCACGGACGTTGCAACAGAGCGCACGGGTCGTCCGACGCGAGCGCCTGTCCATGGAGGATCATGATGTCTGCAAGCACAGCGTCCGTCATTGCCGCGCGCGAAACCGCTTCACCCCTGAAAAGCGCTTTCATCGCCGCCGGCGTTTTCGCGCTCGCCCTGTCCGCCACGCCTGTTGCCGCATCCGGAGACGGTGATGCGGAACGTGGCGAGACTGCCTATGAGGCCAATTGCGCTTCCTGCCATGCCAATGCCGCGCGGATCCTGATGCGGGTCGAAGGCGAGGATGACGAGGCCAGAACCGAGACGCTCCAGGCCTTCCTGCCCGATCACTATGCCGAGGATGATCAGGAACGGGCCGATATCATCGCCTATATGCTCAGTCTTTGATAAGGGCGCGCCTTCGCGCGATACGGCTGTAACGGCAACCGTTCAGACACGCAGTGCGAAGGCGCCGATCGCCAGAAGCAGAATCCCGGCCAGCAGGCGAAAGCGCCGACGCTGAGCGGTATCGATTTGCGACAGGGCGCCCTCGTCGTAATCAAAACGCTCGTAATGCACGCGGTCAGGGTCAAGTCCGAGTGCGATCAGGGTATCGGCTGATTTGACCATGAAGATCGTCGGCCCGCAGGCCATGGCGCGCGTCTGCCCGCGCGGCAGATCGTGAAGGGCGGTTTCCAGCATGGCGCGATCGACGCGTCCGGTCTCGCCCTGCCAGGTCGAATCAGGTTCCTCGACCACGAACCGGACCTCGAGATCGAGCCGCTCCGCCATGGCCTCGATCTCCTGCTTGCCCAGAAGCCGATCCTGTGTCCCGACCGCGACGATGACGCGGATCGGCCTGGTTTCACCCGCGGCATCGAAATCGCGCAGGATTCCGAGGATCGGGGCGATTCCGACTCCGCCGGCGAGCAGCAGGAACGCCTGCGCATCGGGGTCATCGGCGGTGAAGGCGCCGTGCGGGCCATCGATTCCTGCCAGAAGTCCCTCCGGAAGCTCACCGATCCGGTCGGTGTAGTCTCCCGCCTCCTTGATGATCAGCCGCAAATCGCGCTCACGCGGGCTGGAGGCGATGGAGAAGGGGTGGTCAAACAACGGAAAACGCCGTGGCGCCGTACTCAGCCAGACAAATTGCCCCGCCCGGTAGGGCAGGGGTGTATCCGCCACCCGATGGAACGTGAGCTCCCACAGACCCCGCGCCTTGCGCTCGTTTCGCGCCAGCCGCCAGGGGTCACGGCGAAACGAGAGCGTGCGCCAGACATAGACCACCACGAGTGTGCCCAGGGCAGCTGCCGCGAGGGCATACCAATAGAGCTGCATCACCCATTCCCGGGCATAGATCCCGACCGTCAGCGCATGGGCCGTTCCAGCCACCAGTGCGACGATACCGAGTACGGCATGCAGGCCGCGCCAGGCCTCATAGGGCATTCTCACCCGGTCACGGAGCACCGCGAGCACCACGATCATGATCACGGCCACCCACGCGATCACGCCGGTCCGGGCGCGCTCACCAAGGAACATCATCGTGAGCCGGTCCCAGCCTCGTCCGGGATCGGCAAGGAAGGTGGGAACGGTGTAAAGCAGCGGGTGCAGCAGGACGAAGAGCAGCAAGATCCGCGCGGCAAAACGATGGAAGGCGATGGAGCGATCGATGCCGATACGCCCGGAAAGTGCGCGAAACCGTCCCGAGGAGAAGAATTGCAGGGACATCATTGCCAGAGCAACGATACCCAGTGCTGTCGCGGCCTCACCCCAGGCGTGATCGGGTGGCACGTTTGCCAGAACCGGAATGGCAAGACCGAGAGCGATGATCAGAAGATAGAGGCCGGCGAGCCCGGTTCCCGGCAGGCCGACCTTTCTCGAGGGCGTATAGCGGGAGGCGGATTCGGACCCGGCGGCGTTCGGCGAACTGTCGGGCATGGTTGTGCTCCCTTCACGCGGTTTCCCGGCCTTTCCGGCATTTCTGTATCGTCACGATGACAGGGCCGGAATCAACCCGCAGAAGTGCTCATTTTTCGAGATTGCACAAAACCAACGGCTCATGAGGAGCCGAGATAATCCCGCCAGATCGGCTCGCACTTGAATTCACCGAGGAAGGCGGCGTGCGCTTCGCGCTCCGCATCGGTCAGGCGCGCCGGGGGAATTCGGCGCTCACGCGGTGCCCCATGCCGGGCCTCGCTGCCGAGGATTTCCGCCCGCGCCTGTGTGACCGCGAGGCCGAGATCGGTCTGCTTGCCGCCGATCAGCTCGATATAGACTTCCGCCAGGATTTCCGCATCGAGCAGGGCGCCGTGTTTTGTCCGACGGGTATTGTCGATATTGTAGCGGTTGCACAGGGCATCGAGGTTGTTCGGCGCGCCCGGGTGTTTGCGCCGCGCCATCGAGAGCGTGTCGAGCACGTTTTCCATCAGGATCGGTGCATGGCCAGTGCGGGCGAATTCCGCGTTGAGAAAGCCGACATCGAAAGGCGCGTTATGGATCACCAGCCGGGAATCGGCGATGAAGGCTATGAAACCGTCGGCGATATCGGAAAACAGCGGCTTGTCGGCGAGAAATTCATCGGACAGGCCATGCACGGCGAGGGCGCCCGCCGATACCGGGCGTTCGGGATTGATATAGACATGGTAGCTCTCACCAGTCGGGATGTGGTTGATCATCTCGACACAGCCGATCTCGATCACCCGGTCCCCCGCCGCATGATCCGTCCCGGTGGTTTCGGTATCGAGAACGATCTCCCGCAGCATCTGCGATCCCCTGCTTTTGTCAGCGGCCCTGCCGTCCGGCGAGCGCGCGCAGGATATCCCGGACCTGGCGCTCTGCGGCAGGGACTCCACGGCTGGTATCCACAATGAAATGAGCTCGCGCGCGTTTTTGGGGATCCGGCAGCTGGCGCGCGCGAATCTGTTCGAAACGCTCCTGCGTCATACCGGACCGCTCCAGCACCCGTTGCCGTTGCACATTCTCCGGAGCACTGACGACCGCCACTGCATCGCAATGATGCTCGCCTCCAGTCTCGAAGAGCAGGGGAATGTCGAGCACCGCGACCGGCGCCCGCTGTGCGCGGGCTTCTTTCAAAAATGCGTCACGCCTGGCCGCCACGAGGGGGTGGACGATCTGTTCGAGACGCGCCATCGCCTCGGGCTTGCCGACCACCCGTTCCCCCAGCGCGACGCGATCGACGACGCCCTCGCGCAACGTGCCGGGAAAAGCCTCCCCCACAAGCGGGGCAGCCTCGCCGCGATAGAGGTCATGCACCGTGGCATCGGCGTCATGGACAGGGCAACCGGCACGGCGAAACAGATCCGCAGTGGTCGATTTTCCCATCCCGATCGAGCCCGTCAGGCCGAGGATGAAGGTCATGTGGATTTTCCTTTGCCGGCTAACAGATCAGCACAGACATGGGCACGCAAGGCTTGCGTCACCCGGGGCGTGACACCGAACCAGCGGACGAATCCCGGTACGGCCTGGTGCAGCAGCATGCCGAGCCCGTCCACGGCAAGCAGGCCACGGACACGCGCCTGCGCCAACAACGACGTCTCGAGCGGGGTGTAGACGATATCGCTGACGATGGCATCGTCGCGACACCTTGCGAGATCGATCTCGAGCGCAGGCTGTCCGGTCATGCCAAGGGAGGTGGTGTTGACGATCAGCCCCGCCCCTGGGAGCAGATCGTCGAGGACGGCAAGGCCATGGGCCCGGATCTGCCCGGGGGCCAGTCCGGCCAGCAACGCCGCTTTCTCAGGGCTGCGATTGACCACGTGAATGCAACCGAGCCCGCGCTCGGCGAGACCCGCAACCACGGCACGCGCCGCGCCGCCTGCACCGATGACGACCGCGATCCGGCAGTTTGCCGCCCAGTCCGGCGGGCAGGCCTCATCCAGATTGGCCAGAAACCCCGCAATATCCGTGTTGTCCCCGAAGAGGCGCCCATCATCCTCCAGCCAAAGGGTATTCACGGCGCCCAGCCGCGTCGCACGCGCGCTCGCATGGTCGATGCCCGCGAGCGCCGCCTCCTTGTGCGGGATCGTGACATTGCCACCGAGATATCCACGCTTGGGAAAGTCGCGCAGGAAGTCCGGAAAATCCTGCGCGGCCACGTCGATGCGCTCGTAGCTTCCTTCGAGCCCATGCTCAGCGAGCCAGTAGCCATGAATCAGCGGTGAACGAGAATGGGCGATCGGGTGACCGACGACAAAGGCCTTGCGCATGATCAGTCATCTTTTCCTGGTTGCGTGACACAAGCCTCAAAAAGCCAGTTTTCCGAGCCGGCGCAAGTGATCCAGCAGCGGCAGCAGGGGCAGCCCGAGAATACTGGCATGCGCTCCCTCTATCGCCTCGAAGAGATGAATCCCGGCACCTTCGAGCTTGTAGCCACCAACACTCGTGCAGGCATCCGCACCGGCAAAGGCACAGTAGCTTGCAATCTGGGCTGATGTCAGCGCGCGCATCTGCAGCTTCGCCGTATCGGTAAACCGGGCAAGACGGCAATCGCCGCTGACGATGGCGACTGCGGCATGAAGCCGATGCGTGCTGCCGCTCAACCGGGTGATCTGCTGGGCAAGAGCCTGGAGATCGGCTGGTTTATGCAGGATATGACCGTCATGCTCCAGAATCTGATCCGCCCCGATCACGATCGCATCCGGGTAGCGGGCAGCCACCTCCCGCGCCTTGGCCTCGGCCAGCCAGGCTGCGCACTGCGACGGGCCATCCCCCCGGTTCAGGGCCTCGCTTTCGAGACGCCGCTCATCAACGGCAGCGGGAATACACAGGCAGCTCAATCCTGCCGATTCGAGCAGGTCTCGCCGTGTCATGCTGGCGGAAGCCAGCACGAGCGGCTGCTTGCCACACCACAGATCGATGGGTTGCAAGGCATGCGCCGGTTGCGGAGGTGCGTGGCCAGACATGGTGCGTATCCGTCAGGTCGCGATGAATTTCATCTTGTGGGCGCGATAATGATCAATGATCGCCGCCGCCGTCTCCTCGATGGAGCGGCGCGTGACGTCGATCATCGGCCAGCGATTGCGCGAGAACAGACGTTTCGAATACGCGATCTCCTCGGCCACCGCCGCACGATCGGTGTAATCCGTCTTTTCGGGGGCGTGCAGGCTGAGGATGCGGTTCTCGCGAATCTGCACGATGCGCTCCGGCGACGCAATCAGCCCGATCATCAGAGGTTTCTTCGCGCTTTCCACATGGGGCGGCAGGGGGATGCCCGGCACCAGCGGGATATTCGCGGTCTTGAGCCCGCGATTGGCGAGATAGATCGCCGTCGGCGTCTTCGAGGTACGGCTGACGCCGAAGAGCAGCACATCCGCCTCCTCGATATCGTCTGGCAATTGGCCGTCATCATGCATCAGCGTGAAATTCATCGCGTCGATGCGCTTGAAGTAATCCGCATTGAGCATGTGCTGGGCACCCGGTCGCGCCGTCGAATCAGCGCCCAGATAGGCCTTGAACAGGCTGTGCACGGGCGAAAGCACGGCCAGGCAGGGCGAGCCCGTTTCCCGGCATGATTCCTCCAGCCGCTCGGCAAGTTCGCTCTCCACCAGCGTGTAGAGCACGATCCCTGGCGCCGCCTCGATCTCCGCGATGACGCGGTCGAGCTGCTGTGGTGAGCGCACCAGCGGATAAACATGCTCGATCGCCGAGACCCCTTCATATTGCGCCGTCGCCGCGCGCGCGACCGTGATGAGAGTCTCACCGGTCGAATCGGATACGAGATGAAGGTGAAAGAAGCTGCGTCCCATTTTTCGCCCCGCACTATCGACTGGTCCGTCGTCATCGACGGCGCATGCCGGATCGTCGCTCACCATGCATTCCACGACCCGGCTTTTCCCGCAAGCATCCCCGATCCTGTGGATGGATTCGGAGAGCGTGGCCCTGTCCGCGACAGGCCTGCTGGACTCGGGGATATCCATCAACAATCGCGATTCCGTGGATGCCGGAATCAGCCCGCGGGTGGGAATCGGGCGAGTCGTGATTCGTTCTTCGGCGAAACACAGTCGCGAGACAGTCATTAACGTCTTGTTAAGGAATGCTTTCGTTAAGGATTCGTTAACGACTGCCCGCTGCCGGCTTTCTCCCCAGGCTGACACCGTCCGGCTGTGGACAGACTGGGGATGATCTTGTGTGAGCAGAATCGGCCCCCCAAGGAAAAACCAATAAAGATTCAGGATTCAAATTTGTTTTTTTGATTCCGGATCAAGGCGTTGATCGCATCGCCTTCGGGTCTTATCGAAGGTGAATGACAGGCGTCGCTCGGCGACGCATTGCGAGGGAGTGATGCTGTTGACCGAAACGACGCAAAGCCGGGCGATCATGCGGGTTCTCGACGGCGAGGCGATCTGGCCGCCCCCGATTTGGGTGATGCGCCAGGCCGGACGCTACCTGCCGGAATACCGCGCCAAGCGCGCGGAGGCCGGAGGCTTCCTCGACATGTGCTACAATCCGGATTTTGCCGTCGAGGTAACCCTTCAGCCGATCCGGCGCTACGGCTTCGATGCCGCAATCATGTTTTCCGACATCCTCGTCGTGCCGCATGCGCTCGGCCAGAATCTCTGGTTTGCCGAGGGTGAAGGCCCGCGCCTCGATCCGGTGACGACGCGCGAGGATCTCGCCAAGCTGCGCCAGCGTGACCCCGCAGAACATCTCGCGCCGGTCTTCGAGACGCTGCGCCGCCTGCGCCGGGAATTGCCGGCCGAGACAACGCTGCTCGGTTTCTGCGGAGCACCCTGGACCGTGGCGAGCTACATGATCGCGGGCAAGAGCACGCCGGATCAGGCGCCGGCGCGCATTGCCGCCTATCGTGATCCCGAATTCATGGCTGCGCTGATCGACATGCTGGTCAAGACCTCGATCGATTATCTGACCGCCCAGGTCGATGCCGGTGCGGATGCGATCCAGCTCTTCGAGAGTTTCGGTGCCGCGCTCTCGGCGCCGCTTCTGGAGCCGCTCTCGCTCACGCCCATGCGCCGAATCGTCGAGGGGCTGAAGGCCCGGCGTCCGCAAACCAGGGTCATCGTCTTTCTGCGCGGGGGCGGGCCCAATCTCGCCAAACTCGTGGAAGCGGGCTTTGCCGATGCCATCGCACTCGACTGGTCGCTGGACCTCACCCGGGTCCTGCCGACACTGCCGCCGACGCTCCCGACTCAGGGCAATCTCGATCCGCTGGCGCTGGTAGCCGGTGGCAAGGCCCTGGATGAGGGGGTGGATGCAGTGCTTGCCGCTGCGCGCGGGCGCCCCCATATCTTCAATCTCGGCCACGGTATCGTGCCGCAGACGCCTGTTGAGCATGTCGCGCAGATGATCGCGCGGGTGCGGGCGGCGCAAGGCTGAGCATCAGGACACGGCGATGAACGATCCCTATCTCTGGCTGAAATTCATCCATATTCTCGCCATCATCTCGTGGATGGCAGGTCTGCTCTATCTGCCGCGCCTGTTCGTCTATCATGTCGATGCCGAGATCGGTTCGCGCCAATCCGAAACCTTCAAGGTGATGGAAAGGCGGCTGATGAAGGCGATTACCACGCCGGCCATGA